>Ga0268299_1000798_pt1 | contig 77998 bp, 60 predicted proteins | sample NOBtaG_FD_193484 | JGI IMG/M metagenome (GOLD analysis project Ga0268299, IMG submission 193484) | Activated sludge microbial communities from bioreactor in Nijmegen, Gelderland, Netherland - NOB reactor | ecosystem: Engineered > Bioreactor > Aerobic > Activated sludge | place: Netherlands... | reverse complement strand
GCGAAGCGCTGCGGGCGGGACGCCCCAACGGATCATCGCCCGGCCATGCACGCTCGAGCGCGTCCCGCACGCACGCGCAGCAAGCCACCCACCGGATTCGAACCGGCGACCTGTGCTTTACGAAAGCACTGCTCTACCACTGAGCTAGGGTGGCGCAACCGATCAATCGATCGGGGCGGCGAAGCATATCACGCATGCCGGCGGCATCGCGCGGCCCACCGCCGCCGCGTCGAACGCGTCATCGCTGAAGGAGCTGCACGGCCTCCTCGACCGGCAGACCAAGAGCGCCATACGCAACAGCCGCTGCATCCGCCAGCGGCCCGGTGCTCTTCTGCACCAGTTGCCGAAGCGCCGCGATCTGCCGCGGCTCCGCCTTGTTGCCGTTGCGCCGGCCGCTTGCAGCAACCTGTCCCAGCAGATCGATCTGCTCCTCGTCCGCGGCGTTGAGCGCCACATCGATCAGGCGGATCTGAGCGGAATCCGTGGGAATGAGCGCCATCACGCGTGCGACCGCGAGCCGCACGGCGCCATCACGCTGCGCAAGAGCCTCGCCAAGCGGTCGCTCGCCATCCTCGATCCGGAACGCGGGGCTGCGCGAGATCGCGACATCCGCGAGCGTCTCGAGCGACCGCATCGCGTAGGAGACCGCTTCGCCTGCGTCCATGGCACCACCGGTCGTACGCTTGAGCAGGTCCTCGATCGTGTTGTCGAGCGTCTCCTCGGGTGCGCCGGCAGTCCAGAAGGCCACGCGACGATCGAGCTGAAAGCGACCCTCCGCGGACGGCCTGTCCTCCGCCGCCACCACCATGAGGACCGGCGTGGCCGAAGTCGTGGTCGTGCCGCGCACACCCATGAGCGTCGCCTCGAGCTGATCGCTTCGGCCGCGCGTGGCGACGAGATCGACCATGCCGCCGACGAGCGCACTCGCGACGAGATCGTTCCATGTCGCTCCGGCGCCGACCACCGTGAAGCCCTTCTCCGCAAGCGAGGCGCTGATCTGCCGCTGATCCTCCTGATCCGGCGCCACGACCGCGGCATACATGATGCCCGCCGAGCGAGCCGCCGACGCGAGCAGCGGCACCACTGCCGTGTCCTGCGGGAAGCGATCCGTCGGCAGCGCCTTGCCCAGCAGGATCGCCGCGTCGTACTGCACGCGGCGGTCGGGATAGCTCAGGCACTCGATGATGGGCGTTCGCCCGTTTGCGCCCTTGACCACGCTGGCACCGCCCGTGTCGGCCAGCGCCGCGATCGCATCGCGCACGAGCGCCGTGTCCGCGCTGTCGATCGCCAGCCCGAGCACCTGCTGACCGACCATGGGACCCACGACGGTCGCGAAGAACTGCGGCGAATACTGCATGTCACCGAAGACGGGATCGGTGGCGCCCTCCGGGAGGTCGTTCTGCCGACGAAGGTTCGACGCGACGAAGACCGCCAGCGCCTCCATGTTCGTCGGATCGAGCTTGAGCGCCCGCTCCGCGAGTCGCATCGCCATCACATCGCAGAAGATCGCCGTGGGAACGGGCGTCGGCGTGAGGCCGCCGTACGAATCCCACTTCCACAGATTGTTCGTCGCCTCGTCCGGGTAGGGAATCAACGGCAATCGTCGCTCGAAGAACTCGCGCGCCAGCGCCGTGAACGCCTCCGACGAGCTGGTGCGCAGTCCGCCGAGCCGAGCGATCGCGCGATAGGCCGCCTCGCGCACATCGTTGGGCGAATTGGAGTGGTCCGCCAGTTCCTGCAGGAACGGAACCGAGGTGGGCCATCCGATCTGCGCCATGACCTCCACCACCTTGCGCTGCGAAGTGGGGTCGAGATCCGGCAGTGCCATGGCAAGCGGCAGGACGGCGCGACGCCGGATGGCCACCAGCACCTCGGTCGCGGCGACCTCGGTCCTCGGATTGCGCCCATCGACGATTTGCGCCAGCAGCAGCGGAACCGCGTACTCCCCCGCTTCCTCAAGCCGCGCCCGCGCAAGCCCCTGCTGACGGATCGTGCCGTCCAGCATGGTGATCGCCTCGGCCATTCGCGCCGTTTCGCGCGCCCGCTCCAGCCGGCCGCGCTCGAGCTTCGCCTCGAACTTGCCGACGAGCTCGCCGACGCCGTCGCCCATCGCTCGGCCTCGACGCAGCGCCCGATCGAGCCGCTCGCCCAGATTCATGCCGTCGACCACCTGCGCCAGCTGTGATGCCGTGACCTCGTCGCCCACGAGCGCCTCGCCTGCGGTCCGCGCCAGGTCGGGCCGCGCGATCATGATGTAGTGAAGGAACTGGTCGACCTGCTGCGAGGTCTGCGGTCGTTCCGCATCCTGGATCGCTGCCGGCTCGGCCGCGGGGGTGAACGCTTCGGCGAGGCTCGGGATGGCGAGCGCTGCGGCCAAGGCGACGATCGACGCGGGCGAGTGAAGGCTGATCAAAAGGAGGCTCCTCGATCGATCTGCGAGACGATCGCTGCAACGGGCGCGTGCACCATGGCACGCTCCCCGTCCGGGACCGCCTCGGAAGGGGTCGAATCTATCGGTTGCTGCGCGGCCTTGTCAACGAACCACCTCGGACGGACCCGGACGCCCCCGCCGGTTCGAGCAGCGCTTCGGGGCAGTCATCAGCCCGTTCTCTCCGGAATGGAGGAGCGCTCGAGCCCTCGCCGAAAGGCGGCAACGAGTACGCTTCCGCCGTCGATGTGCCTGCGGGACCGGGTCCCATGGGCCGTTCGGCGGCGGGCGAGTCGCCCGGTGCCGAGCGAGGGAAGGCGGTGAGAAACCGCCGCGGACGCGCCGCCGTGAAGGGTGCGTCTCGCCAGGGAGGCATTGGGCTTCCGCGAGACGCGCGTCCCGCCGAACACGCCACTGGTCGTCGTGCAATGCGACGAACCGGGAAGGCCGGCGGGGCTCAACCCTGAGCCGGAAGACCTGCATCGACCTTCGGCCGCGCCCTCGCGATCAAGGGCTCACGGCACGACCCCTCGGTCGGAGCGCTGAGGTCATGCACCGTCAACTCGATTCTGGTCTTCGATCCTCACTTCGCATTCGCGCGCGTGCCGCCGCGCACCACTTCGCGGCGAGCGCCGCGTTCGCAGCGTTGCCGGCGCTCGCCGGTGGCTCCGAGCCCTCGCCATTCGCCGCATCGTGGATCTCCTACGAGCCCGGCGCGGGTGTCCCGATGTCGTTCCGCAATCCGAATACGGCGCTGGGTGCGCCGACGCGCTTCACCGGCGCGGGCGTCGATCCCGGCGTGGTGAGTCCGTTCCAGCCGGCGTTCATGCCGAGCGAGGTCGTCGGCATCGGTCCCGGCGGGTCGCTCGTCCTTGCGTTCGACCACGATGTGCTCGATCACCCCGATCACCCGTTTGGCATCGATCTCATCGTCTTCGGCAATGGCTTCTTCATGGATCTGGCAGCGCCGATGGGAGTCTGTGGGCCGCTCTTCGCCGAGCCTGGCACGATCGAGGTGAGCGAGGATGGTCTCGATTGGCGGACGGTTCCCGGCGTCTTCGCCGATGCGCTCTTCCCCACGCTTGGATATCTCGACGCGCTGCCGTACGCATCGATGCCCGGGCGCATGCCGAGCGACTTCACACGGCCCGTCGATCCTCTCGCGGCTCTGGAGATCGGCATCGGCACGGAGTGGGCAGCGCTCCTGGATCTCTACGACGGCTCGGGCGGCGGCGCAGGCGTCGATCTGGCAAGCGCGGGGCTCGCAAGGGCGCGCTTCGTTCGCATCAGCGTGCCGCTCGGTGCGGGATTCACCACCGAGATCGATGCGATCAGCGCCGTCACCCCCGGCCCCGCGAGGTTCGATCCGGCCGACTTCAATCGCGACGGCCGCGTTGACGGCAGTGATCTCGGCACGCTGCTGGGCGCCTGGGGCGGCGACGGCGCCCTGCCGAACGGCGCGTCGGCCGATCTCGACGCGAGCGGCCTCGTCGACGGCGGCGATCTTGGCCAGCTTCTTGGGAGCTGGAGTTGATCATGCGAACGGGCGCGTCATCGAACTCGAGGATGGTGCGACGCGGTGCCGCGACGAAGCGCGGCGTCACGCTCATCGAGGCGCTCGTCTCGATCGGCGTGGTGGCCGTGCTCGTGTCGCTGCTCCTGCCGGGTCTGGGCGCGATGCGCCTCCGCGCGCGCGCGAGCGAGTGCCAGTCCCACCTGCGTCAGATCGCGCTCGGAGCGCTCGCCTACGCGAACGCGTCGAATGAGCACCTTCCGCCGGCGATCCTCTACTTCATGCGTGACGGCGCGCTCGTCTCACGCGGATGGGACTACACGCAGACCGGCACCGCGTGGTTTCCGGGAACGCTCTGGGAGTTCATCGGCGACGGTCGCGTGCTCCAGTCGCCGGACCTTCCCGAGCCGATGGCGCCCGGAAGCGACCCTTTCACGGGCTACAACTACAACACCACCTATCTCGGCGCGGAGGGCTCGCTGCCCGGACCGGGAGTCGACGGCACCATGCTCGAGGGCTGGGCCAACGCGCGGCGAGGCGCGGCGCCGGCGCAGATCCGTCGTCCCGCCGACTGCGCATTCTTCGGCGAAGGCGGCTGGAAGGGCGGCACGAACCGCTTCATGCGCGCCCCGATGAACAGCGTTGAGTTCAATCCCGGCGTCATCTACTCGGGCGGGCAGGCATTTCGGCGCGGTCGCGGAACGATCGTTGCCGCGCTCGACGGGCATGTGTCGATCCACGACGCTCCGCATGAGGGCCCGCACGCGCAGGCGTGGCTGCTTCAGTTCGTCATGGACTTCCCGCGCAACGGCTTCCTCTCGCAGGACGACTCCGCGTACGACCCGCGCTGAACGGATCCGCGTGCGTGCTCGCGGTCGACCATGCGGGTCCATGCGGGTCCAAGCGGGTCCAAGCGGGTCCAAGCGGGTCCAAGCGGGTCCATGCCCGCGATCGCCGGTATGGCGGGGCGCTTCGCGATCGAGCGTCGGAGCAGCTCAGGTGCGGCCGAAGTGCCGCTCCAGGTCCCTGAGCGGAATGCGCAGCGAGGTCGGCCGACCGTGCGGGCAGTTCGTCGATCGCTCGATGCGCTCGCGCGACGCGAGCAGGCGCGAGATCTCCTCCGGCGTCAATCGCTCACCGCCCTTCACGGCCGCCTTGCACGCCATCATGTCGATGACGCGATGGATGGCCGCCTCGGTCTGGTCAGCGCCGCGCAGCGCGTCCGAGTCGATCAGCTCCGCGAGGAAGGCGCCCGCGTCGACGCGCCGCGACGAGAGGAAGCTCGGGACCGCGTGGACGGCGACCGTGCGCGGGCCGGCGGGCGTGGCATCGAACCCGAGCTTCGCAAGCAGCGGCGCCTGCGTCTCGACGCGCTCGGCAGCCTGCGGACCCACCTCGAGCATCATCGGCGCGAGCAGCAGTTGCCGTTCCAGGCTTCCCTGCATGATCCGCGCAAGGAGCTCCTCGTAGAGCACCCGCTCGTGCAGCGCGTGCTGATCGATGATGATCAGGCCCTCGGAGTCCTCGATCACGAGATACGACTGATGCACCTGAAGCACGCCGCCGGCGCGAAGGAGCGTGGGCAGCACCGCCGGCCCGCTCGTCTCCGGCGCGGCGAGCGCTTCGCGCATCGCCTGGTAGTCGAAGCCAGGTGCACCGCCGGAGGGTGCGCGGAGCTGCCACGGCGCTCGCTCGTCGCGGAGGGGTGCGCCTCCTCGCGCCGCGTGCTGCCCCTGCGCTGCGTGCTGCCCCTGCGCCGCGTGCTGCCCCTGCGCCGCGTGCTGCCCCTGCGCCGCGTGCTGCCCCTGCGCCGCGTGCTGCCCCTGCGCCGCGTGCTGCCCCTGCGCCGCGTGCTGCCATGACGGCGAGAACTCGGCGCGCTGCGTCGGTGCATGGCCCGTGTGCTCCACACCCGCCGGCGGCGCCAGGTCGAAGGTCGGCACCAGATCCGCCGCTCGCAGCGCACCGCGGATTGCGCGGAGAAGGAACGAGTGCACGGCCGCGGGCTGCCGGAAGCGCACCTCGCTCTTGGCCGGATGCACATTCACATCCACCTCCGCCGGATCGATCTCGATCTGGATCACCGCCACCGGGTAGCGCGACGGATCGATCACACCTCGGAACGCCTCCTTGATCGCGTGCAGCAGCGAACGATCGACGATGGCGCGGCCGTTGACATAGAGGCGCTGATGACGACCGCTCGCCCTGGACGCGCTGGGCCTCGCCACGACGCCCCACACCGAGATGTCGCCGGCGCCCTCGAGCCCCGCCGACAGCTCGATCGCCAGCAGATCCGGCGCAAGTTCCTCACCCAGCAGGGCCTCCACGCGGCGCCTGCGGTCGTCCGTTGCGTCCAGTTCGAGCACCTTGCGGCCGCCCGACTCGAGCCGGAACGACACCTCGGGATGCGCCAGCGAGATCGACTCGAGCAGCTCGGTGACCCTCCCCGCCTCCGCAGGTTCGCTGCGAAGGAAGCGCCGTCGCGCAGGCACATTGCCGAAGAGCGTGCGCACGCGCACGAGCGTTCCCGGCGGCCCCGATGCCGGCATCGGACCGACCAACTGCCCATCCTGCACCTCGATCCGCGCCGCCTCCGCCGCACCTGCCGCGCGGGAGACGATCTCGAGCCGCGCGACGCTCCCGATGCTCGCCAGCGCTTCGCCACGGAAACCGAGGGTCGAGATCCTCGCCAGATCCGCGGCGCTCGAGAGCTTGCTCGTGGCATGCGATGCGACCGCAAGCGGCAGCTCGCCGGCCGGAATGCCGCCGCCGTCGTCGATCACCTCGATCAGGTCGCGCCCGCCGCCCTCGATGCGCACGACCACGCGGGTGGCTCCCGCGTCGATCGAGTTCTCCACGAGCTCCTTCACCACGCTGGCGGGACGCTCCACCACCTCGCCCGCGGCGATCTGGTTGACCAGCTCGGGAGGCAACGGTCGGATGGGCACGCGTCGATGCTACCTTCGAGCTCGGGGAGCAAACCAAAGTCAAGCGCAAGCCTGTGATTGCCCTGCCACCGGATGGCCGAAGATGGGATCATGGTGTCGGTGCGGACGAACACGCTGGCGATCGGCGATGTGCACGGCTGCGGCGAGGAGCTGGCGGACCTGCTCGCCCGCTGCGACCGCTGGTATCCCGACGGCCGACTGATCTTCGTGGGCGACCTCTTCACGAAGGGCCCCTCGCCCGATCTCGTGGCGCGGCTCATTCACGACCGTCGCGCTCGCGGTCAGCGGATCGACCTGGTCTGCGGCAATCACGATCTGCGGCTGCGCGACGCGATGCGACGCCGAGCGCAGGGCGCGCATCTGGACTCGCTGCCCGGCACGGAGGCCGACACGCTTCGGCAGCTCGAGCGCCGCAATGCGCTTGTCGTGGCGAGCGATCTCACGCACGAGGCGTGTTCCCGAATCCAGCTTCGCGATCCGCGCGGTCGATGGGCGGTGCTGCATGCCGGCATCGACCCGTCGCTCGGACTCGACGCGACGCCCGATCATGTCAAGGTGCACATCAAGGCGCTCGACGGCATGCCCCACTGGTGGGAGCGCTACGACGGTCGCGACGGGCTCATGGTCGTCGGCCACAAGCCGCTGCCGGAGCCGCACATTCGCCGCGACTCGATGGGCCAGCCGATGGTGGCGGTGATCGACACGGGCTGCGCCTACGGCGGCGCATTGACCGCGTACAGCCTGGAGGACGACCGCCTCATTCAGGTGCCGAGCCGGCAGCCCGCGTCCAACGGCTTCACTGGTCCGCCCGCGGCACTGGTCGCGAACGAGCCGCGATCGGCATGGGGCGGCCTCGCCCGAACGCTCGCGAAGTGACCTTGAGGATCACCGGCGCCTGGTCGCGCTTGTACTGCTCGCGATCGATCGTCTCGCACCAGCGTCGCACGAAGTCGATGGGTTCTCCCGTGCGCCTGGCGATCGACTCGGGATCGAGTTCGTCGTGCACGAGCAGTTCGATCAGGCGATCGAGCCGCTCGTAGGCCGGCAGCGTGTCCTGGTCGGTCTGGTCGGGACGAAGCTCCGCGGAGGGTGGCTTGGAGAGGCTCGCCTCGGGAATCGGCGGTGACGCGAAGCCGAGGCGCTGCCATGACTCGTTGATCCAGCGCGAAAGCTCGTAGACCCGTCCCTTGAGCAGGTCGCCGATCGGCGCGATGCCGCCGGACATGTCGCCGTAGAGCGTTGCATAGCCGGTGGCGAACTCGCTCTTGTTTCCGGTGGTCACCACGAGGGCGCCCGTCGCGTTGGAGTACGCCATGAGCGTGAGCCCGCGAAGACGGCTCTGGAGATTCTCATCCGCCACGCCGGCGAACGAGCCCAGCATGGCGCCGAGCCGCCCCGCCATGATCGAGTGCGCGTCCGTGATGCCCAGGATCTCGCGGCTGGCCAGGCGCAGGCGCTCCGCGAGATCCATCGCGTCGGTGATGGAGCCCGCGGATGAATAGCGACCCGGCATGAGCAGGCCGTGCACATTCGCCGCACCGATCGCGGCGACGCTGAGCACCGCGACGAGCGCCGAGTCGATGCCGCCGCTCAATCCGATCGCCACGCGGCCGTGACCGGTCTTCGAGATGTAGTCGCGCAGCCCCAGGACGAGCGCGTGGTAGAGCTCCTCCATCGGCTCGAGCGCCGCCGGCTCCGTGAGCACGCGCGCGGGCGCGAGATCCATGACTTCCACGCACTCGCGGAAGCGCGGCAGCTCGCGCACCACGCCGCGACCCGGCAGCGCCGCCATCGACCCGCCGTCGAAGACGAGGTCGTCGTTGCCTCCGACCTGATTGCAGACGACGATCGGCACGCCCAGTTTCGTCGCGGCCGCGGCCACGATCTGCCGCTGCCGCGCGTGCTTGCCCATCACGAAGGGCGAGGCGCTCGGTACGAGCAGCAGCTCGGCGCCGGCCGCCACTGTCTGCGCCGCGGGATCGTCCCGGTAGCGCCGCGCACTGCCTGCATCGACCGCGCGCCAGAGGTCCTCGCAGACGAGCACGCCGATGCGCCGGCCATCGTGCTCGAAGACCAGCGGCGCCGCGCCCGGCGTGAAGTAGCGCTCCTCGTCGAAGATGTCGTAGGTCGGCAGCAGGCGCTTGTCGTAGAAGGCCTCGATGCGGCCGCCGCGGCAGAGGGCCACGGAGTTGGCCACGGGCCGCGATCCCTCCGGCGTGGGCCGTGCAATCCCCACGAGCAGCGTCATCTCCGGGAACGCGGCCGCAAGTCGATCGGCGGCGCGGACGCAGGACTCCGCCACCTCGCCGCGAAGGACGAGATCCCGCGGCGGATAGCCGAGCAGCCCCATCTCAGGCCCAAGAACGAGCGTGGCCCCCGCGCGCCGGGCGGTCGCCACGGCCGTCGCGAAGGCCTCGCAGTTTGCGGCGACATCACCCACCGTCGGGTCGAGCTGCGCCGTCGCCAGGTGCATTCCGCGGATGGTACCCGCGGTGCGTCGTTGAATGTCGGCTCAGCTCGTCAGGGCGTGGCTGCGCTCGATCGTCTCGACCACCGATCGCGCCGTGAACGGCTTGCGGAGCAGGCGGTCGTAGCCGAGGCGGCCGAAGCGCACTTCGTCGCCCTCCACGAAGCGGGCGCCCGTGGCCACGAGTCGCGTGCCGGCGAGGTCCTCGCCGTTGCGCACGAACGAGGCGAACGCCTCCATCTCGCGGGCACCGATCGATTCGTCGACCAGCACGACATGCGGGCGGAATCGCTCGCACTCGACGCCGGCGCTGAACGCGGTCCCGGAGGTGCGGACCTCGAAGCGCGTCTGCGAGGTCAGCACCTCGCGCAGTGTGCTCGCGGTCTCGTTGTCGGCGTCCACCACGAGCACGCGGGGGTTGCCGCTCATCGAGCCGTCGAAGGGAATGTTGTGCTTCTTCATGAAGGCCATCAGGTTCGCGATGGGAACGCGGCGGTCCTTGCTCCCCGGAATCCGGTAGCCCTCGAGCCGGCCGGAATCGATCCACTTGCTCACGGTGCGGGCGGCCACATTGCAGATGCGGGCGACCTCGCCGGTGGTCAGTACATCCTTGCCGGTGCCGAAGGGGTTGTTTCGCATGTCGGGAATCCCTCTGTCTCTCGCTTCAGGCGTCGGGCCGCGCCAACGGAACGCGACCTCGTGGCGGAGGGATCGGCACGCCACGGGGTCGAATTCAGTCGACGTGCGAGGTTTCGGGGATTGCCCGGGCCCGGGAGGCCCGTCAGACGCGTGGACCGGCGGCGCGGACCTGATCGGTAATCGAGAACTTGCGGTCATTCTCGCGGAATCGGGACGCAAGGTCCCGAGCCTTCGCGTCGTAAGCCGCGCCGTCCTTCCATGTATTGCGCGGATCGAGGACCTCGGGCGGCACGCCGGGCACGGCCGTCGGCATCTTGAGGCCCAGGATCGGGTGCTCCCTGTACTGCCCCTTCGCGAGCGATCCGTCGAGCATCGCCGTGATCATGGCGCGGGTCCACGAGAGCTTGAAGCGCGAACCGACGCCGTAGGGACCGCCGGTCCAGCCGGTGTTGAGCAGCCATACATCGGCCTTGTGATCGCGAATGCGCTTGGCGAGCAGTTCCGCATAGACCATCGGTGGACGCGGCATGAACGGAGCGCCGAAGCAGACGCTGAAGTTCGGCTGCGGTTCCGTGACGCCCGCCTCCGTGCCGGCGAGCTTCGAGGTGTAGCCGTTCAGGAAGTAGTACATCGCCTGCTCGGGCGAGAGCTTCGACACGGGCGGCAGCACGCCGAAGGCGTCGGCCGAGAGGAAGATCACATTCCTCGGATGCGCGCCGATCGAGGGAAGGACCGCTCCCTCGATGTGACGCAGCGGGTAGGTGACGCGGGTGTTCTCCGTCTTCTTCGCGCTGTCGTAGTCCGGCACGCGCGTCGTCGGATCGATGACCGTGTTCTCGAGCACGCTGCCGAAACGGATTGCGTTCCAGATCTCCGGCTCGCCCTCGCGCGAGAGCTTGATGCACTTGGCGTAGCAGCCGCCCTCGATGTTGAAGACGCCCTTGTCGCTCCAGCCGTGCTCGTCGTCGCCGATGAGCGCGCGGTTGGGATCGGCGCTGAGCGTGGTCTTCCCCGTGCCCGAGAGGCCGAAGAAGATCGCGACATTCGACGGATCCCTGCGATCGACATTCGCCGAGCAGTGCATCGGGAAGACGCCCATCTCGGGAAGATCGAAGTTCATCGCGTAGAAGATCGACTTCTTCATCTCGCCCGCATAGCGGGTGCCCACGATGATGACCCGCTTCTTCTCCAGACTCTGCACGACCGCGATGGGGCTCTTCACCCCGAACTTCGCGGGATCCGGGAGCTTGATCGAGCCGGCGTTGATGATGGTCCAGTCGCTCTGCCAGTTGGCCAGATCGCCCGCCTCCGCGTTGATGAAGAGCGTCTTCGCGAAGAGGCTGTGCCACGCCTCCTCGGTGTAGACGGTCACCTTGCAGCGGTACGAGGGATCGGCGCCGGCGTAGCCGTCGAAGCGATAGAGGTCCTTGCGGGTGCGGAGGTGCTCCATCGCGAACGCCTCGATCGCGTCGAAGTGCTCGGGCGAGATCGGCTTGTTCACGGCGCCCCAGTCGATGGCGGCGCGGATGCCTGCGGTGTCCTCCAGGTACTTGTCGTTGGGGCTGCGACCGGTCCGCTCCCCCGTGTCGCACGCCAGTGCACCGTTGCTTGCGAGGATTCCCTCGCCCCGGGCCAGGGCCGACTCGACGAGGTGCGCCACCGCAAGATTGCGGTGAATGGTCGCGCGGCCGAAGTCGATTCCGGGTCGGGTGGCGGTGGCTGGGGTCATAGGGAGCCATGCTACCCCGCGCCCGTAACTTCGATCAACGGCGGCGCATTGACCCTCGGAGCGAGTCGCTCGTATGCTCGATGCTCGTACGGCGGCCGTAGCTCAGTTGGTAGAGCACCTGGTTGTGGTCCAGGACGTCGCGGGTTCAAATCCCGTCGGTCGCCCTTCCCTTCGTTTCCGCGGGGGATTCATGCAACGGCAGCCACGCGGCGCCGCATTCCGGACATCGTGAGCCACTGCCGTCGCTGCGCGGGTACCTGCAGCGCGGGCAGTTCGTGGCGCGATGGTCCACCCATCGCCCCGTCTGTCGATACCAGATGAGCAGCGCACCGGGACCGGCAACGAAGAACAGTCCTCCGAGACCGCACGCGAGCGCCCAGAAGGACGCGAGGCCGCAGAAGCATGACTCCTTGCTGCGAGCGTAGGCGTACGCCGGAATCACGATGGCAAATTCGATGGCCGAGCCGCCGAGGATCACGCGCAGGAGTCGCGCCGCCCTGGAGTGATCCGCGCGATCGCCCCAGCGCCAGAGGATCGTGGTCCAGACCAGCCAGCCGAGCACGACGATCATCGCGACCGCGACGAGGAACATTCCTGATCCATCAAACCTCTCGGCGATCGGCGCGTGACCAGCCAGGAGCAGCGCGGTCTCGACGATGGCGACGATGGCCCCGAACGCGAGTCCACCGCCGATGAACGCGGCCGCGATGACGCTCATGTACATCGACTGCGGGCTCGACCGCAGCCGCATGGGCGGCGCGAGAGGCGCGATGAATGCAACGGTGGCGAGGGCCACGCCGATGGGCATGCCCACGATGAGTGCAGCCAGGGCACCGTCCCGCGGCAGATCCCTGATTCCCTCGCCCACCACACGCCAGCTCGGGACCTGAAGTTCGCCGATCCAATTGGCGATGAACATCCAGGCGACATAGAGAAGGATCGCCTCGACCACCGCCACGACCGCCAGGACCAGCCAGCGGAGCATTGACCGTACGATACACCGCGCGTGCGCGTGCTGCTGCTCCAGATGGACCTCGCGTGGGAGGATCACGCGGCGAACCGCGCTGCGATTCGGCGGATGCTCGACGAGGCGCGCCCGCCGCGCGGAGCGTTCGTGCTGGCGCCCGAAATGGCGGAGACCGGCTTCGTGCCGCGCGTGCCCGAGTCGGAGGATGGCGCGGGTGCCGCGTTCGCGGCATCGATCGCGCGCGCGCACGGCATCTGGTACCAGCACGGGTGCCTTCATCGCGCGGGCGACGGCTTCGGCCGCAACATGGCGGTCGTCGGGGCGCCGGATGGTTCGATTGCCGCGAAGTACGCGAAGATCCATCCCTTTGGTTACGGGTCCGAGACGCTGGGATTTCGCGGGGGCGATCGGATCTGCGTCGTCGAGGCTGGCTCGATGCGCGTCTCTCCGTTCATCTGCTACGACCTCCGCTTTCCGGAAGTCTGGCGATTGGCGGCACTTGCGGGCGCGGAAGTGTTCTCGATCGGTGCCAACTGGCCCGCGAAGCGTCATGCAGCGTGGAGATCGCTCTGCATCGCACGAGCGATCGAGAACCAGGCCTTCGTGATCGCATGCAATCGCGTGGGAAGCGATCCATCACTCACCTATTCCGGGGGCTCGATCGTCGTTTCGCCGCAAGGGGAAGTGCTTGCGGAGGCGACGGATGCCCCCTGCGTTCTGCACGCCGAACTCGACCTTGCCGCGTTGCGATCCTGGCGCGCGGAGTTCCCGGCCCTGCGCGATGTGCGTCGGCGCTTTCTCGGACGGATTCCATGTGCGCCGCGCGATTCCGAGGAAGGCGCGCAGAAGAGTCATTGACGAAGCGAAGCTGATCTGTAGAGTGGCGCACGATCGACGACGAGACTTCAGCGCGCCGCGCACCAATTCGGCGACGCCATCGAGAGGGGACCATCGCATGAACCAGCCCACCGCCCTGTTGAAAGCGCCCGCCAGCGGACGCGATGGGCGTGCAGCGCGCCGAAATGACCGCTCGAGCAAGACCTCGGAGCGCTCGACGCGCGCCACCAAGGGCCTTGCGATGAGCCGAGCAGGCGCCACGAAGCGCGGTGCCGCAGTCAACGCGGCGGCGACCGGTGCCGCGAACGGTGCGCAATCCATCGCGCCGGCGGCGACGATGCCGAAGCGGGTGCACGCAGCGCTCGCGATCGAAGGCGTTGCGGCGCTTCCCGCCGCGCTCGAGTCCTCCATCCGTCGCGAGTTCTTCTGCACCGCGACCGCGGCCGCGAACTTCCGCGTGAGCGTGGACGAAGTGATCGGACATCTGGCGGATTCGGGCCTGGCGCTCGCCCCGAGACCGCAGCGATCGATCGCGAATCTTGCCGATGTCATGGTCGCGGTGGCGTGCGTGCGTGGCGACGCAGCGGCATGGACCCACCTGCTGAACGCGCACTCATGGTGCCTTGATCGAGCCTGTGCCGAGCAACTCGGAGGTTCGCAGGGCTTCGCGTACGCACGGCGGTTCTGGTCGGACCTGCGCACGGCGACCATGCAGCGCACCGTGGCGACCACGGACGCAAGCCGGCCTCGAACGCGGCTCCAGGCCTACATGGGAGTCCGTCCACTCCGGTTGTGGCTTGCGGATCGACTGCTGGGCGGCGCGTCCGTCTGCTCGAACATGCCGAACACGAGGGCAGCGCCCGGTTCGCTTGACAGCGCGATGGGATCGCGTACCCTTCCGCCTCCTTCCTCCGGTACCGGCGGAACGGCAACTTAGCTCAGTTGGTAGAGCACCGCATTGAAAATGCGGGGGTCCGCGGTTCAAGTCCGCGAGTTGCCATGCGCCCATCCTCATCCAGCAATTGCAGCCTGTGCTCGACTTCGCGGCAGATGCAGCGAACCATCGAGTCGCATGTTCAACCCGATTCGATCGCTCGCCGCAGCCGCCGTCGTCCTTGCCGTTCTCGACGCTTCGTGCACCACGGCCTCGGCCGGTGATCTCTCCGCGCCGGGACCGTTCGCGGCGGGCACGAGGAGCGTGACCGTCACGCGCCCCGGCGGAACCACCTTCACCGCGACGCTTCACTATCCGGCGACGAGCGCGGGATCGGGCACTCCGTTCGCGGCGGCGGCCGCCCCCTGCCCCGCGATCACCTTCGGCCACGGCTTCCTTCAGCCCGTCTCCCAGTACGCCAGCACGCTTGCGCATCTCGCGACGCACGGCTTCATCGTCATTGCGTCGCAGAGCGAGGGCGGGCTCTTTCCGAGCCACGCGAACTTCGCCAGCGACCTGCGGTCCTGCCTCGACTGGCTGGAGCAGCAGGACGCAAGCGCAGGTTCCGAGCTCTTCGCCGCCATCGACACGAACGCGTTCGGTGCCGGCGGACACAGCATGGGCGGCGGCGCGTCGATCCTCGCCGCGAAGGACGATGCGCGGATCAAGGCGCTGGCGCCGACGGCGCCGGCGGACACCTCACCCTCGTCGATCGCGGCAATGAGCGCGGTGACGGCGGCGATCCGCCTGATCGTCGGCAGCCAGGACTCCATCGTGCCGCGCGCGGGCTCGGCCCAGCCGATGTATGCGAATGCGGCCGGACCGCGGCAGCTGCTCTCGATCCAGGGCGGCTTCCATTGCGGCTTCACCGACGCGAGCTTCTTCGGCTGCGACTCGGGGTCGATCACCCGCGCGCAGCAGCTCGCCATCACGCGACGGTTGCTCACCGAGTTCTTCCTGCTCCACCTGCGCGGCGAGCAGAACGAATGGCGCAGCGTCTGGGGACCCGCGCTTCCGCCCGCCAGCGAGACGAGCGTGACGCGCGATCCGCGGATCGCCCTTGCGCTCGATGCGTCGACGGCGGCGGTGCCTGTGGGGAGTTCCGTCGTGATCGGCGGCTCCTGTGCCAACACCGGCGCATCGAGCGTGGCAACGCTGCAGCTCGCGGAGGCGCCCGCGGGATGGAGCGTGGTCGGGAGCCCGGCCGCGACCGGGCCGATCGCGCCCGGCGCCTCGACGCCCGTGAGCGTGGAGATCGAGGCGCTGACCGGCGCATCGGACGGCACGGCGCTCGTCTCCGCGCGCCGCGTCGATGACGGTGCCACACGCACCTTCGCCGTGCTCGCGCTTCAGGCGCTGCCGCCATCGTCGCCGGCCGACCTCAACGGCGACGGCGTCGTCGACGGCAACGATCTCGGCGCGCTGCTGGGCGCGTGGGGATCGTGTCCGGCGCCCTGTCCGGCCGATCTCGACGGCAACGGCGTCGTGAACGGCGCGGACCTGGGCACTCTGCTCGGCGCGTGGAGCTAGCCTCCGCGCGCGCCGGACGGCTCATGCCGCCCGGCGACGCAGGAGCATCTCGGCATCCATTCCGGGGAACGGATGATGCTTGCTCAGCGCCCGCGCGAGATTCGACGGATCCGTGACGAGCAGAACGACGGCGCCTGGGATGACCGACGAGAGGAACCGCCTCGCCTGCGCGAGTCGATCCGCCACGGTGGCCACCACCAGCACTCCAGCTTCGTATCGAAGCGGAAGCACGGCGAACTGCCAGGCCTGTCGGCGCGAGACGAGCCGGATGCACTCCGGATCGAACGCCCGCAGTCGCGGCTCGAGATCCGCCACCAGTTCCGCGTATTGCTCGGCCCACGCTCGTTCGACCGTGCGTGGATCGATGCCCAGGAGCTTCTCACAGACAAGCCCCAACGGTTCGCCCGTCGTCTCCTGCTGTGCAAGCGCTTTCTTCAGGTCGCCTCTCGAGATTGCTCCGAGGCGTACCAACCTCTCCCCGATCCTTGTCACCTTCATAAGAGTTCTCCTCCGTGTGCAGATACGATCGACGCCCCGAATGGCACGCGTGACCGACTTTGGCGGGATTCGCAATAAAGACGAGAGGTCGTCGCCGCGCAGGGTGCGGTGGTTCCGGCTGCGCCGGCTGGCGCGTTGGTGCGGCTCGAGCGCCCGTGCACAACGAGCATTCGAGGTCGCTTTGGAACCTTGGCTCAAGTCCATGCCATGAGTGGAACTGCTCGGTCGATCTCCGAGGCGCGACGCGTTGCGGCGTCGCCGACGATCGCCTTCGAGCATCACGCGGGTGACGAGGCGCGACGCGCCGAACTCGCCGTGGCCCGGCGCCTTCGTCGCGCGGGCTGCGAGCTTGCGCGGGATGTGCCGCTGCCGTCGGGACGCACCGCCGACTTCGCCGCCGTGCGCGGAGGCGTCACGATGCATGTGCATGTGAAGTGGCTCGCGCCGGAACCGTCGGAGACGGCGCCGCGCGGCACGGGCCGCATGCCGCGCGTGCTGCGCGGACTCGAGTCGATCGCGCGGCCGATCGAGCTGGCCGTGCGATGGCGCCCCGGCGCCGGCTGCAGCGCGTTCGGGCGCATGGTGCGCGAGGTGACGCCGTTCGTGCGCACGGGGCGCGTGTCGGAGGAGCGTGTGGTCCGCGACGCTCGCGGGCGCGAGATCGGGCGCGTGCGCGTGCTCGGTCCGCGGCGCGGCACCGGCGGCGTGGTGCTCGTCGACGAGCGCCTCGTGCGGCATCGCGAGGCGCAGGCCGCGCGAGCGCAGCGTCTGCTTCGCAAGGCGCTCGCCCAGTTCATGCCGCGATCGGTGAATGTGATCGTCGTGGCGGGTGCCGACCCCGAGCAGACCGCGGCCATCGAGCACGCCCTGCTCGGGAGCGTCGTCGAGTGCTGGGATCGCTTTCCGCCCCGGGGCCAGCGCGTGGCGCACGGCCGCGCGGACGACGGCTTCTGGTCGCGCGGGCGATCAAGCGCGAGCCGCGCCGTTGCATGGATTCGCCTGCCGGGCGCCGCGCCCTCCAGCCGGGCGCGGCACCGCGACTCGCATCCGCACCAACGGCTCTGGCTGCGCGACGGCGCGCCCCTGCCGGCACCGGTGGCGTCGCTCCTTCGCGAGCTCTTCGGACCGGAGAATCCGGCGCGCTGACGCGTCAATGATCGCGAGGCGATGCCCGCGCCCGTCCGCGACGGCACGGCCACGGACTTGCCGCGGCGCGCACGGCGGATCACACCTCGGGCGTGCCGACATGCCGCTCGTGCAGCGGCGCCCGTTTCGTGCTGGCCGCGAAGCCGTCGCGAAGCGACGCTCGCGGATCGCGCCCGTCCAGCCGGAACTGCGCGCCGCTGGCGAGCAGCTCCTCCACCTGCCGCCGACCGATGCGCGTCGAGAGGCGCACGATGCCGTCCTCGTACTCGCGCGAGAGCACCTCGGTGCGCCGCTCGATGAAGTCGATCGCACGGCTCTCGGAGGTGGCCAGCGCAATCTCGTGCTGCTCGAGCTCCCCGCGCATGACCGCGACGGCGCGGCGACGCAGCTCGTCGAGCCCTTCGCCGCTCACGGCGCTCAGCGGGATCGCGTCCGGCTCCGTTGCCTGCCAGATGGAGAGCCGATCGTCGGCACCGCGGCGCGCATCATGCGTTTCGGCCAGGCGATCGACCTTGTTCAGCACCAGCAGGCGCGGCTGCGTCGTGGCGCCGATCTCATCGAGCACGCTGCGAACCGTCTCCAGCTGGAGCTTCGCCTCGGGATCGGAGACATCCACCACCGTCAGCAGCAGGTGCGCATGCACCGCGTCCTCGAGCGTGCTGCGGAAGCTGGCCACCAGATGGTGCGGAAGCTTGCGGATGAACCCGACCGTGTCGCTCAGCATGGCCACGCTGCCGCCGCCCATGTTCCACGCCTCCACGCGCGTGCCGAGCGTCGCGAAGAGCTTCTGGTGTGCAAATGCGCCGCCGCGCGTCAGTGCGTTGAAGAGCGTGCTCTTGCCCGCGTTCGTGTAGCCGACCAATCCCACGGTGAAGTGCTCGCGCCGCCGCGCCTCCACCTCGCGGCGCTTGCGCGCCTGCACCTCGGCGAGTTCGCGCCGCAGGCGGTCGAGCCGTGCCTTCACGAGCCGCCGGTCGATCTCGATCTGCTGCTCGCCGGGACCGCGCGTGCCCACGCCGATCGGCGCGCCGCCCGTCACCTGTCCGAGGTGCTTCCACATGGCGCGAAGGCGCGGCGAGGTGTACTCCAGCTGCGCGATCTCCACCTGGAGCTTCGCCTGCGCGGTCACCGCGCGGTTGGCGAAGATGTCGAGGATGAGCTCGCTGCGATCGAGCACCTTGCAGGTGAGGATCGACTCGATGCCCCGCACCTGGCCGGGCGAGAGATCGTTGTCGAAGATGACTACGCGCGCGCCGAGCGCCTTCACCATCGCGCCGAGCTCCTCGAGCTTGCCCTTGCCGATGTAGGTGCCTGCCCGAGGCGTGCGAAGTCGCTGCTCCATCTCGCCCACCACGCGCACGCCCGCGGATTCCGCCAGCGCACGAAGCTCGCGCATCGGGTCGGGATGGTCCTCGTCCTCGCGCCCGATGCGAACGCCCACCAGCACCGCCTTCTCGGCGCGGAGATCGAGTTCGTGCGACAGGCCGGTTTCCATGGCCCCGATTGTAGGTGCGCCGCGCGGCTCGCTACGATCGCCGCGTGCCATCGACGCTCCGAGTGCTCGGCATCGAGACGAGCTGCGACGAGACGGCCGCATCCGTCGTCGATCTCGCAGACGGTCGGCTGCGCGTGCGGTCGAACGCGATCGGCTCGCAGGTCGATGTTCATGCTCCCTACGGCGGCGTCGTTCCGGAGCTTGCGAGCCGCGCGCATCTGGAGCGGCTGCTGCCGGTCATTCGACAGGCGTGCGACGAGGCGGGCGCGTCGCTCGACTCGCTGCATGCGGTCGCCGTGGGCCATCGTCCGGGACTCATCGGCTCGCTCCTGGTCGGCACCAGCGCGGCCAAGGCGCTTGCCTGGTCGCTGGGCGTGCCGTTCCTGGGTGTCGACCATGTCGCCGCGCATCTTGCCGCCGCGCTGCTCGATCAGCCGCCGATTCCGTTTCCCGCGACGGGCCTGGTCGTCTCCGGCGGTCACACCGCTCTCTTCCGCATGCTCGATCCGCTCTCGATCGTGCCGCTCGCGCGCACACCCGATGACGCCGTGGGCGAGGCCTTCGACAAGGGCGCGACGATCCTGGGCCTGCCATACCCGGGAGGGCCCGAGATCGACCGGCTTGCCGAGCACGGAAAGGACGACGCCGTGCGCTTCCCCGTGCCAAGGATGGACTTCAGCTTCAGCGGCCTGAAGACCGCGCTCCTGTACGAGGTGCGCGGCGTTCCTCCCTCGCCTCGAAACAGCGCGGGCGCTGTCGGCGCGATGACCGCGCCCGCGTCCGAGACGCCCTCGATGGTCATGCCATCCATGCCCGCGACACCGAAGGTTCCACCGCTCGATGATCGTCGGCGCGCCGATCTCGCGGCGAGCTATCAACGAGCGCTCGTCGGCGCGGTGGTGCGCGGACTCCGGCGCGAATTGGAGCGTGCCGAGGCGGCGGATGAACGACCGCAGGCGATCGTCGTGGGCGGCGGTGTCGCGGCGAATCGGCGCCTCCGTGCGGAACTGGAGGCGTTCGCGTCGGCGCGCTCCGTGCCATTGCGGCTGCCGCCGATGCGCTATTGCGTCGACAACGCCGCGATGATCGCGGGCCTTGGCGCCCTGCGCGCCGCGCGCGGCGAGCACGATCCGCTCGACCTGACCGCGCAGCCGCTCTCATCGCTGCGGTGAACGGCGTCGGTACGATTCCCGCATGGCCGGGCCGATGTATGCGATCGCGAGCTATCTGCTGTTCACCGTGCTGGCCGGCGCGGGACTCGTGCTGCTCGTCCTGGGCGTTCGAGGGCGATGGCGGCGCTGCGAGCCGTGCTGCGTGCGCTGCGGCCAGATCGTCGGCATGCACGAGGTGACGCAGAGCGGTCGCTGCCCCGAATGCGGACAGGATCTCTCGGGCGCCGACGGCATTCGCTTCTTCAGTCGACGACGGCGCCCCGTCATTCTGGCCATCGGCGCCGTCTCGCTGATTCTCGCGGTCGTGACGCCGTGGACGGCCGCCGCGTACCTGGGCCGCCGTGCCGCTCCGAACATGCCCAGTGCGCTCACCGTTCCGGAGCTCCTCGATCAGCTCGAGGCGAGCCGCAAGGGCGTGTCCACGCGCGCACTCGACCCCGGCGTCCTCATCTCCGAGCTTCACAACCGCATGCTCACGGCGCCGCTCACCAATGACGAGTCACGGCGGCTTCTCGCGATCCTGACGGCCATGGACCGCGTCGAGGCGCAGGGGCGCGCTCCATTCGGCATCGGCGCGCTGCTCGACTCGGGTCATCAATCGGGCGCGTTCTCGAAGGAGTTGCTGCAGAGGCTTGTCGACGCGTGGTTTCCGATCGAACAGTCGCTGCAGATTCCGCCCCGCATGCGCACCGGAGTCACCGTTCCGCTCCACTCGATGCAAGGGCGTCTCTTCTCGGGTCTCGAGCTGCGCGTGTGGCTGCTCTCGATCGAATCGGACGCGGGCGAGATCCAGGTCGTGAGCGCGGCCCCGCGCGACGGAAGCGCCATCGACCTCGAGACCGGCGCGGCCGTCCGGTTCAAGCTCGAACCAGGCTCGCCCGTCATCCGCGCCACGCTGCGCCGCGAGCTGCGGTTCAGCGACCCTCGCGCGGCACCCGCACCCTCCGATGAAGCGCCCGCCTTCTCGGAGCAGCGAACCATCGAGATTCCCGTGGAGGTGATCGACATGGCCGCGCCCTCATTCGTGCCGCTTCGGACCGATCCCGCACGAGCGCGCGAGGTGGCCGCCGCATGTCGCGTCGCGTCCGTGGCCGTCGATCCCGAGCCGAACGGCGCTCGCTTCACGGTCCTGAGCGATGCGTCGGTCGTTGCGCCGGCCGACATGTCACTCTGCTTCGACATCATCGCGGTGATCGGCGGGCGCGAGATTCCGCTTGGGTGGATTCACTCGCAGGTCACCGGGAGCGGTGCGAAGATGCGCTCGAGCCTCACGATCGGCACCGTCGACTGCACGGAAGCGGTGCCGGACAAGGCGACCGTGCGCTTCGTGCCCGCTCCGCGCCGCGCCGAGGACGATCCGACGGTGGAGTGGATCTGGGGTGCGCCGGTCGAGATCCGCGATGTGCCGGTGCGCACCATGCTTCGCCCGTCACCCAAGGCGGCACCGTGATCGTCTCGATGCTCCAGCTCGTGGTGGTCGTCCTCGGCGCCGCCACCTTCATCATGCTGACGCTCGCGATCCTCGGTCATCGCGATCCGGCCCAACCTCGCTGCCGCGCCTGCCGGGGCCTGCTCGTGCCGCAGCGGCTGCTGGCGGGTGAACCGTGCGAGCGCTGCGGCGCCACGCTCACCGAGCCCCGCGACATCCTGCCGCGATGGCGTCCGGCGAGCCGCAGCACTTTCGTTCTGTTCGCAGCGACCGTGGCGCTGCTCGTGGGATCGATCTTCGCGCTCCGCGAAGCGGCGCGAGCGATGGCGCCGGTGATGGCACCCGGCGGACCGTTCGCCGGCCCGCTGGCTCCCCTGGTGGATCAGGCGATCTGGAGCCCGGGAGGCAACGCAGGCACGATGCACTTCATCTTGACGCGCCTTCGGTCCGGCAGCGCCACGAAGGCGGATCTTCGCGCTGCCATCCTTGCCTCGCTTGCAAATCCGGATGCGCCGCTGCCCGCCCCCAACAGGCAGGTGCTGGCGCGACTTGGCGCCGCAGTGATGGACGCGTCGTCGAGCGATGCCGCGTGGCAACAGGCGCTGCTCGAAGCACTCGAACCGGCACCGCGCCTCCGGGCCACCACGCGCGGCGCGGATGAAGTCGTCATCCACTTCGAGCCGCTCGGCGCGCAGAACTGGGATGATCCATCGCCGATGGGCTCCGAATCCACCTGCTGGTCGACGCAGATCGTCCGCGCCGTGCGCGTGGACGGTCGCCCCGTTGCATTCCGGCCTGCGCACGGCGCGCCGGCGATCGAGTTCGCGCTCTCTCGCAGCGGCGCCGCCATCGCGATCGATTCGCTCCCGCCGGGCCGGCACGAAATCGAGGTGGAACTCGAAGCGGTGCTGCTGGAGGCGTTCGATGGCCGGCGAATCGCGCGAGTCGACTATCGCAGGCAGGACGGCGTCTCGTGGCCGACACCGCTTCGCAGCGCGCCTCGCACTGCGCGACTCGTGATCGGTGGCGACGCATCACTCGAAGAAGGCTCGCCGGCGGATCCTGAAGGCGACCCGGACGACGGCACCGGGCACGAGCCGGGATCGAGGTCTGCGCCATGACCTATCGCCCGCCCTTCGTCTCCGACGCCTACATCATGCTTCCGCCGCCGCACCCGGCGACGCTCGAGGAGGCGGACCTGCTCAAGCGCTGCCGCATCGAGTTCGGACGCGTCTCGGGCCCGGGCGGCCAGCATCGCAACCGTGTGGAAACGGCCGCATGGATCATCCACCAGCCCAGCGGCATCGAGGCGCAGGGCACGGAGCGTCGCAGCCAGTCGCAGAACCGCCACGAAGCGATCAAGCGACTGCGCCGCAAGCTCGCCGTGCGCTGTCGCACCGTCACGAGCCGCGATCATCATCAACCGAGCGAGCTCTGGTGCACGCGCCGGCAGGGCAACAAGATGAGCGTCAATCCCGACCACTCGGACTACCCCGCGCTGCTGGCCGAGGCGCTCGATGTCGTGGTCGTGCGGCGCTACGACCTGGCAGGCGCCGCAGGGCTCCTTGGCATCACCATGAGCCAGCTCTCGCGCCTCATCCGCCATGAGAAGAGTGCGTTTGCCGCAGTGAACGCGGGGCGCGAGGCGATCGGTCTGCCCAAGCTCCGAAGCTGATCGCAGGAGCGCTGAGCGCGCCAGCGCCATCGCCGTGCACGGCGCATCCGGCGCGTCCCGGAGATCGCGTGCTAGGCTGCGGATGATGATCGATCGACTGCGAGCGCTCATCGCCGAGGAACTGCCGTCGCTGGTGGACATCCGGCACGACCTCCACATGCATCCGGAGATCATGTGCGAGGAGGTGCGCACCGCCGAGGTCGTCCGCCGCGAGCTTTCGCGCGCGGGCGTCGAGTTCGTGCCTGGCATGGCGGGAGGCACGGGCACCCTCGCGGGACTGCCGGGCGCCGCGCCGCGCTCCATCGGGCTCCGCGCCGACATGGACGCGCTGCCGATGCAGGAGGAGGCGGAGCGTCCGTGGCGCAGCCGGATTCCCGGCCGCATGCACGCATGCGGACACGATGGTCACACCGCGGTGCTCATCGGCGCCGTCCGCGTGCTCGCCAGACTCTCGCGCGAGGGGTCGTTGCCGCGCCCCGTCACCTTCGTCTTCCAGCCCGCCGAGGAAGGGGGCGCCGGGGGCCAGCGCATGGTGGCCGAAGGCGCACTCGACGGAAGTCGACTCGGCGCGCCGGTCTCGGAGATCTTCGCGCTGCACGGCTGGCCGCAGTTCGAGCTCGGCACCGCCGGCACGCGCGTCGGTCCCATGCTTGCGGCGAGCGATCGTTTCGAGATCCATGTCGACGGCCGCGGCGGGCATGCGGCGTGGCCCCACGCCACGCGCGATCCGATCCCCGCTGCGTGCGCGATCGTCGCGGCGCTCCAGACGATCGTCAGCCGCAATGTCTGCACGGACGATCCCGCGGTGCTGAGCGTGACGATGGTGCATGCAGGCACCGCGTTCAATGTCACTCCCTCATCAGCATCCATTCATGGAACGGTGCGCACGCTCACCCAGGGCACGCGGGCGCTCATCGAGCGGCGCATCGGCGAGATCGCGTCGGCCATGGCGCTCGCGCACGGCTGCGCCGCGCGATACGAGTACCGGCACGGCTATCCGATCACGAGCAACGATCCGACGGCGGTCGCCACCTTCGAGCGCGTCGCGTGCGAGTCGATCGGCGCCGACCGTGTCCGACAGGTCCCGCATCCCGTGATGGTGGGCGAGGACTTCGCGTACTACGGACTCGAGGTTCCGGGCTGCTTCTTCGCGCTGGGGCTGCGCCCGCCGGAAGCATCCACGATGCCGGACCTTCATCAGCCGGATTTCGACTTCTCAGACGCGGCCATCCCGCTGGGCGTGGAGTTGTTCTGTCGGCTGGCTCTTCGCGAATGATCGCTTCCATGTGCGTGAAGTTGAGTTAGTCTCGGAACCATGCTGTCCGCCCTCATCGCCGTCGCCGCCCTCATGGAGGGCGCCGCGTTCGGCACGATCGATCCCGTCGCCGCCACGCTTCCCTCCCCGCTCGCGCGATCCGCGCTTCCGTTCAGCGACCGCGCGGATGTGAACGCCGTCGCGTCCGTCGTCGTGTCGGACGCCGATGCATGGTCGGCGCTCTCCGCGAACGAATTCGCCGTCATCGTCGGGCTTCCGCTGGGACCGTCGCTGGATGCGACCGTGGCGCTGCGCCGCATGGAGCCCCTCGCCTCCGACGGCGTCATCGTCGCGATGACTCCGGGCGAGCGCGGCAGCGCGATCGCGTCAACCATCGACAGCGTGCCGCTCGACACATGGTCGGGCTCCATCCTCGGCAAGGATGGCAGCCGGGTCTTCCTGGCGCATTCTCCGTGGTTCACCCACGGATACGCGATCGTCGACGGACGGACCTTCATCATCTCGAGCGGCCCGCCATCGAGCGAGCAACCCATCGCGAGCTTCGAGCTCGGCGCGCTCCCGGAGGACGCGATCCTCTGGAACGACTTCCTCTGCGAGACGATGGTGGATCAGGCCGTGCCCCGCCCCGACATGCAGGGCGGCATCGCAGGGACCTCGCCGCAGTGCCGGCATGTCAAGCTCGCGCTCGACTCCGACAACGAGCTCGCCGCCGTCTTCGGCGGGAATGTGACCGCCACCGCCGCCTACATCCTGCTCCAGGCCGCGGCGATGAGCGAGATCTACACCGCGAATGTGAATGTGCGCATCCAGGCGTCGCTCGTGCGCATCTGGACCACGCCCGATCCGTGGACCCAGGGCGGCTCCGTGTCGCAGCTCTACGAATTCCGCGACTGGTGGGAGGCGAACATGGGCGGCACCACGCGCGATGCAGCGATGCTGCTCAGCGCCCGCGGACTCGGCGGCGGCGTGGCGTGGCTCTCCGCGATGTGCGGGCCGTGGGCCTACTCGGTCTCCGGCAATCTCGCCGGCTGGTTCCCCTACCCGCTGCTGGACAACTCGCCGCAGAACTGGGACATCATGGTGACCGCGCACGAACTCGGCCACAACATGGGCTCGCCGCACACGCACGACTTCTGCCCGCCGGTGGACCAGTGCGCCCCGGACGGCTACTTCGGCGGTTGCCAGAGCGAGCAGGTGTGCACGAGCCAGGGAACCATCATGAGCTACTGCCACCTGTGCGGTGGCGGACTCGGCAATGTGCTGCTCAACTTCGCGGAGGCGACCAACCTCGCCATCCAGGCGCATCTCGATGGGCTCGAGTGCCCGCTTGCGGGCATTCCGCAGGCGCCATGGGCCGTGCCCGACTATGTGGAGACGCTCGCACCCGTCGTGACGATCGATGTGCTCGCGAACGACCTTGCGGTCAACTGCGAAGGCGTGGTCATCGACTCGATCGGCAAGCCGGTCGCCGGCACGGGCACGGTGGTCCGACTGGCCGGTGCCGGACCGAACGGGCGCGACCTGCTGCAGTACACCGCGCCTTCCGCCGACTGGAACGGCGTGGCGCTCTTCACCTACAGACTGCGCGATTCGAGCAACCAGTTGGGCCTGCCCGGCCAGGTGCGAGTCGAGAAGCTCGGCTACTGGAAGGCCACGAGCGTCGTCGGCGCCGTGCCGTCGGCTCAGGTGCAGTACTACGACCTCGTGTCGCCGCAGGTGCTGCCCAACTTCGACCAGCTCACGCCCTACCTCGTCACGACCACGCCGCACATCAACTACCCGTCCACCGGCGGCGTCTTCGCCAACAGCAATCGCTCCGACAACTTCGGTGCTGTCTGGACAGGCTGGTTGCAGGTGCCGACGAGTGCCGTGTACACGCTCTATGTGAACTCGGACGACGGTTCGAAGCTCTGGGTCGATGATGTGCTCATCGTCGACAACGACGGTCTGCATGCGATGGTCGAGCGGAGCGGCACCGCCCCGCTGGCGGCAGGTCGGCACAAGCTCCGCGTCGAGTTCTTCGAGGCCGGCGGAGGCGCGGGATGCATCCTTTCCATCTCCGGCGGCCCATTCGCCAAGCAGGCCGTTCCCGGGTCCATGCTCAGCCACGCCGGTGTCGTCATGACCGCCGACTTCAACGGTGACGGCAAGGTCGACGGCAACGATCTCGGCGTGCTTCTGGGAGAATGGGGCAGCCCCGGAACGCAGGCCGATCTCGACGGCAACGGTGTCGTCGACGGCGCCGATCTCGGCACACTCCTGGGTCAATGGACCAGTTGATCAGCGCCCGTCGATGCCACCGTCGCAAACCAATCGAGCCATGAAGCTCTCCAGCATCGAGTGCGGCGCCGTCGCTGCACTGGCCGCGATCGCGGTCGTGACGACGGCTTCGGCACAATCGGTTCCGCCGCCGGCAGTACCGCATCTCGGCTCGCCGCTTCGCGTCGTCCCGTCGCATGCTGCGCCGGACGGCGCCGTCATGGTACGGCTGCATCAGGATCGGCTCGCGGCCATCGCTGCCTGCGCGGAGCCGGCATTCGTCCTTGACGCCGTCCCGCTCGCGCCGGGGGTGCAGCGGGCTCTTCTGCTCCGGCGCGTCGACGGACTGGATCTTCCGTTGGTCCAGCTCGTCGAGGATGGACCGATGGGCGGGACCATCACGCGAGCGCTCGAGCCCGACGAGGTGCGCGCTTCGCAGGGCATCATGCTCGCGGGCATCTCGCTCGGCGCGCCGGATTCGCGTGCGTTCCTCTCGTTCGGTCCCTCCGGCGTCTTCGGCATCGTCGACGAGGGCGATCGCCGATTCATCATCTCATCCGGCCGACACGGCGCGAATCAACCGATCCTCGCGTTCGACCCGATGCTCGTGCCGCGCGAGCTCCTTCCCGTGCTCGATTGGAGCTGCGAGGCGGAGACGGTGGAGCCGTGCGAGCCGTCGGAGCCCAATGGCGGCCTCGCGTCACAGCCCTGCCGCCAGTTCCGCATCGCGATCGAGACCGATCATGAGTACTGCCAGCTCTTCGGCTGCGATCCGCTGGCCGCGGCGAACTACGCACAATTGCTGCTTGCGGCGTCCACGGAGATCTACCTCGAAGCGCTCAACGCGCGTCTCGGCCCCACATTCCTGCGCCTCTGGCTCACGCCGGACGATCCATGGACCGCGACGACTCCATCGGCGCAGCTGCAGGCGTTCCGCACCCATTGGAACCAGTCGATGACCTCCGTGCCCCGCGATGTCGCGCACTTCCTTTCCGGGCGACAGCTCGGCGGCGGCGTGGCGTGGACGGGCACGGTGTGCGGTCCGAATTCGTTCAGCCTCAGCTCGAACATCAACGGTGCCTTGCCGTACCCGCTCGTCGATCACGATCCGCAGAACTGGGACATCATCGTGGTGAGCCACGAGATCGGCCACAACCTCGGTTCCCTCCACACGCATCAGTACGGAATGGAATCGCCGGACTCGTGCTTCTGGGGCGACTGCTCGGGCGCATGGGGCGGCACCATCATGAGCTACTGCTTCATCTGCCCCGGCGGCATGGCGAACATGGTGCTCCACTTCGCGCAGCCGTGCGTGGACTCGATGGTGACGAAGCTCGAGTCCGTTGCATGCGACTTCGCGCCGCCGTTCGCCAATCCCGTCGCGGTCGTCGACTTCGCGACCGTGAGATCCGGCGGCTTCGTCTCGATCCCCGTACTCGCGAATGACGCCGACGCCAACTGCGACGCGATCCAGCTCGCGGGATTCACGGCGGTCTCGGGCGCGGGCGGCATCATCAGCGTCGGCTCGTCGAGCGGCCACCTCGTCTACAAGCCACCCGCCGGATTCGTCGGCATGGACAGCTTCGGCTATGTGATCGTGGGGAGTTCGCCCGCGGTCGGCATCGGCGAGGTGCAGATCCAGGTCTCGACCATCCTTGGCGACCTTGACGGCGATGGCCGCGTGGCCGGCTCGGATCTCGGCATCCTCATGGGTGTCTGGGGCGCCACCCAGCATCCGGTGGACCTCGATGGCGATGGAATCATCGACGGCAGCGATCTGGGTGTGCTGATCGGCAACTGGACCGGCTGACCGGCCTCTGGTACCCTCTTCGACTCGACATTCCAGACCGCACGCACTGCCGCGCGGCGTCGGATCAGGCCGATCCGACCCGTTCCCGCGGCGGGAGGTTCAAACGAATGGCCAAGAAGGTCACCAAAGTCTTCAAGCTGATGGCGCCCGGAGGGAAGGCGACGCCCGCGCCGCCGATCGGACCCGTGCTCGGCGCCAACGGCGTCAACCCGGGTCAGTTCATCACGCAGTTCAACGAGCGCACCCGCCAGTTCAACGGGCGGATCGTCGGCTGCGTGGTCACCGTCTACGGCGACCGCACCTTTGACATCGAGATCAAGAGCTCGCCCGCGTCGGCGCTCATCAAGGACGCGATCAAGATCGAGAAGGGCTCCGGCACGCCGAACACGGCGAAGGTCGGCAAGATCACGAAGGCGCAGGTCCGCAAGATCGCCGAGGAGAAGCTCAACGATCTCAACACCACCTCGGTGGAGGCGGCGATGCGCATGGTCGAAGGTTCCGCCCGTTCCATGGGCGTCACGGTGGAGGGCTGACCCATGGCGATCTCGTCCACGACATCGAAGAAGAAGATCCGCCTCTTCGGCGGCAAGCGTCACCGCTTCAATCTCGAGCACAAGCCCGAGGGTGCGCTCGATCCCTCGTCCGCAATCAAGGCGCTTCGAGCCTTCAAGGCCACTAAGTTCGACCAGACGGTGAATGTGGTGGTGAACCTCGGCATCGATCCGAAGGCGGCGGACCAGGCGCTGCGAGGTTCGATCGCCATGCCCAAGGGCATCGGCCGAAGCGCCAAGGTCATCTGCTTCTGCGGCCCGGACAAGGTCGCGGCGGCGAAGGCCGCCGGCGCCGTGGAGGCGGGCGGCGAGGAGCTCGTGCAGAAGATCGAGGGCGGCTGGTTCGACTTCCAGGTGGCCGTCGCCAGCCCGGACATGATGCGCGTCGTGTCGAAGCTCGGAAAGGTGCTGGGGCCCAAGGGTCTCATGCCGTCGCCCAAGGCAGGCACCGTGGCGCCCGATGTGGTCTCGGCGGTGAAGGAGTACTCCGCGGGCAAGCAGGAGTATCGCAACGACGACGGCGGCAATGTCGCCTGCGTGATCGGGAAGCTCAGCTTCAAGGATGAGGATCTCCTGGAGAACCTCAACCACTTCATCGCCACCATCAACAAGGTCAAGCCCGCGTCCGCGAAGGGCACCTATGTGAAGAAGTGCGTCGTCGCGGCGTCGATGAGTCCGGGAGTCCAGGTCGCGGTGTGACCGCGGAGCAATCACCATGAGCAAGACCGTCAAGGAGATGATCGTCCGCGAGTACCGCAAGCGCTTCGACGGCGTCGAAGGCGCCGTCGCGGTGGAGCTGCGCGGGCTCGATGCCGGCTCGACCAACCGCATGCGCTCGCATCTGCGCGGCAAGGATGTGCGCGTCACCGTCGTGAAGAACTCGCTCGCGCGCCGAGCGCTCGCAGGCGGACGGCTGGAACCGCTGAGCGGCGTCTTCACCGGCCCCACCGCAGTCGTCTACGGCGTGGGTCCGAGCGTCGTCGATGTCGCGCGCGAAGTGGTCAAGTGGGCGAAGGACCACGACAAGAACAAGGAGAAGTACATCTTCAAGGGCGCGGTGCTGGAGGGGGTGCTGTACGAAGGCCCTGCCGGCGTCGACAAGCTCTCGAAGATGCCCACGCGCGAGGAGGCCGTGGCACAGGTCATCGCGATCGCGCTCAGCCCGGCGAAGAAGGTGGTGGGCATCGCGGTGGCTCCGGGCCGACGCCTGCTCGGAATCGTCAAGGAGATCCAGACCCGGCTGGAGAAGGGCGAGGCGATCGCCGCCAGGGCGTGACCCAGGGCCCCCCGTTCCAATCGTTCCAATCGTTCCAGTTCCAGTTTCCAATGTCCGCCCTCGACTGGCCCCGCAAGGGGGTAAACGCCGCGCGTTGCGGCGCCTATCGAGGACGACCCAGGAGAGTGTCCCATGTCCGATGCAAAGACCTTTGAAGCGAAGATCACGAAGCTCGGCGACGACATCGCCGGCCTCACCCTCAAGGAGGCCGTCGACCTCGCTGATTACATGAAGGAAAAGTACGGCATCGAGCCGGCGGCCGGTGGTGCCGTGATGATGGCGGCAGGCGGCGACGGTGGTGGCGCGGCCGCCGCCGAGGCGCAGACCGAGTTCGATGTCATCCTCGAGAACTCCGGCGCGAACAAGATCGCCGTCATCAAGGCGGTCCGCGAGGCCACTGGCCTTGGACTCGCCGAGGCGAAGGGCCTGGTCGATGGCGCTCCGAAGGCCATCAAGGAGAAGATCTCCAAGGAAGACGCCGACAAGCTCAAGAAGTCGCTCGAGGAGGCCGGCGCGAAGGTCACCGTCAAGTGACCTTCGGAGCGCCGACATGGCGCTCCGGCATCCACTTGGGTTCCGAACACAAGGGACCTCCCGGCACGAGCCGGGAGGTCCCTTTCTTCTGCGCCCATCCTGATCGTCGAACCACCCGCGCTACTTGCAGAGCGCCTTCACCTGCTGCGCCACCAGCCGGTCGCACTGGGCGGCGTCGCGCGGTGCGATCGACTTGAACGCCTTCTGGTGATCGTTCTGGACATCGACCATGACGATCTCGCCCTTGCGGTCGCAGATGGCGAATTGCACGCCGAGCACGCCCTTCTCACCGATCAGGTAGTCCGCCATGAGCGCGTACTCCGCATCGGGCGCGTGGGTCCGCGTCCATGCCGAGAGTTCCCGTGCGAGCGACCAGGCGACCTGCTGCTGGTTCATGGTCGAGGGACGCGGTGCTCGTGGCCCATCGGCCGTCGGCGCCGGCACCGTCCAGTGCGCCGCCGCGAGTTCGCGAGCGATCGTTGCAGCGCTCTCCTCACTGAACGCGCCGTTCACGCGGGTCGGACAGATGGCGATCGTGGCCGTGGCTCGTTTCGCGCAGAAGGCCTTCGTTCGACCTGCGATCGCATCGAGCTCCTTCGAGTCCGGCACACCGCCGGCACGGCGCATGCGCTCGGCGATCGGCCCCGCGGGCGCCGAGCCCGAACGCGGATCTCCGAGGTTCAACGCCGGTCGCAGCCGCTCGACCACGAAGACGCAGGCGTCCATCGGCTCGCGGATTCGCGCGCGATCGAACGCAGCATCGCCCTTGGCCGCGCGATCGCACCACGCCACGCGCCCCTGCCGATCGACGATCAGGGCGGTGACCGACTCGAATCCCGTCGCCGACGAGCCGCCGAAGTCGGTGAAGAGCGCGAAGTCCGAGGCGACGGGATGCTCGCGAACGAAGGCGCCGAATGCAACGCCCGCGGCCGCCGGCCCTGCCTCCGATGGAGCCGTGAAGGTGCTCTCGGGAAGCTCCAGATGCGTCATGCCACCGCGCTCGAGCAGGAGCGCCACCACCTCGCCGACCTGCGGCATCGCGCGGCCGACGACCTCCGTGGGCAGGACGGCGAGCGACGCGTCGCGTCCAGCGGCGCGAAGTGCCTCGGCGGCGGCGGCGTCGACCTCGACGCCGGCCGGCGTGGGTGACTGCGCGCCGGCGCGCATGCAGGCACCAGGCCCCGCGGCGGCACCGATCGCCATCAGCATCGCCAGTACCGCAACTGCGCCGCGCCCGCACCTCGTTCGTTCGATGATCGTGTCCATGTTCGGTCCTCCGTATGTGTATGTGTCCACTTACATTTTGGCCGTGCGACCATCGCACGACCCCTTCGCCCGTCAGTCCAGGAGTCTTCGCCCCGTCTCCGTCAGCAGTCGCCGTCGGTCCTCGTCGCCCAGGAGTCGGAGCTCGCGCGCGATGGAACCGATCGTGCCGATTCCGATGAAGGCCCATGCCACGAGGTCGGCGTCATCGGTGGGCGGCGCAGAGCCGCGATCGACGCGCGGCCCGCGATGCTGCCGCACATGCTCCGCCACGAACGCCTGGTAGCGCCGATACATGAGCCCGAGCGCGCGGCGAATGTCCGGATCGTCCGCCTCGTTCAGTCCCGCGAAGACGATGCGCACGAGCCCGAGATCGCCCAGGTGCCGCGATTCGTACGCCAGCAGCCGCTCGGCGGTGGTGGCATCGCCATCGTCGTCGTCGATCACCCGCCTCCATGCCTTCGCGCTCAATTCGAAGACATGCTCGATGGCCGCGATGAACATCGCCTTCTTGTCGGCCCAGAGGCGATAGAGGATGTTCTCCTGCACGCCGCACCGCTCGGCGAGTTCCGCAGTCGTCGCGCGCCGGAACCCAAGCTCGGCAAAGGCGCGGGCGACCACCGGGATCAACTCGGAACGTTTCTCGACGGCCTGGCTCGGTCTGGGCATGCGGGATCCGGTTTCGTAAGTCTTGGCTTACAATACTCGCGGTTTCCGTTCCCGTCAAGTGGTGGCGGCGACACCAACCATTCCTGCTCCGTTCAGTCTCCGGATCTGGAGTCATCCGTTGGCGGCAGGCATCGCTCGATGGCCTCGCCACCCCCTCGGTCCCACCTCGCCGCCTCAACAACTTGCATGGAGGCAGATACCCTCAACACGGCGCGTTCAACCGCTGCAAGCCGAAGAATCCATGATTTCTCCGTGCCGCATGCCGCGAGCACTCTTCGAGCACGCTCGGTCCGGTAATTGCATCGGCAGCATTCCTGCCGAGAAGATTCAAGCTTGTCACGCTGCCCGACTTGCTCTTATCGGCGAGACCACTACACTGCGGGGCTCTTGGCGGCAGGCGGCGGCACCCACATCCAGTAGCTCATCACTGAGCGGCGAGCCCGAGCGTCGGGCGTTGTCGTCGCCACGCGCGGACCTTCACCCCTCTCCGGAAGACGCATGGCCACGAAGACCTTTCGCGAGCGCATCGAAAACGGACGCCTCGACTTCTCGAAGCTCGGCGACGCAATCCCGGTCCCTGACCTGGTGCGCGTGCAGCGTGCGAGCTACGACCGATTCCTCCAGAAGAACATCGACCCCAAGGAGCGCAACACGCTGCTCGGGCTCGAGGCGCTGCTGCGCGAGGTCTTCCCCATCGAGAGCTACGACGGCTCGATGAAGCTCGAGTACCTGCGCTACTCGCTCGAGGAGCCGCGCTACACGCCGGATGAGTGCCGCGAGCTGCGCCTCACCTACGGCATGCCGTTCCGTGTCGCCGTGCGCCTCGTAAAGGGCACTGGCGAGGCGATCGCCGAGGAGGAGATCTACCTCGGCGACATTCCGATCATGATGGGCGGCGGCGAGTTCATCGTGAACGGCGCCGAGCGCGTCATCGTCAGTCAGCTGCACCGCTCCCCGGGCGTGGACTTCTCGAAGGCGAGTTCCATCGGCGATCGGCCGCTGCATTCCGCGCGCGTGATCCCCGAGCGCGGCAGCTGGATCGAGCTCGAGGTGACGAAGAAGGATGTGCTGGCGATGCGGATCGACCAGTCGACCAAGCTCGCCGCCACCACCTTCCTTCGCGCTCTGGATGAGAAGTACAGCTCCACCGAAGCGATGCTCGAACTCTTCTACGAGGTGGAGGAGATCAAGGTCGAGAAGCTCAAGCCTGAGCACTACTCCGCGGAACTCATCATCGACTCGGACACCGGCGAGGAGCTTTGCCGCGTCGGCGCCCCGTTCGGCGACAAGGTCGTCGACATCCAGAACAGCCCGCTCAAGAGCGTGAAGGCGATCGTCAACCCGGGCGATCCGCTCGTGCTCAACACGCTCGCCGACGAGAAGCTGGACTTCCTTGCGGAGGTCACGGAGCACGAGGCCGCGCTGCTGAAGATCTACGCCAAGCTGCGCCCCGGCAATCCGCCCCAGGTCGACAAGGCGAAGGCGCTCTTCAAGGAGAAGTTCTTCGACGAGAACCGCTACCGTCTCGGTCGCGTCGGCCGCTTCCGCGTGAACCGGAAGTTCGAGCACCTCAAGTGCTACAAGGTGCGACCCGAGTCGCAGCAGTCGATGTACGCGGAGGACTTCCTCGCCGTGGTCCAGTACATCCTGGATCTGCGCGCCAAGCGCCCGCCCGCGGTCGAGGACGACATCGACCACCTCGGCAACCGCCGGCTGCGCACGCTCGACGAGCTCGCGGTGGAGGAGATGCGCAAGGGCTTCCTCAAGCTCCGGCGCACCGTGCAGGAGCGCATGAGCGTCAAGGAGCAGAGCGAGCTCGCCAAGATCGCCGACCTCGTCAACTCCAAGAGCATCTCGAGCGCCATCGAGTTCTTCTTCGGACGCAGCGAGCTCTCGCAGGTGGTGGATCAGACGAATCCGCTCTCCATGCTGGTGCATGAGCGGCGCCTCAGCGCCCTCGGTCCCGGCGGCCTCAACCGCAAGCGCGCCGGCTTCGAGGTGCGCGATGTCCACATCTCGCACTACGGCCGCATCTGCCCGATCGAGACGCCGGAAGGCACCAACATCGGTCTCATCGCTTCGCTTGGCATCTACTCCGAGATCGACGACTACGGCTTCCTGCTGACGCCGTACCGCGAGGTCAAGAGCGGCCGCGTCATCTTCGACGGTCGCGGCAAGCCGACCGTGAAGCGCCTCCGCGCCGACGAGGAGCGCATGAAGGTGCTGGCCCCCGCCGACGAGCTCGAGGCCGACGGGAAGATCCGCGGCGAGACGGTGCTCGCGCGGCGCGACGGCGAACTCACCGAGGTCGCGGCCGGCGATGTCGAGTACGCGGACATCTCGCCGAAGCAGATCATCGGCGTCTCGGCGTCGCTGATCCCGTTCCTGGAGCACGACGACGCCAACCGCGCGCTCATGGGTTCGAACATGCAGCGGCAGGCGGTGCCGCTGCTCCGCGCCGAGCCGCCGTGCGTGGCCACGGGCATGGAGCGCGTGGCCGGTGCCTACAGCGGCATGATCGTCAAGGCGGAGCGCGCCGGCGTCGTGACCGAAGTCGACGCGTCGCACATCGTCATCGACAACGCCGACGAGTATCCGCTGCGCAAGTTCGTCGGCCTCAACGAGCGCACCTGCCAGAATCAGCGCCCGGTGGTGCGCCTCGGGCAGCGCGTGAAGGCCGGCGAGATCCTCGCCGACGGTGCGAGCACCACGATGGGCGAACTCGCGATCGGCAAGAATGTGCTGGTCGCGTTCAACACCTTCGATGGCTACAACTTCGAGGATGCCATCGTCATCAGCGAGCGGCTCGTCAAGGACGATGTCTTCACCTCGATCCACATCGAGAGCTTCGATGTGGAGATCCGCGACACCAAGCTCGGACGCGAGGAGTTCACGCGCGACATTCCCAATGTCAGCGAGAAGCTCCTCCGCAACCTCGACGATGCGGGCATCATCCGCGTCGGCGCCCGCGTCGGACCCGGCGACATCCTCGTCGGCAAGGTGAGCCCCAAGAGCAAGTCCGAGCTCTCGCCCGAGGAGAAGCTGCTGCACGCCATCTTCGGCCGCGCCGGCGAGGATGTGAAGAACGACTCGCTCGAGGTGCCCGCGGGCACGGAGGGCATCGTCATCGCCACGCGGCGCTTCAGCCGTCGCATGCATCTCAACGACGAGCAGAAGAAGACGCAGAAGAAGGAGCTCCAGGCCTACGAGGACGAGATGCACCTGAAGCAGATCGTCCTCTTCAAGCAGATGGTCTCGCAGATCAACCAGATCTGCGGCACCGAGATGGTCGATCCCTCGACGCGCCAGAAGGTCGGTGCCAGCGAGCTGCCCGATGTCATCATGGAGCAGATCGAGAACTTCAACCCGAAGTGGATCAAGGGATCCGCGGAGTCGAAGGAGAAGGCCGAGACCGCCTACGCGCAGTTCTGGCCTCGCATCCAGGCGCTCCGCAAGGAGAAGGAGCGCAAGCTCGGACACATGAAGCGCGGCGACGAGCTGCCCTCGGGCGTGCTCGAGATGGTCAAGGTCTACCTCGCGACGAAGCGAGCTCTCTCCGTCGGTGACAAGATGGCCGGCCGCCACGGCAACAAGGGCGTCATCGCCCGCATCGTGCCCGAGGAGGACATGCCCTTCCTCGAGGATGGCACGCCCGTCGATGTCCTGCTGAATCCGCTCGGCGTGCCGAGCCGCATGAATGTCGGCCAGATCCTCGAGACCCACCTCGGCTGGGCTGCGAGAGTGCTCGGCTTCCAGGCCGTGACGCCGGTCTTCGACGGCGGAAGCGAGCAGGAGATCATGGAGGCGATCGAAGCCGCCAACGAGCATGTGCGCGAGCGCGTGCGGCACTTCGAGACCACCGGCAGGGATCCCGGCCACCCGCGCGAGCTGCTCACTGTCATGCCCTACGGCGGCAAGGTGCAGCTCTACGACGGTCGAACCGGCGAGCCCTTCAGCGAGAAGACGACCGCCGGCTTCATGTACCTGCTGAAGCTGCATCACCTCGTGGATGACAAGATCCACGCGCGATCCACCGGCCCGTACAGCCTCATCACCCAGCAGCCGCTGGGCGGGAAGGCGCGGACCGGCGGCCAGCGCTTCGGCGAGATGGAAGTGTGGGCGCTCGAGGCCTACGGCGCCGCATTCGTCCTCCAGGAACTGCTCACCGTCAAGAGCGACGATGTGGAGGGACGCACCAAGATCTACGACTCGATGGTGCGCGGCGAGAACACGCTCCAGGCCGGCATGCCCGTCGTCTTCGATGTGCTCTGCCACGAGATCAAGGGGCTGGCCATGAACATCCAGCTCGAGAAGGAGCAGTCCGATGCCGCAGCGATTCTGTGATGAGCGCTCCGTAGCGGGCTTCGCCCGCACACTCGCTTCACGGTCTCAACGCCCATGCACGGCTGACCCGCACACTCGCTTCACGGTCTCAACGCCCATGAACGGCTGACCCGCACACTCGCTTCACGGTCTCAACGCCCATGAACGGCTGACCCGCACACTCGCTTCACGGCCTCTGAATACTCGCTTCGCGCCTCCCACGCGCTGATTCGAATCCCCCGCCCGCGACACAACGAGACATGACCTTGGACAACCGCAACGCCAATTCGATGTCCGACAGCGTCTACGACCGCGTCAACGACTACGGCAGCGTGAAGATCACGCTTGCCAGTCCGAATGACATCCGCTCATGGTCCTTCGGCGAGGTCAAGAAGCCGGAGACCATCAACTACCGCACCTACCGCCCGGAGCGTGACGGCCTCTTCTGCGAGCGCACCTTCGGTCCCGAGCGCGACTACGAGTGCGGATGCGGCAAGTACAAGGGCACGAAGTACAAGGGCATCATCTGCGACCGCTGCGGCGTGAAGGTCACGCACAGCCGCGTGCGCCGCAAGCGCATGGGCCACATCAACCTGGCCGCACCGGTGGTGCACATCTGGTTCTTCAAGGCGATGCCGAGCCGCCTGGGCAACCTGCTTGCCATGAAGACGAGCGATCTGGAGAAGGTGGTCTACTTCCAGGATTACGTCGTCACCGATCCCGGCGACACGGACCTCGAGTACAAGCAGGTGCTCGAGGAGGCGGACTACCAGGTCGCCCGCGAGAAGTACGGCAACGCCTTCACCGCCATGATGGGCGCGGAGGCGGTGCGCGAGATGCTCAACCAGCTCGATCTGGATGATCTCGAGGCGGAGCTCCGCAAGGATCTCTCCGAGACCAAGAGCAAGCAGAAGCAGAAGGACCTCGCCAAGCGGCTCAAGATCGTCACGCAGATCAAGGGCTCGGAGAACAACCCGGCGTGGATGGTGCTCGATGTGGTTCCGGTGATCCCGCCGGACCTGCGACCGCTGGTCCTCCTGGAGAGCGGCAACTTCGCCACGAGCGATCTCAACGATCTCTACCGCCGCATCATCAACCGCAACAACCGCCTGAAGAAGCTGATGGACCTCAACGCCCCCGAGGTCATCATCCGCAACGAGAAGCGCATGCTCCAGCAGGCGGTGGACGCGCTCTTCGACAACGGGCGCTGCCGACGGCCCGTGCTCGGCTCGAGCAACCGTCCGCTCAAGTCCATCACCGACATGATCAAGGGCAAGCAGGGTCGCTTCCGCGAGAACCTGCTCGGCAAGCGCGTCGACTACTCGGCGCGCTCGGTGATCGTGGTGGGCCCGGAGCTCAAGCTCCACCAGTGCGGCCTCCCCAAGAAGATCGCGCTGGAGCTCTTCCAGCCGTTCATCATCAAGAAGCTGAAGGAACACGGATTCGCGGACACCATCAAGAGCGCGAAGCGCATGCTGGAGCGGCGCGATCCCGAGGTGTGGGACATCCTCGAGCAGGTCATCCGCAACCACCCGGTGATGCTCAATCGAGCACCGACGCTGCATCGAATGGGCATCCAGGCCTTCGAGCCGGTCCTGGTCGAAGGCAACGCCATCAAGATCCATCCGCTCGTCTGCACCGCCTACAACGCCGACTTCGACGGCGATCAGATGGCCGTCCACCTGCCGCTCTCGGTGGAGGCGCAGGCGGAGGCGCATGTGCTCATGATGAGCGTGCACAACATCTTCTCGCCGGCGAACGGCAATCCGATCGTCTCGCCGTCGCAGGACATCGTCATGGGCGTCTACTTCCTGACGCTCGGATTCGAGGATCAGCCCGACGAGCGCAAGGACCCGGAGACCTACCGCGCGTGGCGACGCTCACTGCGTCACTTCCGCGATGTGCACGAAGCCTTCATGGCCTACGAGCTCGGCACCGTCGGCATCCACGACTGGATCGAGGTGCGACTCGACCGCTTCAACGAGGTCGTGACGAGCCAGACCGGCAACGCGGAGCGGACTCCGGCCGAGCGTCGATTGGTGACCACCGTCGGCCGCCTGCACTTCAGCGAGATCCTGCCGAAGGGCATGCCCTTCTACAACTGCGCCCTGGGCAAGAAGGGCGCGGCGCGCGTGATCGACGACACCTATGCGCGGCGCGGCAAGGCCGCCACCATCCGCCTGCTGGATGACATGAAGGAGGCGGGATTCCGCTTCTCCACCGTCAGCGGCCTCTCCTTCGGCATCACCGACCTCCGCATCCCCGAGGAGAAGGAGCGCCTCATCGAAGCGGCGCGCAAGCAGGTGAAGAAGGCGCACCGCAGCTACGACACCGGCGCCATCACCGACGGCGAGCGCCGCAACCAGGTGCTCGAGGCGTGGTCGAAGTGCCGCGCCGAGATCTCCGATCACCTGATGGAGACGCTCAAGTATGACTGGCGCGATCCGGCGACGGGCCGCGAAGTGCCGGTGCCCTCCAAGGAGCCGAACACGAAGCCGCACGGTCGCCGGTACCTCAACCCCGTCTACCTCTTCGCGGACTCGGGCGCTCGAGGCAACAAGAGCCAGATGCAGCAGCTCGCAGGCCTTCGCGGCCTCATGGCCAAGCCCTCCGGCGAGATCATCGAGACCCCGATCAACTCGAACTTCCGCGAGGGCCTCAGCGTGCTCGAGTACTTCACGAGCACGCACGGCACGCGCAAGGGACTGGCCGACACGGCGCTCAAGACCGCCGACTCCGGCTACCTCACGCGCAAGCTCTGCGATGTGGCCCAGAGCGTGGTCATCACGGAACACGACTGCGGCACGCGCTTCGGCATCCCCAAGAAGGCGATCTACAAGGGCGAGGATGTCGATGTGCCGCTGCGCGAGGTGGTGCGCGGACGCACGAGCCGCCAGACGATCATCGACCCGCGCACCGACCGCGTGATCGTGAAGGAGAACGAACTGATCGACGATACGGTGGCTCGCGCGATCGAGGCGATCGGCATCGACGGCGTCACCGTGCGAAGCCCGCTGAAGTGCGAGGCGCAGCAGGGTGTCTGCGCCCTCTGCTACGGCATGGATCTCGCCGCGGGCAAGCTCGTCGAGCAGGGCATGGCCGTCGGAATCATCGCGGCCCAGTCGATCGGCGAGCCGGGCACGCAGCTCACCATGCGGACCTTCCACACCGGCGGCATCGCGTTCAGCTCGGTCGCCGACACCGCGTATGCCGCGCTCAACGCCGGCACCGTGGAGCTGCGCGACTGCAATGAGGTGGAAGTGGCGGTCGAGGGCGGCATCCACCTCGTCGCCCTCAAGAAGACCGGCGAGATCTCGGTCAAGGACGACAAGGGCCGCGAGCTCGAGAAGTTCAAGGTCCCCTACGGCGCCATCTTCGATGTGCGCTCCGGCGACAAGGTCAAGAAGGGCCAGTCGCTCATGCGCTGGGATCCGCACAAGACGCCGATCATGGCCGAGAAGAGCGGCATCGTGCAGTTCAAGGATCTCGACGAAGGCGAAACGGTCAAGGTGGAGACCAAGGGCTCCGTGCGCGAGCGCATCGTCACCGAGCACACCGGCGACCTGCATCCGCAGATCAAGGTCGTCGATCCCGTCACCGGCGCCGTGCTCGACTTCCACAACATCCCCGCGAAGGCGCGCCTCGAGGTGGAGGACGGACACGAGGTGAAGGCCGGCCAGATGCTGGCCCACACGCCGAAGGAGGCGCAGCGCTCGGCGGACATCGTCGGTGGTCTGCCGCGCGTCACGGAGATCTTCGAGGCGCGGCAGCCGCATGATCCCGCCGTGCTTGCCGAGGTCTCGGGGCGCGTCGAGCTCCTGCCCGAGCGTCGCAAGGGCAAGATGACCATCCGCGTCACGCCGACCAGCGGCGAGGCCGACGCGGTGGAGCACCATGTTCCGCAGGGCAAGCACCTGCGCGTGCACACGGGCGATCAGGTGCTGGCGGGCGATCCGCTCTGCGAGGGACCGGCGATTCCCGCCGACATCCTCCGCATCCGCGGTGAGGAAGCGCTGCACAACTACATGCTGGAGGAGATCCAGAATGTCTATCGCGCCCAGGGCGTGCCGATCTCCGACAAGCACATCGAGGTGATCCTGCGGCAGATGCTCGGCAAGGTGCGCATCACGGATCCCGGCGACACCACGGCGCTGCCGCTCGATGTCGTCGACAAGTTCCAGATCAGCCGTCAGAACGAGGGCCTCAAGGATCGGCTCGTCATCGAGGAAAGCGGCGAGACCTCGCTGCAGAAGGGTCGCCTCTACACGAAGGACGAGGTCAAGGAGGCCAATGCGCTGGCCGAGGGACAGGGGAAGAAGCCCTGCCGGACGCGCAAGCCCAAGCAGGCTCGCTTCAAGACGCTGCTGCTGGGCATCACCAAGGCCTCGCTGCAGGCGGAGAGCTTCCTCTCCGGCGCGAGCTTCCAGGAGACCACGAAGGTGCTCACGGAGGCGGCACTCAAGGGTGCCGTCGACACACTTCAGGGTCTCAAGGAGAATGTGCTGCTTGGACACCTGATCCCCGCCGGCACCGGCTTCGGCCTCTACCCGAAGATCAAGGTGAAGCCGCTGGTCGAGATCCCCGCGATCGACGAGGCCACCGAGGCCGCCATGCGCGCCGATGCCGCGAACCGCGCCGAGAACCTCGGCGCCGAGCGTGTTGGCGTGGGCACGACCGTGGCGGACATGGTGGCCGCGCAGGCGGCCAGCGCCGTGCTGACGCCCAGCGTTGGTGAGAACGGCGAGGCTGCGTTCGATGCGGACGCCCCGGCAGGCGAGGAGTTCATCCTGCCCGGCGAGGAGCCGAGCGAGGAGGAACTCACGATCCTCGAGGACGAGACGCCCGAGGAAGAGGAGCGCGGCGACGAGTCGTGAGCGGCGGCGAGCCCTGGTACCGGGACGGGCTCCGCTTCGCATGCACGCAGTGCGGCAACTGCTGCACGGGTCCGCCCGGCGCCGTCTGGTTCTCCCCCGAGGAGGGGCGAGCCATGGCAGGGGATCTCGGCCTCGACCTCCCGGCGTTCCTCGAGCGCTTCACGCGCGAGATCGGTTCGCGGCGCTCGTTGCTCGAGCGCGAGACGCCGCATGGCAACGACTGCATCTTCCTCGACCGCAACTCGTCGCCGGGTCGCGCGCTCTGCCGCGTCTATCGCAGCCGTCCATCGCAGTGCAGGACCTGGCCCTTCTGGCGCGACAACCTCGTGAGCCGCCGCGCCTGGGACCAGACGAAGGAGCGCGTGCCGTGTCCGGGCATGGATGCGCCGCACGGTCGGTTGCATTCGCTCGTCGAGATCCGCGTGATGTGCGATGAGGATGCGCGGCGATCCGAGTCGACGCCGTGGTGAATCTGCCGATCGCCGAGTGGATGCAGGCGGTTGCCGATCCCGAGATCGATGGCGCCATCGAGTCGATCTACGCGGACGCGGCGCTCGAGACGGAGCGACAGCGGCCCATCTGCCTGGCCAGCGGCCACTGCTGCCACTTCGACGCGTACGGCCATGACCTCTTCGTCACCGGGCTCGAGACCGCATGGTTCTTCCGTCGACTCCATACCGAATCAGCCACGCCCGAACCACGCGCGCCGCACGGTTCACCAGGATCCGAACGAGCCGGAGCGATCAAAGCCACGCGCCATGCCCTGCCCCTGGCGCCCTCCCGAGCCGGTCGCGTCTGCCCCTGGCTGGATGGCCGCCTCTGCGGCGCTCGGGCCGCCCGCCCGCTCGGTTGCCGCGTCTTCCACTGCGATTCGCGTGCCGACGGCTGGATGAACGCACTTCTTGAAGGGCTGCACGCCCGAATCCGAACCGTGCATGAACGACACGCCGTGATCTATCACTACGGAGAGTGGCTCCGTATGCTTGATGCCTTCGCCGAGCACCTTCGGAACCCGAGCGAACATTGATGACGCCAGACACAGGTACCTACACCCTCCGCCGTGGCGAGCACTCCTTCGGGCCCTACACGGCAGCGGAGGTGGCGGCCTATCTGGCCACGGGCAACATCGTTCCCTCGGACGCCCTCTTCGATCACGACGCCCAGCAATGGATCACGGTGCAGGCGCTCCTGGCGAGGCACGGCACGGTGCCCGGTGCCATGTCGAACGGTCCCGCGGCTCACCCAATGCCACCCGTCGCACCGGCGGGCGCGCCGCCGGGCTTCGATCCGGCGATGAGCTTTCCAGGTGCCGAGCCGCCCGGAAGCCGTCGCAGCGATGCGGTCACCGCGCTGATCATGGGGCTGCTCGCCATGGTCTGCTGCGGACCGCTCTTCGGCGTGCTCGCGATCGTCTTCGGCCTGCGCGGAATGAAGGACCCGATCAATCGCGGCATGGCCATCGCAGGGTTCGTGCTCGGAATCGTCGGCGTCGTCGTGGGCACCCTCGGGACGCTCTTCTACCTCCTCGCCGCGATCCTCTGAGTCCCCCGCGATGCCGCGCCGCCGATCCTCCACCACCCCTGACGCCCAGCGCGTCGCCTTCGTGAGCCTCGGCTGTCCGAAGAACCTGGTCGACAGCGAGAAGATGCTCGCCGTGATCCGCGACGCGGGGTTCCAGCTCGTAAGCGAGCACGACGGCGCCGGCGCCATCGTCATCAATACCTGCGGATTCCTCGAGGCCAGCCGCGACGAGTCGCTGGAGGTCATTCACGAGGCGCTCGAGCGCAAGCGCCTCGGGCGCGTCGGTCGGGTGGTCGTCGCCGGGTGCCTCGTGCAGCGGCACCGCGCAAAGCTGCTCGAATGGGCGCCCGGGATCGATGCGCTCGTGGGCGTCTTCGACCGCGACCGCATCGCCGACGCAGTGCGCGGCGACGCAGGCTCGGGCGACGAACGCGATGAGTCGTCGACGCGCAGTGCTCGCGAGCCGCTCGAGGCGCCCCACCGCTTCTGGATCTCCGCCAACGCGCTCCAGGCCGCCGCCGAACGCGGGCGTTCGACCGTGGGCCTCACGGTCAACGGCGCCGACGGCAATGGTGTCGGGTACTTCGAGGACGACTCCGGTCGCTTCCGCCTCACGCCGCGCCACTGGGCGTACCTGCGCGTGAGCGAGGGCTGCAATCAGCGCTGCGCGTTCTGCACGATTCCGTCGATTCGCGGCAAGATGCGATCGAAGCCGCTCGACGCGATCCTTCGCGAAACGCGCGAGCTCCTTGCGCAGGGCGTGACGGAGCTGAACCTGATCGGCCAGGACACCACGAGCTACGGCGCGGACATCGGATACGAGCCGGGACTCGTGGGCATGCTCGAGGCGCTCGATCGAGAGGCGACCGCGCACGGCGGCGCGTGGCTTCGGCTCATGTACGCGTATCCGAGCACCTTCGACGACGCGATGATCGACTGCTTCGCGCGGCTGCCCAACCTGCTCGAGTATGTCGACATCCCCCTTCAGCATGCCAGCGACCGAATGCTCACGGCGATGCGCCGCCAGACGACGGCCGCTGCGCAGCGAGCGCTGATCCGTCGCCTGCGGGAGCGCGTGCCGGGCATGGCGATCCGCACGACCTTCATCACCGGCTTTCCCGGCGAGACGCGGGAGGATCATCTCGAGCTGCTCGACCTCGTCCGCGAGAGCCGCTTCGAGATGATGGGCGTCTTCCGCTACTCGCGCGAGCAGCCGACGCCCGCAGGCACGATGGATCTCGATCCGGCGCTGCATGTGCCGGACGAGGTGAAGCTCGAGCGCGAGCAGGAGCTGATGCTCGCGCAGCAGGAGATCGCCTTCGGCACTGCCAGGGCGCTTGCGGCACGGCAGGCGCGACTCGATGTGCTGATCGACGGTCCGGCGCCCGGCCGCAGTCGAGGTCGGCGCACGAGCGGCGTCTCCCGCGGCGGCACGCTCCACATGGGCAGGACTCGCTTCCAGGCGCCATCGATCGACTCGTCCACCTGGGTGATGTCCGCAAGCGCCCTCAGCCCGGGCGAGGTCATTCCATGTGCCATCGTCGACGCGGATGGTTACGATCTCGTCGCACAGCCGGTCGAGGAGGTCGAACACCGCCTCGCCCTGCCGCAGTTCGCGAAGCGCCGCTGAATCCCTCCGAATCGTCATGGCCTCCCACGACCACAGCGAAGTCCGTCGCGTCCGAGTGAGTCGAGCGGGTTCGCGCGCGGCCGGAGCTGCTACGGGGCGATGCGCCGGCGTCGAGTGGCGCGGCGCCGCAGCTGGAAGGTGCATCGCCGTCGCCGCGATCCTCGCCTGCGCTGCGCTTGGTTGCGCACCCGACCCGGCGACCACGATGAGCAACCCGTCGATCGCGGCGCAGCAGGAGTCGAACCCGCTGCCGCTCGATCCAACCGCGCCCGTGCCGGTGGTCGGCTGGTGGACCAACGGGCGTCAACTGCTCCAGCTCGCGGACGACGACTCGTTCCGACTCTGGCCCTCGATGAACCGATTCGAGGCACCGCACCAGGCAGGACGGTGGTCGCGGCAGAACTACATGACGCTCTGGCTCGAGCCCTATGCGATGCGCGTTCCGGAACGCACACGCTGCGAGCTCGATCGCTCCGGCAGCGAAGTTCGACTCACGATCGACGGGCTCGACTCGATGGTCCGCTTCGACGAGGCGCCGACCTCGATCGAGGATCGACTCGTCGGCACCTGGTCGGGACCCGGCGGCACGCTGCGCATGTCGCAGGATGGCCGCTATCGCGCGGACGCGCCGCCCGCATCGACTGCGTCCGCGGGCAGCGCGCCGGTCTCGCTTGCCGGCCATGCCGGTCGATGGCTCGTCGATGGTTCCACGCTGGTGCTCCTGCCGGACTCGCCGAGCGTGCCGCCCGTGGTGCTGGCGCTCGAGCCGCTCGGCGCGGAGTCCGTGCGCCTTCGCGCCGGCGACGGCAGCTATCGGCGCATCGGCGCGCCATGACGGACGGGCGGGACGGTCGCGACGGGGCCCGCGGGAGCGAACCTCGTGCGCCGCCGTTGCCGCGCCGTGGCGTCGAACGAGGCACCCTTGATCGCCTGACCGGGCGCGAGCGCGACCGCGTCTGGTCGGAGTACATGGAGTTGATCGCGTCGCAGGATGCAACGGCGTGGAAGCTGCCGGGCACCCGGCGCGTCGCCATCGTGCTCATGGCCCTCGCGCTGGCGATGCCAATCCCCATCGTGTTCCTCGCCGCATTGAAGGCGCCATTCTGGCTTCAGTGGACCGTCATCGCCGCGACTTCACTCGGTGTCTTCCTTGTCGTGATCCTGCTCACCACCGGCATCGTCGGACCGCGACGACGCTACTACTGGGCCGCGCTGCGCCGGTGCGGCCACGATGTCTGCGTCATCTGCGGCTACCGGCTCGAGCGCCGCGCCCCCGATTCCCGCGCCTGTCCCGAGTGCGGCACACCGGACGATCGGCAGCCCGTGCCGCTCGGCACGCGGCCTGCCTCCAGCGAGTGGCCTCGCTTCGAGCCGGAGCCGAAGGAAGCCTCCGACGACGCCGACGCTCGCGGATCATCGTGAATCCGGAGTGCCCTCCTGCCTCGACCCGAGGCGCCACGGACGCAACGACCCCCGATGCGCGGCCATCGCGGCGCTGCCCGTATCATGCCCGACCCCTCGTTCCGGCCAACGCACCGTGCACGTTCGCAACTTCTCAATCATCGCCCACATAGATCACGGCAAGAGCACGCTCGCCGATCGGCTGCTCCAGGCCACGAAGGCCGTGACGGCCCGCGAGGCGCGCGAACAGCTCCTGGACTCGATGGACCTCGAGCGCGAGCGAGGCATCACCATCAAGGCGAGCGCCGTGACGGTCCATCACACCTTCCGCGGCGAGGACTATCAGCTCAACTTCATCGACACGCCCGGCCATGTCGACTTCGCATACGAAGTGAGCCGCGCGCTGACCGCGTGCGAGGGGGCGATCCTCGTCGTCGACTCGACGCAGGGCGTGCAGGCGCAGACGGTGGCGAACGCCTATCTCGCGGTCTCCCACGATCTCGAGCTCATCCCGGTCATCAACAAGATCGACCTGCCCGCCGCGGATCCCGACACGGTGGCGATGGAGGTGGAGCAGGTGCTCGGCCTGAAGGCGGAGGACTGCCTGCTCGTCTCCGCCAAGACCGGCCAGGGCATCGTCGAACTGCTCGATCGCATCTGCGAGCGCCTGCCTCCACCGAGGCCCCAGCAGACGGAGAAGCTCCGCGCGCTCATCTTCGACTCGATCTACGACGACTACCGCGGCGTGGTCGTCTACATCCGCGTCTTCGACGGCAAGCTGCGCGTGGGCGACAAGATCCGCATGATGGGGACGGGCCGCACCTTCTTCGTCAGCGAGCTCGGACGCAACACACCGTTCCCGCAGAAGGTGAAGGAGCTCGGCTGGGCGCAGGTGGGATTCCTCAGCGCCGCGATCAAGAGCCTCGGCGATGTGCGCGTCGGCGACACGATCACGCTCGAGACGCAGCCGGCGGACGAACCGCTGCCCGGCTATCAGGAACCCAAGCAGATGGTCTTCTGCGACTTCTATCCCAGCTCCTCCGGTGCCGAGGGCGGGAAGAAGGGCGACTTCGAGGCGCTGCGCGAGGCCATCGAGAAGCTCCATCTCAACGACGCCAGCTTCACCTACGAGGTGCAGCACTCGGAAGCGCTGGGCTTCGGCTTCCGCTGCGGATTCCTCGGGCTGCTGCACATGGACATCGTGCAGGAGCGGCTGGAGCGCGAAGGCGGCGTCGATGTGGTGCAGACCGCGCCGACGGTGAGCTATCAGATCGTGCGCACGGACGGCACGGAACTGGAGATCCACAATCCCGCGGACCTTCCCGACGGAAGCGTGATCTCCGCCATCAAGGAGCCGATCGTCAAGCTCGAGATCATCTGCCCCACGGAGAACATCGGTGATCTCATGAAGCTCTGCGATACGAGGCGCGGCATCTTCCGCACGCAGAAGTTCGTGAGCGAAGGGCGGCAGATCCTGGACTACGAGATGCCGCTCGCCGAGATCATCTACGACTTCTATGACAAGCTGAAGTCCGCCACGCGCGGCTACGGCACCATGGACTATGAGCTCATCGGCTACCGGGAGGACCGCCTCGCCAAGGTCTCGATCCTCGTGAACGGCGAACCGGTGGAGGCGCTCTCGCTCATCTGCCATCGCGACAACGCCGAGCAGCGCAGCCGCGTCATCCTGCAGAAGCTCAAGGGACAGATCGATCGCCATCAGTTCGAGATCCCGCTCCAGGCCGCCATCGGAGGCAAGATCATCGCCCGCGAGTCGATCAAGTCGCTGCGGAAGAATGTCACCGCCAAGTGCTACGGCGGTGACATCACGCGCAAGCGCAAGCTCCTGGAGAAGCAGAAGGAAGGCAAGAAGCGGATGAAGCAGATCGGCTCGGTCTCCATTCCGCAGGAGGCCTTCATGGCGATCCTCGAGCAGGGCGACTGAACCTCGCTGCTGTGATCGGCGCGATGGCCGCGTTCGGAAATGCGGCACACCGAGCATGGAGGAGCCATCGGTCGACCGCACTGCCATTACCCGCGATCCGCAAGCCTGTAGGATCACCCCCCATGCCATCAGCCACATCCATCGCGTCCCGTCTCCGCGCCCTCGTCTCCAGCAGCCAGGAGGCCGAGCGGCTCCGCAAGGAGAACGCGGCGCTGCTCGTTGAGGTCAAGATGCTGCGGCAGGAGTCGGATGCGATCGCCCGAATGCTGGGAGGATCAGGTCGCGGCCCGGTCCCCGGCAGGCCGCGCGGTGCCGCAGGCAAGCCCGCTGGCGGAGCGAAGCGCGCGGGCAAGGTCGGCAAGCGGTTCCGCACGACCGCCGCCGATGTCGATCGCATGACGCAGGCCCTTGCGAAGGCCGCGCCCGGTGACTGGAAGACCAAGGCGGAGATCTGCAGGGCCGCCGGCCTCAGCGTCGAAAAGTGTGCAACCGCGTGGAAGCGCACCACCGAGGGCTACGAGCTGGACGGCAGGAAGCACGCGGCCGTGCTCAGGAGCAACGGCTCGCGCGGGCTCAAGGGACGGTACCGGAAGGCGTGACGACCGCATCTCGGTCTCCGACGACCCTCACCGCTTCGTCATGATGCCGCTCCCCTCCGCTCCACTCATGGCCGCGCTGCTGGCCATTGCAGTGATTGCATGCGGGTGCACTCCTGCACCCAAGCGCATCGGCATGGAGGAGGCCCGTGCCATGTTCGCGGCGCGCGGCGTGCAGCCCGGCCAGGCGCTGCCGCCCCTCTCGCTCGTCACGCTCGACGGCCAGCCCGCTTCGATCTCCCAGTTCCAGGCCGGGCGACCGATGGTCATCGCAACAGCATCGCTCACCTGCAACATCGCCCGACGGCGGCAGCCCGGTCTCGATGACATTCGCAGGCGATTCGGAGACTCGGTCGCGGTCATCGTCATCTACACCATCGATGCCCATCCGAAGGGAGACCCCTGCCCCTATACCGGCGAGGAGTGGGTTCCCAAGGACAACGAGCGTGACGAGGTGCTCGTCCGCCAGCCCACTGATCAGATGCAGCGAATCTCGCTGGCGCGGGAGTATCAGCGACGGTTCAGTGACGGTGCGCTCGTGCTCGTCGACACGCCCGACGACGCCTCGTGGGTCGCGCTGGGCTCGGCTCCCAACCTCGGGCTGCTCGTGGACGCGTCAGGCATCGTTCGGGTGCGACAGGGCTGGCTCGACCTCGATGCGATGACGGCGGAGCTCGAGGCGATGGGACTCGCGGCGCGAGCATCCGCCTCGCCGGGTGAATGAAACCACCGCCGGGTCAGCGGGCCAATGCGACGGGGCGGATCGCTGCCACGAACTCGCACCCGCGGGACGGCGAACGCTCGCCCCCCCGAGCCGACGGCGGCGGTGCGCCCCGAGGCGGCCGCATCGCTCTCGAACCTGCGCCGCAGCCGAACCGCTAGGCTTCGGCCATGCGCCTCACCGAACGATTCGTCATCTATGGATTGATCGCCACGCTGCTCGTCGTCGTGCTCTCGCAGCAGCGGCCTCCGGCCATCGCGTCGACGCCCCTGGCCGACGAGGTCGGCCCCACCGACGCACTGGTGCTGCGCGGCTCCAAGGGTGATCTCAAGGTGCGCAACGGCGACGGGCGCATCGCGTGGGGCGATCGGCCGACCGACCGTGCCATGAGCGTTGCGTTCGTGGATGCCGATCGCATCATGAGCGCCTTCATGGAGGGCGATCGACTGGCCGATGCCCGCAAGAGCATGGAGGAGCGCCACGAGGCGCGCGGCAAGGAGATCCAGCAGAAGCGCGATGACTTCATGAAGGAGTTCGGCAAGGTCGAGCCGGGCCACCCCGACTTCGACCGCGCGATGGAGGCGTGGGGTGCGCTCCGCACCACGATGGAGTCGTGGCGCGAGGAGATGGGCAAGGAGTACGAGGGACTGCTGAAGGAGCAGATCGGCAGCGCGTGGAAGGAGATCCTCGCCGGTGTGGATGTGGTCGCGGAGCGGCGCGGCATCGATATCGTGCTGCGCTTCGTGCCAGCCACCAAGGAATTCGACGCCGAGGATCCCGAGGGCGGCATCCACCAGATCTTCTCGCGAACGGCACTGCGCATGCCGGAGGCGCTCGACCTGACCAGCGATGTGCTGCGCGAGCTCAATCTGAAGGAGGATTGACGCACGCACCGAGCGTGCGCGGCGGCGAGACGGGCGCCCGCACGCACTCGGCCACGGCGCGTTCGAGTGCGCCGATCAAGGCGCGCTTGACCGCCTCCATCGACGGAGCGCTGGCGCCGAGTTCCGCCCGCATGCTGGTCACCGGTCGGCCGTGAAGGCCGCACGGCACGATCAATCCGAAGTGGCTCAGGTCCGGAGCCACATTGAGCGCCAGTCCGTGCATCGAAACCCAGCGGCTCACGCGCACGCCCATGGCACAGATCTTGCGCGCGGGAGGCCTTGGTGCCGCGCTCCGCGCCGACGCCGCGCGAGACTCCGGAGCCGCGCCCTGATCCGGGAGCGCGCCCGCTTCCTGCGCTTCACAGGCCTTCGCGCCGCCCACCCACACGCCTGTAGCCTCCGGATCGCGATGGCCCGCGACGCCGAAGGTGCCGAGCGTCTCGATGACGCACTGCTCGAGAAGCCGCATGTAGGGATGGATGCGAAGGCCGAGCCGCTCGAGGTCGAGGATGGGATAGGCCACGAGCTGCCCGGGTCCGTGCCAGGTCACATCTCCACCGCGATCGGTCTCGACCAGCTCCACGCCGAGCGCGGCGAGTCTTGCCGGCGGGGCCACCACATGCGACGCGGACTCGCGCCGCCGCCCCAGCGTGATCACCGGCGGATCGTGCTCGACGAGCAGCAGCTCGCCGAAGGGCGCGCCGAGACCGGCAGCGCTGGTGCCGGCGGCATCGGCCGCGCCGGACGGCTCGGTCATCGATGCCCGCGCATGCGCACGACCTTCGAGCACCCGCGCGTGCGCCGCACGCTGTTCGTCGAGCGCCGCCGCATAGCCCATTCGGCCGAGATCCCGCACTCGCAGCAGGTCAGACACGCGACGAGGGTAGCACCGCGAACGCCGTCGCCGCGCACCGTACACTGCCGACCGTGCCCCGAATCCATCCAAGCGCCGTGATCGTGGGCGATGCGCAACTGGCCGACGATGTCGAGATCGGTCCCAACTGCGTGCTCTTCGGAAGCATCACGCTCGGCGCGGGCACCATCCTGATCGCCAACGCCACGCTGCACGGCCCGCTGACGATGGGCGAGAGGAACATCGTCTATCCCGCCGCGGCCATCGGCTTCGCGCCGCAGGATCTCGGGTTCGATCACGACGCGCCCGGCTCGGGTTGCGTGATCGGCGATCGCAACACCTTCCGCGAGGGCGTGACCATCCATCGCGGCAAGACCGAGCGACCGACGCGCATCGGCAACGACAACTACTGGATGGCCTCGAGCCACGCCGGACATGATGCGCAGATCGGCAACCACTGCATCCTCGCCAACAGCACGCTGCTGGCGGGCCATGTGGAGGTCGGCGATCGAGTCATCTCCGGCGGGAATGTCTCGATCCACCAGTTCGTGCGCCTCGGGCGCGGGTCGTTCGTCTCCGGATCGATGGCCACCTCGCTCGATGTGCCGCCCTACTTCATGGTCACCGGCGACAACATCGCGGGCTCGCTGAATCTCGTGGGCATGCGGCGCTCCGGCATGACGCGCGAGCAGATCGACAGCGTGCGCTGGATCTACCGCGTGCTCATGCGAAGCGGTCTCCCGCCGCGCGCGGCGCTGGTGCAGCTGCGCGAGCGCGCGGGGGATCCGCTGGTCGACGAGTACATCCGATTCGTCGAGACGGCGAAGCGGCCGATCATCCACGGCACCGGGCGAGCCGCACGCGGCAGCGTCACCGAAGCGGCACCAGCCGACGGTGCCGGCGCATGAGCGCCGTTCGCCTCTGCGTGCTCGGATCGGGCAGCGGCGGCAACGGATCGTGGCTCTCGCTGCCGACCCATGATGGATCGGTCGAGTGCTTCATCGATGCGGGACTCTCGCCGAAGGCGACGGGAGAGCGGCTGAAGGCGCGCGGACTGCTGCCGATTGCGCCCCGCGCGCTGGTGCTCACCCACGCGGACGGCGACCACTGGCGCCCCACATGGGCATCGCATGTGGAGCGGCTTGGCATGCGCGTGCTGGCGCGCCGGGAGCACCATGCGTCGCTCCTTGCCGCCGGCGTGCCGCACGCGCGGCTCGAGGCGCTCGCCGCCGGAACTCCGACCGAACTCGCACCGGGGGTGACGGTGGAGGCCCATGCCACGCCGCATGATGAGCACGGCTCGACGGCGCTGCGCTTCGAGAGCCGCTGCAGTCGCGTGGCGTGGCTCACGGACCTGGGGCGTGCCGACCCCGATGTGATCGAGTTCTCGCGCGGATGCGACCTGCTCGCGATCGAGAGCAACTACTGCACCCAGATGCAGATGGCCAGCCGCCGTCCGCTCATGCTCAAGCAGCGCATCATGGGCGGCAAGGGGCATCTCTCGAACGAGCAGTGCGTGGACGCGGTCGCGTCGATCGCGTCGCAGCCCTCCACCCGCCCCCATCGCGTGGTGCTGCTCCACCTCTCCCGCGACTGCAACCATCCGACGCGGATCCGCCAGCTCTGGCGCGAGCGCGCTCCCCATCTGGCGGATCGCCTGGTGCTCTCGTCGCAGACCACCCCGACACCGGTTCTCGGCATCGGTGCGGAGACCGCCGCCGGCGCTGCGCCCTTCACGGCCGGCACCGTGACGCCGTTCGAAGCATCGATCCCCGCCGTCCGCCAGACCGGGGCGCACCGCTAGGATTCACCCGTTCCATGAGCGATCGCCTCAACCACGAATGCGGTCTCGCGCTCGTGCGATTGCGCCGACCGATCTCGTGGTTCACGCAGGAGCTGGGCGACCCGCTCTGGGGGCTCCGTCGCCTCTTCCTGCTGATGGAGAAGCAGCACAACCGCGGACAGGACGGCGCGGGCGTTGCGTGCGTGAAGCGCGAGATGCCGCCCGGCGCGCCGTTCCTCCAGCGCTCGCGCACGGGCAAGCGCAACGCCATCGAGCGGCTCTTCGACGAGGCGATGCGACCGCTCGAGTCGATGCGTCGCACGCACATCGCGGCGATGGACGATGTGGAGCTCAAGCAGCACTTCCCGATGCTCGGCGAGACGATGCTCGGCCACCTGCGCTACGGCACGCACGGCGGCAACACCACGGATCTCTGCCATCCGTACCTTCGTCGCCATTCGGTCGCGTGCCGCAATGTGGCGATCGCCGGCAACTTCAATCTCACCAACTCGCGCGAGATCTTCCGCAAGCTGCTCGACCTCGGTCTCGCGCCGGTCGGCGAGGCCGACACGGGCGTGGTGCTCGAGAAGGTGGGCTGGGCCGTCGATCGCGAGCATGAGAAACTCCGCCATCGCCTCGGACCCGGCTCGCTCTTCAACCTGGAGGGCCGCGTGCTCGCGGAGCGCATCGAGCGCGAGATCGACATCGTCGAGGTGCTGCGCCGCGCCACCGAGAGTCTCGACGGAGGCTGGATCCTCGCCGGCATGCTCGGCCACGGCGACGCCTTCGTCTGCCGCGACCCCGCCGGCATCCGTCCGGTGCACTGGATCCAGACGCCTGAAGCGGTGGCCGTGGCGAGCGAGCGCGCCGCGCTCTCCACCGTCTTCGACGCGGATCCCTCGGAGATCGCCGCGATCCCCCCCGCCCACGCGCTCATCATGAAGGCCGACGGCGCCGTCGAGGTCCGCCAGTACACCGACGCACTGCCGCCGCGCTCCTGCACCTTCGAGCGCATCTACTTCAGCCGCGGCAATGATCCGGAGATCTACCGCGAGCGCAAGAATCTCGGAAGCAACCTGGCCGATGCGGTGCTCGAGTCGATCGACCATCGCTTCGATCGCGCGGTGCTCGGGTTCATCCCGAACACCTCGGAGACCGCGTACCTGGGCCTCGTCCAGGAACTCGAGCGCCGCTGGCGAGCCTTCTGCGCCGAGCGCATCGGCGCGCTTTCGGCGGCGGGCCACGCCACGCCCGAGGCGATCGCGAAGATCCTCGACGGCGGCCCGCGCTTCGAGAAGGTGGCGCACAAGGACCAGCGCCTGCGCACCTTCATCACGCACGACGAGGCGCGGCGCGATCTCGTCAGCCATGTCTACGACATCACGCGCGGCACGGTCGGCCCGGACGATGTGCTCGTCGTGGTGGATGACTCGATCGTGCGCGGCACGACGCTGCGCGAGTCGATCATCACGATGCTGGCGCGGCTCTCGCCCGCGAAGATCGTGGTGGCGAGCTCTGCGCCGCCCATCAAGTACCCGGACTGCTACGGCATCGACATGAGCAGGCTCGGTCGCTTCATCGCCTTCGAGGCGGCCGTCGAGGTGCTTCGCGACCGCGGCGAGGAGGCGCTGCTGGAGGAGGTGGAGGAACGCTGCGTGGCGCAGGTGGACCTCCCGCCGGAGCGCATGAAGAACTGGGTGAAGCTCATCTACGATCGCGTCGGCGACGAGGCGCTCTCCGCCAAGGTCGCCCAGCTCGTGCGCTCGCCTTCACTCGCATGGCAGGGCGAGATCGAGATCATCTACCAGAGCGTCGAAGGGCTGCGAAGCGCCATGCCCGCGCACACCGGCGACTGGTACTTCACCGGCGACTACCCCACCCCGGGCGGCTTTCGCGTGCTGAACACGGCCTACCTGCGCTGGCGACGCGCCGACGAGCGGCGTGCCTACGAGCCCGAACCGACCGCCTGACGGGAGCCGGCGCAGGGCGTGGGACGAAGATCCGCATTCTGGCCGCACGCAGCGGCCTCCACGCGGCTTCCGGGCAGGCCATCCATCGCGTCGCTTGACGCTCCCTGCGGCCTCTGGTTTACTGGCGGGTCTTCCCTTCGCCACCCAAGGTTCCCCGCATCAATGGCTCGATACACCGGTCCCAAGGTCAAGCTCTCCCGCCGCGTCGGCGTTCCCATCGCGGACATCCCCAAGCACACGGCGAAGCGCCAGCTCACGCCCCCGGGCATGCACGGCTTCCGCGGCAAGCGGAGCAAGGCGTACGGCATCCGCAAGGATGAGAAGCAGAAGCTTCGCTATCACTATTCGGTGCTGGAGCGCCAGTTCCGCCGCTACATGGGCGAGGCGTCGCGATCCAAGGGCAACACCGGCGAAGTGCTCATGCAGCTCCTCGAGCGTCGGCTCGACAATGTGCTGCGACGCGCCGGATTCGCGCGGACCATCTGGGCCGCCCGGCAGCTCGTGGCGCACGGCCAGGCGCTCGTCAACGGCCGCAAGGTCGATCGACCGAGCTACAGCGTGCGACCCGGCGACACGGTGACGCTCAAGCCGAAGATCCACAACCTGATCCGCGAGAACATGGAGTCGCTCGCAGGGCACATCGTTCCCGGCTGGATCGAGGTCAATCCCGCGGAGCTGACGGTCAGGATCGTGGCCAATCCCACCTCGGACCAGGTTCCGTTCGATGTGAACGCGAACCTGATCATCGAGTTCTATCGCTGATCGTCCGGCGCGGACCATGTTCAAGTTCCTGCGCCGGTACAACAAGCTGATCCTGGCGGTCTTCGGCACGCTGCTGCTGATGGTCTTCCTGGTTCCCACGACCATCACGGAGATTTCGCGCCGCAGCGCTGCTCTCGGCGGCACCTGGGCCCATCACCGGGGCTCGAAGGTCACCGAAGAGGAGCGCATGCGCGCCGCAGGACAGCTCGAGGTCCTCTTCGCCATCGCGCGCATGACCGGGTCGACCGACATCGATCGGATCCGCGCGGCCACAGGGCTCGATCGACAGCCGCAGCACTGGTTCCTGCTCGTGCGCGAAGCAGAGGACGCCGGCCTCGTGGGCGGCCCTGAGGAAGCGAGGCGCTGGCTCCAGGAGCAGCTCGCGTTCGGAAACTCGCCGATGACGGAGGCGCAGTTCGTGGCGCGTGCCGCCGCGGAGTCGCGACAGTCGCCCTCGGTGGTGCTCGACGCGCTCGCGAACATGCGGGGCGTGCTGCGGCTGCTCTCGGTCGCGGGCTCGATTCCCATCTCGGACGCGCGGGCGAGGTTTGCCGCAGCCGAGTCGCAGATGGGTGCCTCGTGCGAGGTGCTCGTCATCGACGCGAAGAATCCGCTGCCTGAGGACGCGGTGCCCGAGCCGACCGCCGCGGACCTTCAGGCGCAATTCGAGAAGTACCGCGACCTGGCTTCCGGCAGCGGCGAGCAGGGCTTCGGCTACCGCATTCCTGATCGGCTCAAGCTCGAGTGGATGCGCATTCCCGCCGCCAGCGTGCGGGCGAGTCTTGAAGGCGATCCTCGCCTGGGTGTGCTCGAACTCCGCAAGGCGTATCTCAAGGACCCGGCGGCGTTCATGCCGCCGACGGTCGCCGGCGGATTCCCCGACTTCGACACCGTCGAGACTGAGGTGCGTGCCAAGGTCATGGAGCGACTCGCGCGCGAGCGGCTGCTCGAGATCGATCGCTTCGTCGAGGACCAGATGGCCATGGGTCTCCGCGGGCTGTCGCGGCGCGGCGGCTACATCGAGTTCACCCCCGAGGCACGGGCGAAGCAGCCGTCGTTCGATTCGATCGCGAAGGCGATCTCGGAGCAGTTCACGATTCCCGTGCCTGAATACACGGCCGTGGGCGACGCATGGATCCTTCCGGAGGAGTCCGGCGCACTCGAGGGAATCGGCCTTGCGGCCACCACGCGATTCGGCGCACAGCCGCGTCGGCTTCCCGAGCTGCTGCGATCGCTCCGCGAATTCGGCGGCTCTCCCGCAATCATCGTGCAGGAAGGCGTCACGAGCCCGCCGCTCTTCGGACCCGGCGTGAAGGATTCGCCCACCGACCTCTTCTTCTTCCGCGTGGTCGAGGCGCAGCCGAATCATGTCGCCGCTTCGATGGACGAAGTGATCGATCAGGTGCGGAGCGACCTCGCCAGGGCGGTGCGATTCGAGCGTCTTCTCGCCATGCGTCCCGAGATCGAGCGCGAGGCGATCGAATCGGGGCTTGCGGCCGTCGGCACCCGTTTCGGGGTGTCTCCCGGATTCGCGCCGCGCGTGAGCGAGTTCGCGCCGCCGGTGATCCCCGGGCTCGGCAGTTCGCCGGAGACGGTGCGCGAGATCATCCGGCGCGCACTGCTCCTGCCCAAGACCACGCCCACTGCGGATCTTCCCGACGCGGACCGGACCTTCACGGTTGCGGTGCCGGACAAGCTCGCACTGGTGGTCGTTCGCATCACGAACCTCATGCCGCTCTCGGCGGAGGACTTCGAGACCTACGCCAGCATGGGGCTCCTCTCCCGCATTCTCGAAGGCAAGGTTGCCGGCGCGAACCTGCCCGGGATCTTCGGCTACGACTCGCTCGCGAAGCGGCACGACTTCAAGCTCGCTCGCGGCGAGGGCGAAGCGATCGAATAGCTCGAGCGCGCAGCGCGTCAGCTCCGGCAGCCGCTGCGCGGCGCCGTGGGTGCATCGCGTCGGCTCCGGCAGCCGCTGCGCGGCGCCGTGGGTGCATCGCGTCGGCTCCGGCAGCCGCTGCGCGGCGCCGTGGGTGCATCGCGTCGGCTCCGGCAGCCCTTCTCGCCTCAAACACTCGGTCGGGATGCGCTGCGCATCCCGACCTCAACTCGGCGAGGAAGGGCAGCCGGAAGCCGACGCGCGATCAGTTGACCGTCCAGGCACCCAGCAGCGTGCCGAGGTCGTGGCCGTCCACGATCCCGTCGCCGTTGAAGTCGCAGCGCGGATCGAAGTCCGGCGCGCCCCACGATGCGAGCAGCACGCCCAGATCATTGCCGTTCACCGCGCAGTCGCCGTTCAGGTCCATCGGCGAGTGCCATGTCGGCGACCACAGGCGCGGCCCCCCGCTCCCGAGCAATTGCCCCGCCTGATTGATCCGTACGATCGAGCCAACTGGTGGCGAACCGGGAACCGTCAGTGTGCTGAGCAGGTGAACCTCGCCATCGATCCAGATCATCCGGGCGGTGGGAAGGCCCGGCCCGTTGCCAGTTCCCACGATGACACCCGCGTCATTGATCGACCGAGCGCCACCATCGGTGTATCCGGCCGGAAGCGGCAGCGGGAATGGCTGGTCGTCGATCCAGATCGTGGGCCACCCCGTCCCGGGTGGCGTGATGGTTCGTGATTGCCCAACGACCCGACCCGTGGAATTGACATCGCTCGACTGTGACACCGGGAAGCCTGCGAGCGGCGCGAGCACGGTCAGCGATCCGTTCCGCCATCGGAAACCTCGCGCGTTCACATTCACATTGCCCAGCACTCCGACGACATCACCAGAGGCGTGAACTCGCAGCGCATAGCCGCCGCCGAGCCCGGCATCGGGGAGAAGCACCATCTCGCCCTTCTGATAGATGTACGGGAATCCACCGCTGATCCCCGCGGCCATCCCGCCGTCGTTGATGTCGAACGCCGTACTGCTATTGGTGCCGGGCCATGGCGGAATCGTCTCGACACTCCCGTCGGGCCACCAGATCACGCCGTGCAGGTACTGATCGCTCGCGCCGACATACTTGAAGCCGACGACGACGCCGGTGTTGTTCACCGCCGTCGCTTGCGCGCCGCCGGAGCTTGCGCCCGGCGGCATCGGCAGCACTTGCGGCATGCCGCCGGGTGGGCAGTAGATCGGGAGATCCTTCAGTTCCAAACCGCTCTCCTCCGGCCAACATGCCGTCCTGCGCCCGCACCATGCGCCAAGATCATTGAGCCCCGCCGCCGAATAGCTCTTCGTTCCCTCCCAGACGCACTGCCATGGAGACCATTGGATCACGCTGTATTGGCACTGCGCACCGGCGGGTGCGGCCAGCGCGAATGCCGCACCAACGGCCGCGGAGGTTGAAGAGAGAATCGAGTTGAACTTCATCGCGTCACCTTCGATTCGAATCGGAGCGGACGCGGGCCGGCGACGGCCGCCGGCCCGCGCCCGCGCTCCGCTCAGCCGCCGAACAGCCCTTCAAGCAGGGCACTCATCGTCTGGAAGTCAAGCCCGGAGAGCCATTCGACGAACTCTTCCACGCTCTCGAACCCGAACGCCTCAGCCGCGTCCTGCGGCGTGATCCCTTCGCTGCCCTCGCCCTCGCCTTCACCGCCGCCCCCGCCCCCGCCCTCGGACATCATGGACGAGTTGCACTCGCCCCACTGCCCGAGCACCACGCCGAGATCATTGCCGTCCACGATCCCGTCGCAGTTGAAGTCCGCGACGCTGTAGCCACCGCCCGTCCCCCAGAGTCCCAACAGCGTGCCCATGTCGTTGCCGTCGACCACGCCGTCCTCGTTGAAGTCGGCAGAGCACGAGCCATAGCCCTCCTGCTCGTAGGTGCCCATGTCCACTTCGAGTCCCTGCACGCGCGCATTCTCCAGCAGATCCCAGGGCAGCTCGGTCGTCCCAGGATTCTCGTCGACATCCGGGACTCCTGAACAAATGCGGATGAATGGCACTGCATGCGGTTGATCGGCGCTCAAGTGAGTAATGGCGCTGCGACCGCCGACTCCACCGGGTCGCGTGAAGCGACCCAAGGAGCAGTGTCCGGCCTCCGTCTACGCCCTTGCGAGGCTCAAACTCCGTTTCCAGTTGTACGCCACCAGGTGCAGCGCGAAGTCGAACTCGTTCCGTCGCAGGCCTCGATACCGCACTCGGCGGTAGCCCGTCCGTTTCATCCAGGCAAAGGGATGCTCGACCACGGCACGCAGCGAGGCCACGATCCGGTTGAAGACGCGAAGCTCCTTGGCGAGCTCCTTCTCCCCACGCTGGCGCTTGTAGGCGATCACCGGCGTCACGCCGCGGGCGAGCAGCTTCCGCTCCCGCTCCTCGCTGCGGTACGCCGTGTCCGCCACCACCATGCTCTTCTCGTCCTCCGTCAGCTCGTCGATGAAGTTGCTGTCGTGCGGCGCGGCGTCGCTGAAGCGGAAGTCCGTGACCAGACTCGAGCGGTCCGCGGCGATGTGGCCCTTGAAGCCGAAGTGCGTCTCGCCCGACTTCTTCGTGAAGCTCGCCTCCGGGTCGCGCGTGCTCGTCCCGTCGTCCCGATTCGATCCGCGCGACTGCTCGATGATCGTCGCATCCACCAGCGTTCCTTCCTTCACCAGCAGCCCGCGCTTCTCGAGCTGCGCCAGCGTCGCGTCGAAGATCGTTCGATCGAGCCCCGCGTCGCGAAGCCTGCGCCGGAAGACCACGAAGGTCGTCTCGTCCGGCGTCGCGTCGGTCAGGCTCAGCCCGACGAAGCGACGGAACGAGAGGCGATCCTTCAGGCACTCCTCCAGTTGCGGATCGCTCAGGTTGAACCATTTCGCCAGGAGCAGTGCCCGAAGCATCGTCTCCGGCTGCCAGGCCGGACGACCGACGCCGCGCTTCTCGCGGTACTCCGACAATCTCGCGATCGGCGCAACGAGTTCCTTCCACGACACCGACTTGTCGAGACGGTCCAGCAACCTCGCCGTCCTCGGTCCTCCGAGGTCCGCCGTCATGCCATCGACCAGACCGAACTCCGCATTGACTCGCTGTGCCATCGTGATCCTCGCTGGTCGGCATCATGGCCGATCCAGGGAACAGTCCGTGGCAGTGCGGCTCGCGGTTTTTTGAAAGGCCCGATTTCATCGAGATTGTTCAGAGGTCCTATCCGTCACATCGTCGGGGATCAGCGCGGCACTCCCGGAGTTCACGACCGCGGAGCAGTGATGCGGACAATACGGACAGTCCGGATCGCTCGCGCCGCGGAAGCGCGGGTTGTCATTGATGTTGCCATCACCGAACTGCCCGAGGTCCAGATCCTGAACGCACGAGTACGCGATCGTGAGATCGCCGTCGTTGGCGAGCAACTGTTCGCTGCAGACCGGGTACGGCGGATCCTCCTTCGGGTCCGACGGCAATTCGCGATTGAAGTAGACGATCGAGTTGCCCGCATCCACGATGCGGCATGCCACTGCGCAGCCATCGCCCATCGCGGCGTTCTCGGCGAAGGTGCATTGCCGAAGCACCGCGCCACCGCGCTGCGTGGCGGCATCACCGGAGCTGGCCGGGATGTTGCCACCGATCGCTCCGCCGCTGCCATGGCTCGTGTTCTCGACGAACAGGCAGCCCGTCGCCTCGAGCATCGAGTGCGCGCAGGTGTCATTCTCCGGATCAGCACAGTCGGAGCACTCCGGCAACTCCTCGCAATCGTCGGCGATGCACACCGCCCCGCCCGACACCGCAAGCGGCGTCTCGCTCCCGGGAGGCCCGGCCGAGTTCCCTCGGAACTCGCAGAGCGTCAGCCTGAAGTCGTCGCCTGGACGGAAGCCCGCGAAGATCGCGCCGCCGCCGCCCTGACTCTTCTCGGTCGAGTTTCCGACGAAGGTGCAGAGGACCGCCGTGAGCGGCCCCTCCCCGTAGATGGCGCCGCCTCTCGTGACGAAGGCCCCCATCGGCGGCTCCACCGCCGCGTTGTTCACGAAGTGGCAGTTTCGCAGCGTGAGTCGCGACGAGTCGATCCACAACGCCCCTCCGTCGACGCCGGCCTCATTGTCCTCGAAGGTGCACTCGACGAACAACGCATCGAGTTCCGCAACTGGCGATTGGATGCGCATGCCGCCGCCGCCCTCGGAGCCTGATGCAAGTCCGTTCTCCAGGATCAGACCGTCGAACGCAACTTCCTCGGACTCCTCATCGAGGATGAAGACACTGACGACCCGGCGAGTTCCTTGGCCATCGAGCCGCGTGGGGTAGAGCGCGAGATTGCGATCGCCGGCGCTTCCGCCGCCATCGGTGAAGCCGCGATAGCCGCCTTCGATCCTCACTGCTCTGCCGATCTCGAACCCGGATGTCGACGACGGCGTGTAGGTCCCCTGCGCGATCAGGATCGTGGTGACTGGAGGAACGAGTTGCTCGTTGTGAAGATCAAGGAGTGCGCGATCGAGCGTAGCGAATGCTTGCTCCCAGCACTGACCGCTGTGCCCGGTGTCATCCCCGATGCCGGTGTACACGAATCGAATCGTCGGTTGCGGATTTGCACAGGCCTGGCCATGAACAGATTGTGAGAGCGACCCCAGAAGGACCAGCAATGGCGCGATTTTCAGCAACCAGTCGCACCGCCAAACGCGATCACGAAGTGTGTGTGTGTGTAGCAAACGGCGTGCCAATCGATTCATCGTGTCCATGCGGACCTCCAGGAAGTTGCGGCAGGCGGGATGACCTGCCTGATGATCGCGGCGCCCCGTGCGACGCCGCCGGAATGGGATCCCGAATGAGGTGAGCGCTCGCGCGGATCCCGAACGCGAACGCTCAAGCAGCCTACATCGATGTCAACCTCGGTCAACCGTCGACCGCAGACTTCGCTCGATGCATCGCGTCGGCTTCCGGCTGCCCTTCCTCGCCGAGTTGAGGTCGGGATGCGCAGCGCATCCCGACCGAGTGTTTGAGGCGAGAAGGGCTGCCGGAGCCGACGCGATGCGCCGAGCGGCCGCTCAGTCACGCACGAAGCGCATGACCAGGCGGCCAGGATCGCCGCCACCGGACGGACTCGCACTCGCGAGATCGAGTTCCATCTCGCCGCGGCGCAGCTGGCCATTCCAGAAATCGCGCTGGCCCGGATCCAGCGCCGCTCGCTCCTGGCTCTCGATGCGCACGCGACCGTGACCATCGACCGACCACGCGACGACGGTGCGGTCGTACACGGTGGGCAGGAAGAGATACGCGTACGCAATGGCGCCGGTGCCATCGTCGCGCAGCTCGATCTCGACGCGAAGCGCGGCTGATGACGCCGTCCATCGCCCCACAGCGGAGTCGCTCCCGCCCCTTGGTGCATCGGCCGTCGGCGGCAGCAGCCCGCCGCCGGCGTGCAGGTCGAGCGGTGCGTGCTCATCGACGCTCGGCGCTCGTCCCGAACGGCCTCGAACTTCGACCACCTCCCACATGCCATCCTTCGGGCGAAGCGTCATCATCGAGTTCTTGAGCTGGATCACGCGGCTTCCATCGGCCGCTGCGGCTGCACGGCACGGCAGGATCCGCTCCGTCGGCGAGCACCAGACGACTTCCTGCGACAGCGGCACGCGCCCGCTCGCAAGGAGACCGTAGCCCAGGAGCACCGCCGGCCAGGGACCGACGAGCGCGTACTCGCTCGTGCGCGCCTGGTCGGTCCGGGCATAGCTGATCCGATGCTCGACTGCGACGAGCACGATCGGCTGCACCGAGACGACGCACCACGCGAAGTCGGTGACGGTGTCGAGCGGAACATCCTTCGGTTGCTCGCGGCCCTGCCACTCGCCGAATGGCGCCGGCGGACGAGGCGCGGTGAAGGTGAGTCGCTCGAGCCCTTCGCGATCCGCGAATCGCTCCATCTCGCGGAGGAGCCATGGCGAACGCACGCTGGCGCCGCCCTTGGACTTCCATTGGATCCACGACTCAGCGCCGTCGGCGAACGCGCCCTGCCTGGAGCAGACATTCGTGGCCAGGACTCGCTCGCCGCCCCACCACGCCTGGTCCCTTGGCGCAAGCGTCGTGGTTCGACAGCGTGCGGAGTCGCAGCCGACCAGCAGGAACGCGGCCGCGAGAAGTGGTGCTGCGAAGCGACTCAACTGACCTTCGATCCCGGCTTCACGGGTCGGTCGGGCATGAGCACCACGACATCGCGCTCGACGGACGGTGCGGCCGCGATCCTCGCGGCGCTTGCGACGCCTGCAATGCCTGCGCTGGCCGCGGCGCTCGGGACGGCGGCGCCGGCCGCGGCGCTAGCCGGGGCGATTGCTGCATCCTTCAGATCACTCGCGGCCAGCACCATGCCCTGGCTCACCTCGCCTCGAATGGTGCGCGGCGCGAGATTGGCGACGATGACCACCTGGCGTCCGACGAGCGTGGCCGGGTCGTACCACTGGCGGATTCCCGCGCAGACCTGGCGGCCCTGCGGCGTGCCGTCATCGAGCTGGAGCTTCAGCAGCTTGTCGGCGTTCGGGTGAAACTCCGCGGTACGGATGGTGGCCACGCGCAGATCGAGCTTGAGGAAGTCATCGATCGAGATGGTCGGTGCGGTGGGAGCGCCGGACGCGGTCGCAGTGGTTGGCGTCGCCGGGCTGGGCGGTGTTGTTTCGCTCATGGAGTCCTTCCAGGCGCGCCTCGGCGGCGCGCATCAATCGAGTCGGGGATTCATGCGACGCCGACGGCCTCCGCATCGCGGTCGGAGAGCATGCCGCCGTCGGAACGCTGCTTCACGGTTCCATCGCGACGCCAACTGCGCTCGCAGCGGGGCTGATCGCGCAGATCCTCCACGCGCGGCGCCGTGGCAACCGGATCCAGACGCACGCGGCTGACACCGAGCAGGTCCGCGAGCTCGGCCTGGAACGGCGCGAGAGAACCGTCGGCGTCCGGCACCACCACACCCGCATCGAGCGAGTTCTCGATGCCGCGCGCCTTCGCCTCCTCCAGCTCCTTCAGCACCGCGGGGCGGATCTCGAAGACCTTCGCCCAGCGCGGGTCGGCGGCGAACGAAAGCCCGCGATGCCGCTCCATCTCGACTCGCGCCGCAGGATCGCCCCGAAGCGACTGGAACGCCTCGTTCGCGGTGTGCGGCACGAAGGGCGAGAGCACGCGGCAGAGCACCTCCATGCACTCCCACATCACGCGCTGCGCGCGGCGGCGGCGCGGCGAGTCGGCGCGATCGCAATAGAGGCGGTCCTTCGTCGCGACGCAGTAGATGGTGCTGAGCGTCTCGTTGCAGAAGTCGTAGATCGCCTGCGACGCAACTCGGAAGTCATAGGTGCGCAGCGCTGCACGCACGGTCGCTTCAAGCGTGGCGAGCTGCGCCAGCGCCCAGCCGTCGAGCGAGGTGGGCGGCACCTGCGCGAGCGCCGGATCCTCTGCACCCTTGGAGATCGCCGCGTCGCGCACGGCTGCGGGAATGTCGCCGAGATTCGAGAGCAGGTATCGCAGTGTGTTGCGCACCTTGCGGTAGCTCTCGCCGGAGCGACGGAAGAACTCGAGGTCGGCGCGGACATCCGCGTCGTAGGCGATCGAGCCGACCCACCAGCGGCAGACATCGGCGCCGAAGTCGCGGTAGAGATCGTTGAGCGGAATGGCGTTCCCCTCGGACTTGCTCATCTTCCGCCCGTTCTTGTCGACGATGAAGCCGTGGGTGAGCACGGTGCGGTACGGCGGCTCCCCCGTCGTCGCCAGCGCCGGCAGCAGGCTCGACTGGAACCATCCGCGATGCTGATCGCTTCCCTCGAGGTAGAGGTCGCACGGGAAGCCGAGCTCGCGCGAGACCATCACGGCGAACCAGGTGACGCCGGATTCGAACCAGACATCGAAGATGTCGTGCAGCTTCTCGAGCGACGCGAGATCGAGCCCTCGCGGTGCGTGCGGATCCGCGGACGGGTCGTAGCCGACGAGCAACTGCTGCGGCGTCTCGGCGCACCATGTGTCCGAGCCTGCATCGGCCACGCGCTTCGCCACCGCGCGCACGCTGGCGGCGGTGAGCAGGATCGTGCCATCCGGCGCACGGAATGCCGGGATGGGCAGGCCCCACGAGCGCTGCCGGCTGATGCACCAGTCGGGACGGCTCTCGAGCATGCCGCGCAGTCGATTGCGGCCCCAGTCGGGGATGAACCGAACCTTCGACTCGACCGCGTCGAGCGCCATTGCGCGAAGCGTGCGCCCGCTCGTGGTGGTCGGCTTGTCCACCGCGATGAACCACTGCTCCGTGGCGCGGAAGATCACCGGCGTCTTGCTGCGCCAATCGTGCGGGTAGCTGTGCGTGAACTCGAGCGCATGCACGAGGTGACCGCTCTCCTCGAGGCGACGGAGCACCAGGGGATTGGCATCCCAGACGCTCCTGCCGCGGAGCCACTCCGGAGCGGTGTCGTCGAAGGTCCCGTCCTCGCGCACGGGGCAGTAGATGTCCAGGCCTTCGCGCATGCCGGTGCGGTAGTCGTCCGAACCGTGTCCGGGCGCGGTGTGCACCAGCCCCGTGCCGTCCTCGAGCGTCACATACTCGGCGGCCACGAGGCGCCCGACGCGCTCGCAGAACGGATGCCGATACGCAAGCCCGACGAGCGCGGCGCCTTCGCACTCGGCAAGTCGTTCCACCGCCTTCGCGCCGGCCACCCTCGCCACCGCGTCCACGAGATCGCTCGCCACGACGGTCTCGGCGCCGTCCATGCGCACGAGCGCATAGCGCGCTCGCTCCAGCACGGCGATCGCCAAGTTGGCCGGAAGCGTCCAAGGGGTGGTCGTCCAGATCATGAAGCTCGGCGTCGCGTCGAGCTCCACGCCGAAGACGCGAGCAACCGCATCTCGATCCTGCGCCTCGAAGTCCACATAGATCGACGGATCCTTCCGCTCGCGGTACTCGAGCTCCGCCTCCGCGAGCGCCGTGCGACTCGCGATCGACCAGTGCACGGGCTTGAGCGCCCGCGTCACGAGCCCCTCGTCCACGATCTGCGCGAATTGCTCGAGCGCCGCGGCCTCGAACTGCGGCTGCGTCGTCAGGTACGGATGCTCGTAGTCGGCCAGCGTGAGCATGCGCCGAAGCTGGCCGCGCTGCAGGTCCATGTACTTGTTCGCGTACTCGGCGCACTGGCGGCGGATGACCAGCCGCCGCTGATCCTCCGGCAGCGCCGCGATCTTCTCGACCTTGCCCTTGCTCTCGAGTTCCTTCATCACCTGGTGCTCGATGGGCAGTCCGTGGCAGTCCCATCCGGGAACGAACCGGCAGTTCGAGCCCTCCATGAGCGCCGCGCGCACGACGATGTCCTTGAGGCCCTTGTTGAGAAGGTGCCCGATGTGGATCTCGCCGTTCGCGTACGGCGGCCCGTCATGGAAGGTGAACTCGGGAGCGCCCTGGCGCGAGGCCATCACGCGCTCGTAGAGCTTCTCATCGGACCACGCCTTGGCGCTGCGCGGCTCCGACTCAGGAAGATTCGCCTTCATCGCGAAGGCCGTCTTCGGCAGGTTCAGCGTGCTCTTGTAGTCCTTGCGGGTCTCGGGCATCGGGGGCGGCGATCATACCCGGCCACGCGCTATGCGCCGGGTTCCTCGCCGGGCTTGACCGCCTCATCGAGGTAGCGCTGGAAGTCGCCCATCTTGTAACTGATGAAGCAGAAGGCGTGATGCAGCGCGAACCATTCGAGGTCCTGCGGATCCTTCTCGAGGTCGTTGCGGAGTCGGTTGAGTTCGGCGAGCACTCGTTCGGCCTTCATGGGTGCACTCCGTTCATGCGGTGCGCAGGATGCGCCTGTGCAGTGGACTCCCGCGCCGACGGCGCCGACGCGAGGGTCAGTGATCGTGGTCGTGATCGTGGTCGTGGGGTGGCATCGGCTTGGTAGCGTCGCCGCTGGTCGCCGCATGGGGCGCCGGGTGATGATGGTGGTGCGCATCGGACTCGAGCAGCCCGATGGCCCATGCCAGCGCCAATCCGAGCACGAGCGAGAGCGAGAGCGCCCCGCGATCATGCCGATGGAACTGAAGCTCGGGCAGCAGATCGCTCGATGCGATGCAGAGGAAGGTGCCGGCACAGAATGCCAGCGCCAGCGGCACGATCGCCGTGCTCGTGACGAACGGCGCCACGCCCAGGCAGAACGCGGCGGCACCGAGCGGCACGACCAGCGCAAAGAGCAGATTGAGCAGCAGCGCCCGGCGCATCGCGCGCTTGCTCTCGGAGGCGTGGAAGAGCGTGAGAAGCGTCATCGAGTCGAAGGGCTTGTGCAGCAGGATCACGAGGAAGACGCCGAGTCCGGCGATGTTGCCGTGATCGTGGCCATGCGTCAGGCCCGCGCCGGCCATCACGCTAGCCGCCAGCGCAATGCCTTCGAGCAGTGAGTGCACGGAGAGACCCGCCAAGGCCCCGATCCACTGCGAAGGGTGCACGCCCGCGCTCAATCCCTGCCCGCGCGGTCCACGGCCGGAGGACGCGTGCGCGTGACCATGGCCGTGCCCGTGATGATGACGATGCTCGTGGCCGTGACCGTTCGCGCCCCCATTCGCGCCATCCGCACCGTCCGCCTCGATTGCGCCAAGCGCCTCCTCGGGCTCGTGGCGGTGGAAGCGCGCGAAGCGCTCCAGCAGGAACATTGCGAGGAATCCCGCCACCATCGCCACCGTCAGCGTGTCGAACTGTCCGTGACCGAACGCCTTCCCCTCGGCATGACGCTGGTCCATCACCTCGAGCACTGCGTGCGGCAGCATGTGGAAGAGCGCCACCCCAAGCATGGCGCCGGCCACGAAGCTCAGCGCCATCTGCAGCCGTCGATGGGTCAGCCGCAGCAGATTGGGGATCACGCCGCCGAGAAGCGACGCACCCACGATCCCAAGGCAATAGATCGCGAGAAGTGTGTAGGACACCGGACGATCGAGGGTAACGCGTGCGGGCAAGGACTGCCAACGAACCGGCCACGACGCATGGCGGGCTGAGTGACGCAGCCTCCAGGTGCAGGGCCCACGGCGCGGGCTGGCGCGGACGCGGCGGATCCCCTTTCAATGCTGGCCGTCATGCAGGATCGTCGCTACACTCCCGATCCGAGCTGGGGTGGTAGCTCAATTGGGAGAGCGCCTGAATCGCATTCAGGAGGTTGTGAGTTCGATCCTCATCCACTCCACTGACCCCGCGCGTGCCGCGGGGTTTTTCATGCGCCACGGCGCGTGCCGCGCCGCTTGAGCCGGCCGCGATCGTTCGGATGTGCACGAACGGTTCCGTAGACTGATCCTCGTGAGCCGATCGACGACGCCTTCCGACCGCCGATCGAGCGACCGCGCCGACGGAGACTCGTTCACGCCTCCGCCCGGCCGTGACACGCCGGCCATGCGGCAGTACTACCGCTTCAAGAGCGACCATCCGGGCTGCCTGCTGCTCTTCCGCATGGGGGACTTCTACGAGCTCTTCGATGAGGACGCGGTCACCGCGCACAAGGCGCTGGGCATCACGCTGACGGAGCGCACGAAGGGCGTGCCGATGGCCGGCGTGCCGCATCACGCGATCGAGAACTACCTGCGGAGGCTCATCGACCAGGGCTTTCGCGTGGCCGTCTGCGAGCAGATCCAGGATCCGCGCGATGCCAAGGGCGTGGTGGACCGTGCCGTCACGCGCGTGCTGACGCCCGGCACGCTGGTGGATGAGTCGCTGCTCGAGGAGGGCGTGGCCAACCTCGCGGCCGCACTCCTGCCGATCGAGTCCCAGGGCGGCTCCTCCGGTGCGGCGGATGCCGCGGGCGCATCCGGCGCACCCGGCGCCGCGAGCGCCCGCGGCGGCATGGTGGCCATGGCGCTCGCGGAGCTCTCGACCGGCGCGTTCTGGCTTCGCGCCGTGCCCGAGTCGGGACTCGCGGGAGAACTCGCTCGTCTCGCGCCGCGCGAGGTGCTGATCCCTGACGCGCTCGATGAGCGCATGCGACTTCGGCTGCGCGAGCTGGCACGGTCGGCGGACGCCGCGATCGCCGAACGACCTGGATGGCAGTTCCGCGCCGTCGACGCGTCCGAGCTGCTGCGCCGCCACTACGGGGTCGCGCGACTCGACGCATTCGGACTCGCGGAAGCGCCCGAGCTGACGGCGGTCGCCGGCGCACTCCTTTCATTCCTTCTCGAGACGCACGGACGAGCGCCCGACTCGGCGCCCGACGGTCGTTCACTTGCGCATCTGCGTCCACCGGCCGTCGAGCCGACGGGCCTGCACCTCGAGATCGACGCGGCGACGCTTCGCAGTCTCGAGATCGAGCGCACGAGCCGACACGGGCGCGAGGAAGGCTCGCTGCTCTCGGCGCTCGAGCGGCCCGGCACCGCCATGGGACGCCGATTGATGCGCCGCTGGCTTTCGTTCCCGCTCGCTTCGCGCAGCAGGATCGAGGCGAGGCATGCACAGGTGGAATCGCTCGTCACCGATGCGGAGTTCCGCCAAGCGCTGCGGCTCGTGCTGACGGGGGTGCAGGATCTGGCGCGCATTGCCTCGCGCGCGGCGCTCGGCCGCGCCACGCCGCGCGATCTGGTGGCGCTCGGGCGCAGCGCCGGATCGCTGGACGCGCTGCGCACGCTCATCGACGATCGTCCCGCGTTCGCCGGCGCGCTCGAGGCTCTCGAGCGCGCCGCGCCCATGACCGCGCCGCTCGGCGAGAGCATTCGCGCGAGGTGTGTCGAAGAGCCGCCTTCGCACCTGCGCGACGGCGGCCTCTTCCGCGACGGCATCGACCCGGAACTCGACGAGGCGCGGCTGCTCGAGCGCGATGCCGATGCGTGGCTCTCGCGATATCAGGCCGAGCTCGTCGCCTCGAGCGGGATTGCGTCGCTCAAGATCGGCTTCAATCGCGTCTTCGGCTACTACATCGAGATCACCAACGCGCATCGGTCGCGCATTCCCGAGGCGTTCACGCGCACGCAGACCCTCAAGGGCGCGGAGCGCTACACCACGCCCGAGCTTCGGAGCTTCCAGTCGCGCGTGGAGACCGCCCAGCGACGCGCCCTCGATCGGGAGAAGGCGCTCTTCGACGAGCTCTGCCGCGCCGTCGGCGCGTCGGTGGACGCGTGGTGGAACTGCGGCGAGGCGGTGGCGGCACTCGATGTGCTGGCGGCGTTCGCGGAGACGGCGTCGCGCCGGCGCTGGTGCTGCCCGACGCTCTCGGATCGACCGGAGCTGCGCCTCCACGACTCGCGCCACCCGGTGCTCGATGCGCTGCTCGAGGACCGCTTCGTGCCCAACGACTGTTCCTTGGGCACGGACGATCAGCCGCGGCACACGGCGCTCATCACCGGGCCGAACATGGCCGGCAAGAGCACCTACATCCGGCAGTGCGCGCTCATCGTGCTGCTGGCGCATGCGGGCTCGTTCGTTCCCGCGCGCGAGGCGACGATCGGGCTCGCAGACCGGCTGCTCGCACGCATCGGCAGCGCCGATGAGCTGCACGCGGGCCAGAGCACCTTCATGGTGGAGATGGTCGAGACGGCCTCCATCCTTCATCACGCCACTGAACGAAGCGTGGTGATCCTGGACGAGATCGGCCGCGGCACGAGCACGCTCGACGGCCTGAGTCTCGCGTGGGCGATCGCGGAGGCGCTCGCCGCGCGGCGCTGCCGCACCCTCTTCGCCACGCACTACCACGAGCTCACGGAGCTTGCCGATCGCATCGACGGCGTCGTCAACCTGCATGTGCGCGTCCGCGAGTGGCAGGACCAGATCGTCTTCCTGCATCGCATCGAGCCGGGCCGAAGCGACCGCAGCTACGGCCTGCATGTGGCGCGCCTGGCGGGCGTGCCGCCGGAGACGGTGGCGCGAGCCCGCGCTGTGCTCGAGAGCCTCTCCGTGCAGCACGCGGCGCCGGCTCCGCCGCCCGGCACCGCGCCGGCGCAGCTCTCCCTCTTCACGGAGTACCTGCCGCATCCCGCGATTCAGGCGCTGCGAGCCGTCGATTTCGATCGGCTCACGCCGCTGGAAGCGTTCGACCTGCTGCGCCGACTGCACGAGCAGGCTCGCGCCTGAGACCGGTCGCTCGCACGCGAGCGCCCCTCCCACGCCCGCGGATGCCGCGCACACTCGCAGCGCCGCGCCCCTGAGCCGTCAAGGCGCGTCCGCGCCGGTCGGCTCCACCTCCGGCGGCGGCGCCGTCGTGATGATCGCGCGCGAGAATCGGGACGGGCTGAAGATGCGCCCGCACGCCTCGAACAACGCCCCCGAGTCGAGCGCTTCGAGCGCGGCGGCCCGCGAGGCGGGATCGATGCCGAGCTGCGCATGACGGCCCAGTGCGTAGGCCACCCCGTAGGGATTCTGCACCAGGATTCGCATCGGGATGGGACACGCACCGACCATCCACGCATCGCCGTCGCGAAGCCGCCTCTTGAGCGCGTCGAACTCCTCAGGCGTCATCTCGGCGGCTCCGGCAAGTCTCTCGCCGATCGCGGCGAGCACGGCATCGGGCGACTCGGCGTCCGTCGACGCAGCGATGCACGATCGCCGCAGCACGAACGCCAGGTTCGGATCGAGGAAGTACGCCTGGAATGCCGGGGTGCTGGTGTCAGCGAGGAAGCCGTCGCGCTCCTCGAGATCGAAGAGTCGTTCCGCGAGCACGGCGAATGCCACCGAGTCCGGGCTCTGCATCGCAGGCGGCCGCACCGCCACCGCCGCGTGGCACTCCTGCCACGCATCGGCCGGTCTCGTCAGCATGCGGCGCATCGGCGCACTCGGCGGTGGCGGCGCTTCACGCGCGGCCACGGGACTGACGGCCTCGCCCGCGGGCAGCGCGCCGAAGAGTTCGCGAATGTTCACCTCGATCCGATCGACATCGAATGCGCCTGCCACGACGAGCGTCGTGTTCGCGGGCCTGTAGAAGCGCTTGAGCCGCGTCGCCGCTTCCTCGAGCGTGATCGCCGCCATCTGGTCAAGCGCGCCGCCCACGGGCGCACCCTCGCGCAACGGCGAGAGCGGGAAGCTGGCCCGCTGAATGGCCGCGTATCCGGGGCGCTCCTCGCTCCAGTCGCGAATGCGCTGCGCCAGGCGAGCCTTCTCGCGCGCCAGATCCGTCTCCTCCACGCGCAGTGCTGCGAGACGCGCCGCGGTCTCCGCAAGTTCCGGCAGCAGGCGGTCCTTCGGGATCATGATGCCGATCACCGAGTGGTCGCTGAACGCCTGGTCGATGTTGCCGGCGGGATAGCGCCGCTGGATGTCCTCGATGCTGCGCGCAGGAACGCGACCCACGGCCGCCGTGCAGAAGAGCTGCTCCATCAACCTTGCCATGCCGCTCCGTCCCGGCGGATCGTGCAGTTCGCCGATCCCGAAGAGCACCGCGACCGAGGCGCTGCGGCCGTCGCCCCCCGTCGCAAGGATCACGCGCAGACCGTTGTCGAGCGTGAAGGACTTCGGCGCGGGGATCACCGAGTCTCCGGTGGCCGCCGGCGCGACGGCGCTGCGGCTCGGTGGAGCGGACGAGGACGCAGTCGTCTGGGCGACCGCCGACGCGGCGACGATCACGGTCGATGCGATGACTGACGGGATCGCGAGGGTGAACGGGACGCGTCGCGTGTTCATGCATGGCATGCTACTGCGACCACTGCGCGGCTCGACTAGAGTGCATGCATGGATCGCGCCATCCTTGCGGCGAGCTTCGAGAGCGGACTGCCCTACGACGAGTATCTGGCCACCGATCCCGCGCGGGCGGCACCGTGGCGCCGCATGGAGCCGCAGGTGCGCCTCGCCGAGCCGCAGCGAGCGCTCCTTCGCGCCTTCACGCGCCGCATGGGCGTTCTCGCCGTCAGCGGCATCTGGTGCGGCGACTGCTCCGCGCAAGGTCCCATGCTCGCGGCCATCGCTGCGGAGAATCCCGCGATGATCGACCTGCGCTGGGTCGATCGCGACGATCACCCGCGCCTTGCCGACATGGTCCGCATCTGCGGAGGTCATCGCGTGCCCACCGTGATCTTCCTTGCGGAGGACATGGAGTTCGTCTCGCTCCTGGGTGATCGCACGCTCGCTCGATACCGCGCGATCGCCGCGCGGCAGCTCGGACCGTCGTGCCCGGTTCCCGGCGCGCCGATTCCGCGTGACGAGATCGACGCGACGATCGCCGACTGGGTGAACGAGTTCGAGCGTGTGCACCTGCTCCTGCGCCTGAGCCCGCGCCTGCGCGCGGTGCATGGAGACTGACGCGTGCTCGCCACGCTCGTCGCCGCGCTCGTACTGATGCCGCCGCTCCCCTCGGTCGCAGCGCCTCCGGCGCTTCGGGCGCCGGCGCTTGCGTTGATGCCCGCGCCACCGGTACCGCCGGCGCCCGCCTCCGCCCCCACCGCCGAAGTCGACTCGCCGGCGATGGGCCTTGAGCGCCATCCGCACTGGGCATTGCGCGCGATCGCGTGCATGCGTCTCGAGTCGATCCCGGGCGCGGCCGCGACGGCCATGCTGCACGCACTCGCGCGCGATGACGATGCACGCGTGAGAGCCTTCGCCGTGGCCGCACTCTCTCTTCGCAGCGCCGCGCCAGCCGCCGAGTCGCTCCTTGCGGATCCCGATCCGCGCGTCCTTCGCTCGGCGCTTCGCTGCGGTGCCGAGGTCGATCCCGCGAAGCTGGCCGAGCGCGCCGGCGCTCTGCTGCGGTCGCAGGATCCGCAGCAGATTCTCACCGGCGTCGAGCTCGCCGCCTTCGTCGATGAGCCTCGACTTCGATCGCGAGCGGTGGAAGAGCTCGGCCGGATCATCCTGCGGCTCGATCGCGTGAAGGCGGGCGAGCTTGCGTCGCGCCTCGAGGCCGTCACGGGCGAACGCGCAGGTGTCCGCCCACGCGAGTGGCAGCGATGGTGGCAGTCCACGCATCCCGCCAGGCGAACGCTTGCGCGGACGACCGTCGAGCCCGGACAGCCGATCGCCGCCGCGCTTCCCGGCGATTTCCGCGCGTTCGCCATCGAGCTCGCCCGGCTCGTCCAGCGCCCGATCGAACTCGCGGTCTGCATCGACTCCACGGCAAGCATGTCACGCGACCTTGCGACCGCGCAATCGTCCGCCGATGCCGCGGCGAGGCTGATCCACGACCTCGTGCCGCAGAGCCGCATGGGCCTGGTCGCCTACCGTGACCGGCGCAGCGACTTCGTCGTGCGGCATTGGCCGTTGACGGAGGATCTCGCGGCGTGGCGCACAGCGCTTTGGGAGCTGATTGCGGACAAGGGTGGCAGCGCACCCGAGTCGGTGGATGAGGGACTTCGCGCAACCTACGACCTGCTTGGTTGGACGGCCGGTCGACGCGGCATGGTGGTGCTGATGGGCGATGGTCCGCCGCATGCCGGCACGCGCGGTCACTGCGCGGCCATGGCTGCCGCGGCACGCGAGCGCCTGGGCGTCGTCACCTTCACGGTCGGCGCAACCGAGGAACGCGAAGTGAAGGGTTTCGCGGAGATCTCGTCCGCTGGCGGCGGGCAATCGCTGCGACTCGCGGCGGCGCCCTCGCTTCCACCGCTCATGCTCGGCGGCAGCTTTGGCGACCAGTGGGCGCCGCTGATCCGCGCCTTCCTCGACCGATGCGATCTGCTCATTCGCTAGGCGAAGCCGTGTGCCCGCAGCGCGATGTGCGGGCCGCTCATCGGCGAGCAACCGTCGGCAGCCGTGAATGCCGCCGCTGGACCAGACACTGGACCGCTCAGAGCGAGCAAGGCCCCCAGAGGCCCAGCAGCGCGCCGAGATCGTTTCCGTTCACGAGATCATCGCCGTTCAGGTCGCCGGAGCATGCGGAACGCGGATCGCATGGCCCCCAGAAGCCCAACAGCGCGCCGAGATCGTTGCCGTCGACGACTCCGTCACCGTTGAAATCGGCGGCACAGGTGGAGACCTCCGCGCCAGGACTCTCGAACAGGGCCTGCACCTGCGTCGCCGTCAGGGCCGCGTCGTAGATCTGCACATCGTCGATCCGGCCGACGACGAGTCCGAGGCTTTCCGCCTGCCCGATCGTCAGCGGCGCCTTCGGTGTCGGCATCGGGAAGTCGGCGATGACGGTTCCCAGCGAAGCGCCATCGACGAAGAAGGTGAACGCCGTTCCCTGCCGGACCATGGCGTAGTGATGCCAGTCGCCAGGCGCCGGCACGAATCCGGTCGGCGCAACGAGGAACTGGAACGACGACCCGTTGACATGGAATCCGACTCCTCCGGAGCCGTTGAGGTAGAAGACCCACTTGAAGTTGGTGCCGCTCGCATCGTCGCATCCGACGAGGACATTCGGCAGGAGTCCGTCGGGACCGACATGGACGACATCCAGATTCGCCCAGACCGAGATCGTGAACGGTGCGTCGCCGAAGTGCCAGTCGGTGCTGTTGGGTGACGACACCCATTGACTCCCATTGAAGGCGAATGCCTGGCCTTCGACGCCGTCGTCGTAACCGGCGCCGTTGACGAGCTCGCCGAGGTGGCCGCCGGTGGCGTCGTTCGGCGTTCCGTTCGCGGTGAAGTGCGCCACGACTCCGGCCTCAGTGCCGGCGCCGACGAAGAGAACCGCCAGCAGGCTCGATCGCAGGGCTGCCGATGAGAGAAGGATGTGCGGCATCGTCGACGAGGGACGACCACGGAATGGACGAGAATGCATGGCGAGGCCTCCAGGCAGGATTCGAACGACCCACGACTCGTGCCTTGATACCTGATCAACTGCCACTTCGGACCGAAGAAATCCAGCGCTCGATTCCACAGGCTCCTGCAGCCCCTTCGCGGCGAGCGCTGCGCGGGTAGTGCGTCGGCTCCGGCAGCCCTTCTCGCCTCAAACACTCGGACGGCACGCGGCTCGCCGACTCGCCGCGATGCCGTCCTCAACTCGGCGAGGGAGGGCAGCCGGAGCCGACACGCGATCAGTGGACGGTCCAGGCACCCAGCAGCGTGCCGAGGTCGTGGCCGTCCACGATGCCGTCGCCGTTGAAGTCGCAGCGCGCATCGAAGTCCGGCGCGCCCCACGACGCGAGCAGCACACCGAGATCACTTCCGTTCACCGCGCAATCACCGTTCAGGTCCATCGGTGACGACCAAGTCGGCGACCAGAGTCGCGGCCCACCGCTCCCGAGCAACTGCCCGTGCCGGTTGATTCGCACGATCGAGCCAACTGAAGGCGAACCGGGAACCGTCAGTGTGTTCAGGATGTGGACCGCGCCGTCGATCCAGAGCATCTGCGTCGATCCGAGGCCGGGACCATTGCATGACCCGTTGATGAGCCCCGTATCGTTGATCCGTCCCGCGGCACCGATTGTGTAACCCGGCGGCATCGGCAGCTCGATCGGCTCACTCTCGGTCCAGAGCGTCGGAGTCTGGACGGACGGCAGTGGAAAGAGATAGATCTTCGAGTAGCCGACGACATGCCCGTCGCTGTTCACATCGCGTGCGATCGAGATGGGATGACCCGGCAGTGGCTCAAGCAGCGTCAGCTCGCCGTCCCGCCAGCGAAACGCACGAGCATTCACATTCTCGTTGCCGAGCGTGCCCGTCACATGTCCCGAATCAGCGATGGCCAACGCGTATCCGCCACCGAGTCCTCCATCCGGGAGCAGCGTCATCACGCCGTCCTTCAGCACATACGGAAGGTGACCGGTCTCTCCGACGATCACGCCCTCGCTGTTGATGTCGATGGCACGACTGTATGGAAGGCCGGGAGGTGGCGGAATCGTCTCGACGGATCCGTCCGGCCACCAGATCACGCCGTGCAGGTACTGATCGCTCGCGCCGACATACTTGAAGCCGACGACGACGCCGGCGTTGTTCACCGCGGTCGCTTGCGCGCCGCCGGCGCTCGCGCCCGCCGGC
>Ga0268299_1000797_pt1 | contig 78110 bp, 84 predicted proteins | sample NOBtaG_FD_193484 | JGI IMG/M metagenome (GOLD analysis project Ga0268299, IMG submission 193484) | Activated sludge microbial communities from bioreactor in Nijmegen, Gelderland, Netherland - NOB reactor | ecosystem: Engineered > Bioreactor > Aerobic > Activated sludge | place: Netherlands... | reverse complement strand
GAGGGGTTACAGTGCCCAGATGTTATTCTGGTACGGGGTTGCAGGTGCGCCCTATGCTGGGGGATCCGACTTAGCAGACAGGTATCTCGCCTCTATCGTTGGCAAGAGGAAGATCAGCGGCGTTCCTTTGGCCAAGCTGAAATTGTGGAAATCAGCAAACCGACTTGTAAATGACATTCGTCGAGAAACTGGGATGGAGCTTGTCCCATGGTTGGCGCAAACTCGCATTGACAGCGCGTGGGAACGACTTCAACAGGTTCATCTCATTGGGCCCAAGATTGCGTCTTGGTTTCTACGAGATATCAGTTTCCTCATGGACTATCGCATCGATGCACGGCCGTCACGGTTTTCCTATGGACAGCAGCGTAGTTCAAAATGGTTTGCTACTCTCAGCCCAGACGTGATGAAATATTTTGTTCCCATAGATCGATGGGTGTTTATTGGGGCTAAGAAAATTGGAGCGCTTAGGCCCAAATCTATTCGACTTACCGTTCAAGGGATCCAGGCAAACCGCAGAAATCACCTCCAAGCAGCCTCAGAGATAGTCGAATTTGCCCAACGGCGTAATCTTGATCCCCGAGACCTGAACGCGTATTGGTTCATGGTTGGGAGTAAATGGATTGATGGCAACGGAAAACAACCACCTTCATGAAGAAGCGAAACATTATATGCGCGATTGAGGACTGTGACGTAACTCTCAACGAGCTCCTTAGATGGCCCGATCCTGATCATGGAAATATTGACGCTAATGCGTTTGATGCCTAGCACTACTTTGAACGAGTCCTTTCTCACGCCAAACAAGAAGACTGAATGACACGGACTCCACAACTTTTGTGCATTTCAATATGGGCGCCGGACAGTTCCCGAAAACTTAAGGTCTATCTAGTGAACCGAGAATTTTCAAACCGAGAACGCCTCCCATATTTATGAAGCAGTCGCTTCCTGATCTTGTCAAAGCCCAGCTCCGGCAGGCCGTGGGCATTCCAATTGATGCCAATGGGTATGTATCTCGTGTAATCGACAATTTGCTACCTGGGGTAAGACTGGATCACTTCGAATCGGATCTTAAGCGGGGTGGCGGCCATGAGTTAAACAAGAAGTTTCTTGCGCTCCACTCGTCAGCCGCTCTTGCTATCAACACCTTCGCTGCATTCAAAGATTTTCCCAGATCGCTGAGCATACTGGGGAGGCAAGGCTTTGGCCCTCCTGTGTTTGAGAGACAGCTTCCCACTGGCCTAAGGGGTACGCCGCCCAATATCGACGTCTATCTACAGAGCGACGATGAAGTCATCGCCATTGAATCCAAGTTTCTCGAACATTTGACCCCAAAGAGGGCAAATTACTCCCGCAGCTACTGTAAAGACAGTTTGCCACTAGCAGAGGATTGCTGGTGGCAGGTCTTAGAAGGGTCGAAGGCGCGAGGCCTCAGCTACCTTGATGTGTCACAGCTGGTTAAGCACTACCTGGGGCTGATCCGACTGATGAAGCAGGTTGAACAGGAATGGAAACATAATGAGGTCACCCTTCTCTACCTCTTCTGGGAACCAGCGAATGCTTGTGACATCCAAGATTGCCTAAATCATCGGCGGGACATCGGGGAATTAGCGTCAAAGGTAAGTGGTTCAAGAATAAATTTTAGGAGTTTGTCCTATCCTGAACTCTGGGGAGAGTGGGAAAGCATGCCAGGCATTACTGCTCACGTGGGAAATCTCAAAGCTCGATACTCACTGACGCTGAAATTGCCATGAATCCCTCTCCTTCCGCCAGGACCATCCGACAATTCCGTATGCAGATCATTAGCAGCACGGTGACAGTTATGGAAGCCTAACCTTGATAGGTCTGGACCATATGATCCGTCGACTGAAGACTGCTTAACGTAGGAGACTAGAGATGAATCTTTTCGGAGAAATCGAGGGACTTCATGGGGAAAAGTTAGCCTCAAAGGTTCTCAGCTTGCTTTTGCTTCGCTCCCAAGAAATTAGGAGCGTTTTTGTGAACATGATCTCGGATAAGTCTCCTAAAGGGCCTTTGTCTACACGCTCTCGCTTCGCATGCATATGCGAGCAGCGTACCGAAGATCAGGAGATCGGATCGGGATTTGTCGACATACTAATCGAAACGGACGATTCCATAGTCGGTGTTGAAAACAAGTTCCACGCCCCTTTGGGCGCAAATCAGCCTGACAAGTATTTGTCAACTCTGCGAGAGAAGGCTTCCCATCTTAGTGCATTAATGGGGAGTCAGAAGACTGTAGGTCACCTGTTGGTCGTTTTGCTGCCAAAAGATAGAAAGGAAGCAGTGGCCTGCTGCCGGTTTCAAAGACACCGAGTTAGGTGTATCAATGAAACCGGAGGTGCGCCATGGAGCGACGCAAGTTTACGCGAGAGTTTAAGCTGGAGGCGGTGAAACTAGTTCGAGAACGGGGCGTGCCGGTGGCCCAAGCCGCGCGGGATTTGGGCGTGCATGGCACCGTGTTACGCCGATGGGTCCAGGAGTGGGTGGCCGATTCGCAGCAGGTCTTCCCCGGTCAAGGCCAGATGAAACCGGATCAGGTGGAGATCGAACGCCTCCGCCGCGAAGTGATCAAGCTCAAGGCGGAGCGGGACATTCTAAAAAAAGCCGCGGCCTACTTCGCGAAGGAGTCGCTGTGAAGTGCGGGTTCATCGTGAAGCATCGAGGGAACTGGCCGACGGCGTGGTTATGCGAGGCGCTCGGTGTCTCGCGCGGTGGGTTCTATGCGTGGCTGACGCGGCCACGCAGCCAGCGTGCTCGTCGTGACGAGGTATTGGGCGCCAAGGTCCGGACGAGTTTTCTGCAGAGTGACCGGACTTACGGGGCACGACGCGTCTGGCACGACCTCCTGGCCGAGGGGGAGGCCTGTGGCCTGCATCGGATCGAGCGACTGATGCGGCTCCAGGCCTTGCGGGCGCGGCCCAGACGGCGGCGGATGCCCGCCGATCCCGGCTCCCAGGTGCCCAGCACGGTCTCGCCGAATGTGCTCAATCGCCAGTTTGACGCCCCGGCCCCGAACCGCAAATGGGTGGCCGACTTCACCTATCTCTGGACGGCCGAAGGGTGGCTCTACGTCGCTGCCGTCGTCGATCTCTTCTCCCGACGGGTGGTGGGCTGGTCTATGCAGACGACGATGACGGCACAATTGGTCACCGATGCGTTGGTCATGGCAATCTGGCGGCGAGGCAAGCCCGAAGCCGTGTTGCATCACTCGGATCGCGGCAGCCAGTACACCAGTGAGCCGTTCCAACGGCTCCTGGCGGACCAGGGCCTGGCTTGTAGCATGAGCCGCTCCGGCAACTGCTGGGATAATGCCGCGATGGAGAGCTTCTTCTCCTCGCTCAAGACCGAACGGACGGCGAACAAGACGTATCGCACGCGAGATCAGGCCAAAGCGGACGTGTTCGATTACATCGAGCGCTTCTACAATCCCAGGCGACGGCACTCCACATTGGGGTATCTCAGTCCTATGGAGTTCGAACGGCAAGCTGAATTAGCGTAGGATGGTGTCAACTAAACCGGCAGCAGGCCAGCAGTGACTAGGCAATTGGAAGGTAAAGGCTGTGTCGTCCTCGCGTGGCAGGAAGTTCTAGCTGCATTTCTAGCCCCGACTCCTACAAAAAAGCTTGATCCGACAACAGAAGTATTATTGGGGGCATTGATTGACTTCGTCCACGATAAGGTCGGTTTCATCTCAAAATTTACGCACTGGTATCCACATTTTAGGAGGAGTTGGACACCTAATGCAGATCAATACCAGCGGGCATTGCTTTGGTCCTTGCGTGAGGTATTCCCCAACCCAAGCAATAAAATTTCAGCTGGTGCAACATGGGCAGGATATTACTTTGCAACCATATTGCCGCGAAGAGACCAGGGCTGGTTTGGCTTTGTCCCATCGGTAAATGTAACGGGAGGTGCCAAGCGAGAACATGCTGCGGAATTGATAGTGGCGACCACGTTTGATGTTCCCTCCTTGCCTGCCAGTGCATTCGTCAGTGTAAGCGTTCCAGGTATCCTAGGACGGGGCGTAGCGTGCAACGCTTGGATCCTAAATTTTGATAAGCAATGGAGCAGCCCGGAGAAGTGGAGAGGAGAATTGGATCCTTTATGGAAAAAGGTTGAGTCTCTGCAGGAGCAAGCGATTTCCGAAACAAGAAGGTTGGAGCCAAACCCACCCCAATCGTTGGCGTCCCTTCCAAATTGAACATGCACCCAAATCTGTTGAGAGACGTAGTACAGCCATGGCCATCAAGGGCGGACAGACGACCCTTGCAGAGGCGAAGGCTTTGACAAGTCCCAAAATCCATAGATTAAAGCGTTGGTCCCACCGACGAGTGCTTAAAAAACAGTGGTGTGGAGGGGAGAGCCGCCATGGCACACATTAACGGTATATCCGGCACGGTATAGCCTATGACCGTGTACCGCAAATTACGTTCAAGTCCATTGCCAACATCCACACGAATTACGACGAAGAGAGCTTCTTTGGCACCACGTCTATTTCCTCGGCACGAACGATCCCTTCAGCGCATTGCGGGAATGGTCACTTATCGTTTGGGCGACGAGGCAATGAAGGTGTATCGTGTGGTATAAGCTGATCAGTTGAGTTGGTATGAAAACCGAATTTTCCCAACCTCGATTTACCGGTGCCCGCTTTGACGAGCACACGTTGCCCGTCGATATCGCGCGCGACCTTGCCGCTTATGAAACCCTAATTGTAGAGCTTGCCAAGCATTTGTACCTGCAAGGACATTCCGAAAGGCAACGCGTTCCTAAGGGATTTGCATCCAGTTTCCGTTTGGACATCGAGCGCATCGATGAAGGCAGCACCAAACCTTTGCTTACGCTGGTAATCTCTGCAGGGTTGGCGTTGAGTGGTGGCGACCAGGATTATTTCGTGCAGGCCCGTGATCTGATAGCAGAATGCATCGCTGCACCGGAGAACGCACTTCCTCCCAACTTTCCCAAGGAGTTATTAGTCCATTTCAACCAGTTTGGCCGGTCCTTGCGCGGGGATGAGTCTTTAGAGCTTCCTTTGCGCAATCCCCAAAACGTAGCTCGCCTGACGCAGGAAAAGCGGAAGCAATTGGTTCTGGCCGCAGATCAAGTTTACGAGAGAAAGATTTCCCTCAACGGCTACATTGAAGAGGTAGATTTCGCAAAATCGAGCTTTCGCCTTAAATTGGCCGATGGCGGCCAGGTGACTGTGCCGATGGCAGACTCATTCCATAATAATGCTCGCACTTACGGTGGGCATCCGCGCCATCAGATTAACGTAAATGGCGTCGGTGCTTTTGACTCCTGGGAGCGTTTACAAAAGGTTGTTTCAGTCGACTCACTCGACGTCATCAAAAATTATGCCATCTCGATGCGACTCGACGAAATTTCACAGACTGAAGATGGATGGTTCGAAGGCGCAGGATTAGCGCCTGATTCTGCTCGTCTTTCTCAACTCTCTGACAAGCTAACAGCTGATTATCCCGAGAAATTGCCACTGCCATTGATCTCTCCCAAGCAAGACGGGAATCTGCTTCTCGAATGGATAGCGGAGGGTGATCCGTCACTGGACATCGACTTGAACAGCTTGCAGGCGAATTTTCATGCATTTGGCGTAAATGATATCGATGTGGAAAGAGATTTTAGCCTTGACTCTCCACCGGGCTGGCAGGCGCTCTTCGCATTCTTGGGTGAAACCATCAAGGCGCAACAGGCATGAATGGCCACACTCTGCTCCTTCGGCAGATTCATCCCTCCTTTTTCCCAAATGGTATAGTTTCCAGCCAAGCATTTGTCCCGTTCCCAAAGGACGATGGGAAGCTGTCCATAGATGACGGAGATCAAATAACGGCCAAAGACTCGTATAAACATTACACCGTAAATCTCCAACTTGAATCGGTCGGCGTTTGGGCCGTTACCGGCGCGGAAGTTGTATCCACAGGATTGGCGTATCGGTCCGATCCAGTCGACGATAACCCAGCGCATACCATAATTGATTTTGGTGATCGTGCAGAGAAAGAGTGCAGAAAATTAGCGAAACGTCTGAAGAAGTTTGCAGTTGATCGCGGCAGTCTATATCGCGGGACGTGATAGACATCAGATGGGGACCGATGGGAATTCCAGATCGCTGAGACCTTCATTATCGGTCCCTGGAAAGTCTAAGCAGCTTTGATCAACCCTCGAAACGGGATTCCCCACGAACCTAACCCTGTGCAAACCCCCTCTGATCCCGTTGGGGACACCATCAATATTGCAGACAGACTCGATAACGACAGAATAGCGATTGATGCGTGTCCTATATCGGACAGCCTATTTGTAAGCCGTTGTAAATGTGAGTATCAGTTTGGAATGCTTCAAGACGTAGGACATTGATTCTACTTATTCCCTGGTGCCCTTTTAAGGCTGGGGTCTCAGTTCTGATCCCACGTCCGAATCCCACACATCGTTTTCAATCACACAGCTGAAGCGCAGCAGTAGGCTTGATTGGATTCCGCAGCAACGGGCGGGATTCACGCGTCTGGATCGGATTTCAAGCCTAATGAACAGCATCGGGATCCGGTCGCGTAAGCCGCTTCAGTATTGGTGCATAGGGCTGGAGCCTGAGGGGACCGACACCTCTGTTTCTTAAGCTTTCGGCGTGGCGTGCTAGAAAAGCGGTCTTACAACCCGGCTAGGAAAAGCGCTTCGTAAAAGTGGATCGTTCGTTCAAAGGGCGATCTGATGACAGGAACATTGGCTGTGCAGCGGCTCACGACGTGATACCGTTCATTCTGTAACGGCTTCGTCGTCGTTTAGAGTCCTTTCGGTTCGATCGGGGTTCCGCTTTCAGCCCCCTCGTCCTACTCGGGGCTGGCCTGTGCGTAAGGAGCGGTCCCCACCGCCATCCTCATGGCGGTGGGGGATAAGGCTGCAGAGAGACATGGTAGCCTCGCCTAGCGGTACATTTCGTTCAGCTGCTTTTCAAAGGATGATTGGCCGGCGTGTTGGGATGGTTGGCTATCGCACGGACGATACGCTGCGATTTGCTCCCAACCATCTGCTTAAGCGTGTTCCATTCGGTATTGGGATTGGTCGCCACGGCGTACCGGACACCCAAGACAGGATCCTGGGACAGCTGATGCAAGACCTCTGGCGGGGTGAGGACATGGCGGGCCACTTCCCGCCGGACAAATTCGACGGGATCTCCGGCCAGTGTGGCAAGGATGGATGCTGACACGGCGGGGTTATGCACCACACTCCACCGAACCATGTAGTCGGGGTGTTTCGTGAATTCTTGTAACTGGGATACCGCCATTGGTTGCTCCGAGACTGCCTTGGCCAACGTGCGGGGATCGGGAATAGGGGCGACCGTATGACCGAGCTGAAGTGCGATGTCTCCCCGGGTCATGTCCCGAAAAGTGGACCCGTCTAGGGTTGAGCCTGACATGCGCCGAGCCGGAAGATGGATGAACAACCGCGGCACCCCCACCTCGACGGCAGCCTGTTTCCGCACGAACTCTTCCAAGACCTGCCGCACAGCGGGGGGCATCTGAATAACTTTCTGTTTGCGCTTCATGGTGGACCTTCCTTTTTTGAGGGAACTGGTTGTGTACTCCATGGTTACAAGGTAGCGGCGAATCGGATGAGCCGGTACCCATAAAGACGGCCATTTACCTCCGCTTGCTGGCAGCATGATGCTGGTGTGGTCAGGGGGGAGATTAGGAAGAGAATGGGTGCTCGTTATCGTCGCGATCAAGATGGCAAGAGTCGGTGAGGGATGGTGCCGAGAATCGAAGGCGGCGTCCGTGCTAACCGATCGTTCTGCCTTCGTGTCGACTGTCGCAGTGTGGCGAGGAGCTGGACTGGATGACGGGCGAGGGAGCTCTCCTACCAGCTCTTGAACATGGCGGTGGGGGAAATGGAGTCAGATGCCCAGTGATCATGATCGTGAATGGCCCCCTCTACCTTGCCACGTCCAGGTTGAGCCGCCGCCGGCCGCGGCATGCCGTCCTGTGAACGAATACCTGCCTACACATCAAGAAACTGACGGAGCTGACGCGGCTTCTCCGTTCATCACCACTCAGAGCTTGCTCACCTTGATCCAAGCCTTACCGAGGACCATGGCGGCCTTGCGAAGATCAGGGCGCCAGCTGTCGAACGTCTTATAGATGTCCGACACGTCGCCTGTCTTATGCCCGAGGAGTAGGGCGATGACTCCGGGATGGACATGGGCTTCCTGCAGAGCACTGCCGCAATTCCGGCGAAGGTCATGAAAGTGAAGGTCGCCGAGTCCGGCCCGTCGAGTCAGCCGACGCCAGCTCTTGCGAAACTGGTCGGACGGCCAGTCGCCGAACACCAGTGAGGACTCTGGGTGCTCCTCGAGGAGCACCTTCAACGCGGCCGTGTTGACCGGAAGTTCGAGTGGTCGCCCTTTTACCGTGGATGGCGCTTTGGGCGGACGATACCACCACCCATCTTTCCGTTTGTAGAGATGCGCGCGATCGGCACCGATGATCAGTTCTTGCCGCAGCGGCATGTTAAACGCCAAGATAATGGCGCGTTGCATGCGCGGAGAGGCGAGTGAAAGCAGCGTGCGCAACTCTTTGATCGAGGCAATCCTGTCCCGGGGGACATAGGGCTGCAGGGGAAGGTCATCGAAGGGATTCGATGCGATCAGCTCGTGGCGTTGAGCCAAATTGACGTACCGGCGTGCCGTATTGATGACCCGCCGGATCCCCTGTTCCTCGTAGCCATTGGCGCGGAGTTCTAAGATGAGGTCTAAACCATGTCGACGGGTCAGATCCGCGAAGAATGTGTGTCCCCAACGGGGAAGCAAATGCGTGTCCACAATTCCCAGCGGGCGGCGCATATCGACGAGTTTTTCGGCCTTGAGCTCCTTCTCATACATGGCCCTGAAAGAACCGAAGGTGCCGGTTTCGTATTGTCGCTGTCGTTTCGGCCGAAACTTCAAACGGCCTGCCAGCACGCCCTCTTGGATCTGCTTAGCGCGGGCATGGGCGTCTGCATAGCTCGAAGCATCAGAAATCGTGAAGCGGATGCGGTCGCCGGCATGCCAAAAATAGACGTCATAGACGATACCCGTTCGTGTCTGTCGCGCCGTTACCGAGAGTTTTCCTGACATGGAACCACCTCAAATGCGGGATGAAGGGCGGAGCGCTGACCGATGCCGAGGTCATGTGTGACTTGCTCCCAGTCATAGCGGATGACCCGACCTCGCTTGAGTACGGGGCTGATGGCTCGGGCCTTCGTCCAATTTCTGATGGTTTGCGTTGAAACGCCGATACGCTCGGCGACCTCACGCACGGTCAGCAACCGGCGCTGTGAGGGCAATGGGGTGAATTGTTGGTGTGGCATCATACGAAGACTGTAGGGGGCCGCGCTCCGGATTAGGCCGGTAAAGAACTGTCAGGCGAGAGACCTGCTGGCAGGAGTTCCCGAGGCTGGCTCAGCAGGAAACAGAAAAGGCTGGGGGGGGTGCCCCTGTAGAGGTGGACGGGTCGCCGTCGCGACGGCGGTCGTCCGCACTGCCCAAAGTGGGTCATCTTGGCAGTCGTGGCAGGCTGACGTGCTGGGCCGGAATGCAGTTTTGTCGGGAATTCTTGGCCTGCGGCCGCTGGAGGTAGTCGCCGTCGCGACGGGATGACTGATTTTCAGATTAGAACATTGGCCCGCGTGGAGCATGTTCCCTTGCTACGGAAAATACCAGAGCGAGCTCGGCTTCACCGTCATTAGCCGGTCGAAGGGTTGTCCTTCATTCGAGGAAAAGAAAAGAAGATGTAGGGAGGCGGCAGACAGTTTTCGTCTCAGAGCCGTCTCGATCCGTATGTCCTGGCGAGATGCCAGGAGTTGACGCGTGCTCTTTCGTGTCGGTCTTGGTGACTCATGCGTAGGAAGTCGCTAGTGCGGGAGACAATTACAGTCCCCTCGATACGAATGGTGGGTGTCTCTGGCCCGGTCAAGATCAGTCGTTTCATGGGGGCAGGTGCAAGGGGAGCCAGAGCGCCCATAGTAAGCGTAACCTCGGTCGGCTTCCCACGAGATGGGGGAAGGGAGGTGTCGCAGGGGGAGGCGGCACAGTGCTCGACTGTCACCCTTGGACCACGATAGGTGCCAGCATCCTATACACAGGTCATCAGGGATGCGGAGCCTCCTCCGCACTGTTGAATCCCCGGGGTGCATCCGATGAGGCGGCATTTCCGGCGATTCCACAGACCCTTGCTCCATACCGCTACGGGACTGTTGTCGTGTCGCCGTTAAGCTTGCTCCGCCACTCTCCGATAAGAAGAGGAGGCGGGAGGAGTGACATGGGACAGCGGGCTCAATGGCATGGACGTGCTCCGAGTCCACCAGCACGGATGCGAGTGGGGGCCACGGTCGACCCCTTCCTTATTCGCACGCCGGAGGAGGCCGAGCACGTCTGGCCTTTGGCTGAGGAGATTCTTCCCACTGATACCATTGAACAACTCACTCCAAAAGACCAGCATGTCCTGCTGGCTGCGTTCAGGCGGAATTCTGCGTTGGCCTATCGATGTCTCCGGTGGGCTCGGTGGATGGCCCCGAATCGCAAGCTCGAAGTGACCTGTCTCAAATGTCAGTCTGTGACGGCGTGGTCGCATACCGCAGCGAGTCAAAAGCTACGAGATGGTACGTCTCGCATAGACGGGGGGAAGTGGCGATGGGTCTGTCCCAAGAAGCGTCTCGACCCGAAGGGCTGTGGAGGACGGTTCTTCGACACGACTGAGACGCCGTTCTGTCATGCCCGGGTTCGCCCAGGTGTGGTGTTCGCGGCATTGGCCTATTCTTCTGGAGTGATCCAACGGCTGCTTCAGAAAAACCGGCAGACTCTTGAACTATGCGAGCTCCAAACGGTTCTGGATGGCGTGGAGGCGATGTCGGACCAGACACTGCATCGCCGTCTGACGCAATATGCCAGGTTGTTCTGTGGCACGGTGCTCTTGCGCGACTGTCAAAAGCTGACGCGGTCGTTCGACGGCGTGCAGGCGCTCGAGGCACGCCTCCAGTTGCTGCACGGGACGGGGCCTGTTGCGAAGAAATATGACGCCGCTGCCATCCGCGAGCGGCAGGAGTCCTATGGCCAGCTCGGAAAGCTGGTGGAGAGCATTCAACGCATCGATAAGGATTCTCCGCGTGGTCAGGCATCTCAGCGTCTCGACCGACGCAAGGAGCTCTGGGAAGACCTGCAGGATGTCGTGCAGACGCTCCGCGAGCCCATCCATCCTTCGCCTCTGAACCTTCCGGCTCTCCTTGCCGAAGCCTCGTTTCCACTCCCCAAGCGAACGCGATAGACAGACCTGCTCGCCGTCACTCTGTCCCTCTCGCCCTGGTCGTCTTAGATGAGCGGCAGGGTGGTGCAGAGAGCGAGCCGAAGGTGTTGCAAAAAGAGGCTCTCCAAGGCTGTGGAAGTCAGGTCGCGATACGGGAGGACGCGGTCGCAGGAATAGTGGGGGTATCGGCCGCCGCGGACACCGATAATCACCTCGCCGGTATTCGCGGAGGGGTACAGCCAGAGGTTCGTGTCCGGGTCATCGAGATGGAGTCCAACATAGGGAGGTGTCTCATCCATGGCCACCAGCAAATGAGTCGTCAGCCCTTCGAGGCAAAGAAGGGTCACGAGCTCTCTCAACACCGGTATGGCGACGTCACTGCCAAGGACTTGAAAACGACGTCCCGTCTCCGCTTCATAGGGCAACCATCCGGCATCCTGGGCATCGCGTACGGCAAGTCTGAAACTCCACAAGGCGTCACTCTCGTTCATCATCGTCATCCTCCATTCGAATGGCTATATGTGTCGATCTGTTCGGTTGAGCAAGGAGGCGGCCGTGTTCACGAGGCGTCTCCTTACCGTCGGTGACAGCGTTATGAAGTTGGCCCGCTATGCGCGACGGCTGGCACCGTCCCGTGAGCTGTCAGCAGACGCATGACGGCTGCCTGGAGTTCTCGCTCCAATAGGCCCTTGTGGATCCTCGCGTAGGGAATGAACCATTCGAGCTGGCCGTTCGGCCGTCCGTCCCGAGACACGACGGCACGGATCGATCCGTTATGGTCTCCGGGGGAAAGCCCGATCGTCGCCTGGAGGTCGTCCATGCGCAGGCCCATTCCCATGTCCGTTTCATCTCGAACCACCGTACAGCCGATGCCGGCATCATGCAGCACGGCCTGGAGTTGCTGTAACTCGGGAAGCAGATGATCTTCGGTGAGCCGCGCAAAGTGCAGTTGCGTGAGTCTCTCGTCCGGCTGCGGGAGCCGACTCCACGCCTGCAGGTATGATTTGAGCTGGGCATAGCCCGTGTGAGGTGATGAGTGCATGGTTGTCTTCCTTTCTTCTAGGTGAAGGGTCAAATGAGGTGGAGGTGACAAGGGACGTCTGACCGCCGGGAGTGCATCAACAGCCGCTCGATGCCGCGCTTGAGGGCCGCGGCAAATGTGGCCCGTGTGCAGGTCCGATAGAGCAGGGCATGCTGCTCCTCAATCGTGGGCTCCCAACTAAATCGGAGCGTTAGCCGCATGCTGATGTCATCAAATGGTTGGAGATAGACGCCCGCTGACCACCGGTCATCAAAAACAGCCCGAACCAGAGAGCGTCGCCCTCCAGTTCGGCGCTGGCTTGGGCAGATATGCCCGCTTGGCAGAGGATGGTGGCCAAGCGGCGGGTCAGAGGCATCAGGTCGGCTTCCGCGAAGGCGAGAAAGCGCGGGCGTGTGGGAGTAGCTTCCCGATTGGGTTCCGTGTGTGCTGGCCCGTCGGGGGCCCAAGGCGCAGAGGACGGCCTCTTGGAGGTGGCCCATCACCCCGGCGATATCAGTGTCCAAGTCTTGATAAGCCAGGAGCCGAGTGGCAGCCGGTTCCGAACATCCCATCCGGCAGGTGGTCATCACAAGCGCATCCGGGGCTCCACAGGGCTCGAACGAGACCTCAATGTCGAAGTCATCGATCGTGAGGCTGAGCACGCCGAGGTCCAGGGGCATCTCTCGGACGGTGGCCCAAAGACCCTCGGCGTCAAGCGCCTGCTGTAGGTCCTTGACGAGTGGCAAGAGGGATACCGGGGCCATTGCGCGAAATTGCCGAAGGCGCTGATCGACGGGTCGGAGCAGATCTCCTGCCTGCCATTCACGGATCTTTCGGCGGAGGTACTGGTAGGGAGGTTGGGTTGGTGTGGACATGGCGGACTCCTGTATTGGAATAACGGCAGGTGCGGCGGGATGGGATCACCCATCGCGCATGCCGACCGTGCTCAAGGATTGAGGAGTGGATGGCCCGCATTGGCTCTTCCGAGAGTTGTGGCGAAGGTGCGAGCCATGATTGTCGAGTAGGGAGCAGTTAGAAGGCAGATGGAAGGCTTATGGGGGTCATGGGAGAGGGGCACAGCTGCTTATGCCAGGGAAATGTTGCCGCGTCGTTTCGGCACGTCTCGGCTTCACGTCGCACCAACCGAAGGAGGTGGGACCTCTCACGTTGACCATCATGCTGTAGTCGACTTTGGAGAACTTGAGACATGCGCGAGTTGTGACTGACTATGGATGATATCTGCAGGTCGGATGCGGGATCTCCGAGTGACTCTGGAATTGGAACTCGACGAAACCGGCATTGATTGAGGGAAGGATTGAATCGGGTTTCACGCCGGCAGAAGCCTCAGCATGGGCGCGCAGCAAATGTATGCATTCAGAGATGAGGGGGCTGTGATGGTGCCTCAGAGGTACCAGAAAAAAGTACCAGAAGTGGGAAAACGATCAGGACGATGGACAACAATGCTGCCTGATCGAGCTGTGCGGGAAGAAATGTATAGGCAAGAATAAGTAATGATAAACGCTTGTTTTTTGTAGGTGATACCTGGAGCAATGCGTGGTGGCCTGGACTAAAAAGACCCTAGACGCGTGGCGTGAGGAAGATGAGCAAATTCTTCTTTTGTCCCCCGGTTGCGCCATTGTAAGTGCTCGTCATTATTAGATTTATGCGGCAGTAGGAGAGTCACTTGGTACCTCCATATCCGCAGAAAGTACCAAGCTTTCGGGTACGGTAGGCTGTGGCAAGTCCAGCGAGCTCAGCAGCGACTCTTGCTCCCCAACATCAGAGACCGGTTGCTCGTGGACCGCCAGTTCATGATCGAGACGATCCAGCGCGCCATTACTCTTGGGATGGCACCACTTGGCATAGACTCTTTCGGTCATTCCGGAGTCTCTGTGCCCGAGATTGCGTGAGACTGCGAGCAGATCCTCTCCGTCATCGAGCAAACATGACGCATATGAGTGGCGTAACACATGCGGGGTTTGATGGCGGCCGAGTGCCAGTACCGCTAGTATCTTTTTGACAGCCTTGTCAACGGTCTGGTAGTCGACGCACCAGCCATGCGTCAGATCGCCCGCACGAGCCCGTTTCGCACTGCCTGCCTTCGGCAGCTGTGGTGCACGAAACAACCATGTCTGTGGATGGGCAGGGATCTGTGTAAGCCACCACCTAAGAATCTTTTCAAGCGTCGGCGGCACATCGACATAGCGTTTATGCCAATTCTTAGGGAGCCCCAGTTCGCCTTGGTTTTCATTCTGCCGGACCGCGATTCTCGGGCGACGCTTCCTCGTTCGGCGGTCAATATAGTCGAGCTCGATGTGGAGGCGCTGTAAAGCGCGGCCTTCACCGCACCGCATACCGGTCATGGCCAGCACACAAAGGAGCACATACAGCATAGGCGTGCGGGCTAACACACAGGCAGCCACATCCAAAAATTTCTTGAGCTCAGCAAAGGTAAGGACATCGTCATACTCGATCTCAGCCTCGTCGCAGGCCCCACGACGGGGTGTCTTCGGGACCACGAGATCTCGGGCTGGATTGCACTGGATGTGTCCTGCTTGTACCGCTTTCTTGAGGGTCGCCTTCACGAATCCAAACCGTTGCTGAACAGTGTCCTCTTTCAGGCGTTTCCCATCCTTTCTGGGGCGAGCAGCCCGCCCCTTGCCCCCTGGGACATGTTTGACTTCTTTTGTTAACGTTTCCAGAAGTTTCCGACACAGGTCGGTCGAAATGCGGGTCAAGGGTTTATGCTTGAAGGAGTCCGGGAGCCGACTCAAATGAGTCTGCCACACCTTGATCGTTCCTAGTTTGGCCTTCTTCTCAGCGAGCTGCGCCTCGGCCTTGGCGATTAACTCCTCGACAAAGGATTTGAAAGTCCTTTTGTCCTGAGGCTTGTGGCGATTCCGATCGCCCTTTGCCGGTAACAGCCTGAGAATCTTGGCTTCCGCTTGCTTCGCCTCTTCTTCCGTCTCAAAAATGGGCTTCCGGCGAATGTTGTTCACATCGCGAACATCGATTTGCCATTTGCCGTTCGATAATTGCCGGATAGCCATATGCAAAGGTCCTTCTTAAGCGGCCACACAGGGAACTCCGGCTACGAAAAGAGCAGGGGTGAAGTGCCCCATAACCGGAGTCTGCATGGATGAATGGTTGTGAAGTGGTTCGTTCACGGTATCGTCACGGGAACCTTAGACCCGAGCCTTCTTCCGGATAGACGTATGGCCCAACTGCTGGGCAGTCAAACGGCTCACCAACTCGCGCCGGTTCTTTGACGTATGCCAGATCATCACGACACACTCCGAAGACATGTCGGGCCAGCCGCCCATAAACGCGGCGGCGTAATGGCTGGCGACGCGGGCGTTGGAACAGATCTTCACGAGCCGCCGACCGTCGGGATAGCGGACGGATACACGAATGGATTTGCTCTGTGTCTGCTTCTTCATGAATTGCTCTCCTTCTGTTCATCGATCCATTGACGTAATTCACGTTGGTAGAACCGGAAGTACTTGCCGATCTTCCGGACCGGGAGTCCGTGAGCTTTCACCAGGTAATAGACACAGCTCTTAGGGACTCCGAGCACCTCGGCCACTTCTTGCACCGACAACATGTGCTCTAGTGAAGAGATGGCCCGGTGGCGGTCTGGCTTTGACGATCGGCATCGCTCTGTTTCGTTTGTCATGTTTTCGTTTCCTTTCTGAGCGTCGAACCACAAGGTTCTTGGCCTTGGAGCTGAGTTGGCTCGAGCCAGAAGGCAGGCGGGAAGACACGGGGGCGATACCCGAGTGTTCACGGTCGAGAAGTCTCAATTCCGGATGGACGCGGTGGCCTGCTCGGAGTGAGAGAGCGGGGGGATCCGAAGCTAAGTCTGTGTGATGAGGGACAGGCTTCCTCAACATTTGATTCTTTCCGGCTCCAAGTGGGCAAGGTGTCGGGCGCATGTGGTGACGATAGCCAGCGCCGAAGCCATTTATGAGCCTGAAACTCCGCCATTATTCGCTGGTTTTGGCGTGTGGCCTCATAAGAGGAGGAAAAACACGGAAAAGGTGATCAGTGTCTAATAGGTTGAGAACGGCGTGATTGATAGAGCGGTGAAGAGATTTTGGGAGTGATCGTCAGTAGATTAAGTAGGGGACAGGCGATCCGATACTAAGAGAGATCCGCTTCGGGGGGGGGTGGCTGATCCTGGATTGGGGTATCTGCATGGAGGGTACAATTAGAGAGAAAGAAGTTGAGTTGGAGAGACTGAAACAGAGGGTTTCGATTTGTCACAAGAACTTCGAACGAGCAAGAAGGAGCTGGTGTCTGTACGGCAGGACCTCAGGAGGATATCGCAACATATTTCAAAGTTAAGGAACGAAATCAGACGATTGAAGAACAAATCCAGCGGGAGCAATCTTCGCAGACGGGGCCACGCACCGACTTTTAAATTCGCACGACTTGCCTATCCGGACCTTGTAGAAGCCTTGACGATGTTTCGTTGGGCAGTCCTTGATAGGCAACTTTCCGCATCAGTATCAGAGAAGGAACTCAAAAGCATGTGTCAAAAAATCAAGCGTGCCACAGCATGTTTGAGGATTTATATGCGCCCTCCATGGCAAGGGAATCAGGCGAAATGGACCCAACCTCTGGACCATAAGAGATTATGGGAGCGCTGCGAATGGATTCACTAGCTCTGCTTCACGTCACACGGCAGATCAAAATGATTCTACAAGGGCATGCTGTGCTCAATGGGCATGCTACAGAAAGTTGCGACGAATCTGGCTGCTGCTAAATTGGCTAAAAAGGAAAAGTGGCTGTGTGGAAAAAACTGCGTGTCGAATATGAGCAACTGGAAAACACTATGCGCCCTGAGGGAATCCAAGCCAAACGCAAAAGGCGCGCGTCCGTGCCGAACGGAACCGACTGCGTAAAATAAAGGCTTCTGACCTATCGCTATTGGAGCGCTACGAGAAGGGGATGAATGCTATTAAGAATTTCAGTGAGCCGCTCCGTAAGATCGCAATGCGGGAAAGCAATGGTCGAGTTGAGTTCCGCCAGAAAATCGGAAGAATCAAGACTGAAGCCAGGCGCATACCAAGTGACCCAGTGACGTATCCAGAGCGCAAGCGGAAGAGTGATGTCGCACGCTTCCGTAGGCAAATTAGGCGCAAGCGCTAAAGTTCAAGGACGCATAGTACAGCACGCGCCGGGCGCAGAGAGCCGCATAGCTAACTAGATTGGCACTCAAAGTCTTCCTCCCTGAAGGGTAGCAGGACACGGTGGGACTTCAGCGCGCCTCTGAGTGTTTGAAAGCACAAACCGCCGGGCGGGAAAAGTGGGGGGGCGTGGGGTCAAGGGGGGAGGCGGCACGCCGACGTTTGCTAGGTGAGCCGGATCACGCAAACTTCCTTACAGGGTCGAGGGATGGCGTTTCTCCTGTCGGCTTTCGCACGAAACAGGGGGATCCTCATCCAGATGCCCTCGCTTTCGTCGTGATGCCGCTATCCGGGAAGTCACCGTCGCTTCCGTCAGAAGGGTGTGACGAAGGCCAGGCCTCCCCTGTGGTACGTGCATGAGACAAGCCTGTAGGGTCTCTGCCTGTCGGGGTAACCCTATCGAGTAATGAGTGCATCGTTGCGCAGAGGCGCGACAGGTCGCTCTCGATCGTCTGCGTTCCTGGTGGAGTCGGCTGGAGCAGCTGAGGATCAGGTGGAGAGCGTTTCGATTTTGTCGCTCCGGTGGTAGACATGCGAGAAGAACCGGGCGGCATCACGATGATTTCGCCGCAGAAGCGTGCCGCGTAGCGCTTCATCCCTTTAAGCAGCTGAGCATGTTTCTGTTGCCGCAGGGTTCTGAGGAGCATCCGGAGGTTCGCCGACGTCACCGCGTCGCCCAGGCTCGCCATCATGAGGTCCCGTTCCGCGGCTGGGAGGTAGAGGGCCAGAAAGACGAAGCCTAAGGGGAGTAAACGCTGATCACAGGGGGTACCGGTCGTATCGGTGAATCGGAATCCGCACCCGTGTTGGGAACTGCCCTGGCTTGTGTAGCCTTTGGTTCGTTGGTGTCGCGCATACATTTGGTTGGTGACACAGCGCCACCGATGCTTTCCCCCTCTCGACGATGAGTGATTCCATGCTCGATGTCCGCATCGTGGACACACGACCCGAACCTTCGTTTCCTCCGTTTCCTCACCCCACCGGGCGCGACGGAGACAATCATAGGCCAGATCCTGTTGGCGTTGGATCCTCTCCAGGAGGCTGTGCAGATAGGCGGGTCCTGCCGGGCCCCGCAATCGCCGGCAGAGGTCGTCGGAACTCGGCCAATCCGTGCCCTTCGTGTTCGCGGTCCTGTTCATCGGGTCGGGTCGGTCTCCCTTGTCTTCACCATTGTCTTATCCTCTGAGACGGACCATCGCACTCGATATCGGCGCTTCTTGGCGATTCTTGAGGGGCGCTGGTGAGTCACCTCCCGCGGTGGTCTCATCCGAGGCGTTACAGACGGGTGTCCGATCAGACCGATAGGCGATACTCACTTAGAGCAGAGGGAAGGACGGAGAGAGGACCAGACGGAGCTGTTCAGTCAGGATGGCTTCCAATCCTGTCACACTGACGCTCCGATAGGGCACCTGTCGATGGCAGTTATAGTCGAGAAAGCGTCCGCCGTGGACGCTCATCGTGATGCCCTGAGCGGTCGCCGACGGGTAGACCCAGAGCGTGGTCACCGGCTCGGCGATCTCAAGACCGACGTAAGGAGGAGCCGCATCCAGGGCCAGAATGACATAGGCGGACAGGCCTTCGAGGCAGAGGACATTGACCATGCTGCTCAAGACGGGCGCCGCGATCTCGTTGGCCATGACCTGAAACCGACGACCTGGCATAGATTCAGAGGGTAAGTCTCCTGCATCTTGCCCTTCGCGTATGGCCATTCTCAAATTCCACAATGTGGGGCTGTCTTCTCGCACCGTTATCCTCCTGTGTTCACTGCGTGTTGAGTCTGACGCTGAATGGGGGCGCGACTGCATGAGGCACGTCGCGCCACCGTGATCACTCACTGATTCACTGGGGTGGCCCGGCGAGGGCCGAGCAGCCGAAGGAGCGTCTCCTCCACCAATCGACGGAGCGCGTCTCCGCTTGCTCCCTCGTAGCGGAGGCGGCTTTCGTAGCCCGGCTCCTCTGCGCTCAGGCGGCGAGCCGTGAGATGGATCGTCCTCGCGTCGTCATTGGCCGTAAAAAACATGCCGACGTCCTTCACGTACAACCCCAGGGACCGTGTCTCCTCATCCAGATCGGTGATGGAGACGTCCAGCCCCTCGGCCTCCAGGATGGCGCGTGCCTCGTGAAGCACCGGCAGGATGTCCCGTGTGGCGACCTCCTGAAAGCGCATCCAACTCAGCTGGAGTGGGGGAAACAACAGGTCATTGGCCTTCCATTCCTGGAGCTTCTGTTGCAAGTAGTGAAAATGAGTGTGCGTGTCCATTGGAAACCTCCTCTGTCGTGAATGCCGTCGCGCGGTGGGTCGGTCACGCGCGCAGCCAGTGCCGATTCAGCCCGACCGCTTCCTCCGGCCTGAAGAGCTGGCTCGTCTTCACCGTGTACCGGCTTCATGTCGGGGGTCGTGTCGAAAGCGGAGAGGTACGTGGAACACGTGAGGCGCGGAACGAATCAACGGGGAAAACGCGTCAGTGCAGAGTCGGCTGCGGGTGATGTTCGTCGCGGGCGAATTCGGACGGAGAATGACTGCCGCATGCTAACAATAGGACCGCTTCTCGCTTGACCTCGGCAGTGAACGGCATGCGCGAACCATCAGGCATCCCCTAGGGGTACGCTGTTTTCGTTCGCCGGTGTCTGTGGAAGAGGTCACAAGCCACTGCTTCCACGCCTCTGTCATGGTGTTCAGATCCATAGGTGAGAAGGGTGTACGCGCGGACAAACCGGTTGCCCTTCGCTGCAAGGGGCTGGTTGGGCTCTATCTGAGGGAACCAACCAGGCCAAATCGGGTCGGCTTCAGAGAGGCAAACGCGAGGGGCCAGCAGACGAATAGGAATTAGCTATAGATTCCGTGTTCCAGTCGTCCCAGGATGGTCACGACTGATTGGAAGCCGGCATCCGTATCCATTAATTCTAGCGGGGTCTTTTGGGCTAACGCTCGGTTGGGCCGGTTCAGCCACTTCCAGGCCTGTTCAGGGTCTCCGAACACATCCTCGGCTCTCGCCCGAAGACTCGCCATCCGGGAGGCTCGATCTTCCGGAAATTGAGGACTACTGTCGGAAAGAAAGATCATCGCCAGAATGGTAGCCGACGTACGCCACGGTGTCTAGCCCGTAGTCGTGGTCTTGTAAGCGGCATGACGAAAAATGCTGGCGCCGGTACGGTGGTGAGACCGTCTGTCCTGCAGACGACAGCTTGTCCGTCATGCACGCGTCACGAGAGTGTTTTAGCCCTCGGCACAGGCCTGTGTCTGTGGAAAGGGTCGTCCATTCGTGGCGTATGGAGGCGTCCCAGATCTGCCCACAGAAACACGCCACCTAAAGGCCATGACGTCGATGACTATGCCAGGCCGATGACATCGTTCGTTCACGAATTGTTGATGCTATGCACATGACAAGGGGCCCCGACACGGTGTATTCGTGCGTGAATTCTTGGAATGTCCGGTCTCTGATTGGGTGAGGCTGCCTGTCCTGTCTTATCCTAATGGAATGGATCCATCCCTCTTTTCTCAGGGCTCAGAAGGGCGCAAGGTAATGTTTCGGGGCAACACGTAACCTGAACAAGACGGGGGGATCGATGCAAGTAACGACGATGGGAATCCGGCCACCGATCTACACCAAAACAGCCACTCAAAACGCCGCAAACCAGCCGCCCTACTGTTCTGAACGGCTGCTCCCGACCCAAAGCAGACGTACACGACCGACCGCTATCAGAGGGGGCTTACGTCGACCCACACAAGATCCTGCGATAAATGATCCCGTCATTACATCTCATTGAAACGACAACGGTTATGGCGTATGGTTCGCGAAAACCTGTGCTGTCTTGTGCGGATAGAATTTGTGCGATTCGGTTTTTTTGCGAGTCAGCCTAAACATTGGTACCTATCTTCTGATTAGTATCGCGGAGATCGGGTGGTACGATTCGGTGACTGGTGCAATTCAGTCGATGGGACAATCGGGAATCATACCCTCACGGTGATTACCGGCCAGGTTGCCAACCTTCCGACTGGGATCCAAGTGACTGCGGCCATCGTCCCAGGGCACTATGCATCGGAGGAACACGTGGCGCACGCGCTCGCTCGTCTCGGCAAACCAGCCGCAGCCGCGCTTATTGAGGGCAAACTTCCAACAACCAAGGCGATCCGCTCCGGCGATCTCGGCGAAATATACGCGACGGAATGGATCAATGCGCATAGCGGTGGTTATCGAGCTTCCATTAAGCGCCTGCGTTGGAAAGACCATCGCAACATGGCGATGCGCGGTGACGACGTCATCGGCATCTTTCAAGATGCCCAAACCCAGCGGCTCAATTTCTTAAAGACCGAAGCGAAGAGCTACGCGACGCTCACCGCTAACGTCGTTACCAAAGCCCGGGCCAGCCTGGATAAGGATGGTGGATTACCGTCTGCCCACGCGCTGTCCTTTATTTCGGCACGCCTGGTTGAGTTGAACGATTTTCCGCTCGCCGACGCGATTGATGATGCGTTGCTCAAGCAGGGCATCCCAGTACAGAACGTCCGGCATCTGTTTTTCACCTTTTGTGGCAATGCACCGGACGCCCTGCTGACCGCCTTTCTCCGGGCCTACCTGGGACCGATAAAGCAGTGGGGGGTCGGCCTCCGGGTAGAGGGACATGCCGCTTTCATCGGCGCGGTCTATGATCGAGTGAAAGCCAATGCCAACAACGCCTGAGGCAATCGCGGCAGATATCGCAGAAGCAGCGGCCGCCGGTTTTCGGGGCCGCCTCATTGCGCGCGGCCAGGCAAGAGCAATCATCTGGCGTGAAGGTGAGCTTCCGCCAGACGCGCCCGCCTTTGCGCCGCAGCTCAGCTACGACCTGCACTCCTATGGCTACGCTCTTCTCGGACTCGGCCTTCGCCTGCGTGAATTAGGCGGCGACGCCGCACAGGCGCGTCTTGCCTTCGAGATGGCCGCCACCGCCCTTGAGGCCGTCATTGCCAAGGGCAATCGCCAGGAGGTCGATCGCGACTTCCATTTCACCATGGCAGCGGCGAGCTATCATCTTGCCCATCTCTCGGCGCGTGCATACTCACTGCTCGCGATCGTCGAAACCGACGCAAATTTTTCGCCCATCGAACGGGTACTTGCTCAGTTGATGCGGCGAAACTTCCGCGATCTTCGCGTCAGCGTGCTCGACTACCGCACATCCGGTGAAGGCGGCGATGCGCAAATCGCCGCCGCCATCCAGGAAACTCTCGATCAATCCGAAGCCGCGGCTGAGCCGGTAGACGACGGCAATGCGTTCCTCTTCGATGGCCTCGACGTCGCGCTGACCGACGCCTTCATGGCCGCCATGTCTCTGTTCCTCCTTGCGCTGGAACGCGGCGAACAGCCGCTCCTCGACCAGGCGCTGGAGCGGCTGCGAACGAGCCTGGAAATCTGCAGCGAGCTGAACATGCTGCCGCAATGGTGGGCGCATCGGATCGCGGTTCACCTCTTGTCGGACTTTTGGTCGAACACCTTCCACGAAAAGGTGCCGCTCCAGCCCGCCGGGGGCGAGGCGGCCGATTGGTCTCGGCTTCGCGAGCTTTTTATCGCGCTGCTGCAGCGGCGCCTGAAAGCCGAAGTGGATCTGTGGCCATCCCAGATCGAAGCGGCGTCCCGCGCGGTCGACCAATCCGATGACCTGGTGGTCTCACTGCCCACCAGTGCAGGTAAGACACGCATCGCTGAGCTTTGCATGCTGCGCTGCCTGGCCGGCGGCAAACGGGTCATCTTCGTCACGCCGCTGCGTGCGCTTTCGGCGCAGACGGAAACGACGCTGCAGAGGACCTTTGGCCCGCTCGGCAAGACGATCTCGGCACTCTACGGCAGCATCGGGGTGAGCGGCTTCGATGAGGATGCTATTCGGGAACGCGACATCGTGGTCGCGACGCCGGAGAAGCTCGACTTCGCGCTCCGCAACGACCCTTCCCTCCTCGACGACGTCGGTCTGCTCGTCTTTGACGAAGGTCACATGATCGGCCTGAACGAGCGCGAGGTCCGTTACGAGGTGCAGATCCAGCGACTGCTTCGTCGCGCCGACGCCCACGAGCGTCGGATCGTGTGCCTCTCGGCCATCTTGCCCGATGGCGACCAGCTGGATGACTTTGCCGGATGGCTGCGGCGAGATCACCCCGGCAGCCTGATCAAGCATGACTGGCGGCCGACCCGGCTATGGTTCGGAGAGGTGGTTTGGTCCTCGCCAAACGCCCGGCTGAATCTGCGTATTGGTGATGAGCGCCCATGGGTCCAGCGGTTTCTCACGGGAGCGGCGCTGACGAACTGGGCACCGCCAAAACGTCGTCGGACCAAGCTCTTCCCCTGCGATCAACGCGAACTCTGCCTCGCGACGGCGTGGCGGCTTGTCGAGGATGGGCAGACAGTCCTCATCTTCTGCCCGGAACGACGTAGCGTCGAGCCATTCGCGGACGTAATCGTCGATCTTCATGAGCGGGGCGCGCTTCGCTCTTTGCTTGAGGCTGAACCCGCAGTCCTCAACACAGCGATCGCGCTCGGCGAGGAATGGCTCGGGCCGGACAGCGCCATCCTCAAATGTCTCCGCCTAGGTGTCGCCTTGCACCACGGCGCGTTGCCGACAGCCTTTCGCAAGGAGGTTGAGCGCCTGCTGCGCGACAACGTCCTCAAGGTCACAATCTCGTCGCCGACGCTGGCGCAGGGTCTGAACCTCTCGGCGACGGCCGTCGTCATGCACTCCCTCTACCGCTTCGGCGACCGAATCGAGATCTCAGAATTCAAGAACGTCATCGGGCGAGCCGGACGGGCCTATGTTGACGTGGAAGGCATTGTGCTTTTCCCCATGTTCGACAAGATCGCGAAGAAGCGGCGTAGCTGGGAAGCTCTAATCAACGATCTCGGCGCGCGTGATATGGAAAGTGGGCTGGTGCGGCTGGTGGCGGCGCTGCTGTCTCGCATGCGCGCCAGCATCGGCGTAGACCTGGACCAACTCGTGGAGTATGTCGTCAACAACGCCGCCGCATGGACCTTCCCTGAAATCGCGAACGAAAAGCCCGAGGATCGCGAGCGAGCCCTCGCCGATTGGAAGCGGCATCTCGCGACGCTGGACACAGCAGTCCTCAGCCTCATTGGCGAAAACGACATCCCTGATGATGGGATTGAGGCCGCGCTGGATGACATCCTTCAGTCCTCTCTCTGGCATCGCCGTCTGTTAAGAAAGAATGAGCAGGTGCAGCAGGTCCTCAAGGTAGGCCTCGTTTCACGCAGCCGGCACATCTGGAATCAGTCGACGGCGGCGCGACGCCGGGGCTATTTCCTGGCCGGTGTCGGTTTAACGACTGGGCATGCGCTGGATGCCATCGCAGCGGATGCCAATCTTCTCTTGGTCCAGGCCAATGCTGGCATACTCCAGAATGATTCCGAAGTAACGATCGCTGCCATTACGAGTATCGCCGAGCGGGTCTTTGACTTCTATCCATTCACGCCAGACCCAATACCGGCAAACTGGCGGGACATCCTCCGAGTCTGGCTCCTCGGCCAACCTCTCGCAGCCATCGCGGTGGGTCAGGAGTCGGACACGCTCCAGTTCATTGAGGGTGGACTCGTCTATCGGCTGCCTTGGGCGATGGAGGCCATCCGCGTTCGCGCGATTGCCAACGGTGACACCATCGGCGAATTCATGCTCGACGACTTTGATCTCGGCTTAGCCATCTCCGCAGTCGAAACCGGAACATTGGACCGCTCCGCCGCGATCCTCATACAAGCAGGGTTTAACTCTAGGCTTGCTGCCATCAAGGTAGTCGCCGATTCTGGTGCGACCTTCCAGACGGGCCAGGAGCTTCGGCAATGGCTTAACTCACAAGCCGTCGCCGCATGGAGCGCTCGTCCCGATTGGCCCACCACTGAAACGAAGGCGATGTGGACAGAATTCGCGCAAAGCTTCACACCGACCGAGAATCGGACCTGGGCTGAACGCAGATACTTGGCAAATGTCGCATGGCTTGGGGTGCCGCCACCGCCAGGCACGCCCGTGCAGATTCATGAATGGGGCGGTCATCTAAACGCTCTCTCCGCCGAAGGCGCGCTGCTGGGGATTGTGCAGACTGCAATCAATCCCGCACGAGCTGGACTGGTGCGTGCTCAAGTGGCTCAGGAGGTCAGCAAGATTGACATCACCTATCTGGGCCCTGACGATCTTTCTGCTGATTGATGAGCATTCCATTTGCGCACAGTATTGTTGTGGGGCCAATAACCAATCTGCTCCACGTATGTCCCGATTCTTATTCTGTGGCACACAAGAGTACAAATACTACTAACTGAATATAGGCCAAATGGCTAACAGGCGGTTGCAGCGGACAGTGCGCTTCGCGGCCCGCCGCTGAACCGCAGACGTTAATGCGGTAGGGCTGAGGACCACTTTATGGCGGTGCGATATCGGCGCCGAACTTCCGCTCTTGGCCGATGGCAGCCCTCGACCCAAACCGGTCGATCACCGAATTGAACAGCGGCTGTTCAATGCCTGCGTTTTTGCGGTAGGGAGGTTCTCCGTTCGCTGGAATGCGTCGGTCAGGCGGTGGAAGACAGGGTCGTCCTCAACGTGGAGGCGCGTGAGCGCCGGCCAATCTGAGACCTGGCCGTGATCCTTCAACATACCAGCCCGGCAGCGGCGCACCAATTCATCGCCAGAAATAGCAAGTCATCGCCGAGCCTCACGGTCGAATTATTGAGCAATCTACTCTCGCGTCAGCTCAAGAATAGATGCAGGCTTTATGGAGCCGTATCGATACCGTGTGTGCGAAATATGAATCCTATTCCATCGATGAGGAGCCAGCAATGTCTAGTCCAAGAACGTCCCAAGGAGGCTGGCGAGCTGTTGCGTGGGATGGGGATGTGAACTGTCTCAAGGGGGGTTTTACGCCGATCCGCATAAGAACCCGTGATACATGGTCGACGGTCCGTAACTCATTGCACCACCGTCGATGTTGGGATATTGTTCACGATCATTGAAGGTGTGTTATGCGTATGGAAAATGTCAGATCCGGTTCTTATATGGATCCGCCTAAAAATTGTTAGACATCACATGACTCAGCCATCTGAACAATTCGACGCAACAGCGCACTTTGACGAAAGCCTCGCGGCGAAGTATGACCGCAGGATTCGTTTGTTTTGTCCAAGCTACGACGCCCTGCATCAAATGATTGTGCCCTGGCTTCAAGGGCTTCCGGAAGGCTCTACCTTTCTTTCGGCGGGCGCAGGTACCGGCGCTGAAATTGTCACCCTCGGGAAATGCTTTCCTTGTTGGCGCTTTGTCGCCGTCGATGTCTCACCCGACATGCTCGGCGCCTGCCAGCACAAGGCAGCTGAAGCCAAGATGGCGGAACGTGTTTCCTTCTTCAACGGTCGGTTGCAGGAATATCAATCGTCGGTCCCATTTGATGCTGCATCTTCTGTCTTCGTAGCTCACTTCATCAAAGGCCGAGAAGAAAAGCTCGCCTATTTTCGTTCAGTGGCGAGCAACTTAAAGCCGGGAGGGTTGTTCATTCTTGCCGATCTCTTTGGCGACACGTCTTCCTCGGACTTCAAGCGTCTGTTGAACGCTTGGCTCTTGTCTTATGCCGGTCACGGTGTATGTGCCGAAGAAGCCGCCAAAGACCGAGCCCACGTCGAGAACGACGTGGCCTTTGTCCCCGAAAGCGAGTTGGTTGGCTTGCTTCGTGAGGCCGGATTCTCTCAGTCTCTTCGCTTCTACCAAACATTCCTGTTTGGTGGGTGGGTAGCGACCCGCGATGTCTAACTTATCGGTCAACCGGACCGCCCGCAAGCTGCGCTTGCAGGTTCCCTCCGCGCTTCGCGCTCCGGCGGCTGGTTACCTCAAACGTTAGGGCGCATCACGGGATGCCATCGCCATGAGCGAGTTTTTCAAGGAACACCTCGACGAGGTCGTGCGCGAGTACATCGACTTCGTTAACGAACAAGTCGGCGCGTACATGAGCGCACTGGCCGGCTTCGCTGGCCATCATGCTCGTGTCTCCCGGCAGATCCATCGAGCCAACCGTCCGGTCTCAACGAGAGTGCCCGACGATACGGGCCTGCCAACCGTGGTGTGGGCCAGCTACGAAGACCCCTCCAAGCCCGACATCATTCACAACCAGATAATCCGATGTGACGAATACCTTGAGGCGAATCGACCAGGAGGGAAAAACGAGCAGCAGCACTCTCGCTCGATCCTCATCTTTCTGTTCACATACTGGGAGGGCGAGATCCGGCCGCGGCTTGCGCGTGCGAAGGGAGTGGAACTGAATGAAATACAGTCGAACATCATGGGCGACCTGAGAGCACTGCGAAACGTCATCTTGCATTCGAAGAGCGTGCTTCGCCCCGACAAGCATGCGTCACTGCGACTTCTCGGCGACATGTTTGAGGTCGACAAGGAGCTCAATTTCACGTACGAGAGAATGCACCAGATATTCGTGCTCATCAAACAGGAATGTGCGCGTTCGCTGTTCGCATGGCACGGTGTAGAAGACGGGCCTGTCAAGCCCGAGGAGCTGACGGACGTGGCCATCCAGTTCGGGTCGTCGCGTACTCGGAAGCCCAATCCAGATGTGCCCTAACAAGGCGTTGAACCGGATGTGCAGCAGCGCGATTAAAGTGACGGCCGTACCCTTTTGGCATCAACATTTTCAGGCTCGAGGGTGTCTGGCGGCGCTATTTCACTGCCTTTAACGCCGATCCGTCAATGAGACAGGGCTGAGGACCGCTTTATGGCGGTGCGATCTCGGCGCCGAACTTCCGCACTTGGCCGGCACTTGCCTGATGCCCTGACAGGGAAATCACGACCCTTAGCCGAAGTCCACGACCGACCGCTATCAGAATGAGGGTCTAGGTCGATCCGTATAAGAACCTGTGATAATGGTCGATGGGCCATAACTCATTGCACCACTGTCGATTATGGGATATTTCCCACGATCATTGAAGATGTGTTACGCGGATAGAACATGGCAGATCCGGTTCTTATTAGGATCCGCCTAAACATTGTTCGGCATCACTCGACGGGCTGAATAGTCGAGTTTGGAGATAAGTAGGGGTCAAATGGCATTGACCAGAGACTATGATCGCGCAGCGAGCGAACAGCGACGACCCGGGAAGGACGGAACCGGGGGCACACTAGATACGAGGGAGTTGGTGCGCCTCGCCACGCTGGCGGCGTCAAGCCACAATACTCAACCTTGGAAATTCCGTATGCGCGAGAATTCCGTAACGGTGCTCCCGGACTTCGCAAGACGCTGCCCTGTGGTGGATCCGGACGACTCGCATCTTTTCAAGAGTCTTGGATGTGCGGCGGAGAATCTCGTCCACGCAGCAGCCGCTCAGGGTCATGCTGCCGAAGTTTCCTTCGACCCTGCTGAGGACGGGGTAGTCGTTCGCTTCGAGCGTTCGGCATCAGTCCACACCAGCGATCTGTTCCATGCAATTCCTAGGCGTCAATGCACCAAGACCGTCTACGACGGCAGCATTCTTGCCACCGAACAACTGAAGCTCCTTGAGCAGGCCGGGCAGGGTGCCGGTGTCAGGACAATCATTCTGACCGCTCGGCCGCAACTGGACTCCGTCACTGAATACGTGACCCGGGGGAACGAGGCTCAGTTGACTGATGCGGCCTTCCGGAAAGAGTTAGTCTCGTGGATTCGATTCAATCCCGGCAAGGCACTACGCACGGGCGACGGCCTTTCCGGCCGTACTAGTGGGCAACCCCCTCTCCCGACATGGTTGGGGAAGTTGGTCATCGGTTTGGCGCTGACACCCAAGGCTCAAGCCGATGCCGACGCAAAGAACATCAGGAGTTCCGCCGCTATTGCAGTGTTCGTCGCCACACATGAGGACAAGGCAATGTGGGTGGAGGTCGGGCGCGCCTATGCGCGATTTGCCCTGCGGGCAACAGCGCTCGACATTCGTAGTGCTTTCGTCAATCAGCCGATCGAGGTTCGGCCATTACGAACCCAATTCGAATCGTGGCTTGACCTTGGCGGCGAGCACGCTCTTCTCATCGCTCGCATTGGACGCGCCCCGCTTGCGCCGTTCAGCCTGCGTCGCCCGCTTGAAGATGTCATGATCACGTGAACGCCAGGCAAATTGCAGCGCCCGCCCGTACTTACTTTGCGCTCGTGTTCGGCGCGGGCTTCTTGCTAGGCATCTTGCGTGTGTTCTGGCTCGCGCCGGTCTTGGGTGCCCGGGCCGCGGAACTCGCCGAAACACCCGTCATGCTGATCGTGATCTTCTTCGCCGCCCGCTGGATCGCAAAGCACTTTGCCGTCCCATCGTCGGCGACGGTGCGCCTCAGCATCGGACTAATCGCGCTCGTCTGTCTGCTCGCCCTCGAGTTCACGGTGGTCCTCTGGCTCCAGGGCATTACGATCCGTGAATCGATTGCCAAACGTGACCCGGTTTCTGGCGCGGTCTACGCGGCGAGCTTGATACTGTTCGCGTTGATGCCGCTTTTTGTGGGGCCCGCCCGACGGGTCACAAGACGATGAAGGAATCCAGTGCGCGTACCCGGGTCGAATTCGGCCGAACCCTGTGTTGCAGCGGACGGCCGTAATCGGCCGCCGCTGAACACCACGTTAATGCGGCTGAGGACCGCTTTATGACGGTGCGATCTCGGCGCCGGACTTCCGCACATGGCCGTTCTTCGACCATCGGTGTCCGATCCTTAGCCGAAGTACAGGACCGAAGGCTATCAGAAGTTCCATCGAGTGACGGCGTCATCGGGACCCCAAGGGTGTAAAAGAAAGAACAGCAATCGCCGCAGCTTCTTTATGAAGGGTGGCAGACAGCTTGGACAGATCCTGAAAGTCGGCGATGTGATTATCCGCAGAAAGACCTCCTCTGGTAGCAGCGTGGTAGCAGATGCAGATGATAAAAGCAGAAAATGATGGATCGTCGCCTCCTCCAATGACAAGATGGGTTGCTCGATCGCGACCGTGCAGTCTTTGATGATGAGTTGATCCAGCTTGTATGGATAAGCCGTGACGGTCGGGGCGCTATGAAGAGTGGATGCACCAGAAAGACAATGAGACACCAGATTACTCAAATAGCGGATAAAGGCTCGCATGACGAAGATTCTTGTCATAGACGATGATGCCCGCGACCTAACCCTCCTTGCCGCCGTCCTCGAGGAAAGAGGATATGAAGTTATTTTGGCAGATAGTGGTGGGGCAGGGTTGACGTTATGTCACCGGCGAACACCTGATGCTGTCGTGTTGGACCTCAACATGCCTGGAATAGACGGTCGGAGCTTACTGCAGCAATTGCGGATACTGCACCCCACCCTACCGGTCGTAGTTTTTAGTGGACACAGCACTGAAGAGGTTGAGCAAGAGATGCTGAACAAGGGCGCCACGGCCTTTATTCAGAAGGCATTTTCGCTCGATCGACTTGGGTCGGCATTGCAGGAGGTCCTACCCTCCCCCCACTCAAGCTGACAGTTGATTCGCACACAAGAAGACTCAGACCCACTCCGGCCATGCGTAGCGCTATGCGAACACAATCAAAAATGAACGGCAGCTTTTCCGGCGCGGAGCTTGCCGTAGCGGCTGTCGTCGCGGGGCCGTTCTTCGACCATCGGTATCCGACCCAAAGCCGGCTTTGGCCTCGCACCATTGCTAAGCCGCAAACCCGACATTCGCTAGCTCTGAAGTTACGCGACAGGCCGTCAGGCGCGTACGCTTGAAAAGCTGGTTAGCTGCTTACAGCACAGCACCCTGACATTATCAGTCACGACAGATCTCTTTTGTGCCCCTTCTGAAGCGCTCGTAGTCACCGTCGCGCGTCGCGGTCTAACGTGGGCTCGGTTGCGCGTGCTTGTGACGCGACGCGCGACCAGCTAAATGCTGTCGGCGCTGACGTCATGCCGCGCCCGCGATGGCGCGCCCTGCTTGACCTCACGGTCATCTGGGTGGCCAGTCCTCGATGGCCGTCACGCCTCGCTGCATGAACCACGGCGTTTCCCGATCCTTTCGGCTCGAGTATTCCTCCCACGCCGGGATGATGGATCCCAGTTGTCTCTGCGCAAAGGCGTTGCCGGACACCGGAAAGTACCCGTCACCGGGTGATTGGCTGTGATAGAAGACCGTGGTCCCGGTTGAGCGCGGAAACAGCATCGGATCCGTCACGATGGCTCCGATGCTTCTGAGGTACTTGAGCGAAGGAGGATCGCGACGCGCTGCGCCCCGCTTGTGGCACGCCAGAGACAAAAAGAGACTCGCCGCCTCGGCTGTTGGTGGCGGTTCATGATTGACCTCGGTGATCAACAGAAGCGCGGCCTCAGCCGCCAGTTGCTGCCATTGCGGCTCCTTTTCCCTCAGCGCCCAGCCCGCGACGCGCAAGGCACGATACGGTTCGAGCGCAAGTACGTACGCGCGTTGCCCACTCTCATCGTCGTTCCAGCAAGTGACCTGCGGATGCTCCGCGACGGGTGGTAGCCGTGTGGCGTAATCGAGAACGACCAGTGCGAGCTGCAGGACAGTCGCAGGCTCGACTCCTGTTCCCCATCGTGTCACTAGCGCGGATGCATAACTGAAGAAGATGAGTCGGCGAGTATCGGTCTCGAAAACCTCCTGCTCGTACACGCGGGAGGGAACGGCCAGGAGGTGGTCCACCGGCTCTTCAATCCGGGCGCCCGCCAGCTCCATCGTCTGAGCGATGCGCCAAAAACGGTACGAGGCACCGGGATAGTCAGTTGAGCGCCACTCCGTGTGACTCATCCGCAGGACGATCGAAAGCAACTGGGAGGCCATTACCGCCCCGAGCCAACAGCGGTCGTCGTCCGAGCTGCCGAGGATGCCGGCCGCAAACTCGTCGCACGCGAGCTCCTCCTCGGACCGCGACTTGCTCGCGACGAGGAGGTGCCCCAACTCATGAAACATGAAGAAAGACAGCGCGTGTCCCGAGATTGTGCGGATCAGCGGATGGTAGTACCCGGCCGCTTTAGTCACCGGGTCGACGGAATGTATCCCGGATTCAGCCGACCGAATCACGGACTCGAGCTCCTCCACGGCGCGCTGATACTCCGCGGGATGCTCGCGGAGGTTGCGCGGGTTTGAGATGCACGGGGACGTCTCGCGCATTCCATGGGCAACGATCAGGTAGCTCGCCTGCCACATCAGCTTGCTGATGCCATAGCCCATGACCACCATTGGCGTCGCCCCATTTCCTGAGGAGTACGCCTCGAAGCCCAGGCTGAACGGCGCCACCACTTGGACTCGGTGCAACGCAGAGACGACGAGGTCGGGTGTCACTACGAGCTTGGCCGGCGCGGTGTCGCCGAGCAACGCCCTGACCTTCGACGGATCGACCAGGCTCAGCGACGAGCGCGACCGCGCGAGCCCGGAATGCAGGTTGTTGAGCTGCTCGTTGAACGAATCTTCGACCTGGTCTTGGCGATACTCGAAGACGTAGTTCGCGTTCGCCGCCAACCGGTCGCGCGCCGCGCGATACTTCCGTTCCTTGCTCCCCCCTGGCCGCGCCAGAGCGGCGTCCAGGGCGCGAATGCTGATCGCCCCTTGATCGGCGATGAAGTTCGACAGCGGGACTCCTGTCTTCGCTGCCTGTTGCACCGCACTCCGCTCGAGGATGGAGAGCGCCTGCGCCCGATCCGGCGACGAATAGCTGGCCATGGCTCGCAATCGCATGTCATCCGCCGATCGTCCAGCAGTGCGTTGCACCTGTCGCGACCTGACGGAGCCCCATTCGCTGCTTCGGGCCAACCCCGAAATGCAGCACACTATGCATGTCGTGCAGCACCTCTCGTACCTCCGCCACGTAGCCATGACCAAGCAACGAGGTGTCAACATCCGTGACCACCACCGTGTCGAATCCCTCCACGATGGCGATAGGTGGGTATAGCCCGGCGCGTGGTGCGTTGTGGAATGCGCGTGACAGCTCAACGGCCGTGTCCCTCTCAGACACGTAGAGCGTCGCCTGCTTCGCAACGGCACGAAACTGGGTGGCAAGCGAGGAAAAGGTATCCTGATCCATGTCGGGGGCGGCACAGATCAACTGATCAAGGCGCAGGTCGGGGTGTTCCCGGCGCAAGCGCACCAGTGTTCTCGCAACCACACGGTTCCCCATGCTGTGAGCGATAACGTGGACCGGCGCTCCGCCACACGCGGCGATGAAGTGTTGCAGGAACTCGAAGAGGTGGTCCTCGGACGCCTCGACCGTTGCCTCGTCGGCGGGATACGAAACGACAGTGCCATGCGACGGCCAGGAGAAGAAGGCCATGGGACCATTGACGGTGAGGTCGTAGCCGAGTTGCGCTGACCGTATGGCAGCATCCTTGAAGCTCACGTTGTAGCCATGAACGAAGACCACACCGCAGCCGGCCGCAGCTCCCGCAGCTGCAAGACGCGCTCGGATCGTGGCGCTCCAGGTGTCGAGTGCTGAGATCCTCGTCTCGAGGAGTTTGAGCCGATCGTCCTGGCCGAAGAGGCGCTTGAGCAGACCAGAGCCCGTGGAGCCGATCTTGTGACTCGGTGGAATCCGCACCGTGCAGGTGCCGAGCGTCAGCTCTCGACCGCGCTGTGCCGTGAACGTCGCACCGGTGCCGCCTGCCGCCCCGGATGCGCGATCCGTCCCGAACCAGACTTGATAGTCTACAGCCTCAGGCGGATCCAGCGTGCCAGAGCCTTGTCGCTGTTGCGGAGCGGGGAGAGCACCAGCAATAAGTTCATCAATCGCTCCTGGCGCAGTGGGCCGGACTCCCCGCAAGCGAGACGGGACGGTCGGCGCATCAGGCGCTTCGAGTACAAGGAACGTTTCGAAGGTGGCGATCCCACCGCCGAGGGCAATTGACACCTTACGTTGAGCAGACGACGCCTCGTTCCGGATCGAGACGTTAACCAGGTTGGCCTCGGCGAACTCCAACTCTCCGCTGATGAAGATCCCGCTGCTCGTCGCCGGAGCGTCGAGGCGAATGGCGAACTTGGTTCCGCCCGACCCCCGTGAGCGAGAACATGTCGCTTGCAGCTGGGTTGTCTCACCGCTGCCCAGGAACGCGACCGCCGACACAACGGGCTGTCCCGTTGCCCCAGTGACCAACACGAGGATGGGAATCGTTCCTTTCGTTTTTGCCATGTCGGTTTCCAGTGAATAGGAAATTTGACAGCCTTTCATTGACTGTCTGTCGCCAATGGCAGCTCTTGGCCGTTCTTCGACCATCGGTGTCCGACCCAAAGCGGACGTATGCGGCTCAGACGTGATAAGACGTGAACCCACAAACGTTTACCTTCAAACCAGCCGGCGAATCCGCTCATGCAAAGTCAAAGCCGTCGTGAGCTGCCGTGATACGGCATGCGCCGAAAGATCAAGCAGAGCCTGGCGTAATTTCTCCTTCTGTCGTAGTTCAACCGCATGTTCGGAGACGAGAACGTCCAGGAATTCCATGAAAGCGCTCGACGTCCGGTCCCTGAACCATTTCCCTACATCGGGGCTGGTCTTTATCGCATCGGCAATCCACTGCAGCCCATCCATGCGCAACGGCTTCCCGACATCGTGAGCAAGAAATCCACAGAATCCTGCTAGGTTATCTTCGTGAAGTGCAAGCCGCTTTTGAGCCCAGATCGGAAACAGGTCTCGTATCATTCCTACAAGTGCAGCATGACCTGGAACCCGCCCTATATAGTTCATCGCGCCGAATCCCAGAACCTCGCGCTCCAGTTGCTGCCCGTAGTACCACTGTCCATTCTTGGACCACTCCGAATCTGAGACCAGGAACTCAACCATTGGACGCCAGCGTTGCACGAACTCCGCGACGATCGTAGATTCCGTTAGCTGACCGAACCAACAAGTCAGGAAATGACTAATCGCATAGTGCCCCTTAGATCCTAGCTCAAACACCGGACGCCACAGCGATGGCGTTTCAGAAACTGGACTTTCAAGAACTAGGCGAGCCAATTCATCTAGAAGCGCATAGCCGAACTCGTGCATCGGCTGATAGTGGTCATTCTCATCCTTGCCGCTGCCCGATAGCCACCATGCCTGATGGGACCAGAATGCCGCAACGAGTTGCCGGTGCGTCTCCAACTCCTGGACCGGAATAACACGATCGGCTTGATTGCGAAACAGCCATGCAAACGCGCTCTTGAGAAAAGTCGTATCAAGACTGCCGGAGAGTCTCCGTCCCGGCTCCATGGTGAAGGGGCGACCATCGCGCGCGTAGCGGCGGCGCCATCGTCTGAGTTCAAGCCTCTCGACTCGCTGCGCGATCGCCAGCGGAGTAATCGATGCCGATGTGGCTGGGGCGGAGAGGCTTCGCGTTCGAAGCCACCTACACCATCTCTGCCAGCGAACCTTTGTGCCTTCTTCGTCGCCATACCGTGGAATGAGCATTGAGAGGCTCGACCACAACAACGCCATAAAGAGAAGTCGCCACCAGCGCTGACCAAGCGCATCACGGTTCTGGTATGCCGACCAAACCAACACACGCACCGCTGCTGAATCCTCGCTCGTAAGCAACCGCAATAGTTGTTCGTCGCTCTCCTTTCCTGGATCAGTAAGCCAGCGCTCAACTGCGTAGTAAGCAACGAACTCCAAATGGCTCGGTGCCGATGAAATCCGTAATCGGTACGTTTCATCCGTATCGGTAATACCGGCGATGGCGGGATCAATGATCGACTGCGCCCGCCGCTGGGCAGTCACGTTCTGAGCCAACCAGTCGGAGGCACGCAAGAGAAGCAGGACTGCTGTGGCCACGCGTGGCGCGTGCAACATATCTCCATCGAGATCGATCTCTTCGTCGCCGTCGAGAGCCCCCATGAGCGACGCAACGGATTCAGCGCTCTCGTTGGTAAGTGTACCCGTCTGATCGAGAGCGTCTCGGCATTGTTTAGGGAATGCCAGCGCCTGTATGGCTCGTGAGCTTTTTTGTCGGAAGTCCGCAATTGCCGCAGCGGTCTCCGGTGGGTAGGCAAACCGAGAAATTTCTTTTCCGGTTTTAGGGTCGAGCACAGATGAGTAATTCCTATAATCAAGCTCGGCCACCAGCGCTCGGTGCTCCAGCGCCTCCTTCTCAGAGGTAGGCGATACCCATTGGCTAGTCATCGCTGCGACGAAATCGCCAACCTCCCTGTCAGCCACAATTATTTGAGGGATGATCCCCCGCAGCGTCCGTCCTCGATACGGCGCCAAAACCCAGTGTTTCGCCATCTCGAAGACGACCTCACCGCTTCGGCCCCACGCACTCGCATCGAAACGACATGCATTTGCTTTAACACTCGCGGAATCCCACCAATAAAAATGCTGCACACCAAGTAGCGGCCGCAATGGACCTTTGAGCAAGTCGTCCCGATACTTGCCAATGTTGACGAGAACACCTAACACCGCGACCGAGGTCGTCGCTCGAAGCAAAACACCGATTTGCGGCGCGATATCGATACCCGCGTCAATGAGATCACATAGCCATCGTTCCAACGCCGCCAGCGCAGAATGGAGTTGGCCAATGAAGTTCGAGTTCTCATGAGACCACGTAAAGACCCAGGAATTGCCTGCATACTCGCGCACTGCACCATCCGACAAACGAATTGAGAGCCTCGATGGATCCGAGCCACTTCTCTTGCTGACCGCCTGCACCCATCGATCCGTACTGAAATTGATGAGCTGATGCAGATGACCGAGTGCCGCCTCTGAATTGACGCGGAGAAATGCGTAAAACGGACTCTTCCATGGGGCCGTCGGATAGCCCTCAGAATCAAACTCGATGCCAAGTTCCCGACCGAGTCGCTGGTGAGAGCCATATTCTTCCTCGGGTTCACTTTCAATAATGCACCCAAGAAGCACTTCGCCCGCGACCTCGGCATCAGCACGCATAAGCGCCTGAAACTCCGCCGATCGCAGCACGGTTTCACGAAACGGCCCCACGATGCGATCCATAGGCCCGAGGGGCCAGGGGGGGAGTCTTCTACCGGAACCCATTAATCCCGAAGACTCCCTGAGTTGTTGATGACGTTTGCGATATTCAGAGTCAGATGCAAGACGCTGCTTGTGTTTCGCTGCCTGCGCTGCGTGGTATGCTGCAACCTGTTCGACGATATCCGCCCGATACGGACGGCGTTGAGCCATCTCAAGTGCCCATTCCGATACGTCGGCGGTCAAGTCTGGAGCGCCCGCGAAAACCGCCTGATAGATGAGCCGCTCCCCTTGGTCAGAACCAAGATCCATTACTCCTTTTGCGTGCCCGACCTGCATCTCTCGCGCCATTGTCAGTGCCAATTCGGAAAAATCTCGGCGATATGGGACGCGGCTGCCATCAGGCAGTACTGGTGGTGTGCTCGTAAGCCACAGCCTACACACACTCCCGACTACAGAAGATGTCAATTTCACAATCCGGTCGCTATGCTTATTGAGGAAGCGCGCAATCGCGGGCCATCGGCCCAATATTGGAGTTCGGAAATGGGTCTCGATGTAGAGACTCAGGTCTGCGAAGCGGCTTTGAACTTCGGGGCTTGGACCAGGAGCCGAACCGACATGCTCGAACCGCTTGAGCAAACGCAATAGCCGTCGTCCGCCATTTGCTAGCAACATCTCCGCGCGCTGTTCCAGGAACACATCGGCGCTGGGATCGAGGAACAGTGCATCCAGGAGCACATCCTCGGCCAGCCGCGCCGTGTCCCGATTCTGCTCTGCCCATTCAAACGCCACATCCCAGGCGCTGCGAGTTTCGACCTGCCTCAAGAGAAACTGGCCTAGCATGCGAAGCGCGCCATGCCAGAATGGATTGCTCGCATACCCAGCCCACTGGGCCGTATTGTCCGCAATCTCCTTCAGTCGCTGAAGCCGTGCCCAATCGGCCGCGAGATCGTGCTGGAAACGAATCCTTCCGGCTTCATCTTTGCGCAAGGGGCAGGCGACAGAGAGGTCGTCAAGAACGGCGGCGTCGCCGCTCTCTAATTCGCTGATCGCAAAGCTGTGTTCGAAACGGGCTTCACGCTCAGCAAGCCTCACCAGGAGCCGGTGGACGCTCGGCTTGCCTTCAGTCCAATGACTCCAGAGGCGGTCAGCAATTACCAGGAGTGAGAGTGCATGGTTGCCGTTCTGTGCATGGAATTGAGTCGCAGCTTGAATGACCCATGCTAGTGTGCGTAAGTTTCTGAGAGCCGATACCGTATCGCCATGAGTGACCAACCATTCCAGGCCCGTGACTGAACGCAATACATCCGTGACTGTGATGAGCGGCAACTCTTTGACTTCAAAGTTTTGCGGTGATGCCGCACCTGCCAACTCTTGAAGTGTTCCGCGGACCCAGGCTTCCGTCTGGCCGACGATCAATACATGCCATCCGATCGCCCCCTCCGACGCGTTGCGCCCGTTTAATGACTCGATAAGCGCCTTGGCTTTCAAGGTACCGTCGTGACCTAAGCGTTCGGCAGCGTCGATGACAAGAAAATTGTCGGTACGGGCACTCGCATCTAGTACATCGACCAGGGGCTGATTGATACCGAGGCTTGTTCGCGCTGCTTCGTTGAGAGCGAGATCAAGCGTGTCAGGCCCAAACCATACCTGAGCAGCGTTCGGGAAACGCTCATCCAGCAATGTCTTTATGAGCGCCGACTTGCCGCTGCCGGACTCTCCGTAGACGACACACACTCTATCGTTGGTTATTGGCTTTAATAACTCGTCGATCTCATCCTTTCGATCCAGAGAATGGCCGGATGGGAGCGCCATCTCTATCGTACCCTTATAATCATCCGTCAGAGCACGAAGTTTCTGCCATGAAGCTTCGTAGTCAGGGTGATCCTTGAGCAGATACTTGCGCCGGAGCTGTCGCCATAGGTCAGCAATGTCCAACGTTCCCGAACCAAGGCGAACCTGTCTGGCTTGTGCAACAAGTTCCTTCCATAGTCGCTTGCCCTCTTGAGGATTAGCGTCGACCAACAGCCATCTTGACTGCGTAATGGCGTCGTCTTCGGCTTTGGAGCCGGTAATTTGGAAATCGAGCGGAGTCACCTCCATACTGTTAATCATTGCCACGACATCCCTGTCAGTAGCCGTAACGCCAGCATCCATGGCTGGTACCTTCACGCTCTCAAACATCTTGCGATGCTTAGCTGTCGCCGTCATACGGCCAACCGCAAGCGTGATATCCGCGCCCGGCGCGGCGTCTTTCAAATAGCTCCACGTTGCCATGAACGCTTCGTTTCTGCCCCGCGTCACCAGCATCAGGTGATCCTTGCCACGCTGCATAGGATTTGGATTGGCTTGACCCCATTGCTTCCAGCAACGCGTCACGAAGTCGGCAGGCAAACGCGAGGCGGTCACTTGCACGTTGCTCTTGCAAGAAATCGCAAGGTGCCTCTTATCATCTGGCGCCATCGTTACGGTTAACAAGATGTCGTCGATGGCCCAGCCAAGCGCTTCAACTTGCGTCTGGAGTCGTGTCCCAATACCCTCAATGCCAGGGAGCGGCTCGCCGGTAAGCACCTTTAGAAGGAGCCAGGCAGCGACCTGATCCTCAAAGTCGAAACCGGGCCCAGCCGTCGATCTCGTTGTGCTCGGTCTCACCGCCTTCTTAATCTGCTTCGCAGGCACCTTCCCTCGCTTAGCAGTCTTTTTTGATGGTTGCGTCATGACACGACCAGTTTATACTCCGGATTTTCCCATGGGAACCGTGATATTTGCGGGGAAAGCTGTCGTTCGGTTGTGAGTATTGTTCTCTTGCTGCCTCGGCTGGAGGATTCGAGCCCGAACGTCCGCTTTTGGCCGGAAGCAGCCGTTCAGACAAGCGAGAAAATCTCAACTCAGCGCTCAGCCTTACCCGATTTGGAGAGTCACTCAAGACTCGAGCGACACCGTTCGCCTTGGGCGATTAGAGTGGCTATCTTACAGCATATTGAGTGGCTGCTGTGGAGCAGAATCGGTGGCTGGTTTAAGTAGAATACGCAGGGGGCGAATCTACAGCCCGCTGATTAAGAGAAGCGTCTCGGAAGGTTGTATGTTCTGGGAAAAGCATGAAAATGCTAATTTCTCACAGTTCAGACCACCACCTGTCATATCGTGTCCCCTCATGCCCCGCAGTGCCGGGACACCAGTACGGACACTGAGCGACTGCCGCCCCCCGTACCCTGCCACATTGCCCATCCACCTGCATCAAACAATAGTAATTCCACATGTTCTTACATGTTCTTATCGGCGCTCGCCATCCACTCGCCCGCAATGGCAGCGCTCAATCTGTGGCGGGCACCTTACTCAAAGGAGATGTCTAAATGGCATGAAAAAATTGGACAAGCATCGCAAGAAAGGTTGTCGGTAGGGAAGCGGTTCATCACGAAGAAGACGGGCAATTCGCTTTCGTTACCCCATGCCGGGAACTTCACGTTTCACTGTTTCCTACTATGGAAAAGTTGAATGTGGTGAAGAGGCGTGTGAACAAGGGGGGATGTGGAGGGGATTGTAATCCCTCTCTGCATTTTCGAATTGAGTGTGTGTATTCACACTTTCCGATTTGTGCCGCCTCGGCCGCGACACCTCAACAGCCAATCGTCAGGCTCTCTTCTAAAGAGTGGGCATTGCGCGCCAGTCCCTAAAATAACCCAGGCTCCGGCGTAATAAAGTTATGCCAATCGCAAGATCCGTGGCGATTAGTCTGATGCTGATTCCGGCAGGCTACAGTATTCAATGGGGCCGGCAATGAGTATCGTTTCAGATACTTTCCGGTATCTTTTGCGATACACCGGCCACTTCATTGTCCACGCCTAGCAGGAAGCCAGCCCGTAATTATGCTCATAGGATCAAGTGTATGTACTTAGGCGCGTCTATTGCAAGCACCTCGGGGGCATACAGCGCTTCTCAGACTGAATCGCACACTGCGAGGATGGATGATGATGTGCAAGGTCTGCTTGCTCCTGCTGCGTTCTCTATGTTTCCTTGTGCCGTTAGTCTGGGCGCACCACGCATACAGCCAGCCGTCTCACGGCCCATCGGCGCCTCCAACTCTTCCAGCTCAGCCGGCGGTCTCCCAACCGCCTCCTCCCCCTCATGGTCCCACTTCTCCATCACCCAACTCTGCCAGTACTCCACCCAAACCTCCTGATACACCGACCGACGATTGTACGTCCTACGATAAGCAGGTTGCGAAGGACGCAAACGGGAAAGACAGGGTGGGACGAGATGAGCAACCGATTTACAAAGAAGGAAGAAATGTCGGAGATCTCGGAGACAACTGGTCGGTGGGAAGCAAAGCCACCGTGGCGCTCTTCCGCTATAACCTTGCGACAGAGCGCAGCTCGTTCAATGAGAAATCGGTGGGCGTAGGGCTGTCCTTCCGATACTACAGTGACGATCAGTTGGAGAGTATTGGGCACACCAGCATTAAGAATGTCCCACGAGCCTGTCGTGCTCGCACGGAAGATTTGCTGGATTTTTCTAACCCTCGGAAAGCAGGTAATTTGCCCAAAATAGGATCCTGGATCTCCTTCTCGCCCACTATTTTTGTGTCGAAGGCTGAAACCGATACTGACGTGTCCATTCAACCAGCCCTCATCGTCGGATTGTTCAACGACATTCTCAGCGTGGGAACGTCCTACAACCTTACGGGGCAAGGAAAGGGCCAGTGGTCCATTCTCATCGGACCAAGCTACGGCTTCCAATGGTAAGGGACACGGGCATCGTTGTTATGAGAACTCGGTGGTGTTCGCAACTATATTACGTGCTGCTCTTGTTACTGACGTTCGATGTCGCGGGGTGTTCGGGCTTACCGTCGCGCTATCAGTCAGAAGATGAGAAATACCTGCCCCACTATCTGTTTGTCGATCGGGATGGACACGCGAAACGGACCGATGGATCGGGGATGCATAAGCTCGCACTGCAGGACCATCTCGACAAACATTTCTTTAAGGGCCTTGACGATCGTATGCAAGCGCTTCGGTCACAGTGCCAGGCGGACCGATGTCCCCCACTCCAACTGTTGATTTATATCCATGGCGGGATGAACGGCTATAACGCAGCCTTCGACCGAATGCGGCGGCTTCTGCATCACGATGCGCCCGACGCGACGCCCAAAGGGCTGCTCAATTCGCACAACACGACTTACTATCCATTCTTCATCAATTGGAATTCGGAACCAATCGATTCCATGGTTGATGACCTCTTCAACATTCGCTTTGGGGAGCGACAGAGCCTTGCCGTCACCATTCCCACCATGCCGTTTGTTCTTTTAGGGCGGTTCGCCGGAAGTGTGGGGAGTGTACCCGTGTCGCTTGCCGCGATGGGGTCCAATATCCAGGAATCGTTCGCTGGCGCGATTGAGCAGGGTGATGGGGTGGGCTGCGCTCTTGCTGATGTCATTGCCTATGCGCCCGTGTTTCCCTTGTATGCCGTCACCGCTCCATTGCTCGAAGGGTTTGGTACGCCAGCCTGGGCAACCATGAAGCGACGCGCCGAGTTAGCGGTCGAAAGCCGTCTTCCACCAGAATCGAAGTCGTCTGAGGGCGCGGTAAGAACCGTGTTCGATGCCATGATTCGTCATCTGAAAGCCAAAACCGAGGATGGGGGACCCATCATTCCGGTAGAAATCACGTTGGTGGGACACAGTATGGGAACGATGATCCTGAATCGGCTTCTCCCGTTGGTTGATACAGCTCAACACATCACGGTGAAGCACATTGTGTATATGGCTGCGGCGGCTCCCGTAGATGAATTAGACCAGATGGTGGTTCCTTTTCTGAGAAGTCATCGAGAAACCACCTTGTGGATGTTTAATTTGAACAGACGTGATGAAGCCCGCGAGATTGCATTAGGGGGCTCGATCTTTTTCATGCCTCGCGGGACGTTGCTGGCATGGATTGATACGTTCTTCGAACCGAGCATGACGGTCGGCCAAATGACCCAGGGACGAATGGAAAATATGAATACCTTCTACCGTTGCGATCTCACCGCGAATGGGGAAGAGGCCCTTGGTTGCCCGCCCGAGGCGACATCGAAACCATTAGCATTGTCCTCGAGACGCCCCGTGCCTTTTTCGGGTTTCATCGAAAGACAGATCACGAGTGCTGCACCGTTCCCCTCAGGCCAAGTCCGTCTCTTCGAAACGAGTCGTGAACTGGGCCACAATAATGCACCGGAAACTCATGGAGACTTCTCTCAATCTCGCTATCTGGGGCAGGTGTTGTGCCAAGTGGATGCGACAGCTCTTGAACAGACTATTTGTGAAAAGCGGCTCCGCGAGTTTGACCCTCCATTGCGAGAAGAAAGAAACGTTCGTGCGTGCGGCGTTCTAACGCCATTCAGGAGGTCTAACTAAATCCTCAATGTCGCAGGGGTTGCGATCAGAGATATCGGAGGTCCAGCACCATAACGCCGTACTTCGAAATGGTCGGTGATGCCGGTGTCCGTACCTGTTTCGAAAAGGGGCAACGCGTACGTCGTTCGCGGAAGCGTGGCAAAGGTCGTCACGATTAGTCGGAGACGTTCGTGATACCGACGAATATGTCGAAGATCCGAAGCGTAAGAGCAAGCAGCGGTAATCGGTGAAAAAAGTCATTTGGAAACACATTCGCATATTCGCTGAAGCATCCACTTACGATGGGAGGAACATATGTCGACTTTCTTTGAGGATCCCGTTGAAATCAAGAGGCCTTGGTCTGATTGGATCTTCCTGCGCCAGCAAAGGGATGTAGACGGCAATGGCGGTTTTCATATCCATAACCCTTGGGGAAATTCGAATCAACCCCAGGGAGCAGCTCCCAGGAATCGATTAGAGGTAGGTTATCGCACGCCTGCCGGCCAGGATCTATGGGGGCAGTTTGTCCTTCACGGACCTACTGGCAATGTTGGCATCGGAACGGTGACGCCGAGTGCCAAACTCGACGTGAATGGCGATCTCGCGGTAAGCGGGAGTGTTCGCATCAAGGACTGGACATTAGCCGTGCCGGATACCGTGTTCGATGTGGAGTATCGACTGCCGGATCTGGACGAGGTGCGGGAGTACGTCGATCTCAATAGGCACCTGCCCGATATTCCTTCGGCCGCCGAGGTGCAGAGAGATGGTTTGAGTATTGGGGAGTTTTCCATGAAACTTCTCAAGAAGATCGAGGAACTCACCCTCTACGTGGTCCAGCAGCAAGAAACCATTCGAGGCTTGGAACAACGCCTCAAGCAGATCGAAAACCGTTGATCAGACCAAGCGAGGTCGCCCCATGTTAAATGTCCGCAAGGCAAATCAGAATGTCTTGAGCATTGCGCCTAATGGTGATGTGGCCTTCTCGGGTCTCTATAGAGAAGGAGTGGTCAGTCCGCCTCTGGCCGGCGAGCTGCAATTCCGAAGAGGGGGCGGGATCCAGGCGAGCTCGACCCAATCCGGTTCCACCCGAAACGTCGAGTTAAGAGGCCGGCTGTTTGACGACGCCGTGTTCCCCGGGCAGGGATTGCAGATAAGGAATGCGACGGGTGTACAAGCCGAATTCGACGTGGAAGGCGACCTGTACGTGCGTGGCCGTGTGACCAACGCTCTAACTAATCCTGCTACGCCTGGGCCGTTCGCTATGACCAGCGTGGTGTATGCAGCAGCCGGGTTAAGTTATGGAGCTGGTCTCGCGCAGTATGCCGTATTTCAGACGCCATCGGCCGGCTATACCACGCGTAGGATAGATATTTCTGACTTTGCCAATCTGCCGGCCTCTCCGACGTGGCCGTTCAACGCCACCAATGTTCCGATCAATGGGCTATTGAGGATACCGCAAGGCCCTGGCCCGTTCCCGTTGGTGCTCTTTGTTCACGGCAACCATAGCCCCACCGAAAACTCGACCCCAGGCTATGTGTACCTGATGGACTTGCTCGCGTCTCACGGCATGATCGCAGGCAGCGTGGATTGTAATTTTTTGAACGGCTGGAACTTCGGCGAGAACGATGGCAGAGCGATCGTGCATCTCGAACATGTCAAACAATTCAAAATCTGGAACCAACAAGCAGGCCATCCTCTTGCTGGAAAGGTGGATCTGGCGCATATCATGATCGCGGGCCACTCCCGCGGCGGAGAAGGCGTGGGCCACGCCAGCGCATTTAACGAACTCACATCGGTGATTCCGGATCCTGGGGATCCTGCAGTGCCTTTGGATGGCTCTCGTGGACTGGGGCCCTATCAGTTCGCACTGAGGGCTGTGGCTGCCATCGCACCGACCGAAAACCAATACCAGCCTGTGACAGGCAGGGTTGTGGTGAGGGACAATTACTTCATTGTGCACGGCAGCCGCGACGGCGACGTGTGGGATTTTCAGGGCTATCAAACCTATGATCGGGCCCAACCCATCAACCTCGCCAACCCCACGCAAGCTGCTCGTGGATTCAAGTCTTTGCTGTGGGTCTATGGTGCCAATCATAATCACTTCAATTCGGTCTGGGGGCAAGACGACGGCCCAACCATTTCGCGGGCTGACCAAGAGAACATCGCGAAGATCTATTTTTCCGCCCTCGCACAAGGGGCACTCCTGCACCGCGGGCAATATCTGAATGTGCTCAAGGACGTGAGTTTCGCGCAGCGCTCAGGTTGGATACCTCCGACGATCACGCTGGTCAGTCAGTATCAGGATTATCAGCGCATCTTTATGGCCCACTACGAGGAGGATAGCAATCCGACCACGCCCTCACCCCCGGCCAGTGGCACGATCAATTCGGCGAACGTCGCGGCCAGTGAATTGGTTTTCAACCAAGGCTCAGGGGGGAATCTGTACCAGCAGACAAAGGGCCTGAGAATCGATTGGTCATCCGCTACGGGACGCTACGAGCTCAATCTCAACGCCGGGGGATTGCCTGGCAGCAAGCTGCATATCTTGGCGCTGAGGGGCGGGCAGTCGGACGATGTCAAGAATCAAACCAACGCCTTTCAGGACTTCAGGATAGTGGTGAGCGATGGGACTCACAGCCATAGCGTGAGAGCCGCCCAATTCCAGCCGTTCCCTCATCCCGCGCAGTTGTCCGGGGGCATGCGTCGTTCGGTGATGCAGACGGTACGGGTGCCACTGCGGCTATTCGCGGATGGGGGCGTGAACATACGCCAGATTCGGCAAATCGCTCTCCTGTTTGATCAACCGATCAGCGGATCAAGCTTGATTCAAGGCTCTATGTATTTCGACGAAATACAGATGAGCCACTAGACATCGTGCGCGGGGGGTGAACCATGGCAGAAGGGATGGTGGTCAAGAAAGCCGAACTGCACGAAGTTCGCCCGGAGGCGGCAGACGTGCGAAAACTAGAGCATCTGAGAGCCGAAGGAGCTGCCGACATTTCGGACGTGTCGTACATCGTCAAAGTCTACATCGACAACATGCCGCCTCCGGGAGGCAGCGGATATGTGTTGTACGTCGGAGACAAGGAAATCCGAAAGTACTCGCAGTTCAAGAACGGCATTTTTTTCAAGGTTGCGGACCCTCATCTCCTGACTTCCTACCGTGGAAAGAAAATACGCTTTCGGCGCACGCCCGACGGCGAGTTCATAGAAACGAATGTGACCTTTCCAACCGCAGCGGCCGAACGCCGCCTGAGTGATGATACGCGCGAGCGCGAATTGCCGACTCAAGATGAGGTCTTGCGCGAATAGCAGGCGTGCACGGCATGCGGAGTTTCGGCGGCGTGGCGCACGAGGGCAGTTCCGATGCGAGCCATAGTTGCTTGCCATCGGTACGGCAAGTACGAACTACTATCGGCTAGCGGCGACAATACCGAAAGGTATCGAAAGTCGGAGATGGCTGAAATCAATCTAATCCTCAGTTCGCATGCAGCGGGGGTGCCTGTTACGGCGGTTGCGTTAGGAGACACTGGCACGGGCATTGCCGTCATCCCCCAAGCTGCGATTGACGCACTCCTGAGAATGAGGGACCAGATCATACAGATGATGGGCGGCGCACCTCGCATGAGCGCAAGTGAGCTAGTCCGTTTCAGCCGTATGATGGGAAGGGTCTTGTACTCCGATGACATCGGTCGCGCCGTCACAAATGCGTCCGCACCGCCACCGCTCGTTACCAAGATTCTCGCGACAACTCGGCAGTTGAAGGCCATACCCTGGGAGTACGCGGCGTGGCCTACGGGCGAGGATTCTCCACAACTGAACAACTGCATCGTACGGTTGATTCCGCAGTTCCGGGCGGCTCCGCCGGTAGCACTGCTGCGGAACGGAGATTTTCGTGTTCTGATGCTAAGCGCAAGTCCCCTGAAGTTTGATCGGATCCCATGGCCAGATATTCGAGATAGCCTGGTGCGAGTATTCCAGGTCGCGCTACCGAAACTCGAGATCTTCGCGGATGATCAACAACCCACTACCCACGCTTCCCTTTGCATCGTCAACGCAGCGACGAAAGCCCTCGTCCGGAGAAAGATCCGCGACTATGATCCTCACATCATACATTTCATCGGGCACGGCACGGACAAGGGTATTGCTCTCATTGACGGCGAGACCAATACAAGCGTGCTGATGGATGGGATGGCGTTCGGTGCCGCGCTCCTGACAGCGCCATCGTGCCGTCTCGTGATCCTAAGCGCCTGCGATACGGCCAATCCGGGGACCCTCGATCCCGTAAACGAGACGATTGACACATTCGCGGAGCAGATCGTACGCAATGCCGTTCCGGCCGTCATTGCAAGCCAAACGGTCATCGACAAGAGTACCATCGCCACGTTTTGTGAGGCTTTGTACATGGAATTGCTGAAATCCGGCTCAATAGATCTGGCGGTGGCCTCCGGACGGTGCAACGTGGCGGCACAACTTGGCACCGTCACTAGCGCGGCGATCGAATGGGGCATTCCGGTGCTGTATCGCCGCCTTGGGGCGGGCAGGCTGTTCGCGTGAGGAGGCAGCACATATGAGCTTTAATCCTAAACGAGTGCTTCTCTATCGAAAGGCCCCTTTGCCTGGGGAGATCGCCGGGGTCGCACCGCAACACAAGCCTGCCCAGCAAATCGATAGCACACACGTGGGCATCTGGGATCTTGATGTGAGCGCAGGCGCATTGCCGGGGCTACTTGATCGGATAGATGAGTGCCAGAGCCGCTTTACGTTCAGTATCATCGAAGCGCCATTCCCGACCGGGCTTACACTACCTGGCCCACACGTCGCACGGGAGTGGCTAGCGCGAACCGGCCAGCGCATGGATTCCGACCTAGCGCAACTCAATGTGTCGGCACGCGCAATATTGGCGACGGCGAAACCTGTGCTGAAACAGTTGCCCATCCAGTGGCTGGTCGTGGTAGTCAAGTCCATGATCTCCGACACGACCGACCGAAACGACTCCTGGCACAACCTATTCTCCACGCAGCATGGAAAGATCGTCGTGGCTTCGACATTTGGGCTTCGGGAATACGCCGCTCAGGCGGGTCGGTCATTCGAAAGCGCAGTCATGGGGGTTGCGCTGCCAGCGCTGCTAGCGGCAATGGTGCCAAACATTGAGTACCAGATGGCTACTACTGGCAGCATCTTCGACTTTTGCGAGAATCGTGCCGACATCGTAAAGTCGATTCGAAGTCCGCACATTGACCCGCAGAATCGAGTGAAGATTCCACGGGATGTACTGGAACCAGTGGAAAACATTCTCAGTCTACTTTCCAACTACAAGGGGCGCCCGCCCATGAGTCAGGTGCGCGGCATGTCACAGAGAAAGACCGTATTGAAAGGCCCACCCCTACCAACTCATAAACCGTCTGAAGCCTCATGGCCGGTTCGCGATGTGGGGAAAACGCCGCCGAACTCCGCAAGTGAAGTCTCAGTTGCGCTGGCCAAGCTTAATGCTTCGATGGGTGAGATGCCGTCCGCCGCTCGTAGAAAGCGGCTCGCACGAAACACCGTTCCCAAGCGGTCCAGCAGATCAAAACAAACAAAGGGGTAGGCCATGCCGACAGACGTTCTAGTATTCGTTCCTGGAACCACCGGCTCGGAGCTTTTCGATGGAAACGAGCGCGCGTGGCCTGGCTCGTTGCTCGATTGGACTACAGGATTTAGTGACACCAAGTTCGAGAGATTGCTGAAACCGACGCTCATGCCTGGCGACATCATACGTTCAGTTGCCGGAGGTGTCGTGGCCATCTACACCCCGTGGATTAAGGCGTTTGAGGCCATCCGCCGTGGAGCACAGCAACTCTTTCGCGAAAATCCGCTGGCCGGCGCGCCACCGACGCTGCGCCCGTTTCCGTATGATTGGCGTCTAGATCTGGAAGTCACGACGGCCAGGCTCGCCACGTTCCTCGACGATATCCTGTCAACGATCCCGGATCCTGACATCAAGCTTGTCTGCCACAGTCAGGGCGGGATGCTGGGCAGGTTCTACCTTGAGAGCGGTAAATTCGATTCCCGGCCGGCATTTGATCGAGTCTCACTCTTCGCCACATTTGGCACACCTCACAACGGCGCTCCGATCGCGTATGCCGCCGCCGTGGGGCTGCACAAAGCAGATTTTCTCTCGGTAAGGCAGACCAGGCTGTTAGCGAGTCATACCCAGTATCCGTCGCTCTATCAGTTATTCCCCGATTCCAGCCATTCTTTCATCTGGAAATCCGCCTCTGCGGCCGCCATTGAGAACGTGCCTGCGAACGACCCAGGTCTCGTTAGTAACTTCGAGCTCAACCAGGCCAACCTGGCGAAATGGCAGTCGTTTCGCAAAGGCCTGACTGGTAAACGCCCGCCGAGGGTTCGGTACTTCTACGTCATCGGATCCAGGCAGGAAACCCTCACAAGGCTCACTTGGGACGGCAATGCGATGCTTACGAAAGAGGAACTTGAAGATGCAGGTGACGGGACAGTCTCCTTGCTTGCCGCCATGGAAACCTCAACACAAAGCGAGTTTGTCGGCAAGTCGCACGTCTCGCTTATCGAAACATTGGCCGCGCGCCAAGCGCTTGCGGCGTTGTTTGGTGCGGAGACGTTGTTTCAGGCGGACGGAGAGATCACTCTCGCAGTCCGAAAAGTGATCGTGACAACTAACGAGACCATCCACGTTCAGATCGAGTTCCGGGCGGCGCCGAGCCGCGTCATGGGCGTCCTTCGCATTCAGCGAGCCGAGATCCCTGACCCGGGAGCTCCACCAGCGAGTCCGGTGTTTCGTGACGTCAATTTCATTAAGCCGATTACCATTGATATCACCAGTGCAGGCATCGAGTTTCTCAATCTAAAGTGCCCGCCCGTCACGGTGAGAGGTGTGTACAGACCCGTGTTTGACAGTGATGGAAGGGGTGCGGAGGGTCCTCGGTTCATCGTGCAGGAGGGGTAAGAAAACCGACGCTACCAAGAACACAGGCAATAGGCAGTTCTCCACCCGAGCAGCAGACGAGTGCACCGCCATGTCGAGAAGTGAACTTATCGTAGTGGCCTGCTGCTGGTTTCAACGACACCGAGTTAGGTGTATGAAGGAACCTGGAGGTGGGCATGGCGCGACGCACGTTTACGCGAGAGTTTAAGGTGGAGGCGGTGAAGCTGATCTAAGAACGTGGGGTATCCGTGGCGCAAGCCGCACGGGATTTGGGCGTGCATGGCACGGTGTTGCGCCGATGGGTGCGGGAGAGGATGGGGGATCCGCAGCAGGCCTTCCCCGGCCAGGGGCAGATGAAACCTGACCAGCTGGAGCTCGAACGCCTTCGGCGCGAGGTCACCAAGCTCAATGCCGAGCGGGACATTCTAAAAAAATCCGCCGCAGATTCAACTGGTCAGTGCAACACCACCTGGTTTCGTCCAAGATGGCGGCTGTCACGTTTAGGATGGAAGTGGTATGGCACAAGTAGGACGACCGGGGATGACCGAGACACAGAAAGACGAGGTGTGGCGGCGGTGGCGAACGGGTGAATCACTGAGCGACATTGGCCGTGCCGTTGGCAAATTCCCCGCGTCGAACTTTGGGCTGTTGCGACTCTACGGGGGATTACACCCCCAACGCGCCGTCGCGCAGCCCGTGCTCTCACGCTGGCCGAGCGCGAAGAGATTTCGCGGGGCCTCGCAGCCGGCTCCTCGCTCCGTCAGATTGCGAGGACACTCCATCGTGCCCCGTCGACAATTAGCCGTGAGGTCGCGCGGAACACGAGGGCGCAGACGTATCGTGCAATCCGGGCGAATGAGCATGCCTGGGACCGGCCGCGTCGTCCGAAACTGAGCCGACTCGCACTGAATCGGAAGCTCCGGTATATAGTGGCCAACAAGCTCGCACTGGATTGGTCTCCGGAACAGATCGCCGGGTGGCTCAAACGGACGTATCCGGACGAGGTGAGTCTGCACGTGTCTCACGAAACTATTTATCGAAGCCTGTTCATCCAGACGCGGGGCGTACTGAAAAAGGAGCTCCAGAAGCATCTCCGGACTCAGCGCGTGTTTCGCCAATCGCGACACAGCAATATTCGGGGATTGCGGCGTGGGCACATTATCGATGGGGTCTCCATTGCCAATCGCGCCCCTGAGATCGAAGACCGAGCCATCCCGGGTCATTGGGAAGGTGACCTCATTGCCGGACGTGGCAATACCCACATCGCGACGTTTGTCGAGCGGCACTCCCGGGTTACGATGCTCGTGAAAGTCTCTGGCAAGGACACCAGAACCGTGGTGAGGGCCCTGAGCACGCAGGTCAGGAAGCTGCCGGACCAACTCCGTCAATCGTTGACCTGGGATCGCGGCATGGAACTCGCGGACCACAAAACGTTCACCCTGGCGACTGACACCCAAGTGTATTTCTGTGATCCCCGAAGCCCCTGGCAACGCGGCACCAACGAAAACACGAACAAACTGCTTCGGCAGTATTTCCCAAAGGGAACGGACCTGTCCTTACATTCGCAACCTGAGCTCAACCGGGTCGCGCACAGGTTGAATCAGCGGCCCAGAAAGATCTTGGGATATGAGACCCCGGCGGAGAGGCTACAGGCGAGTGTTGCATCGACCGGTTGAACTCCCAGCCGTACGTCGTAAAAAATCCCGCTCCTGTTTCAAGGTCGCATTTTCTCGTCGCAGCCGGGCGAGTTCCTCCTGTTCCACACGCGTCGACTGGTGTGTGTGGCCCTGGTTGTCCGCCTGTTGCTGCTCAGCCCGCCAGCGGTAGAGCAGGTGGTCGGCAATACCCAGATTGGTAGCTACGTGTGCAACAGGCTGGGCGGAGTCTCGTACCAATCGGACTGCTTCGGCTTTAAATTCTCCCGTGTAACGCCGTCGTGTCTTGGATATCATGCTGTCTTCCGATTTCATCCTGTTCCTCCTTATACAGGTGTCTCTGAAATCGAGGGAAGCTCACCTCGCCTTTGCAAGAACAAGATTATTATGATTATATTTATTTGCTAATCGAGATCTCTGCCGCATGAGAATTCTTCTGTCACCTCCACGAGACGGCTGATCCGTTCCCGCACGCCCTTGATGAAACGTTCGTGTATCGCTAGCCGTTTGTCTTGCTCAACAGAAGCGCTGGCCACATGAAACAGTCGCAAGGCGGTACGAATGTCGGGAGTACGCTGCGGGCATTCCTTCTGAATGGCCTCGACCAGGGCGATTAAGCCATAGACGTCGGCCTTCTCCCAGAGATAAGGGAAGGATTTCGCCTTTTGCTCCGACACAGACTCGGACTCATAGAGTTTTCTCGCCTGTGCGCGCGCATAACGTAAAGCGGTTTTGTGAGCCAGAAGTTCTCTGACGTGGTGTCGGACCTTGGCAAAGTCCTGACAGATCTGGAGGCGTGCTCTGGATTCATTACTCACGGATAGCAGGTTGGGGGTCTGAATGTCCCCGCAAGGTGAGCTCCGTCGCAACTCATCTTTTGGGAGTAACGCGTAATCGTCAAGTAGGCTCTTATCGATCGGCCGGCACTCAGGGGAAACCTGTGTGTAGTGACCGAGAAAGGTCTCTATTCCCTTCTTGATTTCGATGGGGAGGGACAGTCCGTCCAATCGTTTCTGTATGCTGTGGCAAGAAATTTTGACTGCCTCCAACCTGCCTTCTCTCGACCTTTCCGCAAACGTGGCCAATGTCGAAAGCTCGTTGCTGCCGTGGCCATCAGGAAAGTTCTGGTTGAGCCATGCGTCGACGTCCTCGCCGGGAATAAACTCACTGCGGCCTTCGACCGGAGGAGGGGACAGGGCGACGTATTTCGCATATTGCAGCACAAAGTACTCCTCTGCCCGAGAGAACCGCTTTTGGGCAACTTGCTTTCCCTTAAGGACAGCTTCAGGTAGCCAGTCGATTTGTTTTTTCTTCGCTTCAGCCTTTTCATGGGCCTGGAACAAGTGCTTGAGTCCGCCATGAAAATCGCGGTTGAGGTGAATGGAGTAATAGCCCAAGAGAAAGGAGAGATTGAAGTCGTCCGGAAAGGTCGTGGCCCCTCGGTAGAGGTAATGGAAGCCTTCGCTCGTTTTCCCGAGGAGCATCGAGAATCTGGCCAGCAGATAGTCATACCATGGGGACTCGGCTTGGGCTTCTGGCTTCGTCAGCAGATGTCGGATGAATCGCTCTGCCCACGAATCAATGGCCGTTTTTTCGCGCATGATCGTAGCAGGTGAGGATTTCGGATTTAGTAATGCGAACACATATCCCGTCAGTTCTGGTTTCTCCGGAAGGGCATCCAGCAAGCCAGCAAGTTTGGTTGCAGGGGGATTGGATGATGGCTTCTCCGGCTCTCCTTCACTGGGATCGCATGCCGGAACTGAGTCGATGAGTGTTCCTGTGCGCAAAGCAGAAGCAATGATCATATCTTGCTTGATTCGACATTTCATGAAGGTAACGGGGATTGGATCGGCAGAGGCTTTTTGAATCCCCAGAAGATCCAAGGCTCGAGTTTCATTCGCATAGAGATCCCAGAGTTGGCTTCTGATCTGCGTTAATTGAAGGGATCGACTTTCAGTGGTCTTTTTCGAAAAGTGTTCGCTCGTTTTTGTGAGGACATCGAGCAACACCCCGACCTTGTTCGCGACCACATGAGGAGTTTCGAACTCCATAGGCCAGCAATAATGACGGTCCGGATTGACAATGCTGTCGCAACTCGCTGCATATTGTTTGTCCGCCAATTCTTCATACTCCCGCTTGATCGTGCTCGACCGTTCGGCAACCACCGCCCGTCCCGCCAGGACGAGGGTCTCGATTTCGGCTTTGCTCGGAAGCAAGCTCACATTGTTGAGGTCGCTGAGGACCTTCCGTTCCATCTCTGTGAAATCGAACGCTCGCGCGACCTCGCTGATGGAGTCGGTCATGGAATTCGTCTTGCTCTGAATCGCCAGGCTCTGCTCGACGATCCTTGTCACCACTCGGCTGTTCTTGACGAGGTCGCGCATATTCAACTCGACCACTCCGAAACCGAAGTTATTCAACAATCGTTGGGCGACAAGGCGCGACAGATCCGTGCGATCCCTGATCAAGACGTCGAAACTATCGTCAATGTGGCCCGCCAAGGCGGGCAGTGAGGAGGTGGCGCTCACGCCAGCATTGACGATGAGCAGGAATGCCTTTTGGGACTTCGGGTTTTCTTTTTGGGCCGTGGGGAGATCCGTGACCTCTGCAATGGCGAGGGAAGTTCTGGTGGGCTCGCTGGAGGAAACGGCCAGGCCATGGCCGTTCGCCAAGGTCCAATCATCCTCTTGGAACCGATCCCTGTTTTTCCGTTCAAAGATGGCCCTGAGCAGACCGGTCACTCCAAGATTGTCGCTGACACCCCCGTCCACCAGGATCGGTGACCTGATTTGATCCCCCAGGATCAATGGGCAGTTTGTGGGGATGTGTGCGGTATCGGTAGCCTGCAGGTGCGATTTCAACCGCATCGGCGAGAAGACGCCGGGAAGGCTGCTCGATGCCGCCACCGCGGTTGCCAGGTCGAGCGTTCGGAACAACTCGACATCACCCAAGCAGGCGAATGTCTCCTTGTCGAAGGTGAAGACCCGGCCGTTGGCGATATCGGTTGCGTTAATTAGCAGGTTAGCTCGTCCTATACCGTTCGCTTTGACCGGCTTTCCTCCGAACAGGGCTCCCGTCAGGGTTTCAGCAGGCTTAGCCTGCGCTTCCAATTCACCGAACCTCTGCCCATCCAGGAAGAGCTTGTTATAGATCGCCCCCAATTGTTCGCTCTCGAATAGACCGTCATAGAGCCACATCGTCGCAAAGGGGGCCACCTCGACCTCCGGGATTGGAAGCACTGGGAGCTTGAATGTCTGAAAAATTGTGTCAAGTGCCGAAGCGACCAACATGGCCAGTGGACGCCAGATAGGAGTCTTCTTTTCCAGCGTGAATAGCTTCCACTTTAACTGAGCGTCTTTGAGCCTTTGTCCGAACTCAACCAGACGGTCGGGATGGGTCTTGTAATAGGCGGCCGTGATGGCGCCGCCTGATACGCCGGACAGAAAGCGGGCGTTATCCAGGAACGAAGCTCCTCCATCGCGCCCACAAGGACTCGAACGGTCGTCATCCGAGTATTCTTGGTCTTCGAGATAATGCAGAGAGAACCGTGCGGGGGTGGTGTGGCCGTTGTGATCGTCCGAATCTGTAGAATCCTCCTGTCGTTTCAGCAGACAGAGCTTGCGTAACTCCAACATGACCCCATGGGAAAAGGCCGCCGCACGCAACCCTCCGCCTGAGAGCGCGATCCCGATCCATGGTACCGCATCCGGCTCGTATGCAGAGTGTGGATGACTCGGCATGGCGGTGACTGGAAGGAGCAGCGTGAATGTGACGGCGAAATAGCCAACAGATGTGCGCTTCTTCCACATGGGCATCCTCTCTCAGCAGCCTGGTCTCGTTCGCAGGATGTTGTGGTCTCCTAAGGCGTCACCTTGTCTGGCACCTTAGCCCTGATTTCGTCGACGAGCTCAAGAACCTTATCAAGCACTCTGCACGTGTCGTTCATGTTGGTCGACACCTGCTGTTCCATGGCTTTGATATCCGTAACCAGCTGAGTCGCATCGTCCTTGGTCTTCTGCGCCTTGGGTCGCACCTCCTCTGTTCTTGTCGCCTTGTCGGCCTTTTCGATGGCACTCTGCGCCTTTGTCTTCGCCTCTTCGAGGCGGTTGATATTGTCTGCGTTCGATTGAAGACGCTTCGCGGTCGCTTGTCGTTCCATTGCTTCCTTCCCTGCTTGTAGGAGCTTCTTTTTCGCCTCTTTCTTGGTCTCATCGTTAGACGTTTGGTCGTCAATGATCGCTGAGGCCTTCTCAGCGTCCTCCTTGGTTTTTTGAATCTTCTCTTCCAGCGCTTGGGCGTGTTGAAGGAGCTTGTCGGCTCCGCTCTTGGTGATTTGAACCAAACGTTTCGCTTCTTGGGCTTCGTTTCCGGCCTCCTCGGCTTTCCTCTTGTCTTCCTCCTCCTCCGTCAATCCACGGATGAGGTGCGTCGCCGCGCAGCCGGTTGCAAAATGCTGTTCGATCTTGGCCGGACCGAACCAGTTCACGGCCAAGTGGAAGACGGCTAAGACTGAGTAGGCGTCCCTTGCGATGCTGGAACCAGAGTAGGCTGACGGAGGTGACTCGCTACATCCACGGTCGGAGGGCGGCCCAGCCGGCTTCTCGTCGAGTTTCGTCACAGGAACCATGGCGATCTCCGCCCTCTTATAGCCAAACGTAATGCTCGGAGGCGTTTCATTGGCGGGCGGGGTGGCCTCCAGGCCTACGGTGGTGCCGGTGGAAAAATAGACAGAAGGATTCTTCAGGCAACAGGCGGTCATGAAGAGCGGAATCGGAACCATCAGCCATCGGTGGATTCGGGACCATGAGGCCATCATGGGCTATTTCCCTTCCTATGGTCCTGCTTCACCTAGAAGCAGCGTTTCCCCTTGCGCTTGTCGCTGGTCCGTTCCAGGACATTGTCCCTGAAGTAGTGGCGGGTCTGGACGCTATTGGCGGCTTTGGCCGCCGCCATCCCGGTCGCAAAAAACGAGCGGATCTGCAGGCCGTCCGGCACGTCGCGACCTGTCGACGTGAGGCCTTCGAAAAAATCCCACAGCGAGGGGTTCGCCATGACACAGAATTCGGCGAGGACCGAATAGGTATCGGTTTGCGCTTCAGAGGCATTGCCGGACGTAGTATTCCTGTGCTCGGCCGGAATGATGGTGGTTTCTTCTCGCTTATAGCCAAGCGCGATTTTGGGGGGCTCTTTGGCCACTTGAGAGATTTCCAGGCCGAATTTGGTGGCGGTGGTGACCACGAGGTAATCCTTACAACCGACAGAGGAACAGGCTGCGGCAACTACGCAAAGCAAACGCAAACCTTGGAGGAGCGGTAACGATGTCATCGGATCACCTCCTGTAGGCAGGGCTCAAGGGATTCATCCGGCTTGGCATCGCAGACCAGAAAGCGAGTCGTAAGCGGCCTGTTGCTTGAAAACTCCAGGAGATAGAGCGCATCAGGGTGTGGCCAGAACCGGCTCGTGCGTGAGGTGCCGAATGTAATGTTCGATCCTTCCCTGTCGAGCGCGGTTGAGAGTTGAAGGCCCACCACTCGTTTCGCCACAAATTCGGCCTCATGCGCTTGTTGGATCGATGCATGAAACGGACTGATCCGCCAGGAGCCGATGGGGATCGCGGCGAAGGATGACCAGGCGAGAGGGTGGTTTTGACTCGCAGCTCCATCTGTCTGTCGGAAGGCCAGGGGGACGCTCAGCAGTTTGCTGAAGTAGCCGATGGTGATCCCCCAGCGATTACCGCCCTCGACAAGCAACGGCAGCCAGGCTTGCTCTGCCAGAAAGGCTTGACTGTCAGGTGGGGTGGCGATACGGAACAGCGTCGGCCCCCACAGGTGGTCCGCAGATTCACCGTGCCACACACATCCCAGCTCCATGAGAAGCATCAGGGACAAGATCATCACCCGGCAGCAGTGTCTGCCCACCTGATCCTCCATGGTTCGGCTTATGCGCCTATCGCTACAGGGAGATCGTCCGAGCGGACGATCTCCCTCGTTACTGACACCGACGAAAGGGCTCTGTACTGCGTCTGTGACTGCCCACCGCCTGAGAGCGGGCGAGCAAGCATTGATAGGCCGACAAATAATGGCGCAAGCAATTCCCAGGCCGAATCGTGAACGGCCTCAGCATGAAATGGTGTACGTACCATAACCTATTGATGTGAATTGGCAGGTGATCAGACATGAATGAAATTCCTCATTCACTGAGGCAGAATACGGAGGCCCGAGAAAATGGAGGCATTATCCGTTGTGATACAGCTGTCGTATCGACTGGGATACAGTGAGCGAGGCTTCGACAGGGATCAGATAGGGTCGCTCGCCGGTGCGCCACGGGCAGACGCCACTTCGTGGGGCCCACCGCCCCTGCGCTGGCCTCCAGCCAGCCTCCGGACACCCGGCTCCCTAAATTCCCACCAAGAGCCGCCGACGTATCAGGTATAGATTCGCCAACCCGCAGCTGATGAAGAGCCAATTCGTATTCTTCGCCAGCCTCCGGTAGCGGACTTTCGTCCACCCAAAGATCCGTTTGATCACCAAGAACGCATGTTCGACTTTTAGCCCGGACCTTCGGCTTCGTCCGGTTCTGCGCCAGGTCCGCCTCACTCAGGGGCCGATTCCGAGGGCTTTGGCCTGAATAAAACAAGTGGCCTGGGGCACTTGCTGTCTGGCGTCAACTAGATTTGCGGACCGCATTGCCGCGGCTGAAATGTTACCGAGAAGGAACCGTTGCCTCATCTACAATGCTACCGGCCGTCGCGGACGGCGGGAAAGGAGCATCCATGAAGAGGCAACTGAGCGTGACGAGTCGTCAGGAGTTGATGGATTCGCTACGAGAGCGCTACCGTTCAGGTTCGCGAGGGGGAAAGTGTCGGATCTTGGACGAATTTGTGGCGGTGACAGGATACCACCGTAAACATGCGATCCGTCTTCTGAGGCTGGGCCGGGTAGAACTCACCGCAGTGGCTCGGGCGCGCCCACGTCGCTACGGCAACGCGGTCGCCGAGGCACTGGTGGTGCTCTGGGAGGCCTCCGATCGAGTCTGCGGCAAGCGGCTCAAGGCACTCATCCCAACCCTGCTTGACGCGCTGGAACGACATGGACACTTGCAGCTCGACCGGGATGTCCGTGTGAAGTTGCTCTCGGCCAGCGCGGCGACGATTGACCGACTCCTCGTCCTTCCCAGAAGCGGGAGCTCTCCCCGTCGACACCGTCGCTCGGGGCCCACGACGACCATTCGACAGAGTGTACCGGTGCGGACCTTCGCCGATTGGGGAGAGCCCGTTCCCGGGTTCGTCGAAGCAGATCTGGTCGCTCACTCCGGTGAACGTGCCAGTGGCAGCTTCGCGCAGACCCTCACGCTCACGGACGTGGCGAGTGGCTGGACCGAATGTGTGGCCCTCGTCGTCCGAGATGGGGCGCTTGTCACGGAAGCGCTCACGAAGCTGCGCAGGACCCTGCCTTTCCACCTGCGTGGCGTTGATACAGACAATGGCAGCGAATTCCTGAACGAGATCGTCATCGCGTACTGTCATGACCATGCGATCGAATTCACGCGGGCGCGGCCCTACCGCAAGAACGACCAGGCCTGGGTCGAACAAAAGAACGGCTCGGTCGTCCGACGGTTGGTCGGATACCGACGGCTTGAAGGGCTCGCGGCGGTTGGGGTGCTGGCTCGGCTCTACGAGGCGGCCAGGCTCTTCGTGAACTTCTTCCAACCCTCGTTCAAACTGGCTTCGAAGACCCGGGTCGGTGCCCGGGTAACGAAACACTATCACCTGCCGGCCACCCCAAGCGCCAGGCTCTTAGCATCGGAGGCCGTTCCAGAAGGGGTGAAAGCCAAGCTGCGCACCGTGGCGGCCTCCCTGGATCCGCTGCGGCTGCTCAATGAGATTCGGACGATGCAGGGCCACCTCGCGGCGCTCGCCGCCGGCGAGGTCCCGGCACTGCCCGCGAGCTGAGATCCGGAGCTGGAGACGTTTCTGAAAAGTCTGAGGACGGCCTGGCAGAAGGGCGACGTGAGGCCGACCCACGCCGTGCCGCCAACGTCATCGCGGGACTGGCGGACCCGCGTTGATCCTTTCGAGCAGGCCTGGCCCCTGGTCCGCCGCTGGCTGGAGGCTGAGCCCGATCGAACAGCCAAGGAGCTCTTCCATCGTCTCCAGGTCGCACACCCCGCTACATTCTCAGACGGGCAGCTTCGAACACTCCAGCGGCGGGTCCAGGAGTGGCGTACAGCGGAGGCCAGGCGGCTCATTCTTGCCACTCCCAGCGCGGACGGATTGGCCCATGATTTTGACCCCACGCTCGGGTAACATTCAGTGGTGAGGCAACACGCCCCGCAATTCTAATTGTCGCTGAACACACTTGCTGCTGAATCACGGCGTGTTGGCCACTATAGGCAGCATCCCCCCAGACCCGCGTCTCCTGGCCATGCAGCAGTTCCGGCAACACCTGGCTGTCATGGACGTTCGCCGCAGTCGCCGCCACCGAATGCATCAGCTTGGTCCGGCTGTCCATGCCGATATGCGCCTTCATACCGAAGTACCACTGGTTGCCCTTCTTCGTCTGGTGCGTCTCCGGGTCTCGCGCCTTGGTCCAATTCTTCGTCGAACTGGGGGCGCTGATGATGGTGGCATCCACAATGGTCCCTCGGTTGATCTGCAGCCCCTGCTCCGCCACATGGGTGCGGAGCAGGGCAACCAACTGCTCCCCCAACTGGTGGGCTTCCAGCAGGTGGCGAAACTTGCAAATCGTCGTCTGATCGGGGACGGGTGCACGGCCCAGGTTAATTCCCACAAACTGCCGCATGGCCCGCGAGTCGTATGACGCCTCCTCCACGGCCGGATCCGACAGGTTAAACCAATGTTGCAGGAAGTGGATACGGAGCAGGCGCTCAATCCCGATGGGGGGACGGCCAGCCCCCTCGGCCTTGGGATAGAAGGGCGCGATCACTCCGGCCAGCTCGGTCCACGGAATCACGCGGGCCATCTCGTCGAGGAACCACTCGAGGCGCGTCCACCCAGCCGCTCGGCAGTGAGAAATACTGGTCTGAAGGGGGAGTCCTTCACGGTGCCGACTCCCCCTTCCAAACGACGAATCTACCGAAACCAGACCAGGTCGATCCGTTTTTGTGGTGCACGTTCAAAACCGTGATAAATGCATTGGGCGTCCGGCATAAGAGGCAACGCCGCTCGCAGGAGCACTTCATTGCCGCTGCGGCGGTCCTAGCAACAGTTATGATGAATTGTGGCCCAGGCGACTATCAGTGCAACCATAGCTTTACCCGTGTGTTGGGGTTGAGTAAGTCACCAACACACTCGAATTGATGCGAGCTTGGTTCTCTTGGTGGTCTGAACTGGGCCGCCGACAGGGAATTCGCGCAGGTGGAGCTCGTGATACGGCTTAATTGAGCGTGAGCAGGTGCCCAGCTCGATTCACGGCTGTCCTGTAGGGAGCCGTCACGACGTTCGGCATGAGCTGTCCTGGATAGGCTTGACCTTTGATGGACGGATCGAGCGGCACGCATTGGGCGCCATTGACGGCGTACGTCTTAATGGGCGGCAACGTGGGAGGTAACGGGGGGAGTTGATAACGTACCGTGAGGGCCAATTCAATCGGTGTCTCCTGACGATTGTAGGCCACTAAGGGCGCGCCCACGGGAATCGCGCAGGTCGAACGAAAACTGGTCATCTGTTCTCTCGAACATGACGGGTAGGTCCGATAGGCCCGGTGCTGTTGGATAGCCTCGACGTCTTGCTGTGAGGGGACCACCATCCAATCCAGCGGACCATTGGTGTGGAGTTCGATGTCCACCTGGGTTGGCAGGGTGGTATTGAGCGTGGTCACCGAGAGTGATCGTGGCTGGATCCAGCGTGTCTCTTCCCGCTGGACTGGGGGCTGTTGGATGGCATACCGCTGTTCAAGCGTGGGGACGATCGTGCGTGGGTCGACCTCGCAGGCCATGGTATAGGCATGGTCCTCTGTGAATACGAGATAGTTAGGAATGCCAACGTTGTCGAGCAGTGACGCGAGGAGAATCGACAGGTCTTCACAATCCCCCGCGCCAATGTCAAGTGTCGCCTGTGGGGACTGAATGTGCTCCCGGGCAACAGGATCGGCCAGATAGCCGATCTCCTGTTGAACAAATCGATACAATTCGGTCAGCACGCAGGTGCGATCGCCGGCTGGACAGTCTTTGACTTTTCCATAGGCCAACGCCCGAAGCGCATCGGATGCCGGCACGATGGCATCCAGATACCGCTGATAGCGATGGGTCGGCGATTGGAGTGGCGTGCGGGGACTGACGGGGACAGGGGCTGCCTGCTGCGTGGTCGTCCGCGCCTGGTCCGTGACGGTGTGCGTCAGGCGGTACCACGACCCTAGGCCGATCAGCACCAATCCGATCACCAGGACTCGGCGCGTCGGCAGACGAGAAGCCGGCGGGGGATCCCGGTGGTGCATGTATGCTCGATCGCGGACGCCCATGGGTCTGTCCTATCAAGAACGTGAGGGCTCGCAGCCTCTCTGCGAGCCACGGGAGCTCATACCTGCCTCCCCGGCATTGCTCGCGGCATTCATTGCACTCTATCACGAAGAGGGAGAATGGCCCATGATTTGCGCGATTTGGGGCCTCATCGCCGTCGCGACGGCAAGGGGGCCCCCGGACTACCGTCAGGGCTCAGTAGAGACGCGCTGATGGATCTCTCGGGCACGGGTCCTGACTGGATGTCCACCCCTGGCAGTCTTGCTCCGACGACATGGGCGAGAGATGACCGAGGATTGGGAAAGCTAAGGCCATCTGCATGGCACGCTTCCACCGCTCCTGGATGCGGCACGTGCCGAGTGCTTGCGGGTCTAGGGGGGGGTGGTGAGCCTAATGCGGCTTCCACCAGTTCAGGAGCTATCACTACTTCGCAGCATCGAAGTAATCCGGAGCGAACGTCCGCCCACACTGGTTACAGTTGTATTGAAGGAATAAAGTTGTTACGAACCTATCTCAAAATCGTTTGAGGAGCATCGTGATGCAGGCGAGCTGCACAAACCCGAGGAAATTGGCGGCGTAGTACTCCCAGCGAATGAGGAGTCGGCGTTTCCACTGGAGCCAGGCAAAGAACCGTTCAACGAGCCAGCGGCGTTGGTACCGGCGGAGATGCCGCCCATCCTGGGTCTTGAGTTTACGCGTGGAGCGATGCGGCGCGATCAGGTTCACACCGTCGTGATGGAGGTCGGCATCGAGGCCATCGCTATCATACGCCCGATCCCCGATGAGATGCTCGAGCTTGGCCTCGAGCATGTAGAAGTCGAAACTGAGTTGCACCAGGGTGACTTCATGATGATTCGCCGCATGGGTGCTCACGGAGAGGGGCAGTCCGTGCCGATCCACAATCGCCAGGATTTTCACGCCCTTGCCGCGCTTTGTGAGTCCGATGGCCTCGCCGCTGCCCTAGGCCGCCGCAAACGTGGCATCGATGAAACTCTCGCGTTCATCCAGGGCCCCTTCGTCACGCAGCGTGTTGGCCAGCTGGGTGAGAACCTCGCGCAGGACCTCTCGTTGACACCATTGTTGGAATCGGCGATGCACCGTCTTGTAGTTGGGATAGCACTGCGGGAGCAGAAGCCATTGCGCACCCGTGTTTAGAATCCAGAGCACCGCTTCCAGGACGGCTCGGGTTGGGATCGGTTTGCGGCCCGGGCGAGTGTCCGGAATGTGTTCTTCAGGAAAATGATCCCGAATTCGTTCCCATTGATCGTCGCACAACCGCAGCATGGGAGCACGTATACGGACCTGCCGTCATGCTGTCAATAATTTTGAGATAGGTTCACATCTACGGGGTGGTATTGTGATGTTGGTCCCGTTACGAGACAGCCTTTAACAGGAGTAGACCACTTCTTCAGCACCCAGGCTCACCTGACGTTGTTGGGAAAATTCCTCCGAGGTCAGGGTCGATCATCGGCTGCCGGTGCAGTAACGCAGAAGGAGGATGTGCTACCCCAGCGGAATGCTCTCGTCCTCGGTTGCGTGCGTACCTGGTGCGTGGCACAATTGTCATGCCCTAGTCTCAATTTTCTGGGCTCACTCCACCACGGAACAATATGACATGCGAGGGGTCGTTCGGGCGGTTGTAGCGCTCGGTCTCCTGCTGCAGTGGTCGGTCCTTCATGCGTGGGATACCACTGGCCATGCCGTCGTGGCCATGTTGGCTGAGGAGCGACTCACTCCGCAGGCACGCTCCGCTGTCAAGACCTTGCTGAAAGGCCAATCCCTGATGGACGTGGCCTCCTGGCCCGATCAAGTCCGGAATAAACAGACGGCGCCCTGGCACTATGTGAATATCGAAATCGAAGAAAGCCGGTATGACCCGGATCAGCACTGTCGTGTTCGGCAATGTGTGATTGGGCAAATCGAACGATTTCGGCAGATACTGACTAAGCCGTCGATCGATTCGGTGAAGCGGCAGAAGGCGCTGAAATATCTCGTCCACTTTGTGGGGGATCTGCATCAGCCGCTACATGCGGGCCAAAATCACGACCGCGGCGGGAACGACGTCACCGTCGAATTTCTTGGCCAGAGGATGAATCCCTTCACCAGGAAGCCCTGGAATCTACATCAGGTCTGGGACAATGGCTTGCTCGAGCAGTACGCGCCTGATGTCACGCACGCCGTCGCACAGATCGATCAGTACCTGGCGTCGCAACAGGAGGCCGATTTGGCGAGCGGGTCAGTCGTCGAATGGGCGATCCAGTCCCACGATCAGGCCAGAGACCATGCCTACACCTTCGGTGCGGACAAGCGCCTTGATGAGCGGTATGTCAAACAGGCGCTTCCGGCCATTGAGGCCCAACTTGCAAGAGCTGGTGTCAGGCTGGCGTATCTGCTCAACACAGCCTTGACGAATGGATCGGTCGGGCCTTTGCCTGAGGATCACGCAACACCTGTCAGTCCGTAAGGAATCAGGCGAGAGAGGGAATGAAATGGACGAACGATTGAATCCGCGGGAGACGTTCACCACCGAAGAGGGCGTCCTGGCGAATATGTGGGCGCTTGAGGCGTTGGTCGAGCTCTTCGAACGGAAAGGATTGTGTACCAAGCAAGAAGTGCACGAGCTCATTGCCGAGCTGCGAGCCCGCCACTCCGAATTGAATGGGAAGGTGATCGTACCTGGGCCGCCGACCGACACCCGCGAAGAACAGATGCTCATCAAGCACATGCTGGGCGTCATTGAGGCCGTTGGCCTGCAGCCGGACGAGGCGAAGGAATTGCTCCGACGAGTTTCGCTAGCAGTGGATCGCAAGGCGCAAGGTCGCACCCCATGAAGGAAGCGTTGTGAGCAATCCCCCGGAGTCGGACTCAGCATTCCCCGAGACTTACCTTTCTGAGGCGGTGGCCGATCCCGTGGTTCAATCCATCCTGGATTTGTTCAATCGTGAAGGCCTGTCCAGCCAGCAGAGCCGACTCATGCTTCAGCGTGTGCGCGACTTGATTGATACCGGGGAGTTGCTCGCCCGACGCACCTCACACTAGAACCTATCTCAAAATTGCTTGAGGAGCATGGTGATGGAGGCGAGCTGCACAAAACCAAGAAAGTTGGTGGCGTAGTACTCCCAGCGGACCAGCACGCGTCGCTTCCATTGGAGCCACGCAAAGAACCGTTCGACGAGCCAGCGGCGTTGATACCGCCGCAGATGACGCCCATCCTGGGTTTTCAGTTTGCGCGTTGATCGGTGCGGGGCAATCATGTTCACGCCGTCCTGCTTGAGGTCATCGTCGAGCTCATCGCTGTCGTAGGCGCGATCGCCGATGAGGTGCTCCGGCTTGGCTTCGAGCATGTAGAAGTTGAAACTCAGTTGCACGAGCGTGACCTCATGATGATTGGCGGCATGCGTGCTCACCGAGAGTGGCAGCCCATGGCGATCGACAATCGCGAGGATCTTGACGCCTTTACCACGGTGGGTTTTCCCGATGTCGTCGCCCCCACCCTTCGCTGAGGCAAACGTGGCATCGATGAAGCTCTCCCGTTCATCAATTGCGCCTTCTTCGCGCAGCGTATTCGCGAGCTGGGTCAGGAGGTCTCTCAGCACTTCGCGTTCACACCACTGCTGAAATCGGCGATGCACCGTTTTGTAGTTGGGAGAGCACTGCGGCAGCATGTGCCACTGCGCGCCGGTGTTCAGGATCCACAGGACGGCCTCCAAGACGGCGCGGGCCGGTACCGGTTTGCGGCCGGGGCGGCCTTCGGGGATGTGTTCCTCGGAAAAGTGTTCCCGAATCCGTTCCCATTGATCGTCACGCAATCGCAACATGCGGGCGCATTATAGGGACTTCTCACATCGATACAACCATTTTGAGATAGATTCTAGTGAGGGGGATCCGCTCCCGCCCAACGTGGGATACTGCAACTGGGCGAGTGGGGGTAGGCCTCTCTCATGCACCCCGCCACACGATCCCGACGCACTGCTTCTGAGCGTCTCCCTATCCCCTGTGCCCTGTATTCGGCTACCGAAGGCCTCCACGATGAGGGCACGATCCTGAATCTCTCGCTGACGCACGGTCACGTGGAAAGCGGCGCCAGAGTCGTGCCGGGTATGACCCTCGTGCTCTTTGTGATTCTTCCCGGGACATCGCGCGCGGTAGTGATCGGGGAGGCGCTTGTCACCTGAGTCCGGGGTGAAGAGTGTGGTCTCCGACTCGATGGGCTGAGGCCAGAGGATACGGTGAGTCTCGAGAGCTACCTTCGCGCAACTGCCCACACGCGGCCTGTGAGTTCCTCCCTCAGCTACGCCTTCGCAGATTAACCACACCGAGTAGAGGTGGCCCCATGGCGACATCGACGTTTCACATCCGAGCCCATCATCGGTTGCCGATGCAGTGTACGGTCTATTTCTCGAACGCGGACCTGCACGGGGCCGGCACGCTCTGGAATCTATCTCTCGATGGGTGCCGGGTGGATGGGAATGTGCTTCCGCTGATCGGAGCCCAGTTCGAATTGCTCATCCTACTGCCTGGCCGGCGCGCCTCGATTGTCGTCCAGTCCGCCCAGGTGGCCTGGACGCGTGGACACGAATTCGGGTTGCGGTTGCTCAGCGTGCAGCCGGTGGATCACCGTCGCCTTCAGCAGTTCGTGACCGGGCGTGTGCGTGACCTGGTGTCGTGACCGAGATCACGCCAATGGACATGATTGGGCACCGACGAAGAGGCGTTCCTGTAGGCCCTGGCCGCCTGGCAGGCGGTGCCTGAAGGCCTCACCCCCCCAGATCTTCCCTCTTCCGACGTACCGAGACCGGGGAATGCGCCTGGAGCTTCGACCGGCTAATCTTGAGACATACGCGCAGTCCACAGCTCACATCACGAGGAGGACGGATGAAGAAGCGGTACAGCACGAGAGCGTCAGTCCCGAGCACCGGGGTGCTGTCGTGTGAGGGGCGGGTGGGACAGGCGGAGGTCGTCAACCTGTCCGTGCCGGGCTGTCTCCTCACGACGCGCATGGCACTCAAAGTCGGCCAGTATGTGGACCTGCGGCTCTCGTTCCCAACCAGCCCCACGCCCCTGCAGTTCAAGCTGGCCGCCGTACGCTGGGTGAGCCAAGGCCAGGTCGGCCTCGAGTTTATCCGTATGTCCGAGGCCGATCAGACGCGGTTGCGCTGGCTGGCTGGCCATCTCGAGCCGCGGAGACCGCACGCCAACCGGAGCGAGCGCGTGGTCTGTCTGAGTGCTACGCAGGCCTAGCCCCCATGACCGGAAGAAGCGTCCCGAGGAGGCTGATGCACCATATTTGTCGCATTGACCGAGACCGCACCCACCAGCATGCCTGGCAAGTGACCGTCCGGCGGTCGAACCAGGTCTATACCCGCAATTTCCCCGACCGTCGCCATGGGGGACGAGATCAGGCGCTGGCTGCGGCACAGGCGTATCGAGACGCGCTGCTTGACGAGCATGCGCCCATGACCCGTCGGGCTCGCTGCGCCGTCCTGAGGAAGTCGAATCAATCGGGCGTGTCGGGTGTCACCCGGAGTGTGATCGTGGATCGCCGGTCGAAGACGCCTAGTCCCGCCGCGTGCTGGATCGCGCGATGGCCAGGGGAAGGCGGGACCGTCACGCAACGGAGGTTTTCGGTCACACGATTCGGTGAATGGGGGGCCTTTCTCAAGGCGGTCGAGGCCAGGCGGCACGGTCTGGCCTGTCTCGACGACGCACCCGTCAGAGTCGACCACACACAGTAGAAAGTGAGTGCACAGAGGATGGCACCCCTCGTGAGGGCGAATCCGTCCCGCCGTTCGAGGAATCGTCAACAGTGGAACACCACTCGTAGAGTCGTGGCATGCACTCCTCGTGGCCGCTTCCCGATCTCGTGGATCTTCCGCTCTCCTGCACCCTCTGTCTTGTCCACGAGGGCGTGATTGGGGCCGGCTGGCTCTGGGAGCTCTCTGCCGGACGCTGCCTCGTCCAGAGCCCGCTCCGTGCCTGTCCCGGCATGGTGGTGAAGGTGTCCGTCCAGATGTCCGAGCTGGCACCGATTCGGATGGAGGGCCTGGTCACGTGGGCGCGTGAGTCGGAATTTAGCCTCCTGTTCTTGCACGACCTGCCCCCGATGAGTCAGGAGGAGACGATCGACTGAGTCGGCTCATGGTGGTGCGGCTGCTGGGGTTCGTGTGGGCCGGGACCCTGGCGTCTCGTTAGAGATCGGTGAGCCACAGCCGATGGCAGGGTCCACCACGGCAACTGAAGCCCCCTGCTTGTCAGATCAACCCCCCCATTGTTCAGTGAGACACGGTGCCTCCTGCTGTGCCCCACATCACTCCCACAGGCTCAGGGTGAGTGGGTCAGGTGATCGACCAACGCCTGCGCCGTCAGTGGAGCATTGCCTTCCGCTCGGTTATTCACGAGCACATACGTGGTGCGCCCCTCACGCGTCGCCTGACGAACCAAGCTCACGGTGTCCTGCCGCATCTCCGGGAGTTCCCCCACAATCTTGGTGTAGGGCTCTGCCCGCTTCTTCGCCGCCTCATATGTCATCTTCAGTGGCGTGAGCAGGCGCAACACGGTGAACGGGGCGGTGAAGGTCTGCATCCGCTGATGCTGCTCGGCCAGTGACGGCATGGACGACCAATGGTTGTAGACGTGGGCCACGCCGTGCGCCTGGAGCATGTCGTGGTAGCGGGGCCCGAGGAGGCCTGCGTTGCGGATCTCCACGGCATAACAAAAATCAGTCGGGGCCCGTGAAAAGAAGTGGTCGAGCTTCGCGATGAATTCCTCCGCTGCCATCCCGTGGCGCTGGAATTCAAGCAGAAACGGGCCGGTGTGCGGACCGAACTGCGCATCGCGATAGGGCTGCAGGACCAGCTTGTCGAAGGCCTCGGTATTCAGAAAGTTGGGATTCACCTGTCCGGCGCGTGGGCCGTAGCGGGCATGTTTGGCGTACGTGGGAATCGTCAGCTCCTCCCACACCTTGCAACACATCTGAAAATCTTCCGGGATCTGTGTCAGATAGCGTCTGAGCTGATTTGTGGATGGTGGCCGGTAAAACGTCGCGTCATTGCCCACCGTGCGGAAAAGCGGCTGCCCCTTGTAGAGATATTGGCAATACTCTCCGAGGCATTCCCGGGCAAAGGTGGTCTTTGCATACGTCCGCAGATAGACCTGCCCTTGCCAGCCTTCATATGTCCAGGTCGAGGTGCCGAAGCGGACGAGCGGTGAAAGCATGGAATCAGTCATCGTGAGCATCCGTCGGAAATGGCAGCGTGATTTGAGACAGTCGGGCGAGAGGAGTCCCATCCGATTCTTCGCGCCTCATCAGCAGCGGTTCGGCATCTGGTACAACCTCAAACGTCTGCAGGTCCTCTTCCCACATTCTCAGGCTGTGAGGGGAGCGGTTGCGGGGCCAGATCAGCCATTCGACGGTGAACCACCAGTATCCTCCCAGGGAATGGCGTCCCGTGTCCGTCACCCGGGCCAGCCTGCCCAGTGGTCCATCCCATCGCGGGGCGATGACCTTGAGCAGGAGGCCGATCGTCACTTCATCTGGTGTCATTGGTCTACGACTGGGGCTTCAACTGAGTGACTCCGGGATTCTGGCCACAGCCACCTGAGCTCGGCTGTTTCGATTATTTCACTGATTGCAGAGGACTGCCATCCTGATCAGACATTGCAGGAGGGTGCCCATGGCGACGATGACCAAGAGGACGAGAGAACCGATTGTGCCGACCTCGCAGGATGCGGCCATTGCTCGTGAAGCGAGTCGGGCGCTGGCCAGCTATCACGGTCGCCTTGAGCCTCTTCGATGCCAGATTGAGGGAGAGTCAAACGCCTCTCACACACTCCCATTGCCGAGATCGGCGATCCAACTGCTCCGTGATCTCCTGGCAGAGATGGCGGCAAGAAACGGCGTCATCGTCATGCCAGTTCATGCTCAGTTGGCGACGCAAGAAGCGGCCGACGCCCTGAACATCTCCAGACCCTTTCTCGTGAGTTTGCTCGAAGCAGGCACGATCCCGCATCAGACAGTGGGATACACCGCCGGATCCTTCTCGAGGACCTCATGCGCGACAAGCAGCGCGTTGATCGACAACGCCGCCACGCCCTTGATGCGCTCGTCACGGAATCCCACGCACTGGGTATGGGCTACTACGTTTGGGGATATTCACGGCCATTGGCGCGTGGTCCCTGAGCCCCTTCATCCCAATGGGGTATCGCCTGAGGCCCGTCGATCCGGTAGACTGGCGTTCATGGCTACACCGCAACGCTTCCGTCTCCGAACCTATCGCCGCGTTCCCATCCAGGGCACGGCCTTCTTTCTGAACGAGGACACCCGCGGCCGGGGGGTCGTGTGGAACCTTTCGCCCACGGGCTGCCGTGTCGATGCAGAGAAGACCGTGCCGGCAGGGACGGAACTGACCATCACCCTTCATCTGGACAAAGCCGACGAGAGCATCTACGTCCACAGCGCGGTGGTGGCGTGGAGCCGTGGGCAAGAATTTGGGCTGTGCATCGATGTGATCGACACACCGGAGGCCCTCCGCTTGAAACGGTACCTTCGGCGCGCTCAATAGCTCACCTCGTCAGATCCGCTGGCTCCTGCGAATGCAGCGCCGCAAGCCGCGCCCATCCCGCAATTTCTGGTGCGTGCAGCTCAACGGCTCATACACCTCCTTGGCCTAGCGGAAACGGTTACTCCTACGAGCCCGGTCTAATCCAGCGGGAGTTTCCCGCCTGCGAAGACGCGGGGGTAAGAGCAAGATCCTGCGAAGCAGGATAAGCCCCCTCGTGACCAACTAAGGACCTCGCCTGTAGAGGCGAGGAAATCCATTACCAACGCCCTTGAATATGTTGCGGACCTGGCAGAAGTCTAACAGATACTGGGTCACCTCAAGATTGCCACGACACGCATGTGCGACCAACGCAACAGCCCCTCGGAGCGAAGCCTCGTGTTCAAGATTCGCTACTAAACTATCGGAATGCCTTACTTGATGTATTGTGGGTTTTTAAAGCTTCTAGGTATTGCTTCTCCTGCTTCGTCTATTGCTAAGCCTCGTCCTCCTAATGATTCTTGAGCGCCTTTGAGATCTTTCTTGGCTGTGTCTTTTGCGGCAGGCGAGCTGGAAGCATCCGATAGTACCTTTTCAGCCTCATCGACCTGCTTTGTAAGGGTGGTGAGGTATATCTCTCTTCCTTTTTGATCTAGCTCAAGCTCTTTCTGGCACCACGTTGCGAATTTCACTCTCGTCGTATCCTGAGAGCCAGTCGTGCTTCCTAGGGCCAGAAGACACAACTGGACTACATCATCAGATTTAACAATAGCCATCGCGATTTCGCTGACAACTGCCGCAACCTGTTTAACGGCCTCGTCTGAGGGCGATGCGGGAGAGATACCCGCTTGGATAGTCGCTTGAGTTTCACCTCCAACAAGGGTGTCCCTAGCGTTTGCAATGGATTTATCGATTGCCGCAAGGTCCTCCTTCCGGCGTGTGATCTCAGCTTCTTTTTCAACAATCTCTGCGGTGAGTGCTTTCGTATCTGCTTGTGCATTTGCTTTAACAAGAGCCTCCTTCTCGTCCTGCTTTTTCTTCTTTTCTTTTTCTAGCTCAGCAATTTTTTCACTAACTTTCTTCCGGACAGCCTGCTGATCAAAAAGGGATTGGGATGTTTCGGCCGTACCTCGACTTGTCAAAATGACGGGTGGTGCTTTTACTGCTCCGGTTAATTGTTCGATTGCCAACAGAGCCACGACGTTTTTCTGAAACCGCCGCATGAGCAGATCATACTGCCCTGGTTCAATAGCCCCAGAGAGATACGCCTCACATAATCGGTAGCCGAAATCTCTAAGTAGCTGAATACTCGAGGTCCGCAATCCTACAAATGCCGCACTCTGTTGTAAGGCGGCGGACAATTCCACGGACACCTGGCTGGGGACCCCGCCCTTTCCAGCAGCTTCCATTGCCATTGCTGACATGGCGTCAGGACTAGGGAAGGTCTGATTTATTCTTCTCGCGGGATGTGCTACGGGTGGCGCCGTACTGATGAGGAGGCGCGCCCCATGTACCAACAGACGTTTGCCGAGGTCACATTCGAACAGTATCGCAAGCCCACCCGCCGGGAGCGGTTCCTCGACGAGATGACTCGCGTTGTGCCGTGGGCGGAATTGGTGGCGGCCATCGAGCCAGTCTATCCCAAGGCCGAAGGTCCGGGGCGCCCGCCGATCGGTGTTGAACGCATGCTGCGGCTGCATTGTCTGCAACAGTGGTTCAACCTCTCCGATCCGGCGGTCGAAGAGGCCTTGTATGACTCACGGGCCATGCGGCAGTTCGTGGGGATTGACCTGGGCTGCGAGCCCGTACCTGACGAGACGACCATCTGCAAATTTCGGCATCTCTTGGAAGCCCACCAGCTGGGGGAACAGCTCTTTGCGAGAATCCGGGAGCATTTGGGCAAGCAAGGCTTACAGGTGAGCCGAGGGACTATCGTGGATGCCACCATCATCAGTGCCCCCAGTTCGACGAAGAATCGTACGAAGGAGCGGGATCCGGAGATGCATCAGACCAAGAAAGGGAACCAGTGGTACTTCGGCATGAAGGCGCATATTGGCGTGGACAGCCAGACGAAATTGATTCATTCGGTGGCGGCCACGGCGGCCAATGTGCACGATAGCCAAGTGTTGCCGAAATTGCTGCATGGCGAGGAGACGCGGGTGTGGGGCGATGCCGCGTATAGTGGGCAACGTGAGGTGATTCGGCACCATGCGCCACGGGCCAAGAGCTTCGTCCAAACCAAAGCCCATCGCCATCGGCCCCTGCGTGAGACCGAGCGCACGAGAAATCGGATGAAGTCGAAAGTTCGGGCGAAAGTTGAACATGCGTTCTTGGTCATCAAACGGATCTTCGGCTGGGCCAAAGTGCGGTACCGGGGGCTGGCAAAGAATACTCACTGGCTGTTCATCAGTTGTGGCTTGGCGAATCTGTACGTGGCGCGGCGACGCTTATTGGCCGGAGTCTAGTGGATGGGGGTGTGCAGGGGGGAGCGGGTGGCCCGATGGCGGGCGATCCTCGATAACGGCGATTACGGACCCGCACAATTCTACGGATAGCCCTCCTTGATCACCCTACAAGCAGAGTTCTCAGCGCAAACGTGAATTAATCAGACGTTCCCTAATAACCAAGGAGAGGATTGGTCTGAATGGAAACAGTGCTTCGGCCGGCCGTTGTCCAATGTAGGCATTACACATTCTGTCTTCTGCTTAGAGGGAGAACGGTCCAAGCCGCCGCTGGTGCTGCTCCACGAACTCAATGGTTTGACCACGGCGACGTTTAGGTATGCTACGGAGCTTTCAAAGGATTTCACGGTGTACATCCCAATGCTATTTGGGAATAAGGGTGAGGAGTCGGTTCCCAGCGGATTTAAGGCATACTGGTTTAATGGACTTATAGACTTCTTCCCTCACGGAGAATGGGGGATTCCATCGGATGGGAGTGCTCCCATCGTGAGTTGGCTTCGAGAGGTTGCTGCAGAGATACAAGCCCAAGACACAACCCAACGGTTGCGAATCATCGGCAACTGCATGACAGGTGCGCTTCCACTGGCGCTTCTAAGTAAGGCAAATGGGGATATTGATGAAAACATCGAGGCTATTGTTGTCTCCCAACCGGCGTTACCCATGAAATTCTGGTGGTATACGCATGCCGATAACAAATCGTTAGGCTTATCGAAGAACGACGAGGCCCTGGCTGTGGGAAGTAAGGCTAAAACCCTCGGTCTGAGATTTGAGACGGATAGGATATCGCATCCAGAAAAGATGACTGCCTTGCGGAGCAAATTCAAAGGTCGATTCATTGATGCTGAAATATGCGCGCAGGATTATGAATACAAAGGCAAGTCAGCCAAAGCTCACAGCACGTTGATCGGAGAGCGGGACACGATTGGACGAATAGGAGAGTTGTCAAAGCGAGCACGGCAACAAGTGCGGGAATGGCTAATAGACTCTTCAACTCCCGTCCTTACAGATACCAATTGTGCCTCCCGGTTAAATGGTATCGCAAGCTTCACCTCCAGAGCCACTTTGAGTAGCGCCACAATCTATTCTTCAGAATGACGGCGCGTGTTCTGCCGTCACGCTTTGCGAACTGGCCTTCTACCGGTTCCACAGACACCGAGCGAGGTGTATGAAGGAAACCCGAGGTGGGTATGGCGCGACGCAAGCTTGCGGAGAGTTTAAACCGAAGGCCGTGCAACCGGTTCGAGAGCCCCTAAACATGAGCGAGTGCACTTGACGTGTACGGCCAATGGCCGTACACTTAGGTTATGGGAGGAGCACTGGCATGATGCCAACACACAAAGCCATCGAGCGTTCGTCCGGAAAGACCGCTCGGTTTGAAGCACGCATCACCGAACAACAAAAAGCATTGTTCATGAGAGCCGCGGAATTGACTGGGCGGTCTCTGACTGATTTTGTCCTCGCCTCTGCGCAAGAAACTGCGTCGCGGACGCTGCGCGAGCATGACGCCATGATCTTGAGCACCCGCGACCGCGAAGCGTTTGTCGATGCCCTGCTCAATCCGCCGGAGCCCGCTGCTCGCTTACGAACAGCCGTGCGTCGATATCGAGACCGTCGGCGCCTCAGCGACAATGTCCGCTAACCGTGCCTCGACAGTCTGGATCATCGAACCGCTGGGGAAAACGCACGATCGAGTAGATTTCTTGTGTGGAAACGAGAGCCTTGACCGTTACCTGCGAAACCAGGCCACCCAAGATGCACGCCGACGAGTGGCCGCGCCATTCGTTCTCGTCCAACCAGCCAACCCCAAGGCCATCATCGGCTACTATACCTTGTCTGCGTTCGGGATTACTCTTCACGATCTTCCTCCCGATATCACCAAGAAACTTCCTTCCTATCCAGTGGTGCCGGTGACACTGTTAGGGCGACTCGCGATCGATCGACGCTACACAGGTCAAGGAGCGGGTGAGTTCCTCCTGGTGGATGCGCTCCAACGGGCCTATCGACAATCATCCCAGATTGCGGCTGCGGCTGTGGTTGTCGATGCGATTGACGAACAGGCCGCGCATTTCTACCGGCATTTCGAGTTTACTCCTTTCCCGGACAAGCCTGGGCGGCTCTTTATTCCGATGAAGACAATCGTGGAGCTGTTCGACAAGCCCTAGCGCGCAACGGCGCGCTGTGAAAAGCGTCCCGCCGCAATAGCCACAGTGCCATTTCCGTTGCAAGGGGGTGCGACGCCGCTTGTGAGCGTCTGGCCTGATTAAAAGACGTTCTGGGACAACGAGGTGTGGCAAAGGGGGCAGCAATGGACTGGCTCCTCCGGGTTCATGGACCACGATTGCGTGGGTTGGAAGCATCGCAGAAACGTTCACGCTCCACAGTCTTTGGTCTTGGTTCCGCCGTCATACGGTATCGGAAGCCATGCCCGATTAAGACCGCGCTGAGACTCCTGGCCGCTTGCCATCGCCCTTGCGTCAATTTTGAAATACTTGTCTCGGCTGACTTCGGCTTCACGCAGTTTGGAGACGATCTGTTCGACCGTATGACGGTGGCGGGGCATGAAGGCCTCCTTTCGGCCCGACCCTAACATAGGATCTGGACTCGTTTAAGGGAGGGCAGGTCACCTGCAAATCCGCGGCACACTTCTGCACCCATCGGCGTAACACGGCGCCATGCACTGTACCTGCTGAAGCAATTCAAGCGGACGTTCCGACGTCCATTTTAGGGGTTTCACAGTGACTCGATACACGAGCAGTCTGCCCAAAGTCCTCCTCACTCAGGAGGGGGATTTGCTTGTGCCTGAGCTAATGCCTTCCTTCACCTGTTGAGCGCCATCCAATGCGGGAATCTACGGGATAGAGACCACATCTTCGGCGCAGAATCGCGGCAATTGGTACCGATCCGCAGTCGCATTCGTCCAGCGCCGTCCAGTTTGCACCTCATACCAGAGATACAGCCGGTTGTCGCTCAAACCAGCGAGTTCCACGACTTTGAACGTCGGACTGGCCTGCTGCCGGTTTCACAGGCACCGAGGGAGGTGTATGAAGGAAACCGATTGTATTTACACTGTGTATACATTTGTGTATAGTTGGTATCTGACGCAAGGAGGACATCATGGGCAGGACAATATCGAGAGAGACAGCGGGACGCAGCGAGACAATCAACTTGCGCGCCAGCCAGAAACAGAAAGGGCTAATCGACCGAGCGGCGGAGGCCCTGGGAAAGAGCCGCTCTGATTTCATGCTCGAAACCGTGTGTCGGGAAGCGGAAGCGGTATTGCTCGACCAACGGTACTTTGCCCTCTCTCAGGACGCATTCAAGCGCTTTACCGCGATGCTCGATACTCCTCCGTCGAGCAACCCGAAACTGCGACGTCTCCTTCAACAGCGTGCGCCGTGGGAGCAATGACCCCTCCTGAAGGACTCCGCCCACCAGAGAAACTTTCCGCGCAGCATGATGTGTCCCATTTCGATTCCGGCGAGCCGACCTTGGATGACTGGCTACGCCGCCGCGCGCTGCAGAATGAAGCGAGTGGCGCGTCCCGTACGTATGTCGTCTGTATGGAGAAGCGGGTCGTGGGCTACTATACCCTGGCGGTTGGGGCGGTGGCGTTGGCAGAAGCGCCTGGTCGTGTGCGGCGCAATATGCCAGACCCGCTGCCAGTGATGGTGCTCGGGCGGCTTGCCGTTGATCAAGAGTATCAATGCCGGGGGATTGGAGCCGGTCTTCTGCGCGATGCCATTTTGCGGACGGTTCAGGCGGCGGAGATTGCCGGCATTCGAGCCATTCTGGTGCATGCGATTTCAGCAATGGCGAAGCGGTTCTATGAGGAGCGAGGGTTCGTGGCCTCACCGGCTGAGCCATTGACGGTGATGATTACCGTAATGGAAGCCGTCAGATTGTTGGGCACGAAAGGGAAGTGACAACAACCCGATCGCGCTATTAACGAGAACAGGCTGGCTGCTTTGGTAGGCTTTAGGGCGGGCCGTGTCGGACGGCCTTTTAGGTAACTGTGGACGAGGTGCTGTGATTCGGTGCGTGAGTCAAGGTCTGTTATGGATTCGTATAAGTCGTTGAAATCTCGTTGCCGGAATTGACTTCCAATGATTTTGCAAAAACCATGCAAGCTATTGATTTATAAAGCACAAACTGGCAGCTGAACGGCCCTTTTAAGGCGAGGGTCCTGGTCTAGTCTTGTCCAGCTCGCAAGCAGAATCATCAAATTGACGAAAGTATAGCCGAAATCTATTCCCTTCGATTTACAACCCTGGAATCAAGAATCGGCCTCAACG
>Ga0268299_1000796_pt1 | contig 78175 bp, 64 predicted proteins | sample NOBtaG_FD_193484 | JGI IMG/M metagenome (GOLD analysis project Ga0268299, IMG submission 193484) | Activated sludge microbial communities from bioreactor in Nijmegen, Gelderland, Netherland - NOB reactor | ecosystem: Engineered > Bioreactor > Aerobic > Activated sludge | place: Netherlands... | reverse complement strand
GCCTCCTGGTAACAAGATATGGTCTTTCAACTCATATCTACCACGAAGGCCTCGCTCGAATTGTGGCGAATCCGCCAAAACCTCCAATTTTCAGAGATTTACCGTCGTTCTAAAAGAGCCACACCCGGTGTAATTTCGTCCTGATGTAGCGATAAATGTAAAGCCTGCAATAAAATCGGCCCTCCAAAAACGAGAGGTAATCTCGTTTATAGCTTACCGAGAGCATCAGGAGGGCCGAAGATGAAAGCTAGCATAAGCGTCAACGCCGTGACAAACGAATTGACCATCACCATTGAAGGGTCGAATTGGGGAACCATTCAGGACTTGGATTTTTATCAAGGCGAAGCAGGCGTTCGAGATTTGCTCAAAGTTGCTGGTCAGGAATTGACCGCCGACTTGATGCGCCGCCAACAAGTGGATGCGGAATGTTTGGACTTTGATGGACAGACCTACTACCGCAAAGAGGCTTCAGTCGGTCATTACCAGACGCTTTATGGAGGACTCGCCGTGGAGCGCCATCTTTATCAGACCAGCGCTGGCGGGGAAACGATTTGCCCTTTGGAGATCAATTGCCAAATGAATTTCGGCTCGGCCACGCCGCTGCTGGCCGAAGTGATTGGCTTCAAATTAGCCAGCGCGACAGCCGGAGAAGTCGAACAGGACTTGGCCAAAAGTCACGGCTTGAAACTCTCCGACAGCTATCTGCGAGAGGTCGGTGGGCGAGTCGGGCAAATTGCGGTCGAGCGCTGTAGCGACTGGCAATTGGCGATTCCGGCACCATCCGCGCCAGTCAAAACCATTGCCAGCGGCGTTGATGGCGCGATGATGCCGCTGGTTGGGGAAGCTTACAAAGAAGCGATGTGCGGCACGATCGCTCTTTACGAGCAACGCGGAGAACGGCTTTCGACCGAATATCAAGGCGAGATGCCGCAAGCTGGAAAGACCGACTTCGCCAGGAATTTCGCGGCGCGCGTCAAACAGACGCTCGCCTTTTTCCCGTCGGCTTTGCACGTCTGCCTGGGCGATGGCGCGAAGTGGAATTGGGAGTTCTTTGGCAAGCATTTCCCGAAAGCGATTTTGATTCTTGATTTCTTCCACGCCACATTGCACCTGCACCAGGCGGCGGAACTGATCTTTGGAGCAGGAGAGCGGGCTGAAGCTTACTACGAAGATTGGCGCGCCAGACTGCTGGAAGAGGTCAATGGAGCTTCAGGCTTGCTGCGATCCTTGATTCGCTATCGGAAGCAGGGCGAATTGACGGCCGCTGTTGGGCGCAAACTGGATGCTGAGATCAACTACTTTCGCCAGAACATCCGGCGAATGGACTATGCCGTATTCCGAGTTCTCGGCTTTCCTATCGGCAGCGGCGTGACGGAGGCTGCCTGCAAAGAACTCATCAAGTCCCGGTTCTGCCGCAGCGGGATGCGCTGGAAGCGCGACTCTGGCGCGCAGATTCTGCAACTTCGCGCAATCAAGCTCTCTCAACAATGGGACGGCTTCTGGACGAATGTTATGCAACAAGCAACGTAAAAGTACATCAGGGCGAAATCACACCCTTTTGGCAAGACCGAGCCGCTAATCAATTACCGATTTTGGCAAGACCGAGCCGCTAATCAATTACCCTTTAGCTGTAACGCTATGATGGTGGTTCTCTTTGCCTATTCACCAGTCAACCGCTTCTTTGCTTCGTTCAACGACTTTATAACTTCGTCAAAACTCAATTGCCAAAACTTACCATTTGATCTTGGATAAAACTCTAATCTTAAAGCTCCATCCTCTTGGTTCAATTCAGCCCACTGTTCATTTCCAACATTGATTTCAGCCACCAGCTTTTCACGATCTGGAGGGCTAGTAATGCATGTTGTTATTTTTTCAACCATAATCACTCCTCATCACTCTTTGAAAAAGAGAAATTCTCCGTTCGCTTTGAACACTATACCGCGTCCATCAGGAGCAGTGTATTCTATTGTAGGACCAAAACGCCCTTTGTGTGAGTGCTTGATAGTCGTGCCAGGGTTCGTCAAAATATCGTCAACTTGCTCTTGGGCAATCCTGTTGATTTGGGTTGGAGAGCCTTTAGCAGGTGGAAATTTACTGTTTCCTGTCCTTGCCCCTACCCCATGTTTCGTTAATGACCTGCCTGCTTTAGTAAATCCACCCCTATCCGCTGCCGCTGCCGCTCGTGATAGCCTGTCAACCTGTGAATAATTTCTAGCAGGGTTGATTCGCTTACCATTGAAGAAAACTGCTCCCAGAGCGGCGTTCATAAATGCTCTCTTGACCAGTTCTGGATCACTGGTTGCTAGGCGCATTGCAAAAGCAAATTCTCTAACAGAATCATCAATACTGATTTGCTGGTAGGTTGCTAACACATTACCATCAGCATCACGGATATCCCCGCCTTCAAAAAAATCTTTGTCGCCCGTGAACACAAAACCGGAAGCTGTATAATTTTTCCTGTCGTTATAGAACTGCTCATCAGTAATGTATCCACAGGGACCTCCTCCTGGAGAACAAACTCGATATAACCGCCCATCCGGATCAGTCAACAAAACAGGGTTACTACGAGCATAAGCATACCCATTCCAGCTTTGCGGGTCATCTTCATTTGCCCCAGCATTTTCCGGGTCTACACTTGTGAATCTACCTTGAATACTCGCGTAATACCTCGCCTGCGCATAATCTAATCCGGACTCTGTATCACGCTCATAACCCGTGAACTTCTGCCGCACCGAATCCGCAACATATCCCATCCCTGCGCTGCGGATGCTGCTGTTGCCCATGCTCACGAAAAGTTCTTCGCCGAATGGCAAGTAATCGTGCCGCACCAATCGCTCGTCATACGTAGTCGTAGCCGGGTCATCAAATAAGCGCCCGCTCTTGTCCACAACCATGCGCGGAGTCCCCAGATGATCAGCCAACGTCCATTGAACTTTGCTGCCTTCGGCGACGATCAGCATTTGCCCATTGCGATAGCCGTACTCTTTTTGCGGCGTTGAAGCCGCGCCATTCACAGGGTATTCGGCGATCAATTCGCCTTCGAAGCCGTAGACTTGCCAATACTCCACGCTGCCGATAATGCGGCGGACTCGTTTGCCATCGGCGTCGTACACGTAATGACTCGTCGTGCTGCCTTGCGTCGCCTTGTGCATGCGATTCTCGCCGTCGAACCAGCGATTGCCGGTCGCGTCGTAGGTCTGATTTCCCGCCACGTCATACGTCATCCCAACGCCGTTCATGGCCGTCAAGCGGTTCGTCGCCGCGTCAACCGTGTACAGCGTGTTGTTGATTCCCGTGCCGTAAGTCGCCGCTTGATTGATCGTGCGGTTGCCCCAGCGGTCATACGAATAACCTTGCGCGTAAACCGAACTCCAGCCGCTGCCGCTCGAAGCCTGTTGACGCCCCGTCACCAGCGTAATGCGATTCAGCGCATCATAATCATAATCGTCAATCATCGGCACGGCGTAATTGTTGACCGGGTCGGCTACATCCGCAGTCGGCACAAAATGCTGGACGCGAGTGACGTTGCCGTTGTTGTCCGTCGCATTCAGCCATTGATTGTTCGCCGTTCGAGCCTGGTTGCTGTAATAGTTGATCAACGCTCCGCGATTCCACGTAGTCGAACTGTTCGCGTCTGTCCCCAACCGATTTTCCACCAACTGCAAGCGATTGTTGTAATGCAGATTGTGATAGAGGTTGGTCGTCGTTCCGAACCGTTCTTTCGTCATCTGCCCTGTGGCATTGTAACTGAACGTATCGGCATAAGTGCGCGTCACGCCGTCGCCGATGTTGCCGCTGAAACTGCTCAACCGTCCGCTGGCCGCGTAACCGTAATTGACCGTCCGCGTCGAAGGGTAGGTCTGCGTCAACACGTTGCCAGCCAGATTGTACGTCCGCGAAACCGGGTAGTAATACCATTGAGTTCCCGCGCTGTTGAGAAAGCCCTGCTGCTGGCTCGACGCGCGCCCCATCGCGTCATAGCCATTGATCTGCGCGATCGAGTAAGCGTAGCCGCTGAGCGGATGCGAATTGTAACTGACGCTGTAATGGAGCCGCCCCTTGCCGTTGCTGATCGCTCCGTCGTAATAGCGATTGACGCCCGGCGTGACGCCGTCGTTGTAACTGACCGCAGTGTTGCGATTGAGCGCGTCATAAGCGTAACTCGTCGTCACATTGCGAGCGTCTGTGCGCGTCAACAAATTGCCGTTGTTATCATAAGAATACGCCATGGCCCATTGGCTGTTACCGGTGATCGGGTCGGTCAAATTGAGCGCGGCGTTGACGGCCTGTTCAGGATTCCGCGCGCGCAACAGCCGCGAAAGCGAATCGTAGGTGAAAAAGCGCGTCTGCGTCCCTTGCGTCACTTTGCGAAGGTTATCGAGCACGTCGTAAAGATACTCGGTCGGCTGCGAGGGCGACGAAACGCTGCCCAGACAGTTGTTGCAACCGTTCGGTTCGTCCACGCGAATCAATCGGCCAAGCGCATCGGTCAAGCTGCGCCGCTGTTTGCCGGCTTGATCGGTGACGGTCACGGCATTTGCGTCATAACTGGTCGTAATCGCGCCCGTCCCGGAAGTGTTCACTCCGAAAGGCTCAGGCTGATTCGCGCCGCCGAAGGTTTGCGTTTCAATCAATCGCCCGCCTGGCTCGGTTTTCGTTCGCGTCCAACCCATTGTCGTTTCGCTGCCCGCGGAGCCGGACGTTGTCGCGCGATAAGGATTCGATGTCAGCGTATAACCATTCGGATATGTCGCGCTGCCAGCGAAATATCGCGTTTGCACTTTGATGCCGTGCTGTTCGTTGTACGGGTCTTGGGTTGTGGAATCTTCCAGCGAGCGGCTCAAACGAATCCGACCGAGTTGATCGTAATGTTGAATGGAAACCAGTTTGCCATCGCCGGCTGTGTTCAGGTCGGAACGAGTAATGACGCGGCGCAAGGTGTCGGAATACTCCGTCGCCGTGCGGCGTTCGACGGCAGTTCCAACCGCTTCTTTGACCAACGTCGGACGGCCAAACACGTCCAGCGTTGTTTGAGTGACGACGTTGTTGTCTGTGTCTTTGGCTTCGGTGACAACTCCGGTGTGAAAGTCGTATTTGTTTTCCGAAGTGCGCGCGACAGAGGTCGTTTCGGCGACGATGGTTTTGGTGACATACAAATCCGTAACGCCGTTGCCGATGTCTCCGTAGGTATAGCCCGTCGCCACATTGTTCGCGTCAAAGGTCTTGACGAGCTTGCCGGTCGCGCCGTTGGAGTAAGTCGCGTATTGATTGGTGGTCGCAATCGAATTGCCGCCGGTGAGCGGCGTGGTGACCGCGCCTTTGGTCGAATCCCAACTGCGCGTGACCGTCACGTTGGCGGTGGTCGCCGGATTGTCATAACTGAATTCGGTGCGCGCTTGCACTGCGCCTGCGGCGGTAGCGCGAATTTCTTTTGACGCGATGGCGTTCAGCGTCAGCGTGGTGAACCCGCCCGACGGAGCGACGTTCCAATAGGCGAAGTTGAATCTGAATGCGGCACATACTATTCCTGTAACCAAGGGCAAGTCCGTAACAGGATCGAAAGGTGTTTCGCCGGAGACTCAGATCGTTCGAGATTACCTGGCGCTGACGTTGAAAGCGTTTTGATTTTCGCTGCTTGCGCCTGTATTCTCCGAACTTACCAGCCTCATTTCGAAGTGAACGCTATTCATTATGTCTGTAAACATTCGCAATTTTTCTATCATCGCGCATATTGACCACGGCAAAACCACGCTGTCCGACCGTTTGCTGGAAACGACCGGCGCGTTGGAACAGCGGGAAATGTCGGAGCAGGTTCTGGACGCCATGGACCTGGAACGTGAACGCGGCATCACCATCAAAGCGCACGCCGTCCGTTTGAATTACAAAGCCCAGGATGGCAAGGATTACATTCTCAATCTGATTGATACGCCCGGACACGTGGATTTTTCGTATGAAGTGTCACGCAGTCTGTCCGCTTGCGAAGGCGCGTTGCTGATCGTGGACGCCAGTCAGGGCGTCGAAGCGCAAACGCTGGCAAACGCTTACCTGGCCGTGGATCACCATCTGGAACTGGTTCCCGTCATCAACAAGATTGACCTGCCCAGCGCCGATCCTGAAAGAGTCAAAGAGCAAATCGAACACGTCATCGGAGTCAGTACGCACAACTCCGTACTTGCTTCGGCCAAATCCGGTATCGGCATCACGGACATTCTGGAAGCCATCGTGCGCGACGTTCCGCCGCCCAAAGGCTCGGTCGAGGCTCCGTTGAAAGCGTTGATCTTCGATTCGTGGTTCGACCCGTATCGCGGTGTCATCGTCATGGTGCGCGTGATTGACGGCGAACTGCGCAAAGGCACCAAGATTCGTTTGATGGCCAAGGGCACGACACACGAAGTCGAAGAACTGGGCGTGCTGACGCCGAAACCGCGTCCCATCGAAAAGCTCGGCGCGGGCGAAGTCGGCTTCATCGTCGCCAACATCAAAACCGTCGCGGATGTCAGCATTGGCGACACGGTTACCGAAACTGCCCGCCCGACGCCAGAGCCTTTCCCCGGCTTCCAGGAAATCAAGCCGATGGTTTTCGCCGGGCTTTATCCCATCGAGCCGAATCAGTATGTTGAATTGCGTGATGCTTTGGAAAAACTCCGTTTGAACGATTCATCGTTCTTTTTCGAGCCGGAAGTTTCGACCGCTCTCGGCTTCGGGTTTCGGTGCGGCTTTCTGGGTTTGTTGCACATGGAGATCGTGCAGGAACGCCTTGAACGCGAATTCAACGTTGATCTGATCACCACCGCCCCGGGCGTGCGTTACCGCATCACGGATGTGCGTGGTGAGGTTCACGAAGTTGACAATCCATCGAAGCTGCCTCCGTCGGGCGACATCGTCAAATTTGAAGAACCGATCATCACGGCGATGATCCTGACCAACGAAGAATTTCTCGGCGGCATCCTGGCTTTGCTGGACGAAAAGCGAGGCATTCAAAAAGGCTTCGATTATGTTGCGCCTACGCGCGTGAAGCTGACTTACGAAGTGCCACTGAACGAAATCGTGCTGGACTTTTTCGACCGGCTGAAATCCATCTCGCGTGGTTACGCTTCATTGGATTATCACTTGTCCGGTTATCGAGACTCGGAACTGGTGAAATTGGACATCATGGTTGCCGGTGATCAGGTGGACGCGCTGTCGCTGATCGTCCACAAAGACGTAGCTTACGCGCGGGGCCGTTTGCTGGTGGACAAGATGCGCAAGCTCATTCCTCGCCAGATGTTCGAAGTCGCCATTCAGGCCGCCATCGGCACCCGCGTCATCGCCCGCGAAACAATCAAAGCCGTCGGCAAAAACGTGCTGGCCAAATGTTACGGCGGCGACATTTCGCGCAAACGCAAACTGCTGGAAAAACAAAAAGAAGGCAAAAAACGCATGAAGCGCGTCGGCAAAGTCGAAATTCCGCAGGAAGCGTTCCTGGCTGTCTTGAAAGTCAACGAATAAACTTCCTCTGAATCCGAAGGTCTAAAGCCTGCTTGTTGCGATTGGTGCGACAAGCAGGCTTTTGTTCGTCAGCAAGAAAGGAACGGGCTATAATTTCGTCGCCACCCCAACAAACCTTCTGAAATCGAGAGTGATTTATGGCTACAGTAATGACAACCAAATCAGCCGCAACTCAGGTTGCTCCGGCAAAATCACCTTCTACCAGGCCAGACCAGCCTCTACCTTTGGAACCCGGCGACCATTTGACTCGCGCCGAATTCGAACGGCGTTACAACGCAATGCCCGAAGTGAAAAAGGCGGAGTTGATCGAAGGAGTTGTTTATATGTCTTTCCCCGTTCGTTATAAATCTCACGGCAAGCCACATAGCGAGATTCACGGTTGGCTATTCAACTATGTCATTAACAAAACCGGGATTGAAATTGCAGACAACGTCACATTGCGGTTGGACCAGGATAACGATCCTCAACCTGATTTGATTCTCAGAATTGACGAAGCTTCAGGAGGACGTTCTCACGTCACCGACGACGATTATCTGGAAGGCTCGCCGGAATTGATTGTCGAGATTGCTTCCAGCAGCGCATCGTATGACTTGCGTGAAAAATTGAATGTTTACCGCCGCAACGGCGTTCAGGAATATATCGTCTGGCGGGTGTACGACGAACAAATTGACTGGTTCAGTTTGCAGGATGAGCAGTATGTCCTGTTGCAACCGAACGAAAACGGAATTCTCGAAAGCCGCGTGTTTCCCGGATTGCGGTTGAATGTCGCGGCCATGCTCAGCGGAGATTTGGCAACTGTTCTGGCAGAGCTGAACCAAAATGCGGAATCCTAAATCGAACCGAACAACATTGGTACAACCAGGAAGAAACCACTGATGAACACGGATAAGCACAGATCAACACGGATCAAATTTTTGTGTGTATCTGTGTTCATCTGAGTGAATCAGTGTTTATCCGTGGTTAATCATCTGTCTCAATGTCACTTGTTCTGATTTAGAAACCTGACTGAACCATAATTCATGAAAACGGCAGTACGCTAGCCGAAGCTTGCATACTGCCCACAGTTCCCTGCCGTTAATTTTGCAGTTGCGCCAGAAACGCGGCCAGATCCCAGAACTCTCTCACCGATACCAGCTTTCCTGTCTGATCGAATTTGAAAACGCCCATGCCGTCAATCGTGATTCTCTTTCCGGTGGTCATCTTCAGATTGAGCTTCCAGTTGACGGCAGCTTCCTGGCCGCAGGGAATCACTTCCTGAACCTTGGCTTTGATGTCGCTGAATGGAGCGATGATTGCGCCAAAGTAAGCCGCGATGGCTGGCGTGCCCTGAACCGGCGGAGTTCCAACCGGGTCTTCCAACACGCCATTCGGCGCGAAGTTGTTGACGAACCGCTGCACGTCCAACGAACCGATGGACGCAAAGTATTCTTCGACCGCCGCTTCCATTTGTTCCGGCGTCAAGTTGACTGCGACCGGCGCGCTGGCCGCTGACTTGGCTTGAGCCGAAGGCGCAAAACGTCCGACAACCAATCCGACCGCCAGAACCAGCGCCAGCAGGCAAACCAACCACAAAGTGGTTTTGAATCTGACGATGTGACTGTTGATGACATATTCAAAAATTGACCGACTGTTTTCCTGACTTCTCATGCAATTCTTCTCCTCCAACGAAACATAGTTTCTTATCTTGCAGTAGCAAACTGAATGCGCTTTGAGCGATTCGCTTGAATCGCGCTTTTTTTGCGCACACCCAGACAGGCGAAAAAGAACAGCAAAGTTAGTCATCGTCCGAAAACTTTTTTGGCGATTTTTTTGGATCGTCTCAGTGGCCAGAATTGTCGCTCAGCGTTGTTGTTTGGCGTTCAAACTCGCCAAAGCGGATTCGCATTGCGCGATGTTTTTGGAAGCTTGCAAGACATATTTGGCGCCCTGGCTGTCGTTCGGCGAATGTTTCAGATGCTCCTGCAAGATGGCGAGGTTTTGCTGATACCAGCGGCGCGCTTCGTTCCAGGCGGCGATTTGCCGGTCAACGGGAATTCCGGGTCGTTCGGCGAGTTTCGTGTGGTAATGCCCCAGTGCGTCGTAACAGTTGGACAGTTCTCGACGATGAGCGGCAAATTGCGGAGTCGCGGCGATATAAGCCCGCAGCGTTTGCAAAGCTTGTTGCAGCGAATTCAATCCGACCGACTCATCGCCCATGTCCGTCAATAAATTTCCGATGCGAAGATAAGCGCTGTGCGTGAAAAACCCCGACGCATAAATTTTGCTGGCGGGAACGGTTTGCAGCAGATTTTGCTGATCGCGCACGATCAATTCCGCCCCTTGCCGGTCGCCGGTCAGCCACAATGCGCGAGCAAGATTCAGCGAAGTGAACAACTGGTGAACGCGCGATTCAGGCGACGGCGGTCTGGCGTCCGGGCCACGATCCAATGATTTGCGCAACACAGTCACGGCCTGCGCCGGATCGAAATCAAGCAAAACTTCGCCGAGCCGCGAAGCCTGATAACGAACGTTCAATCGCGCGAGAGCGTTTCTGGGGTCTTGCGCGGCCATCTCTTCATACATTGTCATTGAGCGCCGCAAATGGCTTGCCGCCTCTCTGAAACTTTCCTTCGCTTTGGCCACGCTGCCCAACTCGCTGTACAGGTCGGAAAGAACCGATTTCGCTTTTAGGTGGTCGGGCGATGTTTTCAGAAACTCGCTCAGAATCGCCACGCCCTTGTTCAAAGTTTCTTCCGCTTCCTCAATTGCCCCCATCTGCTGCAATTTGCCGCCGAGTTGCAAATGATTTGTCGCCAGGGTCAGGCGAGCGCGTTCAGAAGGAACTTCCTTCACCCAGCGTTCAACCGCAACCGATGACCGACGCAGATACTCCAACCCCAAAGCGGTATTGTTGCCGTCCAGATTCGCCAGATTGCCAAGACCTTCGTAAACCAAGGCGACCGTGTGATGCCCGACTTCGTCCTTTCCATCCAAAGCAAGTAATTGCTCCCCAACGGCCAGGGCTTTTTGGTATGACTCTTTAGCATCTGCCTGTTTGTTCATGAAACGGGCAACTTCAGCGGCTTTGCCATGGGTTTCGGCCAGGCGTCTGAGCAAAACGACATCCTTCTGTCCTTTTGCGCGCAATCTTTCGGACAATTCCAGGCTGCGGCGATAACTAACCAGCGCGGCATCCATGTGACCCAGATTCGCCTGACGCGGGAAGCCCTGCACATCGCCGATTCGCAGATATGCGGCGGCCAGTTCGTTTTGCAGCAAAACATCGCCTTCGGCTTCTTTGGCCAGACTGTCCAGATATTCCAGCGCGGTTTTCACCACCATCTCTCGCGCTACGGTAGAACCGGGCAAGGCGGCGATCTTGTCGTGAAAATCGAACAGGAACGTGTTGGCCAGTTTTCGCACCTGAGCGAAACGGCGCTCGGCGCGTTCCTGCTGGGTTTCGGCGTTTTGGCGTTGAGCGTCGGCTTCGGCGCGCTGAGCTTCGGCGATCTGGCGTTGCAAATTGGCTTCATCGGCTTCGGCTTCGGCGCGCGCGCGCTGCTCTTCGGCGATCAATCGCTGACGGTCGGCTTCGGCGCGCTGCGTCTGCGCTTCGGCCAGATTGGCTTCGGCACGGGCGCGTTCGGTTTCGGCGATGCGCGCGGCGCGCGTCGTCGTGACGATTCCGCCCAGCAAACTGAAAAAGACCAGAATCGCCGCCGCAACAGCCAGTTTGTTGCGGCGCACGAATTTGCCTGTTCGATACATCGCGCTTTCGCGGCGCGCGCTGATCGGACGACCTTGCAGATAACAGCGAATGTCTTCGGCCAGTTGTTCGACTGACTGGTAACGACGCTCCGGTTCTTTTCGCAACGCCATCAGCGCTATGTTGTCCAGATCGCCTTTCAACGATGACGGATGAAGACGGAAGGATGAGTTTCTTTCGTTTGTCATTCCGCTTTCAGCCTTCACTCTTTCGGCCAGAGCGCTGGGACGTTCGATTTCTGTGTCGCAAATGGCTCGTTCAATTTCGGCTGGCGAATAAGTTTCAAATTGATAAGGTCGCGCGCCGGTCAACAGCTCAAACAAAATGACGCCCAGCGTGTAAACATCGCTGGCGGCGGTCACGGGCAGACCGCGCACCTGTTCAGGGCTGGCGTAATCGGGCGTCATCATACGCATCGAAGTCTGAGTGCGCGTGATGGGCATCGGCGACAAGGCGGGATCAAGCAATTTGGCAATGCCGAAATCCAGCAGCTTCGGGATGCCTTCGGCTGTCACCAGAACGTTGCTCGGTTTCAAATCGCGGTGAACTATCAATTTTTGATGCGCGTGTTGAACCGCCGCGCATACCGACAAAAACAATTTCAACCGCTCTGTCAGCGATGTTTCGCGCGCGTCGCAGTATTCGGTCAGCGGCTGCCCCTGCACATATTCCATCACGAAATAAGGCAAACCGTCTGCGGTCGTGCCGCCGTCCAGCAATTGCGCTATGTTCGGATGTTCCAGCGTAGCCAGAATCTGCCGCTCCATGCGAAATCGTTTCAGCACGAAATTGGAATCCATTCCGCGGCGAACTATCTTCAACGCCACCTGACGATAAAATTCGGCATCCGCGCGTTCGGCCAGATAAACCGCGCCCATTCCTCCCTGCCCCAGCAGTTTGACCACTTGGTAAGGCCCAATGTTTCGCCCGATGTAATTGTCCGAACTTGGTTGTGGAAGCGAACGCGCCACATCCTTGATTGGAGCTTGAATGAAATCGTCGAAATCGCTGGTGTCGTCTTCGCTGAGCAGGGCTTCGATTTCGCGGCGCAAATCCGGATCGTTGCCGCAGTATTGCGTCAACATCTGTTGCCGTTCAGGCTTTGGCTTTTCGACAACGGTCTGGAAAATGGATTCGATTTTGCGCCAACGTTCGGGAGTCATATCAATTTTTCCGCAACGCCTGTCGCAACCAGGCTTGCGCCAATCGTTGTTCGCGCGTGATGGTGGCCATCGAAACATTCATGACGTGCGCCGTTTCTTCCACCGACAACCCGCCGAAATAGCGCAGCTCGATCAAACGGCTTTTGCGTTCGTCGAATTCGGCCAGCGACTTCAATGCGTCGTCCAGCGCCACCAACTCCGCTGCTTTTTCGGGCGCGTAATTGAGCGCGTCTTCGAGTTCGATCTGTTCCGCTCCGCCGCCGCGTTTTTGAGCCAATTGCGCGCGCGCATGTTCGACCAGAATCTGGCGCATCAATTGAGCCGCCACTCCGTAAAAATGCGCGCGGTTTTGCCAATGAGGCAGGCTTTGATCCACCAACCGCATATACGCTTCGTGAATCAGCGCTGTGGGTTGCAGCGTGTGGTCGGAACGTTCGCGCCGCAGATAGCCGTCGGCGATTTTGCGCAACTCCTGATAGACAATCGGCAGCAACTGCGCCAGAGCCTGTTCATCACCCTGTCGCCAATTCACCAACAGCGGAGTGATTTCATGAAACGATTGCATCGGCGCAATTCTGTCGCCGCGCTTCAAAAGAAGTCAATCAACGCCCGCAGAAAAGACGAAACTTCGATGTTGCCAAAACGCGATTTCAAGTGTTTATTGCAGCGGCGGGCAAACACCCACTCACGATCACCAATCCTTCAAACGGAGAAAACGAACCTTGATTATCCAATCAGCCAGGCCAAACGATCTGGCCGCAATTGTCGAACTTTATCGCGCGGTCGCCGCGATTGAGGGCGGATTGGCCAGAGCCGCCGAAGAAATTTCAGAAGAGTACGTCCGACAATTTCTGGGCAAATCGCTGGAAAGCGGCTTTTGCCTGACTGCGCGCGAAACGGCTGACGGGCCGATCATCGGCGAAATCCACTGTTATGAACTGGGGCCGCGCGCTTTTGCTCACGTGCTGGGCGAACTGACCATCGCCGTGCATCCGACTCATCAGGGCGCAGGGACAGGCAAGGCGTTGTTCACCGAATTGCTGCGGCGCATAGAACAGGAACGCCCTGACATTTTCCGCGTCGAATTGATAGCCCGTGAAAGCAATCAAAAAGCCATCGTGTTTTACCAGAAGCTGGGATTCAGAATTGAAGGCCGATTGGAAAACCGCATTCGCAGCGTCAGCGGCGGATACGAAGCCGACATTCCAATGGCGTGGTTGCGCAAAGCTGCGTGATTTCGGGCGTTCACCACAACTGGCGGCTGGCGCAGCGTCTGTGAATGATCGTAAAATGCCGATATGGACGCACATCGCATCATCCCCATCTTCCCGCTCCCGCTGGTGCAGTTCCCAGGAGCGGTCACGCCATTGCACATCTTCGAACCACGCTACCGGCAAATGGTCAAAGACCTGGTGGCCGGCGACAAAACCTTCGGCATCATTTATCGGAACGATGAAGTCCTGCTGGAATCCGAGCGATTGCCGTTGGGCAGCATTGGCTGTGCGGTCGAAATCGCCGTGCAACAGGAACTCCCCGACGGACGCTCGAACATTTTGTGCGTCGGCGTTTCGCGGTTCCATCTGGTGGGCTACGTTGAAGGCGAACCTTACATACAGGCTCAGATAGAATTTTTTGACGACGACATTGCCTTTGACGATTTATCGAACGAAGTCCAACAGGCCAAGTCCCTGTTTTTGCGATTGTCCGCCATCATCCGAAAACTCCGCGGCGAAACAGAGGCTGATGACGAAACGCCGCCTGACCTGCCCGACGACCCGCAAGCTTTATCTTTCATATTGGCGGCGTATCTGGACATTGACGTGAGCGACAAACAGGATTTGCTGGAAATGACCGACACTTCGCTGCGATTGCGCGAAGTCATACGACTGTTGGAAGAACTCGCCGACGATTACGAAAAGCGCGCCCTGGCGAACAAACTTTCCAAAAACAACGGCCACGGCGGTTATATGCCGAAATTCGATTGAGGTTGTATTTTCTGAATTCGCTCAAGAGCCAAGAGCCGACTGCAAAATTTCTCCGGCTTTGTCTGCCGATATTCCTGCAATGCGAATCAGTTTGTTTTTTGAAGTCTGGCCAGAGGCAATGGCGATCTGCGCGCGTGGCACATCAAACAGTTTGGCCAGAACGCGAATCAATTCTTCATTGGCTTCGCCGTCAACAGGAGGCGCAGCCAGGCGAACTTTCAGCGCGCCATCCAACTCGCCTGCCACGCTGCTGCGCGAAGCGCGCGGCTGAACTCTAACGGCGAAAGTCACGCCGCCATCTTTGTCAGTCAGTTTGATCAACGCAGTTTGCCAACAAGGATTTTTAGAAGAAGCTGTTTTGAACAATGATCGAAGCCAGGTAAAGCGTCAGCCACAGAATCAAAAACGCCCATCCGGCATAGGTTCCACCGAATTCGAAAAACCGCAACAGCGGCGCCAATCGTCGCTCCGCGCGAAACGACCAACTGACAAACAATCCCGAAATCCAATTGACGAAGATCAGCGTCATCATCAGCATCAATCCGTAAATGACGACCATCAGCAGACTGCCAACCAGATATTGAATACCGGCAATCATGCTCCCACTGCCAAACGCGATCAGGCACTTTGCCAGATCATCAAGGATCGTCATCAGATTCCTCACCATCATCCACAACACATACCCAATGATCGCCATCGAAACGATCGCAATCAGAATTGCCGGATTGAACTTCAGCGCACGGCGAAGCGGGTAGTAAAACTGAGAGCTGTGCGCACGAGCCAATAAATCGTCAGTCGGTCGGCGCAGGTAATACACCACTCTGCCGAACGGATTGATCTGCGCCACATCAATCACCCAACGAATGATCAGCAAAAAGATGATTCCACCGATGATTGCCAGGATTGCCAGCCAGGCCAGGCTACCCAGAATTTCGGCCACTCGGTGCAAAAACACTCCGGCAGAAGCTGAAAGAAAGAAACTCATAACGTGATCCGTCAGGTTTGAAGAAAAACTGTAGATGATTGAAAAGCTGAAACTCGATCAGGCTCGCTCGCCAAACAGCGCCGTGCCGATGCGAACGAGCGTTGCGCCTTCTTCGATGGCGACTTCGAAGTCATGGCTCATTCCCATCGAAAGCTCCTTGAACTCATTGCCGACAATTCCTGCCTGCCGGGCTTCATCGCGCAAAGCGCACAACCGGCGAAAAAACGGACGAACGTCATTCGGGTCGTTCAAATAAGGGGGAACCGTCATCAACCCTCGAAGTTCAAGCGCAGGCAGTGTAGCCACTTGTTCGCAGAGAGGCAAAACTTCATCCGGCGCAACGCCTGCTTTTGAATCTTCGCCGCCCAGATTGACTTCGACAAACACCGGCAACCGTTTTCCAAACTCACTGGCAACGTTGTTCAATCGCTCTGCCACTTTGAAACTGTCCACAGATTGAATGGCGGAAAACAATTCGACGGCTCGCCGAGCCTTGTTGGATTGCAGATGGCCAATCAAATGCCAGGCGACGTTGTGTTCGGCGACCACATCGGCCAGTTCGGAAATTTTCCCTGCGGCTTCCTGCACGCGATTTTCGCCCAGCACACGAACACCGGCTTCGATGGCCTGGCGAATGCGCACCGGTTCCACGGTTTTGCTGACGGCGACCAACGTCACTTCAAAAAAATCGCGGCCTGCGCGTTTACACGCAGCCGCGATTCGTTGGTTGATGGCGTTGAGTCGTTCCTGCAATTCCCTGTCTCGGTGTTATTTCTTCTGCCCGACTTTTTCTTCCACGTAACTCTGGCGATGCTGAATGACGACCAGCTTCGGATCAATCTGGTCTCCCAGGTTGACCTTGACCTGTATCTTGCGGCGTTTGCCTTCCTGCCGGGTGTTGGTCGGCGTGTACCCCAGACTGTATTGGTTGCGAACCAACGCCGAAACGGATTGCAGGACGTTCGGAATTTCTCCGGCGAACGTGACTGGAAAGTATTTTCCGCCGGTCGAATCGGCAAAGGTCTTGAGCGTATTTTGCGCTTGCAGCATCGAAAGCCGATCAATGCGAATGCCGCCCGCTACCAGCACTCCGCCGCGGCTGGGGTCCATCGCCGGATGATTGTCGTATAGCTTCATAAACAGATTGCCCGTGCCGATGACGTAAATCGGCACGCCTGCATTTTCGACAATCTTGCGCGCTTGATCGAAATTGATTTTGCTGAACGTATCCAAACCGGAACTAATGAGCATGATCGCCGTTCGAGAATTGACCTCTTCCAATCCGGCATATTCGGTTGTGTCGGATTTGTTTTTGTTGTCTTCCAAAACCACGCTGTCTCCCTTGCCGCCTTTCAGCACCAGATTCAGCGCGTCGAACAAATTGCTTTCGCTGAAAGCCGGGTTGTTGCGAATCAGCAGATTGACCGCCGCCATCAGTTTGGATTTGTCGTCGGTGAAATCCACCAGCGGCGTCGGGCGAATGTCATACGCGACAACCGAAATGAAATCTTTGGGCTGGACGAAGCGACTGACGAATTCATAGGCCGGTCGCAGAATTTCTACTCGCCCAAATTCAAAAAAACCGCCAGCGGGGCTGCCCAGCACATCCACCAGCTTGCTGTATTCCAGCAGCAGAACCATGGTCACAGGGGCTTCCGGCGTGGCGAAGTTTTCGATTTCCTGCTTGATGCCGTCTTCGTAAATCTCGAAGTGTTCTTTCTTCAATCCGCCGAGGATCGAACCGGTTTTTTTGTTGTACACAACGGCTTCGACGTTGACGACACTGGTATCAATGCTCATGGTGGCCGGAGGCACGGTCTTGTCAATTTTCTGCCTATCCCTCTTTTCCTGCTCCTGACGCGCGGCTTCGTCCGGGTCGCCGCTTGCGTTCGGATTCTTCTTTTGATTTTCCGAAGTCTTTCGTCCTGCCTGGGCAAAGGTCTGGTCATTGACCAACAGTGGGCTGACGCTCAGCACAACGGCCAGCGCAATCGCCAACCCGGCGACCAGCGTCATTCTGCGATTCGATAGGAATTTCATTGCGTTACCTCACATCTCAGTCTCGGCGGTTAATTTGGTTGTCACTAATGCGAAATCACTCGGTCAAGTGACTTGGAGTCTAACAAATGCCCTGTCGGGTGGAAAGTTATTCAGCCGACAATTATGAACGGACAGAATTACTTGTCCTTGTCCGCCACTGCCGCAATTGAGCCAAAACAATTCCGTTGAACAGTGTAAATTCAAAAATCCGTTCGCCTGTTCCGAAATTTCGGATTTCTGAGAACTTTTTCGTATCAGGCATTCGGCCTAACCAATGCTATTTCTGTATTTAGCAAATCGTCATGCCTGTCCTGGCCAGACTTCGGTTGAAATCAGCGCAGCGGCTATGCTAGTTTTCGCCATCGTTTTGGTGCTTTGTCGTCATTATTTTTTACGTCCCGTGTGAGTTTCCCCCGACGACAATAAAATAGTTGTTCATAAAAACTCACAGCCCACTGAAAAAACTTGCTTTTGAGCAGTGTGGTTTTCCGCGCTCAGGATTTATTGCTTTGCAATGACCCTCAGCGAGGAGTGTTAATCTGATGAAAGAAGACAAACGTTTTTATACTTTTGTTTTTGCTCCGACTGCTAAATCCCAACTCAGAAAAATAAACGTTCCGCACAATGTGCTTTACGCCATTTTAGGCTTTGCCGCCGTCGGCTTGCTGACCGTGGGGTATGGCGCTTATCGGCTGGCGCAACACGCGGTGGTCGTCGCCAAACTCAACCTCATTCAGACTGAAAACCGGCTGCTCCGCGAAAAGAACCAGGAAGCCGAAAGCAAATACGACATTTTGCAAAACCGTCTGGCAGCGCTTGATACCACGCAGCGCAAACTGGCCGAAGCTTCCGGCCTCAGTCGTCAATCCGACATCAGCGCCAACATTGGCCAAGGTGGCCCCGATTCTGACGCCAGCGTCAGCGACATGGAACGTGTCACGGCTGCATTGGAAAGCGAGTTGCGCCAGATCAAGGACGTGTTTGACAAGAATCAAATTCGACTGTCTTCGACGCCGAGCGGCTGGCCTGTTCGCGGATACATCACGGACGGGTTTGGCTGGAGACGCAATCCATTTGGCGGAGGCGGCACTGAATCGCACGGCGGTTTGGACATCGCCACCAATCACGGCACTCCGATTCAAGCCACGGCGGACGGAATCGTCATCTTTGCGGGAGTGTTTGGCGGTTACGGCAATATCGTAGTGATTGACCACGGTTACGGCATCACGACTAGATACGGTCACATGTCGCGCATTGACGTGGAAGTCGGCCAGCACATCGCCCGCGGCAAACAAATTGGCGCTGTTGGCAGCACCGGTCGTTCCACTGCCCCGCACTGCCATTACGAAGTTCGCCTGCACGACCGTCCGGTCAACCCGCTCAATTATCTATCGGTCGGAAGACTGTAAACGTTTTCCCTCGACCCGTGTCCGAAAACAAAGGGCAGTTCAGGAAATCCCTGACTGCCCTTTGTTGCTTTTACTGACTGTCACTCACCTTCTTCGCCGAACGTGTTGTCGCAAGATGCAATCATCCATCACAACCAGCAAACCGGCTTCCAACGCTCGTTGAGCAGCCGCTTCATCAATCACGTCATCCTGCATCCAGACGGCTTTGGCCCCCAGCCGAATCGCTTCGTCCACGTGATGCCCGGCTTCTTCCGAACGGCGAAAAATGTCCACCAGATCGAACGGTTCCGGCACATCAGCCAAATTCGGATAGGCGCGTTCTCCCAGCACTTCTGTTTCGTTCGGATTGACCGGGATGATGCGATAACCGTTTCTCTGCAAATAACCGGCAACTTCATAACTCGGTCGCATTGGATTCGACGACAATCCGACGACGGCAATTGTCCGGCTCTGGTTCAAGATGGTTTCAATAGCGTTGGGATCGTTGATGGTCACAATAAAAAACTCCTGTGATGAATAGGTTGAAACGAGTTTGCATTCTCAAACAACCGGATGGTTCAGTAAAGTCGGACATAGCGCTTGTTTCGGTTGCGGCGGTTCACCCCATTCACTAAGATGCGCGACTTATGAAAATTCTGCCGCTCGACCAATTGCGAATCGAACGCGAGCGTTTGCGCCAGACCGGCAAGAAAGTCGTTTTCACCAACGGCTGTTTCGACCTGCTGCATCCCGGCCACGTGCGTTATCTGCAACAAGCCCGCGCGCTTGGCGACGCCTTGATCGTAGCCCTGAACAGCGACCGCAGCGTCCGCGAATTGAAAGGCGACAAACGCCCGATCCTGACCGAAGCCGAACGTTCGGAAGTCATGGCTGCGCTGGCCTGCGTAGATTTCGTAACGGTGTTTGACGAACCGACACCGCGCGAAATCGTCACGGCTTTGTTGCCAGACGTGCTGGTCAAAGGCGGCGATTGGGGAATTGACGCCATCATTGGCCGCGAAGAAGTCGAAGCCGCAGGCGGCCAGGTGATGAGTCTGGCCTTTGTCGAAGGCTGTTCGACAACGGATGTGATCGAACGCATTACTCAACGATTCGCAAAACAGTAGGAAGCCAAGCCCAGTGATTCACCAGAACAAAACCTTTCAGCGATTGTTTGCCGACATCACCGCCGGTCGCCGAGTTCTGTCCATCGCCGGGTTGGGCAGCGGAGCTAAGGCGCTTGTGTTGGCAACGCTGCAACGCGCCACCGGCAAACGCCTGGCCGTCGTCAGTCAGCGCAACCGCGATCTGGAAGACCTGGAACGCGATCTGCGCTTTTTTTATTGCCAGTTGACCAGACGCGATGAATGCGAAAACGAAATCTTCACCTTGCCTGCTTCGGAAAGCGACCCTTACAGCGGAACTTCGCCTCACGCTGAGATTCTGGAACGCCGCGCATTGGCGTTGTGGCGATTGACCGCCGGTATGGGCGACATTGTGTTGCTCAGCGCGCGGTCGTTGATGCGGCGGTTTGTCGCCGTGGACGAAATCAAACAAGCGGTGGTCACGTTGAAAGTCGGCGAAGAATTGCCGCTGGATTATTTGATCGAACACCTGGCGGCGGTTGGTTATGTGCGTTCCGATCCGGTCGGCGGCATTGGCGAATTTTCTTCGCGCGGAGGCATTCTGGATTTTTATTCGCCAAGCGCCAGTTTGAACAAAGAAGAAGGCGTGCCGTATCCGATGCGCGTCGAATTTTTCGGAGACGAAATTGATTCAATCCGCGAATTCGACCCAGAAACGCAACGATCTTTGCGCGAAGTCAAAGAAGCCCTGATCGCTCCGATGCGCGACGAACGCGCCAGCCGCGACGATTTTCGTCACTGGGCAAAAATCGCGCGCGAGCATTGGAAAGATGAACGTTACGAACGCGCTTTGCGTGACCGGCTGGTTTTCGCCGACGAAGGCGAAGAATTTCAAGGCTGGGAATATCTGATGCCGCTCGCCTCGCCGCTCGCCGCTTCAATTTTCGATTATCTGAAAGACACAATTTTGGTGGTTGACGAACCGGCGGAATTGGAAAAACAAATCCGCACGACAATCGAAGAGTTGCAGCGCGGATTTGATCGCGCCGAATCCATTGATGAACTGGCGCTGGCTCCTGAAAAACTGTTTTTGACTCCAGATGAACTGCGCAGCCTGATTGAAAAAGTTCAGCGCATAGAATTGCGCTTGCTGGGCAGCGCGGCGTTTGAGTTTCAGGAAGAATTGAGTACGGAAGAAGTCGGCGCTCAAAGCACGAGCGTTCAGAGTACCGGCTTCAGCCAGAATGCTGGCGAAGCCAGCCAGCCGCCTGATGGCGGTACTCTGAACGCCTTCAGCCGAAATCAAACTGCGCCGCTATTTCTCTTTCCGCCCGAAGCCGAGCCAATTGAAGTCGAAATCATCTCGCGCTCGGTTCGCCGCTGGCACGGCCACGTAGCCGATCTTGCGCGCGACCTGAAACAGCAATCGCTGGTTGGCAATCACACGGTTTTCGTGTTGCCCAGCACAGGCGTTGCCGACCGCATTCGCAAAATGCTGGCCGAATACGAAATGCCCGGCGTTGAAATCGCCGACTTCGGATTGTGGATTGCCGACACGTCGCAAGCTGGAGTTTCGCAATCTCCAATCACTCTGATCGTCGGCGATGTTTCTACAGGTTTCGCTTTGCCCTCGGCACATCTGGCGGTTTACACCGAAGCAGACATTTTTGACGAAGCCGTTCACGCCGGTCAGCCTGTCAAAACTTCCAGGAAAAAACGTTCGCAAACCGCGGCGTTCATTTCCGACTTCCGCGATTTGAAGATCGGCGATTACGTAGTCCACATTGATCACGGCATAGGCCAGTTTCAGGGTTTGGTGCAGATTGACACCGAAGGCGGCGAAACTTCAGCGGAAGTCTATGCGCGGATGATCGGCGAAGCGCAGAAGACCGAAAAGCCCAGGCGCGAATTCATGCTGCTGACTTACGCCGACGGAGCGCGGCTTTACGTCCCGGTCGAACGGCTCGATCTGGTGCAGAAATTTTCCAGCGGCGAAATGAGTTCGCCTTCGCTGGATAAACTCGGCGGCATTGCCTGGGCCAAGACCAAAGCCAAAGCCAAACGCGCCATGCGCGACATGGCCGAAGAGTTGTTGAAACTGTACGCGCAGCGAAAGCTGGTCACCGGCTATGCCTTCAGCGCGGACACGCCGTGGCAACAGGAATTTGAAGCCGCTTTCCCTTACGAACTGACGCCCGATCAAGCCAAAGCCATAGAAGACGCCAAGCAGGACATGGAACAACCCACGCCGATGGATCGCTTGTTGTGCGGCGATGTCGGTTACGGCAAAACCGAAGTCGCCATGCGCGCCGCGTTCAAAGCCGTCATGGAAGGCAAACAGGTCGCCGTGCTGACGCCTACGACGGTGCTGGCCTATCAGCATTTTTCCAATTTCCGCTCACGCTTTGCCGCGTTTCCCGCGCGCATCGAATTGCTGTCGCGGTTCCGTTCACCGAAAGAACAGAAAGAAGTCGTCGCCGCCATCGAAGCCGGAAAAGTGGACATAGTCATCGGCACTCACCGAATTTTGTCGCGCGATTTGAATTTCAAGGATTTGGGTTTGGTGGTTGTGGACGAAGAGCAGCGTTTCGGCGTCGCGCACAAGGAACGCTTGAAGCACATGAAAAAGCGCGTGGACGTTTTGACGATGAGCGCCACGCCGATTCCGCGCACTTTGAATATGTCGTTGCTGAACGTGCGCGACATGTCGTTGATCGAAACTCCACCGCGCGACCGATTGGCGATTCAAACCAACGTCGTTCCCTTCAACGAACAAATCGTTCGCAGCGCCATCGAACAGGAATTGCAGCGGCAAGGACAGGTCTTTTTCGTTCACAACCGCGTCGAATCAATTCACGAAGTCGCCGCTTTGCTGCAACGCTTTGTGCCGCAGGCGCGCTTCATCGTTGCGCACGGCCAGATGGGCGAAAAGGAAATGGAGCAAGCCGTGCTGGATTTTGTGGACTACAAATACGACGTGCTGGTGGCGACGACGATCATCGAAAACGGCATAGACATTCCGCGCGCCAACACCATCATCATCAATCGCGCCGACGCTTACGGCTTGTCGCAGTTGTATCAATTGCGTGGTCGCGTGGGGCGGTCCAATCGCCGAGCTTATGCTTATCTGCTGATTCCATCCGAACGCGAACTGACTCCTATTGCGCGAAAACGACTGGCCGCGATTCGTGAGTTTTCCGATCTCGGCGCAGGTTTCCGCATCGCGGCGCTTGATCTGGAATTACGCGGCGCAGGCAACCTGCTTGGCGGGCAGCAATCCGGCCACATTGACGCCATCGGATTCGATTTGTACACGACAATGCTGGAACGCACCGTGCAGGAATTGCGCGGCGAAGAAATCGAAGAAGACATCAGCACGCAACTAAATCTGGGCGTGGACGTGCGAATCCCGGACGATTACATCTTCGACATGAGCCAGCGGCTGCGCACATACAAACGCATCGCTTCTGCGCACGACGATGAAGAGCTGGCGCGCATTCACGAAGAAATTTCAGATCGTTACGGACGAATGCCGGAATCGGTCGAAAACCTGTTCGAATTCGCCACGATTCGCCGCGCCGCCCAGAGCATAGGCATTGTTTCTATTGATCGCGTCAAAGACAGCGTTTCCATCAAGCTCAGCGAAAAGGCGAAAGTTGATCCTGAAAAACTGATGAGGCTGCTGGAAGAAAACAAAGCCGCCAGCTTTTCGCCGACCGGCGTGTTGAAGGTGAAGCTGGAAGCCGGCGAGTTGAACGACAAACGGGTTTTTGTCGAATTAAAATCGCTGCTGGGACGCCTGTAAAAATCAAACTCGGTCAGGCAATCGGCCATTTTCACTTTTGGCAACTGACGGTATCGGATTCGCTTTCCGTCGCCAAACCTGCATTGACCCAGGCTCCTGTGCCGCCAATCACATTGAAAATCTGCTTGAAGCCTTTTCGTTCCAGAATGCTGGCTCCTGCGCTGGAACGGTATCCTCCGGCGCAAATCACCACTGTCGGACGCGCAGAATCAAACGAAGCCAGATGCGATTCCAGATGCGAAAGCGGCGCGTTGACGGTTCCGGGCGCGTGGCATCCAGCGTATTCGGCGTGACGCCGCACATCAATCAGTTGAAAAGACCGCTGTTCGTCCATCCAGTCTTTCAATTCCGCCACAGTCATCTGCGTCACAGTGGCAATCTCGAATCCGGCTTCGTGCCAGGCCAGCACGCCGCCGTTCAAAAATCCTCTGACGGCTTCGTGTCCGACGCGCGCCAGTCGCAACGCAGCTTCTTCAACCTGCGCCGAATCATCCGCCACGATCACAATCGGAGCCCCAATCGGAATCAGCATTCCCGCCCACGAAGCGAATTGCCCACCCAAACCGATGTTCAACGAACCGGGGACATGTCCTGCGCCAAATGCTTCGGCATCGCGCACGTCCAACACCACTGCTCCTGCTTCGGCCAGCGCGCGAACTTTTTCCGGGTTCAAGGCAGCCAGAGCCGTCGCGTCAGCCAAAGTAGCCGCGCCAGTGCGATTGATTTCGGCGTCTTTCGGAAAATAAGCGGGAGCTTCAGGCAAATCCGCCGTCATCATTTTGACGAACGCCTCTTTGGTCATCGGCTGCAATGCGTAATTGAAACGGCGCTGTTGGCCGATGGTGGACGAAGTTTCCTTCGACATATTCTTGCCGCACAAACTGCCTGCGCCGTGCGCCGGATACACTTCCACCGCATCGTCCAGCTTCAGCAGTTTTTCGTGCAGACTGTCATACATCATCGCGGCCATCTGTTCCGGCGTGTAGCCTTTCGAGCCGACAAGGTCAGGCCGCCCGACATCGCCAATGAACAGCGTATCGCCCGTCAACACCTTCACCGTAACGCCGTTTTCCATCACCAGCACGGAAATGCTTTCGGGCGTGTGGCCTGGAGTTTCCAGCACGCGCAAGCGCAACTGGCCTACATGCAATTCGTCGCCGTCTTTGGCGGCGCGATGTGGAAACTGTGCGCCCGCTTTCCAACCAAAGACGATTTCTGCGCCAGCGCGCTTGGCCAGTTCCCTGTGCCCGCTGACGAAATCGGCGTGCAAATGAGTTTCAATCACATATTTGATTTTGAAACCCTGCGCAGCGGCTTCTTCCAGGTACTGTTTCACATCACGCTGCGGATCAACGACCGCGGCTTCGCCATCTGAGCCAATCAGATAAGAAGCGTGAGCCAGACAACCCAGATAAAACTGTTTGAAATACATCTCGCCTCCTCAAAAGATATGGAACAGCTTTCGCAAATTGCCACCGAAAATCGCCTGCGCCTGTTCTTCGCTGGCTCCGATTTCGACCAGAGCCTTCACCTGAGCATAAAAAATCGCTTCGTGCCAACCGCGCGGGAAAAACGACGAATCCGTGCCGAACAACAGCCGTTCGTGCCCAACAACGGCCAGCGCGCGTTTGAACACCGTCGGCAAATCAACGGGAGAAGTTTCGTAATTCATCCATTTGTTGCTGCTCGAAGTGTCAATCAAAACATTCGGGCACAGATCGGCCAGCATCATCGCTTCGCGGAACATCCCTGCGCCAAAGTGCGGAATGATGAATTTTGCCGACGGAAATTCCGCCGCCAGCTTGTAAATGTCCAACGGGTTTGACCGCCGCATATCGAAAGGTGATTTCAAGCCAAGCTTCTTGCGTATGCCAACCGAAAGCGCGCCGCAATGAACGAAAACTGCTGTGCCGGGGCGTTCGCTGGCCAGCGCCACGACGGCTCGCGCGCCTTCGTTTTCGGCGATGGAATACTGGTGCATTGCGGGAAACAGGCAGGCGACGCGCAGCTTCAGGTCATCAAAGGCTCGCGCAGCGCGCGTTTCAGCGTCGGGTTTGGTCGGGTCAAACATAAACGCGCCGAACAAACGTTCAGGAAAAGCGGCGACGGCTGCCGCGACCGAATCTTCGTCGCCCGGCACGCTGGCAATGAGCATCGCCGACTGAACATCGAACTTGTCCAGTTCGTCTGCCCACACGCCGCCCAACTCAGCCGGGTCAACCGGCGGCATCGTCCATCCGGTTATTTCGGCAACTCGGCCAATCGGGTCAGCTTCCTTGCTGAGCGCAGGCGATTGGCCAATCAGTGTGTCGAATAATTTGCGGGAAAAGAAATGACAGTGAGCATCGCCGATTTCGATCTCACCGAAAGGAGTTGTTTTCGTTTTCATGGGTAAGCTCCACAGTTGAATTACCTTGATTCACTGACGTGATAGTCCGCCAGCACGCAGAAGTTTTCAACTGTGGAGCCGATACTCCAAAAGTCATGGCTTAATGAACTTTTCGGGATTTTTCTTCGCCGCTTCCAGACAGCTCTGACAGCAGAAATAAACCGTGCGGCCAAAAAATCCGAATTTGATTTCCTTGTTGACCGGTTCGCCCGTCACCGGACAGGTTTCAACGCCGTCGCCTTTGCCGACAAAAGCCGTTTCTTCTTTTTTTGGCGCATCTGGCAAATCGTGCTGTTTGTGCATGACCGACATGCCTTCCTGGACGAATTCCGAAACCCCCGCCGCATGAGCTTGAATGAGTTTGACGACATAAGCATCGTCGGAGGTTTCCACCACCTTGACGCCTTTAGCAGTGTTCGTCAGTTCCATTTTGATCTTGTCGGAGTGTTTGAACAGTTCGGCAAACAGCGGGTCCCATTGCCGAATCGGCTGTTTCTTTTCCAGCCGCGCTTTCATCGCCCACGAATGTTCAATGATCAACGCTTTCACTTTCGGATCGTCGGATTCGGTGACGGTTTCGACTCCGTTGCTGATGTTTTTTACCGTGCGCGTTATTTTCTTGTGATCGTCAAACAAGGCATGAATGGTTTTCATGTCCTGCGGTTGGTTGCCGCCCATTCCCATTCCACGACCTTGCCCTTGAGCAAACGCCGTCGCAACAAACAGCGAACAAACCAAAGTAGATAAGAACAAATTTTTGCGTGACATATCTTCCTCCATTGTTGAGCAACCTGCCGAAGTCGCTCTGATTTTTTCAGATGACGGCTTTCGAAAACGCCGGGCAACCTCGGCAGGTTGCCCTACTTTCACACAGTTGAAGCCGGCTCTTCACTGGCTTCGACCGGCGAATCATCAATCGCGGCTTCAGAAGTCTGATGCTTCTTGCGCTCGCTCAAGTAATACAGAATCGGCACGGTCATGCGCGACAGCAACAGCGAAGCGATTTCGCCTGCCATCAACGAAATGGCCAGGCCTTGAAAAATCGGATCGAACAAGATCACCGTCGCGCCAACGACGACCGCCGCCGCCGTCAGCATCATCGGGCGAAATCGAACGGCTCCGGCGTCAATCACTGCTTCAGCCAACGGCATTCCTTCTTTCAATCGCAGCTCCACGAAATCCACCAGGATGATGGAATTGCGCACGACGATTCCGGCTCCGGCGATAAACCCGATCATTGAAGTCGCCGTGAAAAAAGCGTTCATCAAACCGTGCGCAGGCAGAATGCCGACCAGCGAAAACGGAATCGCAGCCATAATCGCAAACGGCGTTTTGAACGATTGAAACCAGCCGACCACCAGCACATAAATCAGCACCATCACCGCCGCAAAGGCCAAACCCAGATCGCGAAAGACTTCGTAAGTGATGTGCCATTCGCCGTCCCACTTCATGGCGAATTTGTCCGTGGCGAAAGGTTGTGAAGCAACGAAACGTTCCAGCGAATAACCTTCGGGCAATTTCATTTTTTCAATCGCTTCGTTCAATTGCAGGATGGCGTAAACGGGGCTTTCTTCGCTGCCCGCCACGTCGCCGGTCACGTAAGTCACCGGCATGAGGTTTTTGTGATAGATGCTTTTGTCGTTCGTCTGCTCTACGACTTTGACCAGTTCGCCAAGCGGAACCAGATTGCCTTGTGAACCGGCGACTTTGATCTGTTTCAAATCTTCGATGCTGGAACGTTGCTCGCGCGGCAAACGCAGGACAATCGGCAGGTCTTCTTTCTCCGCTGGTTGATGCGCCAAACCGACCGGCAAGCCGTCAACAGCGATTTTCAATGTTGCCGCAATCTGTTCGGCGGAAACGCCGTTGAGCGAGGCTTTTTCCTTGTCCACCACGAACTGGAATTTCGGCTGGTCGTCTTCGACGTACCAATCCACGTCCACCACGCCCGGCGTCTGGTCGAAAATGTCGCGGATGTTTTTTGCAATTTCGATCTGCCGCTGATAATCCGGGCCGTAAATTTCAGCGACAAGAGTTTGGAGTACTGGCGGTCCAGGAGGGACTTCGGAAACTTTGACCCGCGCGTTGTGTTTGGCGGCGATCTGTTGAATCGCCGGGCGAATGCGTTTGGCGATGTCGTGGCTCTGCGCGTCGCGTTCGCCTTTGCCGACCAGATTGACCTGAATGTCAGCGACGTTTGCGCCGCGCCGCATGAAGTAATGTCGCACCAACCCGTTGAAGTTATAAGGCGACGAAGTTCCGACGTACATCTGGTAATTGACCACTTCGGGAAGGGCGCGAACGGCGTCGGCGATTTCGCGCGTGACGGCGGCAGTTTGTTCCAGCGTTGTGCCTTCGGGCGTGTCAATGATGATCTGAAATTCGCTCTTGTTGTCGAAAGGCAGCATCTTCACGCGCACAGCCTTGAACGCAAACAACGACACCGATAGCAGCAACAACACGATCACGCCTGCTAAAAATCCGTATCGCCAGCGCGGCAGGCGAATCAGTTTTGTCATCACCCGGCGGTACGCCTTGGTCATTCGACCTTCCTGATGTTCATCTCCGCCGTGATGGCCGCCCTCGCGTTTCAGCAATCTCAAACTCGCCCAGGGCGTGACGATGAAAGCCACCAGCAGTGAAAAGATCATCGCCGCCGTTGCACCAATCGGAATCGGTTTCATGTACGGCCCCATCAATCCGCCGACAAAAGCCATTGGCAAAATCGCCGCAATCACGGCAAAGGTCGCCAGGATCGTGGGATTGCCGACTTCGTCCACAGCTTCGATGGCTATGTCAATCAGCGGACGGCCTTTGTTTTCAGGCATTCGATAATGCCTGGCCATGTTTTCGACGACTACGATGGCGTCGTCCACCAGAATGCCTATCGAAAAAATCAGCGCAAACAGCGTGATGCGATTGAGCGTGTAACCGTAGAAATAAAACACCGCCAAAGTCAGCGCCAGCGTCACCGGAATGGCTATGGCCACTATGCCCGATTCGCGCAAACCCAGCGTCAACCAGATCAAAACGGCGACGGACAAGATGGCAATGAACATGTGCAGCAATAGTTCATTGGATTTTTCGCTGGCGGTTTCGCCGTAATTGCGCGTCGTGGTGACAATCACATCGCCCGGAATCAACGAACCTTTCAGATGTTCGACCTTTTCCAACACCTTGTCGGCAATCTCAATCGCGTTTTTGCCTTTGCGTTTGGCGACGGAAATTGTCACCGCTTGTTGGACGTTCGCAGTTCCGCCTTTAGGCGGTTGGGCTTGATTGAGAGCGCCGCCGCCTGAAGGCGGAACTACGAACGCGCTTCCAACGCCGAACATCACATAATCGCTCGCTTCTTCCGGTCCATCTTCGATCTTTGCCACGTCGCGCAAATACACAGGGCGATTGTTGAACACGCCGACGACCACCGCGCCGACGTCTTCCGCCGTGTGCAGAAAGCCGCCGGTTTCCACCAGCAACTCGCGGTTTCCGGCGGCGAAACTGCCGGATTGCAATTGCCGGTTGGACTGTTCCAGCATCGGCGGAATCATAGCGGGCGCAATGTTGAAACCCGCCATTCGCGCCGCGTCGAGCGAAACCCGAATCTGGCGACGTTGGCCGCCAATCAGTTTGACTTCGGAAACGTCCGGGACTTCCTTGATGTGGTCGTGGACTTGGGCGGCGATGCGCCGCAATGTGAAGGCGTCGTAAGTGTTGCTGGAAAGCGTCAGCGCCAGAATCGGCACGTCGTCAATCGAACGCGGCTTGACCAGCGGCTGACTCGCTCCGGGCGGAATCAGATCGAAATTCGCCAGCATCTTTTGATTCAACCGAACGATGGCGTCTTCTTCGTTCTGGCCAACGTAAAATCTTACAATCGCCATGGCCTGTCCCGGCGAAGAAGTCGAATAGATGTATTCGACGCCGGGCACTTCCCAGAGCAGTTTTTCCATCGGTTTGGTGACACGCTCTTCCACCTCTTTGGCCGAAGCGCCGGGCATCTGCACAAACACGTCAATCATCGGCACGATGATTTGCGGCTCTTCTTCGCGCGGCAACATGACCACCGCCGCCAAACCAAGCAGGATCGAAGCCACGACGATGAGCGGCGTCAGTTTCGACGTGATGAACGCGCGAGCGACTTTTCCGGCCAATCCGATTTTGTCATTCATAGATAACCTGTTTTCTCTCCACGAAGTGACACGAAGAAGCACGAAGGTTTTTCTCTCTTAGTGAAACTTCGTGCGCCTTCGTGGACGGAGTTTTTACTGCACTCGATTGCCGTCGTTCAGTTTGGCGACGCCGTCAACGGCTATGCGCTCGCCTTCGTTCAGGCCGGACAACACTTCCACGCGGTCACCAAAACTCTTGCCGGTTTTGACCAGTCGCAAACGCGCGATGTTCGCTTCATCCACGACAAAAACGCCTGTCAACTGACCGCGTTGCGCGATGGCTTTGGCTGGAACGGTCAGCGCCTGTCGCTCGCCGCCGGCAAAACGCGCCGTGCCATACAAGCCGGAGCGCAGTTGCGATGGCGACGCCACGTCAATTTTCACAGTGTAACTTCGGCTCATGGGATCGGAAGCGGGCAAAATTTCAGCGACCGTTCCGGCAAGCTCTTCGCCGCCGACGGCGTCAATACGCACTCGCACAGGGTCTTTCAATTTGATCTTGCCGATCTGCGATTCTTCGACGGCGGCTTCCAGGCGATATTGCGAAGCGGTTTCAATTGTCAGCAGCGGAGCGCCCGGCGTGGCTGTCGCGCCAACCTCAATCTGTTTGGCGACAACGACGCCGCTGATGGGCGAAACAATCCGCGCATAACTGGAAAAAACCTGCGCGGCGGCAACGTCCGCTTTGGCCTGCTCGGTTTGCGCCTGCGCCTGCTTCTTTCGCGCGGCGAGCATTTCCAACATCTTTTCGGCGCGGCTGACTTCGGCGTCCGCGACTTGCGCTCTGGCCCTGACTTCGTCGAATTCCTGCGGGCTGACGGATTTTCTTTCCAACAAGGTCTGGTAACGGGCGAACGTCGCGTTGGCCAATCGCTGGTTGGCTTCGGCGGCGGCTTTGGCCGATGACGCGGCGTTGGCGGCTTGATCGGATTCGGCGACGGCTTGTTCAGCCTGCCGCAAACCGGCTTGAGCTTTTTGCAACTGTGCGGAGGCGTCACGGTTGTCAATTTCGATCAGGACTTGTCCGGCATTGACGCGGTCGCCTTCGCGCACACGCAACGCCATCACAGCGCCCATGATTTTCGACGACAGCACGGTTGAAGTTTTGGCGCGAACGGTTCCGGTCGCCTCGTACACGTCGTTCACGGATGAAGAGGCGACGGTTTCAAACTGCACGCCGGTCACAACCGCAGGCGTTTCCGCTGTGGCCTGCGGCTTTTTTCCGCACGCTGAAATGAACATCGCCAGCGACACAATGACAGCAAGAAGGGCAATTTTGGTTTTCATGGTTTTCACGAAACAAAGGGTTGGACATCGGTCAGTCTGCCGGTCGAAAGCATGACGCTGGCGTAACCGACGTAAAAATCGTGACGCGCAGACAAAACAATCAGTCGCGCCCGCGTCAGCGTAGTTTCTGCGCGCAGCACTTCGGTGATGGTCGTCAATCCGGCTTGATAACGGTCCTGCGTGATGCGCAATGCTTCGCTGGCCTGGGCGATGATGCGTTCGGCGACTTTCAGCCGTTCACGCGCTGAAACGAATTGCTGCTGCGCGCGCACGACTTCCAGACGAATTTGATTGGTCAGATGTTGCTGTTCGCTGGCAGCCAGATTGGCCGCCGCGCGAGCTTGCGCGATGCGGGCATTGCGTCCGGCGTCTAACAAATTGAACGTCAAACTTGCGCCGACTGTGTAATCGCTGCTGCCATTGACGAAGTTGTTGCGGCTGGCGCCGAAGTTGGCGAAGACATCCACGCGCGGCAAGTATTCATTGCGCGCGCCAGTGACCGACACCTCGACTGAGTTCGCGGCCAATCCAGCGCGCTTCAAATCGGGGCGATGTTCCAACGCCAGTCGAATCAATTCAGCCTGGTCGGCCAGATCGAATTTCTTTTCGATCAAATCGCCCTGAATTCGTTGCGGCGTATTCACAGACAATCCCAGCGCGGTGTTGAACGCGGCTTGCGCGGTAATGATGTCGCCGTCGGTTTGAATCTGTTGCTGGAGCGCTTCGGCCAGTTGCACTTCGGCGGCCAGCAAATCCGAGACGACTGCGGTTCCTGCTTCGACGCGGTCGCGGCTCGATTTCACATCGGCTTCGGCCAGTTTGACGGCTTCATCGCTGACTTCTTTTCTGGCCTGAGCCAGCAGCAATCCGTAAAACGCGCGGAGCGTTTCAAAACGCACCTGTTGTTCGACCAGACTGGTTTGCTCGTCAGCTTGCCGCCGCCCAAGCTGTGCGCGCTTGATGCGCGTGGCCGATTGCCATTGATCGAACAGCGGCGCTTTGACCGTCACGCCAAAACGAAAATTTGTCAGCGGATCGGGATTGTTCAACAACGGCAGATTGAAGTTTTGCTGTGTGAAGCGGCTTTGTTCCAGCAACGAGCCAAACACGAACACCGGGTTGTTGCCGTTGGTGAAGCTTTCGCTCAATTGCACCTGAGGCAATCGCCCGGCGCGCGCTTCTGCAATCCGGGCATCGGCCAGTTCGCGGCCAGAAGCAGTCGCGCGTGTCAGCGGATTGGCGCGCAACGCAAGTTCGACGGCCAATGGCAAGGTCAATGCTTCGCCTGTCGGTTTTGCTTCCTGAGCGAGAACCATTCCCCCTTGCGCTGCGATGATGATGCTCAACAGCCAGGCAAAGAATCTGGCGCTAGATGCTTGGTTGACTTCGATGTGTTTCATAGCCGTTCAGGAATTAACCTTTCGCGCCCATCTTGCGCAGGAAGGTCATCATCGGACACCAGTTGGTGAATGCCGACTGGATCAGATTCAGCGCGACAAAACCGGTCAGGAAAAACCAGTTCGGGCTGTGATATAGACCCAACAACACGCTGACCAATACAAAAGAGCCTGCAATCAATCGCAAATAACGTTCGACGTTCATATCAAAATCTCCTTTCGAGCTTATCGCTCACGGTTGTCATCGCGCCGCGAACCGGGCGCACAGGAATTATTCATTCAGGTCTGGACGCCCATTCCGGGCAACACCCAGCGCATCAGGACCAGATAACCAACGAAGAACAACACAAGCCATCCCCAATCGGACATTTCAATTTCCCCCTTCAAAGATTGGCAATCGCGCGTTCCAGCTTTTCATTCACGGCGGTCGCGGCGGCTTCCAGCTTGGGATTTTCGACAATTGACATCATCTTGACCGCGTCAATCGCAGCAACCACGGATTGGCCATTTTCCTCATAAACCACCACGTTACACGGTAGCAGCAATCCCAATGCCAGCTCCTCCTGCAAAGCCTGATGAGCAATCGGCGGATTGCACGCGCCCAGAATGACGTAATCGCGGAATTCGACGCCCAGCTTTTCCCTGAACTTGTCCGCGATGTTGATTTCGCTGAGCACGCCAAAACCTTCCGCCTTGAGCGTTTCCTTCACCCGTTCAATCGCCTCCGGCACAGGTAAATCAATCACCCGAAAGAACCCATATCCGGGTTGTACCAACGGTTTTTCGCCTGACATTTGCGCCTCCTCTTTCTGTCTTCTTATTTTTTGAATTTCCAATTGCCAGCCCTGCACACGATCTGTATACTGACAACGACTGAATAATATAACCACATAGTTATATTGTCAAGAACCATTTCACAATGAAATGAAATTTTAGCGACGGACTGAAAACAGGATTTCAATATCCACAAACTAATCAAAAGGAGAAACAAAAGATGGCTACGAATACCGGAACGATGCCGATCAACACAGGAATTGCCGAACAAGACCGACAGGCGATTGCGGAAGGTTTGTCCAAACTGCTGGCTGACACTTACACGCTCTACCTGAAAACCCATAACTTTCACTGGAACGTCACCGGGCCTATGTTTCAGACGCTGCACCTGATGTTTGAAACGCAGTATAACGAACTGGCTCTGGCCGTTGACCTGATTGCCGAACGCATTCGCGCGCTGGGCTTTCCCGCTCCGGGAACTTACCGCGAATTTTCGCAACTGTCTTCGATCAAGGAAGAAGAAGGCGTGCCCAGCGCGCAGGACATGATCCGATTGCTGGTCGAAGGCCAGGAAGCCGTCGTTCGCACGGCGCGTTCCGTTTTTCCGGTTGTTGACAAGGCAAACGACGAACCCACTGCAGACCTGCTGACGCAACGAATGCAAATCCACGAAAAGACGGCGTGGATGCTGCGTAGCCTGCTGGCGTAAAGATACATCCAAGTAGGCAGGCAAAAGTTATTCAGGATACACGCCATGATTCATTTTCCATTTGTCATTTTCCAATTTCCATTAGTCATTGCCGTCGTGCGATTCAGGCAATGACAAATGACAAATCAAAAATGACAATTGGAAAATGAAAAGACCGACAAATTTTTGCTCAACTACTTACCTGAGTCCCGTTGAGGAGTTTTCGCGGTTGTCACCAGAAAACTCCTCAACGGTGCGCTTATTGGAAAAAACGCAATAGTTCAATATGAGCAAGAACAACCAACGACATTCCATGTCTTTAGAGGCGCTGCAACTCGTGGCGGCCAGATTCAAAGTGCTTTCCGACCCGATGCGGCTCAGGATTCTGCAATTGCTGCAAGACGGCGAAGCGAGCGTGACGGCAATTACTGAATCGGTCGAATCCACACAGCCGAACGTCAGCAAACATCTGAAAATCTTGCAGGAATCAGGGCTGGTCGCGCGACGTCAGGAAGGCAACACTGTGTATTACTCCATTTCCGATCCGACGGTGTTCGATCTGTGCGAGGTAGTTTGCTCCAGTTTGCAGGAGCGGTTTTCCGCACATGCCAGCGCTTTTTCAACTCAAACCATTCGCCCGGTCGCAGCTCGCCGACGGTGACTCACACACAACTTTCACGTCCCTTTGCTACCGCTTCAAAAAACCAAAGGGTTCAAGTTCTGGCCTGCCTCTGGCTCAACCAAATCTGAACATCCACAACAGTTTATCGAACCGGCAAACACCGGCTCGGTAATTGCTTTTTGGCTGAGCGAGCTTCGATATTTGCAGCAATTAAGATGAAGAAATGGGTAAAAGCACTCAGTTCTCTTCGATCTTGCAAACGTGAGTGAGGAAGTTTCCCCATCCGAGTTGCTGCGGTTCAAATCAACTGTTCAAAAAAACACAAATTTCGCTTCAAGCTGTTATCAGCGATTGTAAGGAGGAGTTTATGCGAACTCTGAAGATCGTTCTGGTCTTGAGCTTTATGCTGGCTGTGGCGTCGCCCTTTATTTCGACAAAGGTCACGGCGCTGACGGCGACTGAAAAATCACCCGTTGAAACCACCGAAACCGTTCCCCAATCCAAGCAGGCTCAACCCGTGGACGCCAGCCAGTTCGTAGGGAGCGATTCCTGCGCGGAATGTCACGGCGCGGAAAGCACACATTACGCGCTGACGGCGCATGCCAAAACCAAAATCCTGAACGCTCCGATTGACAGGCATGGCTGCGAATCCTGCCACGGCGGAGCGCGCGCTCACGTGGATTTTTACCTGGCCATTCAAAAATTGAATGAAGCAGACAAGGAAGACGAGGCGACAGCGTTGATGAACGACACGGCCAAAGCCGCCGCCGCCGCGATGAAATCGTTCAGCAAAATGTCTTCGGCGGAATCTTCCGCCACCTGTTTGAAATGCCACGAAGGTTCGCAAGGCAATGCCGAAGAACGGTTTAATTACCGCCGCAGCGAACACGCGCGGCACGGCATTTCCTGCAACGATTGCCATTCGTCGCACGCGCCGAAACGCACGGAGTTTCTGCTGAAAAACACCGAACCAAATCTTTGTTACACCTGCCACGCCGAACAAAAAGCTTCTTTCGCCAAACCGTTCCATCACAAAGTGCCCGAAGGCGGTATGAAATGCTCCGATTGCCACAACCAGCACGGCGGTTTCATGGGCAAATCGCTGCGCAATTCGGTCAATGGCGATTCGGCCTGCGTCAAATGCCACGCCGACAAACAAGGGCCGTTCGTCTTTGAACACGCGCCGATCAAAACCGAAGGCTGCCAGTCGTGCCACACGCCTCACGGTTCGACCAATCCCAAGCTGCTGACCAGAAACGTGGTCAGATTCCTTTGCATCGAATGCCATTCGAATACGCCCGGATTGCCCGGCGAACCGTTGGGCGACCAAACGCCTACGTCACACGACATCAACAATCCGCGCTATCAGAACTGCACGGCTTGCCACATTCAAATTCACGGATCGAACGCAGACCGGCGGTTCTTCCGCTAAAGGAACAGGAGGCATCAAATGAAAAACAACATTCGATCAATTGTCTTATCGCTCTCCCGAACCTTTGCGGGAGCGACAATGTTGGCGCTGCTGTTTGGCCTGGGCGTCGTTGCACAGGCGCAGAGCGTCGAAAAAGCCGAAACCAGCCAGCAAGCCAGAGCGCAGGACAGCGAACTGGACAGAGCCAAAGCAATCACCACCAAACCCGGCGAAAACAAACCATCAAAACCGGAAACCGGTCGCACCTGGGGGCTTTATTCGACGGTGACGACGCTGGAAATCGGCCACCGCTTCGTTGATACAGACGGCAGTGTGGACAGATATTTGTCCGACGTGAACGTCCGCGACGGATTCCGCGTGCTGGATTATTCGCTGGATATGCGCGCTCAACCCGGCACCGGATTGCTGTTCGATTTCCTGCACGCTGATGTCAACAACGCCGGCGGCGATCAAAACCAGACGTTTTCGCTGCGCATGGATAAAACGAAATGGTATCGCTTCGACAGCAATGTTCGCCGGTTCAATTACTACCGTTCGCCGGGGCCTAATTTCGCGCTGGGGTTTCGCAACCATGATCTGCGACAACAGATTTCGGATTATTCGCTGAGGCTGTTTCCGCAACGCGCGGTTCGCGTCAACGCCGGATACGCGCGCAGCATGGCCAAAGGAAGGTACAACCCCACCTACAGCTTCCAACGCGACATTTTCCAGTTGTTCGAGGACACTCGATGGGAAGCCAACGATTACCGTTTGGGAATTGACGCGACCTATCGCAAGTGGGATTTCGCCGCCGAACAGTTGTATCGCAATTTCCGCAACGATCCTCAAACCAACAGCCGTCCCGGCGGCGATCTGGGATTCAACCCGACCGACAACGGACGCATAACTGCTTTGGCACGTGACATGCCACAACGTTCGCGGGCGCTGGTGACGCGAGCCAGTTTGCGAGGTTCGATTGCCGACCGGTTGCACGTCGTTCTGCGCGGATTGCGCGACGACGAACGATTGCGCGCGGATTATTACGAAGTCGGCAGTGGACGCAATTTCAATGGAGCCACTCTGGTTTCAAACGTCATTCAACTGCTCAGTCCGGGCGGCGTGGTCGAACGTCCGAGCAATCGGTTTGACGCGGGGGCGACGTTGGACATCACGAAAAATCTGTCCGTCAGCAACACGTTCAGTTACAACTCGTTCAAGATCAACGGCGACATGACGCTTCTGACCACGGCGGTGACTCAATCCGCCACCGGCTCGCAATCCACTTCCGTCACACGAAACGTCGCCACCAGCTACATCACAGATCAAACCTCGTATTGGAACACGCTTGAAATGAACCTGAATTTCGGCAGGAAGTTCAGTTCCAATCTGGGTTGGCGCACGCAACACCGTGACGTAGTGCTGGCGGGAATTTTCAGCACGCCGACCAGTGCGCCTTCGGCCAGCAATCCGGCCATCAAAAGAGATGAAGAGTCCATCAACACCAATTCCTTCATCGGCGGATTTCGCGTTCGCCCGACTGACCGGTTGAGCTTTATGTTCGACGTGGAAAGCGGACAGAACAACAACGCTTTTGTGCGAATCAACCCGCTGGATTTCACGCGGTTTCGTGTACGCGCTCAGGTTCAGGCGACAGACAAACTGAACATCATCGGCACATTCACTTCGACTGACCGCACCAACCCTACGCCGCAGGTGCAGAACGAATCCGATTCGCGCAGCTACACGATTGCCTTCAACTGGGAGCCAAAACAGCGTGTGATGGTGGACGCCGGATATGATTACAACGACCTGTTTGCCACAGGAAACATTCTGTACACGCTGAGCGGCCAGCGGTTTTCAGGCAGATCGCTGTATTACGCCCGGATCAATTCGATTTACCTGAATACGCGATTCGGGCTGACCTCCCGGCTGGATTTGCTGACGGCTTATTACTACATGATGGATCGCGGAGCGCCGTCGGTTTCACTGGGCGCAACCGATCTGCTCAACGCTTATCCGTTGAAACGACACAATCCCGAAGTTCGGCTTGCCTACCGATTCAACAACAACGTGACGGGCAATCTGAGCTATCGGCATTTCAGCTACAACGAAAAAGAATTCGCGGTGCAGGATTATCGTTCGAACATCCTGACCACAAGTTTGCGCTTCACCTTTTAACTTCCACCTTCTCCTCTCAAAAAGGCGCAGGGGTTATACCCTGCGCCTTCTTTTTCTGTATCACTCACACTCAAGTCAGAAGATGCGGTCTTGTTGTTCAATAGCTCATCCCGAAGATTTCGCCGCGATCATCCACATCCAGTTTGGCGGCTTGCGGAACTTTGGGCAGGCCGGGCATCAACATCATCGAACCAGCAACGACCACAACGAATCCAGCCCCGGCGGACAAATGCGCGTCCGTCACCGTCATAGTCCAGCCTGTTGGCGCGCCCAACACTTTGGGATTGTCGGACAACGACGAAGGCGTTTTGGCAATGCACACCGGCAATTGCCCAAACCCAAGCGTCGTAAACTTCCGCAGTTTCTTGCGTGCTTCGGAATCGAAATACACGGTGCCTGCGCCGTAAATCTCTTTGGCCACGCGCTCGACTTTTTCTTCCAATCCCAATTCCAGCGGGTAAAGCGGCGTGACCTGTTCTGCGTCGCTCGCATCAGCAACAGCCATGACCTTCGCAGCCAAATCCATCGCGCCTTCGCCGCCTTTGGTGTAGACCTCAACGATGGCGCTTTCGACGTTGGCTTCGCGGCAAAATGCCTGGATAGCGGCGATTTCTTCGTCGGTGTCGGTGGTGAAGCGGTTGATGGCAAGAACAACCGGCACCTTGTATTTTCGTAAATTGTTCAGGTGAGTCTGGAGATTGGCCAAGCCACGCCGAAGGTTATTCAGATTACTATCATTCGGAAAATCTGCAGAAACGCCATGTGCGGCCAAGGCTCTGGCCGTGGCGATCAACACGGCAGCGGACGGTTTCAACCCGGATTTCGGCATGACCAGATCGAAGTATTTTTCCGCGCCCAGATCGGCTCCGAACCCGGATTCGTTGATGACGTAATCGGCCAGCTTCATGGCCATCTTTTGCGAAATCACGCTGCTGGTTCCGTGCGCGATGTTGGCAAACGGGCCGGTGTGAACGAAGGCCGGAGTTCCTTCGGTCGTCTGCGCCAGATTGGGCATGATCGCTTCGTTGAGCAGCACCATCAGCGCGCCGGTCACGCCCAAATCGCGGGCGCGAATCATTTGGCCGTCCAGGTTGTACCCCAGCAGAATGTCGTCCAGTTTGCGCCGCAAATCTTCGCGGGAATTGGCCAGGCCCATGATCGCCATCACTTCCGAAGCGGCGGTGATGACAAAACCGGTTTCGCGCGGCACGCCATTCGTCTTACCGCCCAGACCGACGATGATGTGTCGCAACGCGCGGTCGTTCATATCCATCGTGCGCGGCCAGAAAATGTTGTCCACATCGAAACGCAGTTCGTTGCCGTGATGCAGATGCGAATCAATCGCCGCTGCCAGCAAATTGTGCGCAGTGGTGATGGCGTGAAAATCGCCTGTGAAATGCAGATTGATGCGTTCGGCGGGCAGCACCTGAGATTTGCCGCCGCCGGTTGCGCCGCCTTTCAATCCGAACACCGGCCCCAACGACGGTTCGCGCAAAGTGACAATCGGACGTTTTCCGTAACGTTCAACAGCTTGCGCCAACCCGATGGAAACGACGGTTTTGCCTTCGCCGTGCGAAGTCGGCGTCATCGCCGTGACCATAATGAATTTCGCCTGTTTGGGCGATTTCCATTCAGACAGCAATTCCAGTTTCAGTTTGGCCATGTGCTGGCCGTAATAAATCAGATACTCATTCGGAATGTTCAGCTTTTCTGCAATTTGTTTGATTGGAAACATAAGATGAAAACCTCCAGTTAAGAATTTGCGGATTGCCGTCTGCGGCTGACGATCAGCATTTCGCCTTGTTGAGAATGTTTTCGGAATCCCAGCAGATGGCAGATTTCCACCACGAACCAATGCGCGATGCGAGTGTCAATCTTCAGTGAGTCCGGGTTGTCCGGCAGCCTATGTACGCCTGGCAAATACGGCAGCAACCGATCAAGTTTCCATTTTCGCAATTGGGCGGAAACTTTCAGCCAGAAACGATTCACTTTGCGCACCAGAAAGAACCCGTCATCGCCCTGGCTCTGATACAGCGGCATAAACAGCAATCCGTCTTCCGGCGAAGTGACGTTGCCGTGCCGGTCACTGGCCAGCAACTGCCCTTTGGTCACACGCATGAAGTTGGAAAAGCCCGGTTGCATGACAAATTCATCCGTTTCGCGGATGCCGTGCCGGTAACGCAGTTCCATCACGTCGGGCACATCGCCGACCGAGCGTTTCAGGTGCTGCCGCAAGTCGAAAAACTCATGGATGTAATACGGTTTGATGCAACCCGCCGCCGCCAATGTGATCCAGACGGCGGCTTCGTGATTGAGCAACGATGCGGGCGAGCGATGTTGACCGGCTTCAAATCCGATGGCAGCGTGGCCGAGTTCGTTGATGTAATTGAGAATCGTGCCGTCCAGATTTTCTTCCAGACCGAGAATGATCGGCACGCCGAGTTCCAGCGCCAGACGACGATTCGTCAGCGTGTCGCTGATGATGGAGAACGGCGAACCTTCGGAGGAAGTCGTGTGCAAATCCAGAAAGATTGCTTCGCCGGTATGGCGCTCCAACGCCGTTTCAATGATGTCCAGAAGTTCGCGCTGTTCAGCGTCTTCGGCGGTGGCGGATTGAGCAGGCAATTCGTCCTCGATCTGGCTGACTCGCTCAGGCAACCACATACGATTCAAATCTCGATGCCGATATCTAACCCCACTGTTCAAGGCTCTGACGTTTCCGGCCAGCGCAATCAATTCGCCCCGAAATGGCGGAGCGGTTTCACGCAATTTTTTCAACACCGTTTCCAATGCCAGCGCTCCGGCGGGTTCGTTGCCATGGATTCCGCCAATACAAATCAACAACGGTCCGGGTTGTTTGCCGGAATAACGTCCAAGCTCCCTGTGGAATTTCTTTTCTTGAATTGACTGAATGACGGCGCTTTTCAACATCGAATTCGTTCTCCTTCCATTTTTTTGCTCACGATTCTTCCAGTACGAAAAAGCCTGTTTCTCCGCCGCCCGAAGTCACATTGACAATGGGCGAATCCGACAATCGCACCATCGCGCCTTCCACCTGACCACGAAATAGAAACGGGTTGGTGTCCACAAACATCGGCTGCAACGTCCATTCGCGTTCGTTGAAAATCGGAAATTCCTCAGTTTGCAGTTCCCAGCGTTCCTGAGCGACGTAATCGTTGCGAAGCGCCTGTTGCAAGGCGTCGTCCCATTCGGATTCGCTGAGCCGGTTGCCGAAGAAAATTCCTCGTCCGCCGTAATCATCATTCGGTTTCAAGATGAACTTCGCGCGATGGCGGCGCAGATGATTGAGCAAATCCACTTCGCGCCCGGCGTACTCGGTCTTTCGATCAAACACTCGTCGCGTCCAGGGCACGCTGAGTCGAATGGCTTCTCGCTGTTGGCGGGTAAACCATCGTTGGCGGTTTGGGTCGGTCAGCAATTCGAAGTTTGCTTTTTTGTGCAGCAGCTTGCAGCGGAACGGATTGATCAGGCAGACGGCCCGGTCGGCGTAAGCGCGAATCAGCGGATGTGCGTCGTCGTAATGGTTCAGGAATTCGTGAATGACAATACGTTTGTAAACCAGATCAACGCGAAATTCGCCTCGGCGCAATTGGCCGTTGCTGTATTCGATTTCGTCGGGCGTGCAGATGACCGTGGGAATGCCGCAACCCACCAGGTAATTTCGCAACAGGATGAATTCGTGCGAAGTCGGCAGATTTTCCCAATCCAGAATGGCAATGTTGGGCAATCCGGCGCCTCCCCATTCCTTGTAAGTCGCCAACAGCGAATCCAGCAATCGGGCGACCGGAGAAAACTGTCGCATGCGGTATCGTTCCGCCAATAACTGCAACGCACGAATTTCAAACAGAATCTGGTTCAATCCTGTCTGATCCGTCAAACTCGAAGGATTTTCGGCATTGAATTCGACAAAGCGAACTTGATCGCCTTGCACAAACGCATCCAATCGCGTGTTGATGGCCGATGCGGCATAGCCCGGATTTATCATTGCCAGCGACTGTTCGCGCGGCGTCATTCCCACTGCGGACATCAACGAAGGTTCGGCCAGCATCGCCGCCGCCAAAGCATCAAACGCTCCCGCCAGAGATTCCGACCGAAACACCAGCAATTCGTATTGTCGCCGCGTCAAAAAATGTGGCCGCAGCGAAATCCCAAGTTGCCGTCGGCCATACAACAACCGGTTTGCGTCCATTCCGACTTTCAACCGCGCGAACAACTCGGCAGTCAGCGATTCATCGCCTGTCAGCAATTCGTGATATTCGGCAATCGCTTTTTCGCGCATACCTGAACTTAACCAATCAGTGTGCCACACCACGTTTTAACCCTGCCTGAACAAGATCACCATCTGGCAGCACGTTATTGCACTATTTCAAACCGGACAGAACTCTTACGCGTTGGCAGGTTGGCTTATCAATTGCCTCAGTGAAGGCGAAGGCTGGTATTTGCAGGAGATGATAGGGTGATTTTCCCCAATAGAACTCAAAATTTCTCAAGTCAAAGCAAGTTTTCGCAATTTCACAGCGTTTTAAGAAAGGGGCTGAATATGGTCAAGAAATTTTCCGCAGTTTTCTTTTTCGCATTCTTTGCGATTGTTGTGATTTCCGGTTGGGGAGTAAGGGCCACTTCATTTCAGGACGCGCAAGCCCAGTTCAAGGATAACAATTGCGTGTCCTGTCACGCCAGATTGACAAATCCCTACAAACTGACCAGCCATTATGCCGAATGGCAGATTTCCACGCACAAGGAAAAATCAGTCGGATGCGAGAAATGCCATGGCGGCGATCCGACGATCAAAGACGAAAAACGCGCGCATCAGGGAGTCATTGCTCCGCAAAATGCGTCAAGCAAGCTGTATCCGAAGAATCTGCCGGAAACCTGTAACTCCTGTCATCAGGGTATCGTCAGTTCCTTCACGGAAAGCAAACATTTTCAGAAGCTGAAAGAAGCGGGAATCGGGCCGAGTTGTTCGACCTGTCATATTCACATGGCGTCGCAGGTGCTTTATACGCCGGAAGAAACGGCGACAATGTGTTCGACCTGTCATAACTCGCCGAACAAATTGATGCCGCCACGCCCGGAAATTCCCGAGTCGGCAAACAACGTGATGCAATCCATTCGTCGCGCCAATACAATGGTGCTGTGGGCTGACCGTTTGGTGGAGCAGGCGGAAGCCAAAAAACTCGACATCAGCGATGAAAAGAAAGAGCAGAATATCGCCCGTGCCGTATTGGCGGAAGCCAAGGTGAGTTGGCACGCGTTCAATCTGGACAGCGTTCGCAGAAAAGCCGATGACGCCCACGATATGAGCGCAAAAGTAAAAGATTCGCTGAGGGCAAAACTTTTTCCCCAACAATAACCTTACATCGAACCCGGATGTAGCAATTCAAAAGGAGACTACCTGAGATGAACAAGTTCGCAAGAAAATATCTTTTTTCTGTAATTGCCGTTGCGGCGCTTGCCTTCGCCGCGTCCACAATGACCCAGTCTTCGGAAGCCGCTTATTTCCAAAGCGCCAAATCCCTTTATGCCCAGAAATGCTCGGTCTGCCACGCCAATGACGGCAGCGGCAACACTGCCAAAGGCAAGGAATTGAAAGTGCGCAATTGGAAAACCGATCCCGAAGTCAAAAAAATGTCTGACGCCAAAATGATTGAAATCACCATGAAGGGCAAAGGCAAAATGGAGGGATACGAAAGAACTCTTGGCAAGGAAAAGGTAGAAATGCTGGTCAAATACAGCAAAGAGTTGATGGAAAAATAACAACTCCAATTCACACGTCAGCCGCAGATTAACGCTTGTCTGCGTTATCTGCGGCTTTACTTTTTTTTAGGAGGCTCACATGACAGGAACAACTACGATTGCAGTGGCTGTGATTCTGTTCAGTGTGGCGCTGATTGCCTGGCTGACGTTTCGCCCGTCCATCACCGCCACTCGCGGAGGCAAGATTCTGGCCTTTGTGGCGTTGCTGGTCTTTCCGGTGCTGGCCGGAGGCATGGGCGTCAACGAACACATTCAGCATTCCAAAACGACAAACTTCTGCCTGTCCTGCCACGTGATGGAAGATTACGGCAAAAGTTTGCGCGTGGATGACCGCAGCTACGTTCCGGCGATTCACTTTCAGAACAATCTGGTTCCGCGCGACCAGGCCTGTTTCACCTGCCACACCGATTACACGATGTTCGGCGATACCAACGCCAAGCTGCGCGGATTGAAGCACGTGTACGCTTATTACATCGGCAAACCATCCGAACCGATCAAACTGTACACGCCTTACAACAACCGCGAATGCCTGCATTGCCATCTGGGCGCGCGCGGATTCGAAGAATCAGAAGCGCACAGCAAAGACCCCGAAGTGCTGGTTCGCATGAAATCCAATCAACTTGGCTGCACATCCAGCGGCTGCCACAACATCGTCCATAACATTCCTTCGCTGAAAGAAGCGACATTCTGGAAGGAGACAGACAAATGAACTCTCCATTGACGAAACTCGAAAAACGCATTCGCCTTGCCGGTTTGCTGTTGATCGCCGGATTGCTGGTGGAACTGGGCAGTTTGCACTGGTCGCACCCGACAGCTTTCCTTTTCTTCTTGTTGCTAGGAGGATTGCTGATGGCGGCGGGTATTGTGATTTATCTGCTTTCGCTGGTTTCAGTCGAAAGCAGATGATCTGTTTTCCGCGCGGCAAACAACAACAGCCCCTGCCACCTTTCGATGGCAGGGGCTGTTTCACGATCAGCGCCTGGTGTAAGGAGGGACCGACACTGGCCGGGCGCGACCGATTCACTTATTTGCCCGGCACCCGATGTCCATCGGCGCTGCCGGCAAACTGAATTTCAATAACCTCCGGCGTTTCATACGGCTTGCCGCCATAATTGGAGTAGGAGAGTTTGAGTTTGTCCGTTTTCACGCGATCCATGTGTGTGCAATGAAATGACGTAACAAGCTTGTCCGTCTTTTCCGCAGTTCCGCGATAGACGTACGTGCAGGCTTCTCCTTTCGCCATTCGCGCTTCGTCGTGAACGATCAGATAACGGCCTCGCAACAACACATCCATCAATTTGACCGTTTGTGAAAACTCAACTACGGCAGTTTCCTTTTTCGGAGCATTTCCCGCCGAAACCGCCACGACGATGGCCACGGCCATCGTGCCAGCCAAAATTGCAATAAATAAACGACGCATAACAACCTCCCAGGTTTTCAAATGACGTTTGTCCTGAGCATTCGCCGCTCAAGAGGAAAAATGAACTTCGTTTATCACGTCTGCAATCAACGTGCCTTGAGCTAACACAGGCTTTAACTCGACCGAAAATGATTTACTGGTTGTAATTCCACAGCGATGGGAAAAAACCAGCCACAGCAGTTGGCAATTACACGCAACTGCGCATCTGCGCTGAATAGTGATTCCAAAGAAGCTCGTGCTAAACTCCGGCTTCGCGTTCACACAAACCATCACCACCAACTTCAGGAGAGAGCCGATGAAAAGATTCCATGCAGTTCGCGTCTCGCTGTTCGCTCTTTTTGTGTTCGCCTTTGCAATGCAAGGGCAGCTTGTCAGCACCTCGAAAGCCAGAGACGCTGCTAAAACATCCGTCGAAAAAATCGCCAAGTCCGTCACCATTTACCGCGACAAGTGGGGAGTTCCGCACGTCTACGGCCCGACGGATTACAGCGTCATGTTCGGTTTCATGTACGCTCAGGCCGAAGACAATTTCTGGCAGATTGAAGACAGCTATATTCAAGCCATTGGCCGCGCCGCTGAAGTTTATGGCGAAAACGGCGCGCTGGCCGCAGGCGCGGGAAGCGTTGCCCGCGCGATGGAATCAGACATTTTGAACCGCCAATTGGAAATCAACCGTCTGGCGCAGGCCGATTACGCCAGGTTGAACAAAGCCGTCAAAGACATCTGCGACGCCACAGCCGACGGGTTGAATTACTTTCTGGAAAAGAATCCGCAGGTCAAACCTCGTTTGATTACCAAATTCGAGCCTTGGCATCTGCTGGCATTCAATCGTTTTGCTCAATACCAGTTGTTCATCTTCCGCCGGTTGGGCTTTAACGCGACGGAGCTTCGAGCTTCAGTGGTGGAAGTCGGCGGGAAAACTGCGGGACGCGGGGAAAGAGTGACGGAGAGACGCGGAGAAGAAAACTTGATCGCCGATTCTCCGGCGGAACTATTTGAGAGCGATCCGTTGTCGGCAGAGCAAATCGGTTCAAATACATGGGCGGTCATGCCAAAGAAATCCGCTTCCGGTCGGGCGATGCTGTTCATCAATCCGCATCAACCATTTTTCGGTCCCGGCCAATGGATAGAAGGCCACGTTCACAGCGACAGCGGCTGGAACATGTCCGGCGCAAGTTTTCCCGGTTCGCCATTTCCTACGCTCGGCCACAACGACAATCTCGGCTGGAGCCACACAGTCAATGCGCCGGACATCATTGACACCTGGGAAGAAAGCTTTGACGACGCCAGCAATCCGCTGAATTACAAATACGGCAATGGCTATCGCACGGCGACAGAATGGGCTGAGACGATCAAGGTCAAAACCGACACTGGCTTCGCGGATCGCACGTTCAAGATGCGCAAAACGCATCACGGCCCCATCGCCGCAGTGCGCGGCGGCAAGCCTATGGCTGTCAGAATGGCGGCTTGGGAAAACGCAGGTGGAGCTTTGGAACAGCGTTATCTGATGGGCAAGGCGAAAAACCTGACCGAGTTCAAAGCTGCGATGTCGCGGTTGGCCGTGCCTATGTTCAACACCATGTACGCCGACAAGGAAGGCAACATCTTTTACATCTACTACGGCGCAATTCCGAAACGCGACGAAAAATACGATTGGACAAAACCTGTTAACGGCAGCGATCCCGGCACCGAATGGCAGGGTTATCACACGCTGGAAGAATTGCCGCAGGTGTTGAACCCGACTTCTGGCTGGACGCAAAACTGCAACGCAACGCCGTTGCTGGCTGCTGGCGAAGAATTCGGCAAAGACGGCAATCCCGACGGCGCGAAGTTTCCGAAATACATGATCGGCGAAAAAGACAATCCGCGTTCGCGCATTTCGCGCCGCGTGCTTGGCGAACGCGCCAAATTCACTTTTGAAGACTGGTCGAAAGCAGCTTTCGACACGCGCGTCATCGAAGCCGAACGTTTGATCCCGATTCTTTCCGCCGAATTCGACAAGATGAAAACTGCCGAACCGGCCAAAGCGGAAAAACTTGCCCCAGTGGTTGCAGAATTGAAATCCTGGAACGGCGTCAGCACATTCGATTCGGCGGCAATGACTGTGTTCACGTTGTGGGCTTACGCGCGAACGCAGCCGCAAGCCGCGCAACTGACCAAAGGTCGTCCATTCCCGGACGTGGACGTGCTGGAATTCGTCGTCAACGAACAAATAGTCAAAAAGTGGGGCACGTGGAAAGTCGCCTGGGGCGATTTCAACCGCATACAGCGCGTTCACACCAGCGGAGTGATTGAACCTTTCAACGACGACAAAACCAGCTTCCCCATTGCCGGAGGCCCCGGCGATCCCATCGGCATCGTCTTCAATTTTTATTCGCCTGAAGCGCGCGGCCAGAAACGTCGTTACGGAATCGCCGGGCATTCGTTCGTCAGCGTGGTCGAATTCGGTGCGAAACCGCAGGCGCGTTCGCTGCTGCAATTCGGCCAAAGCCACGATCCAAGCTCAAAACATTACTTCGATCAGGCCGAGTTGTATTCGAAGATGCAGTTCAAACCGGCATACTTCACGCTGGAGGAAATCAAAGCCAATCTGGAAACAGCGTATCGTCCGGGCGAAAAGGCCGCAGCCGCTGGCGCGGCGCGGGCTGGATCGAAATAAGCGATAACGTTACTGCCTCAATTTTTGCCGAAAGCGCCAACATTAGGTTGCCGCTTTCGGCTGACCAACACATGGAAAACGATAAACCAACTGCGACGCTGGGCGGTTCAAATCCGTCGAATGAATATCTGGGATTGGCGCTGAAAGACCGCTATTTGATCGAGCGTGTGCTTGGACGCGGCGGGTTGGGTTTGGTCTTTTTGGCGCGGGACAAACAGTTGCTCAATCGCGCGGTGGTCATCAAGGTGCTGATCGCCGAACGCGGCGAGCAACATTACGACGCCTGGTTTCAGAAGAAGTTCAAGCAGGAAATCGAAGCGCTGGCGCGCATCAATCATCCGGGCGTCGTCGGCGTGCTGGACACGGGCGAAATGCCCGACGGCAAACCGTTTCTGGTCATGCAGTATGTCGAAGGCCAGACGTTGCGGTCTGTCATGATTCAACAAGGCATGGATTTCGACCGTGTCGGCGCTATCGTTCGCCAGATGGGACAGGCGCTGGCGGCGGCGCATGAAAAAGGCGTTTATCACCGCGACCTGAAACCGGAAAACGTCATGCTGGAAGAAATCGGCGGCGGACGGCAGCAGGTCAAATTGATTGATTTCGGCGTGGCGCGCGTCAAAGCGTCCGAAGTCGCCACCGATGCCGACATCACCTGGATTGCGGGAACTCCGCCGTACATGGCTCCCGAACAGTTGCGCGGCAAACCGACTGCCGAAAGCGATATTTACGGACTGGGAGCGGTGGCTTATGAAATGTTGACCGGCAGGACTCCATTCAAAGCCGGGTCGGCGGTTGATCTGTACGAACTGCAACGCGAAGGCGCGATCACCAAACCGTCCGAACTTCGCCCAAATCTGCCCGCCGCAGCCGAAGCTGCTTTGTTGAAAGCGCTGTCGTTCAACGCTCACGACCGATACAAGAAAGTCGAAGATTTCGCCGAAGACCTGGCGGCGGCTTTGATCGGCGAACATCGCCCGTTGGCCGCGTCGGATTCGCCAACGATGCAATTCGGAGCGGAAACGATTTCGGCTCAAGCGCGTCCGACGGCGCTCGACGATACGCGAATTCGCTCCGATGCCAAACCGGTCGCGTCATCAGCGAAATGGATTGCCGCCGCAGCCGCTGTCGCTGTGCTGGCAATTGCCGGATGGTTGCTGTTTCGCCCCAAACCGACAACGGTCAATCCGCCGCCGAAACCGGTCACGCCTGCATTCAATTACTGGGTGACGGTGCAGAAATACCGAGACGGCAAACCGTTCCAAACGCCTTTCCGATTGGCGGGCGAAATGATTTTCGAGAACGATTACCACGTGCAATTAAACATCGGCGCGATTCGCGCCGGTTCGCTGTACATCATCAACGAAGCCCCTGAACCCTCGAACGGTTTGCCGGATTACGTCACGCTCTTTCCTTCGCCGACGGCCAACGACGGCAAATCGGAACTGGCGGCCAATCAGCAAATCAACATTCCCGAAATCGGCGACGGATTCGTCTTCGACCAGGATCAGGGAACGGAAAAACTCTGGTTGATCTGGTCGGCCAAACGATTGCCTGAACTGGAAATTTTGAAATCGCTGGCCAATCCCAGCGACAAAGGGCAGTTGCGCAACCCTGAACAAATTCGGTCGGTGCGCGATTTGATCGCCAGACATGCGGCTTCACCGGCAACCGTCGCCAAAGACGAAACTGAAAAAACGACCCGCGTATCCGGCGCAAACGATGTGATCGTTCATCTGGTCAAGCTGGAACATCATTGATCTTCCTGAGATTTCACGGAGGTGTGATTTGATTCGACAACACCGCATCGCTCGATTTTGCCTGTTTTTTTTCCTTGCGCTTTCGATTGCCACATTTTCCACTCAAGGCCAGCAACCGCCGCAACTGGAATTGGACAAAGCCGTTGACGCCGAATTGACCGGCAATCAAACACGGTCGTTTCAATTTTCAGCTCAAACGCTGGATTTCGCGCGCGTCACGGTGACGGCGAAAAACATCGGCTATTCGATCAAACTGATTGCGCCGGGTGAAAAACTCGTCGCGGAATACAACTGGAATCAGGATTCGCCTGAAACGCTGCATTTGTCGTTGATCGTTGGAACCGCCGGAGCGCATCGCGTTGAACTGACTTCGCGCGAAAAAGACGCCAAGTCGGTTTCGATCAAACTGGCTGAGCTTCGCGCGATGGATTCGCAAGACCCGAATCGCATCGAAGCCGAACGCCAGTTTGCCAAAGGCGAACAGCTTCGCCCGCGCCAGGCTGCCGAAGACAAACGCGCCGGGTTGGCGGCTTACCAAGAAGCGCTGAGGCTGTGGCGATTGACCGGCGACAAGGAAAAGCAGGCATTGGCGTTGAACATGCTCGGCGATGTGTCGCGCGCGTTGCGCGAACATCAAACTGCGCTGGACTTTTTCAATCAGGCGTTGGCGCTGCGCCGCGAAGCCAACGACCGCAAGGGCGAAGCCAACGCGATTGGCAACCTGGGCCAGACGTATCAGGCGATGGGGCAACACAAACAGGCGATTGATTTCTTTCGTCAGGCATTGCCGATCTTGCAGGAAACCGACAACCAGCGCGGCGAAGCGGTGATCGTAACCTTGATCGGAGTCAGCCAGCTTGGTTCCGGCGAACGGCAACAGGCGATTGACACTTTCAATCAGGCGCGAACCGTCTGGCAAAAAGCGGGCGACCAGAGCCGCGAAGCCGAAATGCATGTTCGCGTCGGGCGCACTTATGAAGCCTTGAACGACAAACCAAAAGCGCTGGCGGCTTATGGCGAAGCCCTGACCGTGTACCGCGCAGCGAAAGATCAAATCGGCGAAGCCAACACCTTGCTCGATCTGGGCGCAGTCAACCGCGACGCCGGAAACAACTCTCTGGCGCTGGATTTTTTTCAACAGGCCTTGCCACTCTGGCGCGCGCTCAATCGCAAACGCGAAGAAGCCAGCACGTTGAACTTTCTGGGGCTGATTTACAAAACGCTGGGCGACAAACAACAGGCGCTGGACAATTACAACGCGGCGCTGGCGCTGGCGCGCGAAGTGAACAATCGAACGCAGGAAGCGACCATTCTCAACAACATTGCGGCGGTATACAGCGCATCGGGCGAAAAACGCCGGGCGCTGGATTCTTACAACTCAGTGTTGCCGCTGCGTCGCGCAGCCAGTGACAAACTGGGCGAAGCCAGCACGTTGACCAACATCGGCGGCGTGCATGCTGAACTGGGGGAAAATCAGCGCGCGCTGGAGCTTTATAACCAGGCGCTGCCTTTGTGGCGCGAAATCAAACGCGCCGACGGCGAAGTCGCCACCATTCAGAACATAGGCGAAACTTACGACCGGATGGGCGAAAAGCAGCAGTCGCTGGATTATTACTCCCAGGCGCTGACGCTGGCTCGTTCCATCGGAGCCAGACAAACCGAAGGCATAATCCAAACGAATCTGGCGACTGTGTATTCATCGCTCGGCGAAAAAGAAAAAGCGAAAGAAATGTATTTGCAGGCGCTGGAAATTCATCGTGCGACCAGCAATCGCACCACTGAAGCAGACGCGCTGCACCTGCTGGGATTTCTGCACTATGAACTGGACGATCTGGCAAAGGCGCTGGATTATCTGAACCAGGCCTTGCCCGTCTGGCGACAATTGAAAGATTTGCGCGGAGAAGGCGTGACGCTTGGAGCGATGGGAATGGTGTATCGCAAATTGGATGATCGCCAGAAATCGCTGGATTCGCTGACCGAATCTCTGCGGCTGCACCGTGAAGTTGGAAACCGGCAAGGCGAAGTGGATGCGTTGACCAATCTGGGACTGATCGAAAGCGCTTCGGGGAAAAAGCAGGAGGCGCTGGAAAATTTCAATCGCGCCACAGAAATCAGCCAGGCCATCAGCGATCCGACTCAGGAAGCCAACGTCCGTTACGAAATCGCCCGCGTCAAACTCGATCTTGGCGAATTGACGGAATCGCGCCAACAGATCGAAAACACGCTGAACATAGTCGAATCGTTGCGCACCAAAGTCGCCAGCCAGGAACTTCGCGCTTCGTATTTCGCCACAGTGCAGAAGTATTACGATTTTTACGTCGAACTGCTGATGCAGATGAATGGCCGCCAGTCGGGCAAAGGATTCGACGGCGAAGCCTTGCAGGTCAGCGAACGCGCGCGCGCGCGCAGCCTGCTGGAAATTCTGTCCGAAGCCAACGCCAGCATACGCGAAGGCGTGGACGCAACGCTGCTCGAACGCGAACGAAACCTGCACAATCAACTGAGCGGCAAAGCCAATGCGCTGGCGCGGCTGTACGCCAGCCGCCCTTCGCCGGAAGAGATCGCCGCCGCCAGAAAAGAAATTGACGATTTGACCTCCGCATACAACGAAGTCCGCGCCGAAATTCGCCGCGCCAGTCCGCGTTACGCCGCGCTGACCCAACCCACGCCGCTCAGCGTCAAGGAAATCCAGCAACAGGTTTTGGACGATGACACAGTGCTGCTGGAATACTGGCTGGGCGAAAAGCGCAGCTTTCTGTGGGCGGTGACACCGACCAGAATAACAAGCTACGCCTTGCCGCCGCGCGCTAAAATTGAAGAAGCCGCGCGCGACGCTTACGAATGGGTCAGCCGTCCGAATTCATCCGCCGCCAAACGCCGCCTGAAATACGAAGGCCCCGAACTGACCGAAAGCCAGCGCAGAGCGCGAGGGCAAAGGGCGCTGCGCTATCTGAGCAATACGTTGATCAAACCGGTATCGGCGCAACTCGGCAAAAAGCGACTGGTAATCGTGGCTTCCGGCGCGCTTCAATACGTTCCCTTCTCTGCGTTGACGGTGAACGGTGGCCGGTTGTCAGTAACAGGAAAAAAAACCGCCCCTAACCGACTCCCGACTCCCGACTCCCGACTCCTCATTGAAGATCACGAAATCATCAACCTGCCATCAGCTTCGACGATGTCGGTGTTGCGCCGCGAAGCTTCGACGCGCCAGCCTGCGTCGAAAATGCTGGCCGTGTTGGCCGATCCGGTGTTTGAACCGGACGACGAACGAGTCGGCAAAATGGCGCGACCGACGGTCAGTCCATCGCAGACACAACCAAAACCAGCAGCGAAATCCGAATCGCAAGCTGTCGCCGAAGAGCGTTCGCTGAAACACATCAAAGAGAAAAACGCCGAACAAACCGGCGAGATGAAAATTTCACGACTGCCTTACACGCGCCAGGAAGCCGAAAAAATTCTGGCGCTCGTTTCCGAATCCGACCGTCAACAGGCGCTGGATTTCGATGCCAATCGCGCCACGGCCATGGCCAACGACCTGAGCCAGTTTCGCTACGTGCATTTCGCCACGCACGGTTATCTGGACAGCGAACGACCGGAGTTTTCGGCGCTGGTGTTGTCGCTGGTGAACAAAGACGGCGCTCCGCAAAGCGGTTTTCTGTACGCTTACGAAATTTACAACATGCAGTTGAATTCCGACGTGGTCGTGCTGAGCGCCTGCGAAACGGGGCTGGGCAAGGAAATCAAGGGCGAAGGTCTGGTCGGATTGACGCGCGGATTCATGTACGCCGGTTCGCCGCGTGTGGTCGTCAGTTTGTGGTCGGTCAACGACCGCGCGACGGCGGATTTGATGACGCGGTTTTATCGCAAAATGCTGAAAGAAAACTTGCGACCGGCTGCGGCACTGCGAGCGGCTCAAATCGAAATGCTCAACGACCGGCAATGGAACGAGCCGTATTTCTGGGCAGCATTTGCGCTACAAGGCGAATGGCGCTGACAACTTCGTTGCTTTTCGCCGCCAATCTGGCTACTTTTTGGACTGGTTGGAATTTGTCTCTCAACGGAAAGGAAGCTTTATGACCGCAATCACTTTTGAATCCGTGCTGGCACAGGCCGAAAGCCTGCCACTGCCTCAGCGAATTCGCCTGATTGATGCGCTGAGGCAAAATCTGGATCAACAGACATTGTTTGGGAATCAACCCCGGGCAGAAAGAAAAGCCATATTGGACGAGGTCTGCGGCAAATATGCCGATGTTCAAACCAGCGTGAATGATTTTTTGGCGCGCAAACGCGAAGAAGTGGAAAGGGAAGAAGCTCGTTACCTGAAACGACACTCTGAAGAGGTTTTGCCGTGATTTACATTCTGGATTCGACGGCAATGATCGCGCTGTTACGCGGTGAACCCGGCCATCAAGCTGTCCGCAACATTCTCGAAGACGCGAACAATGTTTGCTACTCGCATGCTGTCAATCTCTGCGAGGTGTTTTACGATTTTGCGCGAGCCAGTGGAACGATTCGCGCTGAACAAGCCATTGAAGATCTTTTCAGAATTCACATTCTTGAGCGCAACGATCTCGACGGAAATTTCTGGCGAGAAGCTGGCAAGTTGAAAGCCGTTCATCGCCGGGTTTCGTTGGCGGATTGTTGCGCAATTGCGCTGACGTTGAAACTGGGCGGCGAACTGGTCACTTCGGACCATCACGAACTGGACGCGCTGGCTGCGGCGGGCGTATGTCCGATCAATTTCTTTCGATAAAAAACTTTCCCCTACTCCATCCACTCATTCGGCCAGTCCGGCGAATTGCCACGCGGCTGGCAAAGAGAGGTCACATGATAATCAGCAATTCAAATTCAGGTTCGGTGCTGCGATTGGCATTGGCGACGTTTGCGCTGGCGCTGGTCATGGTTTGCGCGACATCATCAACCAATGCCGCGATTCAATCCGGGGAACGTAAACTCTGGGACAGCGAATTCCTGAAAGCCAAATCCAAACCTGCGCCGGGCAAACCGGCTCCGCGAAAGCGATACCGCGTCGTCACGCCGCAAATTTCCACCGACCGCGTCAATGCCGACACTGTGCTGGGCATCACGTTATGGCGATTGCGCCCGGCGGCAGCCAAAGACGACAAGGAAGTCCGCCTGTTCAAACACGTCAAAGACAATACCAACGTTGCGCAATGGACTCCCGAACGAATCTCGGTGGACACACCGTTGGCCATCGGGCAGCGCGTTCGATTGAGCATTGAATCCGCGCGAACAGGTTATCTGTACGTCATCAACCGCGAACTTTACGCCGACGGCACAATGGGCGAACCGTATCTGATTTTCCCGACAACAGCGCTACGCGGTGGTGAGAACAAAGTCACGGTCGGTCGCATAGTGGATATTCCGGCGCAGGAAGACAATCCAAATTACTTCAACCTGCTGCCGGATCGTGCCGATCTGGCCGGTGAAGTCATCAGCGTGTTGATTACTCCCGAACCGCTGCCCAACGTGAAAATCACCGATGAAGCCGTGCCGCTTTCCAAAGCTGATGTCGCGGACTGGGAAAAGAAATGGGCGACGCAAATCGGGCGGTTGGAAATGGAAAATTCAGTCGGCAAAGCCTGGACGAAAGAAGAAAAGGACGCCGGTTCCACCAACGGAAAGCAGTTGAACGCTGCCAGCCCGACTCCGCAAACGCTGTATTATCGCCCTGAAGCCAAAGCGACCGACCCGATGATGGTCAGCGTCAAGTTGAAATACGGCTCTGCAAAATCGGCTGCCAGATAAACCGCGCAGCCGATTGACGGCGGTGTTGATAACTCACTTTGTGAATGCTTAAATGCGCGTCGTGCGAACTGTTAAACAAACAATTTCCTTTCTTCTGGCTGTGCAGCTTCTGGTTTCGTTTGGGCTGTGCGGCGGATTGTGCTGCATAAATCTGACGGGATCGTCTGCGCAGCCATCATCCGGGCAAGTTGCCGAGTCTGAAGAAAACCTGCCGCCTTGTCACCGGAAAAAGGCGGAAGAAAAACAGCGTTCGCAATCGCATTCGCAACATCGCGCCGCCGCCAGCAAAGCCACAGCTTCGCTGTTGAATCGAAACTGTTGCGCACAAAAGCGCGAAATTCCCGAAGGCGAATCGCTGCCTTCGACCGCGTCACCGCAAATCGGCAAAATCATATCCGTGCTGAGCGCTCCGCCGTGGTGCGATGACAACCCCGATCCGGCATCTTCATCTGTTCCAACTCAATTTTCCGCGTCCCACTCGCCGCCCCACACGGGTTTCCAACTCAGCCTGAGAATCTAAAACCAGCGCCAGTCTTTATCACTCTTCGCGCTGCCATTTTTTTTCGCTGGCGGCTGAACGATTCGTGTCAGAAATAATTTCGGAGTAAACCCAATGTTTTTCAAAACAATGGTCGCGCCGCTTCGCGCAGGAGTGGCGGCGGCGCTGTGCGTTTGCCTGTTGATTCCAACGGCAACGGCTCAGCAACCAACCACTGCGCCAACTCAAAATCAGCAATCGCCGGGGCTGACGCTTGAAGCGCTGGAACAGATGGCGATCAAAAACAACCCTACGCTCGCTCAAGCCGAAGCCGCCATTCAGGCCGCCGAAGGTCGTCGCCGACAAGCCGGACTGTGGCCGAACCCGATTGTCGGTTACGAAGGCGACGGGCTGGCCTTCAATTCGCTGGTGTACCCCAACCGCAACGGACAAGGCGTTTTCGTCGAACAAACCATCCTGACCGGCGGCAAACTTGGCAAAAGCAAAAACATCGCCGCGCAGGAAAAAGTTCAGACGCAGGCCGAAGCCGAAGCGCAGCGGCTGCGCGTGCTGAACGCCGTGCGGATGCTGTATTACGAAACTGTCGGCGCTCAGCAGTTGGTGGCTTTGCGCGAACAACTGGCCGACCTGACGCGCGATGCGACGGAAATTTCAGAAGACCTTTTCAACACAGGCGCGGCGGATCGCCCAGATGTGCTGGCCGCCGAAGTCGAATTGCAACGCGCTGAAATTGATTTGCTGCGCGCGCAAAACGAATACCAACGTGTCTGGCAAACGCTGGCGGCGGTGGTCAACGATCCGCAATTGAAACCTGCGCAATTGGAAAACTCGCTGGAAACCGCCGCGCCGATTCTGATTCAGGAAGAATTGCTGGCGACGTTGTTGCGCGACAGCCCGGAAATGAAACGCGCACTGGCCGGAATCGAACGCGCCAAAGCCGTCGTCAGCCGCGCCAAAGCCGAACCTAAACCAGACATTTATTTGCGAGGCGGTGTCGGTTACAGCAACGAATGGGCGGAGTTTTACGGCGGCAAAACCGGCTGGGAAGGCCGTCTGGAAGCGGGAGTGCGCGTGCCGCTGTTCAATCGCAACCAAGGCAATGTCGCCGCGTCAAAAGCCGACCTGACCGCCGCTGAACGCGAAGTGCAGCGCGTGGAACTCGCTTTGCGCGCGCGACTGGCGGAAAGTTTCGCCCAATACCAAACCTCGCTCGGCGTGGCCGTTCGCTATCAACGCGAAGTTTTGCCACGCGCCCAACGCGCCTATGAATTGTATCTGGCCAAGTTTCGACAGATGGGCGCGGCCTATCCGCAAGTGCTCTTCACTCAGCGAACGCTGTTTCAGGCGCGCACGGAATACATTTCGTCGCTGGTCGAATTGTGGCAGCACGTCGTCAAACTGCGCGGATTGTTGCTGACCGGGGGACTGGATGCGCCCAACGGCGTTGCGAGCGCGTCAACTGAAGGCTCGAATCAATAAGGGGAATACATGAATTCAAATCGTCGTAATTTTCTTCGTCGCACTTCAATGCTCGGCGCAAGTCTGGTCGCAACACAAACGGCCAACGCTCAGCATCAACATCAGGAAACAAAACCTGCCACGCAGGATCATTCGCAACATCAACACACGCCGCCAAAACCGACTGCTCCGTCCAAGACGACTTCGCAACCGGAAACGCTGGGAACGCCCGCGCCATTCAAACCGGTGTTCACGCCTGACATTCCGAAGCTGCCCTACAAACTGGAAAACGGCGTCAAGGTGTTTCATCTGGTCGCCGAACCCGTTCACACTGAATTTCTTCCGACGGCTCCGTGGGCTGAAGCGCGCAAGGTGGACGCCTGGGGTTATAACGGCAGCATTCCGGGACCAACCATCGAAGTTCAGGAAGGCGACCGCGTGCGCATTCTTTTCACCAACAATCTGCCGGAACCGACGACGCCGCATTGGCATGGCTTGGAAGTACCGATGAGTCAAGATGGCGTGCCTGGCATTGGCCAATGGCTGATTATGCCGGGCGAAACCTACACCTACGAATTCATGCTGCACCAACACGGCACGTTCTTTTATCACTCACATATGCCGATGCAGGAGATGATGGGAATGATTGGCTTTTTCATCGTTCATCCGCGCCAACCGCAAACGCCGCGCGTGGACAAAGACTTCGGTTTGATTCTGCAAGGCTGGGCGATTTTGCCGAACAACACCGTGCCCAACACGCTGGCGATGGAATTCAACTGGCTGACTTTCAACGGCAAAGCCGGTCCGGCCTGCACTCCGCTGATCGTCAAACACGGCGAGCGCGTGCGCATACGGCTGGTCAATCTGAGCATGGATCATCATCCGATTCACATGCACGGCATGCAGTTTTACGTCACCGGAACCGAAGGCGGGCGCATTCCCGAATCCGGCTGGTATCCGGGCAACACCGTGCTGGTAGGCGTGGCTCAGGCGCGCGACATCGAATTTGAAGCGACGAATCTGGGCGATTGGATGATTCATTGCCATCTGCCTCACCACATGATGAATCAGATGGTTTCGATGGTCGGGCCGATGAATCATTCGCAACACATGCCCGCCGGACGCGAGATGGAATCCGGCATGGGCATCATCACAAAAGGCCACGCGCTTTCAGACGACAACGGCCCTTCGTTCGGACGCACGCTGGGAGTGCCGCTGGAACAGTCTGTTTCCAACGGCGTCGGGCAAGACAAGAATGCGGCGGTTGTGTATTCCTGCCCAATGCACCCCGAAGTGAAATCCGACAAACCCGGCAATTGCCCGAAATGCAACATGGCGCTGGTTCTGCCCAAAACCCAAATCGCTGGCGAAAAGAAAAAGCGAGTTCCTGGTTATCCTCAGGATATGTGGATGACGATGGACGCTGAAGTCGCCAAACCCGAAAATTCATGGCTGCCCGAAGGCTGGACCGGCGCGATGATGGGAATGATGACGCTGGTGCGCGTCTTGCCGCCGGATCAATACGACCGCATGATGGCGCTCATCAAGGAAGGCAAATACGAACCCGGCCCGAAATGGCCGAACAAGAAAGACGCTCATCAACATCACGGCGGTTAAACCGAAACAAAATTTTCAGACAGGATGCACAGGATTTTTCAGGATGAACAAAGACAAAACAGATGGTTTGTTTTTGAAATAATCCTGATGAATCCTGAAAATCCTGTCTAAAGGCGCTGTATGAAAAGACTCAGATTCAATTTGCTGTTGCTGTTTTGTTTGCTCCCCGCATTTGCAGTAGCTCAAGTGCGCGAGATGAATTCGCCCGCAGGCGCGGGCGGCGGACAACCCAATTTGACCGTTTCGCGTGACGGCAGGGTCTATCTGAGCTGGATCGAACGGCTGGGCGAAGGAAAATTCTCTCTTCGCTTCGCCGTAAAAGAAGACAACGGTTGGTCAGCGCCGCGCGTTATTGCCGAAGGCGCGAATTGGTTCGTCAACTGGGCCGATTTTCCTTCGATGGCTGTGTTGCCGGATGGATCGCTGGCGGCGCATTGGCTGGTCAAAAGCGGCAGCGGAACTTATGCCTACGACGTGACGATTTCGCGTTCGTTCGACGGCGGCAAAACCTGGAGCAAACCCTTCGTTCCTCACCGCGACGGCACGCAAAGCGAACACGGCTTTGTTTCACTGTTTGCAGCGAAAGACGGACAGCTTGCTGCGGTTTGGCTGGACGGGCGCGAAATGAAAACTCATGGCAATGACCACGGCGGCGACCACGGCAACATGACTTTGCGTTACGTGAAGATCAAACGCGACGGCACATTGGCCGACGAAGCCAAACTCGATACCCGTGTTTGCGAATGCTGCCAGACTTCGGCTGCGGCAACCGACGAAGGCGCTGTGGTGGTTTACCGCGACCGGTCGGACGACGAAATGCGCGACATTTCCATTGTCCGTTTGAAAAACGGCAGATGGACGGAACCGCGCCCGGTTCACAACGACGGCTGGAAGCTCAACGGATGCCCGGTCAACGGCCCTTCGGTGGCGGCTGCGGGCAAACAAATCGCCGTCGCGTGGTTCACCGCCGCGAACGACAAGCCGCAAGTCAATCTGGCGTTTTCCTCAGACAGCGGCGAAAGCTTCGGCAAGCCAATCAAAATTGACGAAGGCAATCCGGTTGGCCGCGTGGAAACGCTGCTGCTCCCGGACGGCAGCGCGCTGGTCTGTTGGCTGGAAAAAGCTGCGGCCAGCGGTTCGGTGCGCGTTCGCCGAATTTATCCTGACGGCAGGATGGATGCTTCCATCGCGGTTGCCGCGAATGGCACGGCTCGTTCCAACGGCTTTCCGCAAATGGCATTGAGCGGCAAAACGCTGGTTTTCACCTGGACTGCTTCGCGTGTGATGACAGCTACGATGCTGCTGCCTTAAAGTCATTTGACCCTTCGCAGGACGCAGTTTCCGGCTGCGTCCTCGTCCTCTCCAATCTTTTTCCCAATTTTTCCATTTTGCTGCTTGACTCTGTAGTCAGCTACAGGGTGTAGACTTTCTTTCGCCAGGAGGAGAACGCGATGAAACCACTGAAACAACATTCGAGTGCAGACCAAACGCATTGGCTGAAAATAGGTGAAGTTGCCAAACGCACCGGCATTGGCATTGAAACGCTGCGGTTTTACGAACGCAGCGGATTACTATCACAACCGGCGCGCACCGAAGGCGGGTACAGACTGTACGACGCCGAAACACTGGACACGTTGGAGTTCATCAAACGAGCGCAATCGCTGGGATTCACGCTCGACGAAATCAAGCTCATCATCGCCGAAAGCCGCGCCGGGCAAAGTCCCTGCGCCGAAGTTCGCGAAGTAGTGCGCCAGCGGCTGGCTGAACTCGATGAACGAATGGCACAAATGCAACGTTACCGCGACGAACTGGCTGCAACCTTGAACGACTGGGATGCGTGCGGCGAAGCCGATGGTCATTTCTGCGGATTGATCGAAGACTCTCACATCAACGCAAGCAAACCAGTCCCAACGTTATTGAAAAGGAGACGCAAATGACCAAACACGTTGACCCAGTTTGCGGAATGAAGGTTGATCCGGCAAAGGCGGCAGGCAAGTTCGAATACAAAGGCGAAACCTATTACTTCTGCAATCCCAATTGTCAGCGCAAATTCAGCGCCGATCCCGAAACATATCTGAACAAAACGCCTCGCCTGGTGGAAATGCTGACTCCGCTGCCGATGGCGCATCTGGGAATAAAAGCGAAATCCTTGCCGGTGACGACGTCCATGCCAGCGTCAGCAGAGGTTCAGGCGGAAACTCACGTTGACCCGGTTTGTGGAATGACGGTTCATCCAGCAACGGCGGCGGGCCAACACACTCACCACGGCAAAACCTATTACTTTTGTAGCGAACATTGTCTGCACAAATTCCGCGCCGATCCCGAATCTTTTTTGCATCCCCAATCGCAACCGCCCTCGTTAACCGATGTTGAATACACTTGCCCGATGCACCCTGAAGTTGTGCAAATCGGCCCCGGCAGTTGCCCAAAATGCGGTATGGCATTGGAACCGAAAGTGTTTTCGCTGACGGCGGAAGAAGATACTTCGGAACTGGATGACATGAAGCGGCGGTTTTGGATCAGTCTGGCGTTGACCTTGCCGGTGTTTTTGCTGGCGATGGCGGAAATGATTCCGGGACAGCCCGTCCAACACGCGCTCGGTCACAGCTTGGTTGTCTGGTTGCAGTTTGTGCTGGCAACGCCGGTTGTGTTGTGGGGAGGCTGGCCGTTTTTTGAACGCGGTTGGGCTTCGATTGTGAATCGCAGCCCGAACATGTTTACGCTGATAGCCATCGGCACCGGAGCGGCGTTCGGTTACAGCGTCGTGGCAACGCTGGCTCCCGGCATCTTCCCTGCTTCGTTTCAAGGCCATGGCGGGCAAGTCTCTGTTTATTTCGAAGCCGCCGCCGTCATCACGACGCTTGTCTTGTTGGGACAGGTCTTGGAACTTCGCGCGCGCAGTCAGACCAGCAGCGCGATCAAAATGCTGTTGGGCTTGGCGCCGAAAACCGCGCGCATCATTCGTCACGGCCACGAAGAAGACGTTACGCTCGATCAGGTTCAACCCGGCGATTTGCTGCGCGTGCGTCCGGGCGAAAAGGTTCCTGTGGACGGCGTCGTCACCGAAGGCCGCAGTTCAGTGGACGAAGCGATGATCACGGGCGAACCGATTCCAATCGAAAAAGAACCCGGCAGCAACGTCACTGGCGGCACGATCAACGGAACCGGCAGCTTAGTCATGCGCGCCGAGCGCGTCGGCAGCGAAACCTTGCTGGCGCAAATCGTACGCATGGTCGGCGAAGCGCAACGCAGTCGCGCGCCGATTCAACGGTTGGCTGATTCGGTTTCGGCGTGGTTCGTTCCGGCGGTTGTGCTGGTGTCAATCCTGACATTTTTGGTGTGGAGTTTCGTCGGCCCCGAACCGCGATTCGTATACGCGATGGTCAATGCCGTGGCGGTGTTGATTATCGCTTGCCCGTGCGCGCTGGGACTGGCTACGCCAATGTCTGTCATGGTCGGAACCGGCAGAGGCGCGACGGCTGGCGTATTGATCAAACACGCCGAAGCATTGGAAACATTGGCCAAAGTTGACACGCTGGTGGTGGATAAAACCGGAACGCTGACGGAAGGCAAGCCGCGGTTGGTTTCGCTGGTTCTTGTTTCTGAAGGGGCGACAGGGAGAAGAGGTGATGGGGTGACTGAACCTGAGTTGCTGAGATTGGCCGCCAGTTTGGAGCGCGCGAGCGAGCATCCATTGGCGGCGGCGATTATTGCGGCGGCTTCGCAACGTGGGCTTGAACTGGTCGGCGTTGACGGCTTTCAATCGCTGACCGGCAAAGGCGTCGTTGGGCGAATTGGCGGCAAGCATGTGGCATTGGGAAATCCGGCGTTGATGAAATCGCTTTCGATCCAGATTGATGCTGCGATTGCCGAGCGCGCCGAACTGCTTCGCGCCAAAGGGCAAACAGTGATGTTTGCGGCAGTAGATGACCAGATCGCCGGATTGCTGAGCGTCGCTGATCCGATCAAAGCTTCAACGCCTGAAGCGATCAGGCAACTTCACGCCGATGGTTTGCGAATCGTCATGCTGACCGGCGACAGTCGCAAAACTGCCGAAGCCGTTGCGCACGAACTTGGAATTGACGAAGTCATCGCCGAAGTCCTGCCCGACCAAAAAGCCGCTGCCATCAAACGATTGCAAGGCGAAGGCCGCGTAGTGGCAATGGCGGGCGACGGCGTCAACGATGCTCCGGCATTGGCCCAAGCGCAAGTCGGCATTGCCATGGGCACGGGAACCGATGTGGCGATGGAAAGCGCAGGACTGACCTTGGTCAATAGCGATTTGCGAGCCATTGTTCGCGCTCGACACTTGAGCCGCGCCGTGATGGCCAACATCCGGCAAAATCTGTTTTTCGCGTTTGCGTATAACTTGTTGGGAGTTCCGTTGGCGGCGGGCTTGTTGTATCCGGCGTTCGGATTGCTGCTCAGCCCGATGATTGCCAGCGCGGCAATGACTTTCAGCTCGGTGTCGGTGATTACAAACGCGCTGCGACTGCGGAATCTGGATCTTTGAAAAGCTTTGGCAGACAACTCCGCTGGAAGGCATTGACGCGATGGGCAACAGAATTCATCCGCAGTTTTACGTCAACATCGCCGACACCATCGCGCAAAAACGCGAACTGCTGAGTTGGCATCAATCGCAACGCGACTGGCTGCGCGCGCATCACGGCGTAGACCAATATCTGAACCAGATGACCGGATGGGCGGCCAGGTTCGGCGCGGAATGCGGCTTGGAGTTTGCCGAAGGATTTCGCCAGCATCTGGGGCACGGTTATCCGCACGAACCTGTCTGGCAACAAGCGCTACATAAATTCATCAAAACATCTCCCACGAAGTCAAAGGTCGGCAAATGCGCTTCGATTGTGGATTGTTTGCAGCCGTATTATTTCCACATCCATCTGGTCGGCAGCGAAGGCAGTTTGCTGGACAACAAAATTTACAGCGCGAAACTGGCGGGCTTGAACAAAGCCAAGTGGAGCACTCTGGAAACCGGATTGATTGATTCCGGCGACGTAGCCGATCACCCATACCAGCCGCAGTTCCAGGCATTCGTGGACGCGGTGAACAACAACCGGAAAATGCCGTTGACGGATTTCGACACGGCCTTTGAATCTCATCGAGTGGTTTTCGCTGCGGATATGTCTGCGGCTGAAGGCAGAACCGTGAAGATGTCTGAACTGAAATTTTAAGAGTTCGTAGTCCCGCCTTCAGGCGGAATCATTGCGCCACCAAGCTATTCCGCCTGAAGGCGGGACTACATGCATTCTCAATCCAGTCGCCGAGCTTTGATTCCGTCTCCCCACAACGCAGCCAGCAATTGATTGACGTGATCGTGGCCGCGCGCTTCCAGCGTCAGATCAATTTCCACGCCGCCGACTTCCAGATTGGAAAACGCGCGGTTGTGTTCGACTTCCAGAATGTTCGCGCCCAGTTCGGCTACGTGCTGACAGATGTGAGCCAGTTCGCCCGGACGGTCGCGCATCATAGCGCGAATGCGAACCATACGACCGTCTTTGGCCAATCCGCGCTGGATTATTTTCGACAACAGGTTCGGATCAATGTTGCCTCCGCTGATGACGATGGCGACATTTTTTCCTTCCAGTCCGGTCAGTTTGTTGAACAGCACCGCCGCCAATCCGGCAGCGCCTCCGCCTTCGACAACTGTCTTTTCAATTTCCAATAGCTTCAGAATCGCGCTGGCGATTTCGTCTTCGCCGACGGTGACAATGTCGTCCACGTAACGACTAACAATTTCCGCAGTGATTTTTCCCGCGCGTTTGACCGCCAAGCCGTCAGCGATGGTCGGCTGAGAAGGAATTTCCATGATCTCACCGGTTTCGACTGCCGCTTTCATCGAAGCGAAATGCTCCGGCTCAACGCCTATGATGCGAATGCCCGGCTGAGACTCTTTCATTGCGATGGCCGTGCCGCTGATCATTCCTCCGCCGCCGATGGGAACGACGACAGCGTCGAACTTCACGTTTTCTTCCAGCAATTCCAAGCCGATGGTTCCCTGCCCGGCGATGATCGCTTCGTCGTCAAAAGCGTGAACAAACGTGTAGCCGTGTTCAGCGGAAAGTTCGCGCGCGTGCGCCAGAGCTTCGTCGTAAGTCGCGCCGTGCAGCACGACTTCGCCGCCCAGGTCGCGCGTGTTGGCGACTTTGATCAGCGGCGTAGCTTTCGGCATGACAATCACCGACCGAATGCCGAGCCGCGTGGCGTGATGCGCAACGCCTTGCGCGTGATTGCCCGCACTGGCGGCGACGACTCCGGCATTGCGTTCGGCGGTGGAAAGCTGCAAAAGCTTGTTCAACGCGCCGCGCTCTTTGAAGCTGCCGGTCATCTGCAAATTTTCAAACTTGAAGTAAGTGTTGCAGCCGCACAACCGGCTGAGCGTATGCGACAACGGACAAGGCGTTTGATAAATCGCGCGCCCCAGACGTTCGCGCGCAGCTTGAATCTCGGAAAGTGTAACCATGCGGCAACGGTAAAAGCCGCGCCGAAAAGTGTCAAACCGGTTTTCAGGTTAGCGTTGGCAAAGCCATCGTCTAGGTTGACTTCGGGTGTGATTTCGTCCTGATGTACCCCCAAGTACCGCAAAAAGCCTGTAAATTCATACTTTTGCAAATTTCATAAAATCTGCATTTTGCAATGGGCAGTTACTTGACTTCGCCAACTTATTGCGAAAACAAGAGATTAAAGTCTTACATCAGGACGAAATTACACCCAAATTACACTCTTCATTTGCCTGACTACTTAAAAGCGATAGCGTTTCCTTGTCCCTCCATCTCACTTTCCCTCCCTCACTCCGTCTCTCTTTACCTTCATCACTTCACCGGCGGAACCGGACAATACATGACGTCCGGCAATTCTTCAGCGAGCCGGCGTTGGCGGTGCAGATTTTCAAGACGATTTCGCTGATGCCAATTCACCAGTTCTGAAACCTGGCGCCGTTCGCGGCGCGATTTCAACGCCAACCGGATTCGCACGGCCAGAATGATCGGGCACAACGTCACCGCAGCCGCGCCTAAAAACGGCGAATGATTCAGCAACAACAACAGTCCGAACACAATTCCAAACGTCGGGAGCAAAAACGTCAGATCGTTCAGACACTCTATCCAGACAGAACGTTTGACCGGTTCGGCAATCGGAACCGGCAAAACCAGCAATTCATCCAGAGAAGAAATCGGCGCGAGTTTTCTACGCGCGCGTGAAAAAGACGCTTCGGGGGTCATGGGCACATACCTCTTGAATTGGCCAGACACGCTGACTCAACGCACAGCATGCCGGCGGTGTTGAATGTTTGGATGGTGAGGAAAAAGTTGAACGCCGAAGTCGCGCTTTTGTAGTTTGGGGCAATTCGTTCACGAAACTTCGGCAGCAGCTCGTTTCGACGCGCGGATTCTAAATCGAAGCAAAAAACTTTGAAACAGGATGTTCATGATTTTTTTTCAGGATGATCGGGATTAAGACTCTGGGTGGATTGCTTCAAACTTCGATGGTCTTGTAAATCCTGTCGAAAATATTGTTCATCCAGTATTGAAGGCATTGTCTCAATGTTGTTTGTTCTGATTTAGCTCAGGCCTGCCAGCTTGTCACAATTTCGCCTGGCAAAATTTCCGCATCGGCGTTTGTAGTTCCGCTCGCAAGCGGTAGACTGCGCCCACCGATTTTCATCACACAATTCAGGAGACGCATCACCCCGCATGAACTGGACTCAAGTCTATAACCCCGCAGGCAATCTGTTGCTGTCGGCGTTGATCGCTTCCATTCCCGTCGTCGTGCTGCTTGGCTTGCTGGCGTTTTTTCACGTACGCGCACACATTGCGGCATTGATCGGACTCGCTTCGGCGTTGTTGGTGGCCGTTGTCATTTACGGCATGCCGACGAAACTGGCGCTGGCTGCGGCTGCCAACGGAGCCGCATTCGGTTTGTTCCCGATTGGCTGGATAGTGCTGGCGGCAATTTTTGTCTACGACATCACGGTCAAAACCGGCCAGTTTGAAATCGTCAAAAAAACCATCGCCGGATTGGCCGACGACCGCCGCATTCAAGCGTTGCTGATTGCTTTCAGCTTTGGCGCGTTTATCGAAGGCGCTGCCGGATTCGGCACGCCTGTCGCGGTTTCCGCTGCCATGTTGATCGGGCTGGGTTTCAAACCGCTGCAAGCCGCAGGGTTGGCCTTGATTGGCAACACTGCGCCTGTGGCGTATGGCGCGCTTGGAACCCCTATCATCACGCTGGCCAAAATCACTGGATTGCCGCTGGAACAATTGAGCGCAATGACCGGACGACAACTTCCCTTTTTTTCGGTAATCGTTCCGTTCTGGCTGGTGTGGGCGATGGCCGGTTTCAAAGGCATGCGCGAAGTCTGGCCGGCGTGTCTGGCTTCGGGTTTGAGCTTCGGCATCGTGCAATTTCTGGTCAGCAATTATCACGGCCCCTGGGTGGTGGACATTGCCGGAGCGATCGTTTCGATTTTGACGCTGGTCGTCTTGCTGAAGTTCTGGCAACCGAAAAATGTCTGGAGATTCGACGGCGAAGCAGCGGCGGAAACCGTCGAAAAACCTTCGACCGCCGAAGCCATTCGCGCCTGGATGCCGTGGGTGATTTTGTCCGTGCTGGTGTTCCTGTGGGGATTGCCGCAAGTCAAAACTTTTTTGAATGGCATTTCGCTGCTGGAATTCCCGATTCCTTTTTTAGACAAAGCCGTGCTGCGCGCTCCGCCGGTCGTCTTGCAGGAAAAAGCCGAAGAAGCCAAATTTGCTTTCAACTGGTTGTCCGCAACCGGCACGGCGTTGCTTATCGCTGGAATTCTGTCAGGTTTGATGCTGCGCTTGTCGCCGCTGCGATTGGTTCACATTTTCATCGGCACGTTCAAACGCGCTCAGCTTTCATTGCTGACGATTGCGGCGATGCTGGCGCTGGGATTCACAACCCGATTCGGCGGGCTGGATTCGACAATGGGTTTGGCATTCGCTGCCACCGGGCCGCTGTTTCCGTTTTTTTCGCCACTGCTCGGCTGGCTGGGAGTTGCACTGACCGGCAGCGACACGTCATCGAACGTGCTGTTCGGCAACTTGCAGCAAGTGACGGCGCAGCAACTTGGCTTTTCGCCCGTGCTGGCTGCGGCGTCGAACAGTTCCGGCGGAGTGATGGGCAAGATGATTGACGCGCAATCCATCGTCGTCGCCAGCATGGCGACCAATCAGCACGGCCAGGAAGGCACGATTCTACGCTACGTGTTTTTTCACAGCGTGGCGTTGGCGGTGCTGGTCGGCTTGCTGGTGATGCTGCAAGCGTATGTCTTTCCCGGCATGGTGCCGCAATGATTCGTTCAGAGTTCAAGCTTCAGCCTGGTTAATCTCAGCAGGCTGAAGCTTGAACTCTGAGCTTTTCTCAGGAAGTTTTATGGCCAAAGATCATTTGGAACGAGTCAGAAAATTTTGCCTGGCGCTGCCTGAAGTCGAAGAAAAAATTTCGCACGGCGAGCCTACTTTTTTCGTCAAGAAAAAGGTCTTCGTCATGTTCGCTGGCAATCACCACAACGACGGGCGCATCGCCATCTGGATCGCCGCTACTCATGAATTGCAGCAGGCGCTTGTCGAAGCCGAACCGGACAAGTTTTTCAAACCGCCGTATGTCGGCGTGCGCGGATGGATCGGCGTCAATCTGAATAAGGTCAAAGACAAGGAATTGGCTTCGCATATTCGCCAGGCCTGGCTGATGATCGCGCCTGTAAAACTGCATTCTGCCTTGCAGGATTGAGCGCGGATCAAAGCTTCGGTTATCATCCGGCTTACTTGGCAACACCAATCAGAAACCACTTCTCAGGAGCGCATCGTGACCGACAAACTGCTTTTGCCCGAAGATCGTTATTTCGACCCCGACCCGAAACAGAAAGAAATCGCACTTCACCTTTATCGCCGGGTTGCCGGCAAACCGCTGGTGTGCCCGCACGGCCACGTTGACCCGCGCATGTTTGCCGACCCTGATTATCAGTTCGGAACGCCGACGGAACTGCTGCTGATTCCCGACCATTACATTTTCCGCATGTTGTATTCGCAGGGCATCGCGCTGGAGCGCCTGGGTGTGCCGAGAACGGACGGCGGCGAAGTCGAAAGCGATCATCGCAAAATCTGGCAAACTTTTGCCGATAACTTTTTCCTGTTTCGCGGAACGCCTACAGGCATGTGGCTGGCGCATGAACTGCACGATGTGTTCGGTGTGACTGACAAATTGAACGGCGCGAACGCCCAGAAGATTTACGATCAAATCGCCGACTGTCTCACCCAACCGGAATTTCGTCCACGCCGATTGTTCGAGCGGTTCAACATCGAAGTCCTGGCCACCACCGACGCCGCCGCCGACACGCTGGAACATCACAAAGCCATCAAAGCTTCGGGCTGGAAAGGGCGAATTGTGCCGACGTTCCGCCCGGACGGAGTCGTCAACATTGATCGTCCCGATTGGCGCGCAAACATTGACGAGTTGGGCAAAACCTGCAGTTACGAAATCAGCAGCTACAAAAAACTGATCGAAGCGCTGGAAAGCCGCCGCGCCTTTTTCAAAACGATGGGCGCAACAGCGACGGATCACGCGGCATTGACGCCGTTCACCTGCGAATTGAGCGACGCCGAAGCTGAAGCGATTTTTCAACGCGCGCTGGCGGGCACGGCAACCGAAGAAGATGCGACACGTTTCACCGGACATCTGATAGTTCAAAACGCTCGGATGAGCACTGAAGACGGTTTGGTGATGCAGTTCCATCCCGGTTCGTTCCGTAATCACAACCCTGTCGTTTTTGAAAAATTCGGTTACGACAAAGGCTGCGATATTCCAGTGTCATCGGATTTCACGCGCGGCTTGAAGTCTTTGCTGGAACGATTCGGCAACGATGCGCGGCTGACGTTGATTTTGTTCACGCTGGACGAAACCACATATTCGCGCGAACTGGCTCCATTGGCTGGGCATTATCCGGCGCTTAAGCTTGGGCCGCCTTGGTGGTTCAACGACAGTTTGAACGGCATGCGTCGCTTCCGCGATCAGGCAATGGAAACCGCCGGACTTTACAACACCGCAGGATTTAACGACGACACGCGGGCTTTTCCTTCGATCCCAGCCCGTCACGATCTGGCTCGTCGAGTGGATGCCAACTGGATCGCTGGATTAGTTGTGCGCGGCATCATTGACGAAGCCGATGCCGAAGAAATGATCCACGACGCGGCTTACCGATTGGCGAAGCGCGCTTACAAATTCGCCTGACTTCTTGAAGACTGAATGAACTTCGCCGAATCGGTTTCTTATCTGCATTCACTCGGCAACGAAGTGTTGGCCATGAAACTTGGACTGGAAGCAGTCCAAGTTCTGGCCAGCGCGCTCGACAGTCCACAGCAAAAATTCCCCGCCATTCACATTGCCGGAACCAATGGCAAAGGCTCCACCGCCGCAATGACTGAAGCGATCTTGCGCGCGGCCAAAATCCGCGCTGGCCTGTTTACCTCTCCTCACCTGATTTCGATTACCGAACGAATTCGCTTTGATGGCAGCGAAATTTCCGAAGGTGATTTTGCGCGACTGGCAACGGCGGTGCGTCAAGCTGGCGCAAGGCTTGTTGCCGATGGGAAACTCGCCGCATCGCCGACTTTCTTTGAACAAGTTACGATGATCGCTTATCTGCATTTTGCCGAACGCGAAGTTGAGTTGGCTGTGCTGGAAGTCGGAATGGGTGGCAGATTGGACGCGACGAACATTTGCCAACCGGCAGTAACGGCGATAACGCCGATTGGATTTGACCATCAGAAGTATCTGGGAAATACGCTGGCGACGATTGCGGGCGAAAAAGCCGGAATCATCAAAGCGAATGTGCCAGTGATTGTCGCTCCACAATCTGACGAAGCAATGCAGGCAATTGCCGCCCGCGCGGAAGATTTGAATGCACCGCTGGTTTCTGTCACTGGCGAATCGTTCACTGTTAAAAACAACGGCGCAGCTAAATATCGGTTGAATTATGGAGAGTATGACACGCTGTTGAATCTTCGCGGTCGCCATCAAACCGAAAACGCCATGACGACAATTTTGATTGCGGAACAATTGCGCCAACTCGGATGGAAGATTGACCGGCAAGCCATTCAAGAAGGCCTTGCCAATGCCAACTGGCCGGGCAGATTGCAGTTGATCGAATCGCCGAAGCTGACAGCACCGGTTTTGGTGGATGGCGCGCATAACCCGGCGGGATCTGAAACGCTGCGATCTTTTTTGGCTGAAAATTATGCTGGCGTTTCGATCACCCTGATTTTTGGAACGATGGCCGACAAAGCCGCAATCGAAATGGCGGAGTTGCTTTTCCCAACAGCGCAACACGTAATTCTGACCCAGGCTGACAACCCACGCGCTGCTTCGCCGCAATCCCTGGTCGAACAAACAAAAACGCTTCGACAAGACGCGGCTTGCGCCGATAACCTTGCCGAAGCACTTGCTGAAGCCGCCAGCATCACGCCAGCCGATGGTTTGATAGTGGTGTGCGGTTCGCTTTATCTGGCCGGAGAATTACTTCACCACTTAACCACAAACGCGGTCTTTTCTGTCCTGCCAGAAAGCGATTCCGCTATTTGACGACAAATGTTGACTGATGCGCCGCCATTTTCCAGCCGTCTTTTTCCTTCACATACACATGAACGTAACGCGCGTCGGTGTGATTTTCCTTGCCGCCGCCGAATGAATGCACCAGCCAATGGCAGGTGACGATTGCCGTGTCGCCAATCACAGTGACTTTGATGTCGTCGCGTTTGATCGAAAGGTATTTTGACGCGCCGGATTTGATCTTGGCGTTGTAGCTGGCTTTGTCGTCCACCGAAGCGTTCGAGTGGGTGTAAATCAGTTTGTCGTGGTACAGCTTTTCCAGTGCGGCGACATCGGCTTTGATCAGCGCGGTTTCCCATTGCTGTTCGAGTTTCAAAATCTCCTGCTCGACTTTTCCCACCTGAGCGTTGGCGATGACTGCGGTCAGAATCATGACGATCAAACCTCCCAGAATTCGTTTCATCGGTTGTCTCCTAAATTGAAAGTGATTACAGCTCGTTGATTACCAAATCTTCGTAACTGTCGCGGCGGCGAATGACTTCGATCTTGCCGCCTTCGTCCACCATCACGGCAGCCGGAAAAACTCTGCCGTTGTAAGCGGTCATTTGCGACGCGGTGTAAGCGCCTGTATTGAGCATGGCAATGACTTCGCCAACCTGAACATTCGACGGCAACAATCGGCAATCGGGTAAATGGCCGTCTCCGTGCAAGTCGAAATAAACGTCTCCGCCGTCGCAGAGCGGCCCGGCCATTCGATACCGCTCGCTGTGCGTTTCGCCCGCGCGCGAAGCGTTCACTGCGTGGTAATACCAGTGATACAAGACCATCGAAAGCATGAGGTTGTAACCAGCATCAGTCAGCGCCCAGGCTTCACCGGTTTCGGGGCGCGTTTTGATGTTGCGAACACGGGTCAGAATCGTCACCGCGTCGGCAATGACAGCGCGACCGGGTTCCATGACGATTTCCAGGTCGTCCAACAAATGCTCGGCTCCTGCTTCGCGCGCCGAAGCGCGAACCACATCAATCGCATTGGCCATCATTTCCGCCGCTGTCAGATTTGCGCCGAGCATCGCGCGTTCGTTCTCGCTGATTTCGTTGGCGTGCGCTTCGTCGCGCAAATAATTGACCGGAATGCCTCCGCCGATGTTGATGTGTTGCAACTTGTGGCCGGTTTCGCGGTGCAGCCACAACAAATGATCCCACATCGCGGCAAAGGCTGCGGCGTATGGTTCGGGATCAGGCGTCTGCGAACCTACGTGAATGTGCAACCCGGCAAGATTTATCAAGTCAGGCTTGGCCACCGCGCGCAACATCATCTCGCGCGCCTGCGAAGGCGAGACGCCGAACTTGGACGTGTAAAGCGCCGTCTGCAATCCAGCGTGCGAACGAGTGCCGACTCCGGCAACCAGCCGAACCGTGACGTTGGCGCGTTTATTCATCCTGGCCGCGACTCGTTCGACCAATTCCAGTTCAAACGGCGAATCCAGATTGATCGTGTAAATCCCTGCTTCGATGGCTTCGGCAATTTCCTGCTCGGTTTTTGAAATGCCGTTCATTTCAATCTGTTCGGGGCGAAATCCAGCGCGCAAGGCCTTGAACAATTCGCCGCCGGAATTCACTTCGACATCAATTCCGGCTTCGCGCACTGCGCGCAGCACGCCGAGCAGATTGTTGGCTTTCGACGCGAAACAGAGCTTGAGTTTCGAGTGATGAGATTTCGCTTCCAGCAACCGCGCGATGTTGTGACGAATGCGCGGCGCGGAAACGACAAACAGCGGCGTGTCGAATTCATCTGCGAGTTTGGTCGCGTCAACGCCGTTGATATGCAAACGATTGTTTTTGATTTCCAAATAGCCCGGAATCGTCCAGGCCGGTTGAGTTTGTTCTGCTGGCATCCGAAAAAATCCTTCTCCAATCAAATCAGTGTAATTTGCAGCTTCGTCACCGAAGCCGGCGCGAAGTAGAATACGACCACGCCGCCTTTCGCAGTCGCCTGAGCCGATTGCGGTTCGATGGCGCGCGGGTTTTCAAAACTGTTGTGAACTTGAATCGTTCTGGCGGTCAGCATGGTGACAGCGACGTCTTTGATGGTAGCGCCGTGAATGGCGATTTCGGTTTCTTTGGCCGAAACCGGATCAGGATTGGTGACGGTCAAAGTCACTTGTTTGTCTTTCAACGACGCCGAACCGTTCAGTCCAATCATCGCCATCGGCTTTCCGCTGCGCGTGAATTTCAACCGCGACGAAGAGACGTTCGTCCGCAACGATTGACCGCTCTGATGCGCGGCGTACATTCTTTGGGAAGTTGGGCGTTTCGGGACATGGGGTGACTCCTTCAAATGGTTAAAAGTGAAATTGCACGCGCGATGATGAAGTTCGATTTTTGCAAAGCCGTTTCGGCGGCTTCGCGCGCGGCATCGGTTTTTACCATGACGATTGCCACACGCAAATCCCAGTTGGCAGCTTCCAGCGCAGCTTCCGCCGCCGCTTTGTCCAAACCGCATTCGGCCATGACCAGGCCCGTCGCGCGTTGTCGCAATTTGATGTTGCTGGTTTTCAGATTGGTCATGCGGTTGCCTGTGACGTATCCCAACCGCACCATCGTCATGGTCGAAAGCATATTCAGCACCAGCTTTTGCGCCGTGCCGGATTTCAACCGAGTCGAACCGGCGATAACTTCGGGGCCGACAATCGCTTCGATGGGGATTTCCGCTGCCGCCGCGAGTTCGGAATTTTCATTACAGACAATGCAGATGGTCAGCGCGCCAAGTTGCCGAGCGTATTCGACAGCGCCGATGGTGTAAGGCGTGCGCCCGCTGGCGGCTATTCCAACCAGGCAATCGTTGGCGGTAAATCCGCGCGCCTGCAAATCCCGCGCTCCGGCTTCGCGGTCGTCTTCCGAAGCTTCGACTGCTTTGTAACAAGCGTCGTACCCGCCAGCAATCACGCCCTGCACCAACTCCGGCGATACGCCAAACGTCGGCGGACATTCGGCAGCGTCCAGCACGCCCAGCCGCCCGCTGGTTCCTGTGCCGACGTAAAACAATCGGCCTCCGCGCTGCAACCGTTCGGCGATGCCATCCACGGCGCGAGCGATGTCGGGCAAAACTTGTTCAATCGCTTCGGCAACTTTACGGTCTTCGTCGTTGATGATGCGCAAAGCTTCCAGCGTCGGCAGCTTGTCAATTTGTGTTGTGTATGGGTTGATCTGCTCGGTTGTGGTCATAAGAAATCAAAAGGCAAATATCAAAAGTGAAAAGGCAAAAGTGTGGTACTTCGCTTTGTTTTCATTTTTGACTTTTGATATTTGCCTTTTGCCTTTTGATTTACGAGCGAATTGCTTGAGCCAGTTTCGCTGCGCCAATCACCGGCGGATCAAGTGGTGGCGCAACTTCGGCATTCGGCGCGACTTTTTGAATTTCTTCGCGCAGCGGTTTCAGGATCAATTCGCCTGCTTCGAAAACTCCGCCGACATAAGCGACGCGGAAAGTGTCGAGATCCATTCTTAGTTGGTCAATAACGGCCACAACGGTTTTGGCCAGTTCGCTGGCAGCATCGCGCAAAATTTCGATGGCGACTTCATCGCCTTGCTCTGCGGCTTCGACGGCAACACGCGACAACTGCGCGATCTTGGATTGAATCTCGCCTTTTTCTTTTGACGAAGAATCGTAAACGACGGTCGTCAGTTCCGGCGGAGAACTTACGCCGAAATGCCGCAGCACAGGCGAAGTCATGCTGGTGGCTTCGCCGCGAAAGTCATACGACATCATGACGGATTCCAGCGCGCGACGACCGATGTAATTGCCGCTGCCTTCGTCGCCCATAATCGGCCCCCAGCCTCCGGCGCGAGCATACCGACCGCGCGAATTGATGCCGCAGGCAATCGAACCGGTTCCGGCAATGATAACCACTCCGGGTTGATTGCCGGTCGCTCCGGCCAGCGCCACGCGGGCGTCGGTTTCCAGTTGAATTGCCGCAATCGGCAACGCGGCTTTCAGCGCGTCCAGCATTTGGCGGTGATAACCCGGCTGCGACACGCCAGCCAGTCCAACGCAGGCGGCGGCAATTTGCGAAACTTCGATTCCGGCTTCGCGGCAAGCGTCATTGACGGCCTGACGGATGTGGTTGACGGCGTTTTCCAGTCCTACGCGCAGCAGGTTGGCAGCGGCGGATCGGCCTTCGCCGCAAACCGCTCCGCTTTCATCAATGATAACGGCGCGGGAATTGGTTCCGCCGCCGTCCACGCCAAGCCAAAACCGATTTTGTGTGTGCTCATCAATCGAAACAGCTTCTGATGTCACGGTGTTCATACGAATTTACATTTGTCCGTTGAAGAATTGCTCAGGGCTTCAAACCGAACCGCTCAGCGATGATTCGCCCGACTTCGGTAAACCGAATCATAAACTTGTTGCCGGTATGAACAAAACCAAAGGCAGGTTTTTAGACAGGATGGCTGGGAGTTTTCAGGATCAAGGCGTTTGATAAATGTCGCCAAACGCTGGTGTGCGACTTGAATGTCGAAAAGTGTAAAGCTTCATTTGGCTGAGGAAATTTGACCTTGCCGGATTACTTCTCTGTCGCTGGCGGCTTGGATTTTCCGGCGGAGTTTTTCGCTTTTTGCAGTTCTTCCTGAAGCCCTTTGGCCAGGCCTAGTTGCGCCAGCGACCTCAAACCTTGATGCGTCAAGGCGGAAGCTAGGCTCTGCGTTTGTTGAAGATCGCGCTTGCTCAAATCCCGAAACAGCGGGGCGAGCGTTTCGGTCAGCTCAAAGTAATCCTCTGCCAGAAGAACCAAATTCGACTGATTGATCCAGGCGCCAATCCCCGGGGCCAGCCCCGATTTGCTGGAAAAAGATTCGGTAATGTCCAGCTTGTTGAGCGTGGACACTGCCAGATTGGCCGCTGCAAAACCGCCTTGCTCTTCAGAAACACGCGACCTGGCGATGGCGATGATTCCTTTGGCGACATAAGCCGACGGCTTTTCCCGGTCGAGATTCGCCAATGCGTCGTCATAAAAATTTGCCACCATCTGCTTGTCCTGTTTGGCGCTCAACATTGCTTTCGCCACACCATCAACAATCAAGCTCATCCCGACCGGAGTCGCGCCCGGTCAGCATCCGAAAGCTTCTCGCCGAATTTCGGCAATCGCGAATTCCCTTTGTCGCCCATCAACTCCTGCAACCGCGACCAGGCATTGGCCAGCACTTCGTTGGCGCGTGCCCTGTCCTTTTCCCAGAGCAATGCTGCGCCTTCGATTTGAACGATGATGCCGTATTCAACCGGCTCGATCTGAAACGCGGAAGACAACACACTGTCCAACGTGGACTGAAATATCTGCTCTTTTTCTTGGAGGGAGATTGCCGGAACGGCTGGAGCTTTTTCGGCCTTGCCGTCCGCCGTCCTGGCCGGAGCTTTTGGCTGAGCAGATTGCGGACGCTGAGTCGTGGTGGGCGAAGCTTTGGCTTCTTGAGCCGCCGCCGCTGGATCAATCAGAAGGACAGCCAGCACAACAAGAAGCTTGATAAAAAGCTGATAAACCATTGTCACCTCAATTCAGGATCATTGGCTTCCAAACACCGAAAGAAGCTGCCGGTCATCTGCAAATTTTCAAACTTGCAGTAGGTATTGCAGTCGCACAACCGGCTGAGCGTATGCGACAACGGACACGACGTTTGATAAATCAAGCGCCCCAGACGTTGGCGCGCGGCTTGAATCTCGGAAAATGTAACCAAGTGAACGGTAAAAGCCGCGCCGAAAAGTGTCAAACAGGGCTTGGGAAAATCATAGTTTGCCAAGCCCTTGTTGCACGAATGAGAATTTCTGCTACGGGAACGGTAGCGTGGCAAGCTTTTCTCGCAATGAACCTGCGCCCTCGAACCGAGATCGCTCATTGCGGAATTCCAAATATCAGGTAGTCTACCTGTCCCGAGTTGATTGGCGAGGCGAAGCCACCGTCCAGAGAAGCTCTTTGATAGTCCAGATGTGATCGGTCAATCCGGCGGCCATTGCTGGAGATCGTCGTTGAAACTTGCGTTC
>Ga0268299_1000795_pt1 | contig 78384 bp, 53 predicted proteins | sample NOBtaG_FD_193484 | JGI IMG/M metagenome (GOLD analysis project Ga0268299, IMG submission 193484) | Activated sludge microbial communities from bioreactor in Nijmegen, Gelderland, Netherland - NOB reactor | ecosystem: Engineered > Bioreactor > Aerobic > Activated sludge | place: Netherlands... | reverse complement strand
CCGAATCTTCTCCTCCGTCGTGTATCGCTTTCCTTTCATGGTCTGGTCCTTTCTTTGGCCCAGACTCTCACTCCTCCTGGCTCACTTTGGCGAGGTCACGTCAGAGGGTCTGCTCGAATGAACCAGAAGGGCCCAAATATCGCCGCCTCGGTGCAGGCACGGCTGTCGCAGGCCTCGCGCGAATCCAGGCTGTCGCCACAGGATCTGCAGGGGGGGCGACACTCGTCCGCAGGTTCACACGGCCTGCAACACGGCTTCGGGAGATTGCGCAGCCACGCGCAGCAGCACGCGCGCCGCGTCGCTGGGTTTGCGCCGGCCCTGTTCCCATTGGTGAAGGGTTCGCACGCTGATGCCCAGCAGGCGGGCGAACTGGTCTTGGCTCAGGCCCAGTTTCTCTCTGGCCTCCATAGCCTGCCGTTGGTTCCAGGCATCGGCACGAGTCTGGCGGAACTGCCCAGCCTCCACCGGCCGCCGCTCGAATCCACCGCGCCCGTCCGGGACAAATTCCCATAGCTCTTTGCCGACCGGTTGGAGGTCTGGAACCGTCCACCATCGCGGCGGCGAAGTCGTCGGTGCCGGTCAGCGGTTGGGTGCCCGGCAGGGAATCGGCCCACACGGAGCAAACCACCACAGACTGCCCCTGACCCATTCCTCCTCTTCTTCGTGAAAATCCGTGTAATCGCCGACCGGGAATTCTTAGGCGCAGTGTGGACCCTGTGCCGGGTTACAGACTCCATGGAACGCCACGACTTCACCCGATTCGCCACGGCCACCTTTCAGGCGCCGTTCCCGTTGCTCCTATTCCTTCTGCTGTTCACCGCCGGAACCGTGTTCGCGCAAGAGGCCCGGTTCGCCTATCAAGGTCGCCTGACCCAGGGGAGCAGCCCGGCGAACGGCACGTTCGAGATGGAATTCAAGTTGTTCGACACGCCCGAAGTGGGCACGGGCGTTCAGCAAGGAAGCACGGTTACGGACCCCGCCGTGATCGCCAACGACGGTCTCTTCACCGTCCTGCTGGATTTCGAAGCGCCGGTCTTCAATGGCTCGCCCCGCTATCTCGAGATCAGCGTGAGGAGTGCGGGCGCGGCGGACCCGCTCAGCACGCTCGCGCCACGGCAGACGATCACCCCCGTGCCCTACGCAATCCACAGTCTGGACAGTTCGGGCGGTTCCTTGGGCGGCGTGCAGTCCGATGCCAGCGGGAATGTGGCCATTGGCACCAACACCTTTCCCGAGGGGGTGCGCCTGAACGTGAACGGCCTCACGCGTGTGGTGACCGGCGGCAGCGGCGGCTATCTGCAAATTGGGACGCCCGGCGGGGAAACGGGACTGAGTGTGATCGGCTCGAATCGGTTCGATCTCCGGTTCAATGGTGAAACGGTCACTCTGGGGGCCGCTGCCAACGCAGGGCCGACGCCCTATGAAAACGGCATCGTCCTCAACACCAACGGCAACGTCGGCATCGGCATGGGCGCTCCCTTTCCGGCGTCCCAATGGAAACTGGAAGTCAACGGCCCCACGCGCATCACGCCCGTCGGCGCAGCGGGGAGAGCGATCCAGTTCAGCACGCCCAACTCAGAGACGGGCCTGTCCATTTTGGGCGCCAACCGGGCCGACCTCCGGTTTGATGACTCGACGGTCAAACTCGTGGCCGGTCCGGGAAACGGACCGCCCGGAAATGCCAGCGGTCTGGCCATCACCACTTCAGGCCAGGTGGGCATTGGCACCACGACGCCGGTCAGCAAGCTCGACGTGGCTGGCGACATCACCGGCACGCGCCTGGTGCTTCGGGGCGATCCGGTGGCGCCGATGAATGCGGCTGTGCTTTGCAACGATGCGGGCGTCACAAATTTCGTCCCGTACAACATCGCCCTTGGACGCGCGATGAACCTGATCAGCCATGACGCAACCGTGCACACGCTCACCATCCTGGGCGGCGCCGATCTGGCCGAACCGTTCCCCATGAAGGAGGCGGCGATCGAAAAAGGCTCCGTGGTGGTGATTGACGAGGAACATCCGGGAGGCCTGAGACGCAGTACCGCGGCCTACGACAAACGCGTGGCGGGAATCGTCAGCGGCGCCAACGGAATCAACCCCGGCATCCGTTTGCGACAGGAGGGCGTGGTCGAGGGAGCGGAAAACATCGCGCTCACCGGGCGCGTCTATGTGCAGGCCGATGCTGCGAACGGCTCGATCGAGCCCGGCGACCTGCTCACCACCAGCGACACGCCGGGTCATGCGATGAAAGTCACCGACCACGCCCGTGCCCAAGGCGCCATCCTCGGCAAGGCCATGAGCGGACTCGGGGAGGGGCGAGGCATGGTGCTGGTGTTGGTGACGTTGCAGTAGTGGACCGGCCATGAACCTGACCACCCAAGCTAGGACGGTTTCCGGAGTCGCCGCCGCACTGCTGTCCCTGTGCGTGTGGCTGATTCCTGTTCGCGGTGAACTGCCGGTCAGCGGACGCCCTGTCCCTGCGCTGGCGAATCTGGACAACATCCTGCGCGACTACATGGATGATCCGAACCGCACGATCTCCGCGGGTGTGCTGGGGATCAGCCGGGGCGGACGCGTAATCTTTCTCCACGCCTACGGGTATCTGAGCCCGGGGGTGCCGCTGCCCGAGACGACGCTTATGCGCCTGGCCAGCGTGGTCAAACCGGTCACCGCCGCGGCGATCCATCGGCTTTCCGATACGAACGGCCTCGGTCCCGCACAGCTCCAGCGACGGGCTTTCAACCTGTCCGGGAATGGCGGAGTGCTCGCAGTCTCGCCTCCGGCAACGCCCGACGCCCAGTGCCAGAACATCACCATGGGGCACCTGCTCAGCCACAGCGGGGGATGGGATCGTGATATGCCGCCGCCCGGGGATATCCCCATCAACCGTGTGCGCGACGCCGGCGTGGCCATGAACAATCCCGACGCGCTTCCCACGCGCCGGCAGCTTGTGGATTGGGCGCTGCAGTTCCCGTTGAACTTCCCGCCGGGCGGCACCGCTCCGCCGCCACCCGGTTCACCGCCCGGTACTCCTCCGATCCCCATCGTGAGGTATTCCAACTTTGGGTATCTCGTCCTCGGGGAGGTCCTGGAGACGCTCGCCGCGGGAGGTTATCTTGGGTATCTGCGAAGTGAGGTTCTCAGCGCGGCCCATTGGATTCCCCGGTCGGAATGGGGTCCGGCCACGACCTTGCGCGAGCAGAACGACCCGCGGGAGCCCGGCTACGTCAGCGCCGAAGGCCCGTGGTCCAGCGTCTTCGATTACACCCTTCCCATTGATAAACTCCCCGCCGCCTATGGGGGCAACTACCACCTCGAAACGATGCTCGCGCACGGCGGGTTGATCGCGTCCGCGCAGGCCATGCTCCGCTTCGGCAGTCTGTTCAGCGTCCAGTATCGCCTGCGCGGCGCCGGGGCAACGCAGTCGGACAATATCGGCAGGGAAATTCCCGCGTCGGGACTTCCGGATGGCAGTGACGCGTATCACACCGGGGCCCTGCCCGGCACCAGCACCGTGCTGCGGCAACTCGGGTTTGGCGCCGGGGCGCAGGACGATGTGGTCCTCTACATTGCCTTCAATGAGCGCGATGAAAGCGGGGCCGCGAGGGATTGGGCCGCGGAAGCATCGGATCAGGTCCTGGCCTACCTCAATCTGACCGTGGTTCCCGCAAATACGTGGCCGGCGGAAACCAGCGACGGCTTCTGGATCGCCGTCGGCGCCGAGAATGCCACGGCGGGTTTCGGCGGCTTTGACTCGAATTTCCAGGGCTTTCAAAGCGCGCTCGACCGCGTCACGGACGGCAGTTACCTCCGCCTTCGTCCGGGCAGCCAGAACTGGAAGGGAACCGTCACCAAACGCGTGCGTCTCGATGCTCCGGAAGGCCCGGTGCGCCTGGGACCTTAATTGAGCATGAAGACAGTTCTGACGTGTCTTTCTCGTCGCCGCGGAATCCTCGCGCTGGTGGGAAGCTGGGTGGCGACGGTCGCCGCTGCGCAAGATTTCACCCTCGAACCGATCGGCTTCACCAGTGGCCTTGGCGCCAGCACGGATGGAACATACACGGCAAGCGGCACGTTTACCCCCGCCGACGGCAGGGTGATGAACGGCGGTGGCTTTGCCATTACCGGCGAGTTCCGCAACGTTCTTCCCGGCGACCCAATTGACGCCGGGGAACTAATCGTCAACGGCAGTTTTGAGGACACGGCGGGAACCTTTGTGCCGGACGGCAATGGACTGATGTCGCTGGTGGCAGGCTCGGCAAGTTCCGGCGCGATTCCGGGTTGGACCCTCACGAGACCCGTTCCGTACATAGAACTGGGCTGGGTGGACAACACCAACATTTATGGCGCCAAGACCCCTTTCGGAAGGCATTCCCTGGACTTGACCGGCTATCGCGACGTTTATTCTGGCCCTGTGCAGTACGGCGGCGTGATGCAAACGATCCCCACCATGCCAGGACGGACTTATCGCCTGTCCCTTGCGCTCAGTTCCCATGGGGGCGGGCAAAAGACAGTCTCGGTCTGCGCGGATTCGGTGGGCACGATCCTGAGCTTTCCTGCTCCTCCCTGGATCACGCCGGAAGACCAGTGGGAGACCCTGGGCTTCCCTTTCACCGCGAGTTCAGAAGCGACGGTGATTGCCATTCAGGGGTTGGTCGCCAGCGGTTACTTTCTGGGCCTGGATAATGTCTCGGTCCATGCGGAGCACTCGCCGCCGCCGGGCACGGGAAATCTCGTGGCGAATGGAAGTTTCGAAAGGGTGCCCTGCCCGGAAAGCTACCGGTTGCTGGCCGACAGCTCGGCCGGCCTGGTATCGCTGCAACCCGGTTCCACCAGCCTTCCTGGATGGACCGTCACAACGGCCGCGCTGGGGTGGGTCTTCAATTTCCAACTCTTCGGGCCGGGCACGCCTTACGGAGAATTCTTTCTGGACCTGACCGGCATCCACGAGAGCCAGCCCTACGGCGGGATCACGCAAATGCTTGCCACGGTGCCGGGGGAACATTACCGCGTCTCTTTCTCGCTCGGAGCATACGAAAGTTCCTTGTGGCGCGGCCCGATGTCCGTGGGCGTCACGGCCGGTTCCGTCAGCAATTCCTTCACCTTCACCCCCACGGGCGAAGGCAGCCAATGGGGTACGTTCACGATGGATTTCACCGCCACGACCACGGCCACGCCCTTGACGTTTACCGGGCTGGCCTCGGGCGGCGGACAATATCTTGGCCTGGACAACGTGTCCGTCGAGTCGGTCGTGTCGGAAGGTCTCGCGCTCCAGATCATGGCGCCCGTGGGTCCCGGAGGGCAGTTGCAATTGAATTTTGTTTCCGTGCCCGGGAAAAAATATGCGGTTCAGAGTATCGGCGATTTGTTCTCGGACACCTGGGCGATCCTCCCGGGCACGGAGAAAACCGGCACCGGTGAAATCATCCAGATTGATCTTCCCAACGGGGTGAATCTGAGCCAGCGATTCTATCGCGTGCAGGTGGAATGAACGGTGCTGCGCGCCGGGGTCTTCAGTCTGAGCCGTAATGCAGTTACAAAAGGGGAGCGCACGCGCCTCGCGTGCAGCGGACGGGAAAACGGAACTGCAAGTGGGATGTGTCGCTTCGCGACAAGCCCTCGCCGTCCGCGCAGGGCGTGTGGAGTCACCACCATTCAGTTCGCGGTTGCGCGCTGCGGCCGGGGCGAGGGCGCCCCGGCCAGCACGCGAGGCGCGTGCGCTCCCCAGAAGATTCTACCGCATGGACACATCTGAGAGGCGGCCACCCGGCTGTCCGGCGCTGACCGAGCCCGATCAAAAGCCCGATCAAAAGGGTTGCAAGGTCCTGGGATCGCCGAGACGCCAGCGGGCCATCCGGCCGTAGTATCCCACGTCCCCTGCCGGCACCCATGCTCGTTCCCTCTCCTCCCCACCGTTTCGGGGGAGCAGCTCCAGGCTGCCTTGCGGGTTCAACACCACACCGGCAATGCGCTCGGCAAATTGTGGGAACCATTCCGGGACGGGAATCGGGACGGCCGGAATTTCCCAGATCCGAACTCCTTCCTCCGACGCCGTCAGGACGCGGGCGCCGGTCGCATCGAAAGCTGTTTCCAGAATCGCCCCGGTCCCTTCCAACCATTCCGTCAGCGGCTGGCCGCTCCGGGAATCCCACACTCGAACCCGGCCATTCCATCCGCCCGTCAACAAACGGGACCCATCGGGACTGATCGCCAGCCGGGTGACAGGAGACTCGTGCTTCATGGGTGGGGTCAGTGATTCGCCGGTGGCCGCGTCCCAAATGCGCGCCATCAGGTCCAGCGACACAGTGGCCACCCGGAGGCCATCCGGAAAAAACAGGGCCCGCGATACGTTGCGGCCGTGCTGCAGTGGAGAGGAGACAGGGTTCCCCGAGGAGCTGTCCCAAATCCGTGCCGTGTTGTCACCGGAAGCGGTCAGAACCCGCTTCCCGTCCGGACTGAAGCACACGGCGAGAACATGATCCCGATGGACCAGCGGGCCGGTGACCGGTTCACCCGATTGCGCATGCCAGACTCGCGCCGTGTGGTCCTCCGAAGCCGTGGCTACGCGGAGGCCATCCGGACTGAAACAGACAGAAGTGACCGGTCCCCGGTGCCTCAGGGGAGGGGTGACTGATTCCGAGGTGCGAACGTCCCAGACGCGCGCGGTTCCGTCCACCGATCCGGTGATGACCCGGCGCCCCTCCGGATCGGGGGCCGCATGCAGGACATCTCCGCCATGGGAGGAAAATCTCGCGAGCCGTCGTCCGGTTTCCACAGTCCAGAGACTGACGGCGCCATCCTGGCCGGCCGTGGAGATCCAGTTCCCATCCGGCCCCCACCGGGCATGCCGCAGGGGGGCGCCGTGAGACACCTGGAGTCCATGCCCATGTCCATGTCCATGTCCATTCCGGGAATCGAGGAGGGTTACGGTGCCGTCGGCGGAGCCAACCAGAACCTGGCGCCCGTTCGGGCTGAATGAGGCAGAGATCACGGGGTTCTGCGGACGGTACTCCATCGGCTCCACATGCCGGGGCCGAATGTCCCAGATCTGAACCCTTCGATCGTAGGATGCCGTGGCCAGATGCTCTCCCAGGGGATCAAAGGCCGATTGCACGATGCGCTCCCGCTGGCGAAACGGCTGACAATACGGAATGCCCCGGTGGGCGTCCCACAACCGCGCTGAGTGATCCAGTCCGGCGGTGACGACCAACCGCCCGTCGGGACTGAATCCCGAGAAGGTCACCCCGCCGTCGTGCGCCATGGCGGCCCCGAAAGGGAGGCCGGTTCCCGCATTCCACATCCGCGCGGTCCCGTCGAAGCAGGTGGTGATCAGCGCGGCGCCGTCGGGTCGGAAGGTCAGGCTATGGACCACATCCCCGTGGGGTAACGGCGGGCAGATCGGGGATCCATCCGCCGCTTTCCAGATCCGGGCGCTCCGGTCGTCCGATGCGGTCGCCACCATGGATCCGTCCGGACTGAAGGACAGCGCCTCGACGACTCCTGGGTGCGCCTCCGCTCTCCACGCCAGTTTTCCCGACGGCACGCTCCAGACACCCAAGGTTCCACGAATCGTGGCCCCGGCCAGCCATCGTCCGTCCGGACTGAACGCGGCTTGGGACATCCGGGCATCGTCCAGCGCAAGCTCCAGAACCCGGTCCCCGGATGGTGTCTCCCAGAGGCGCACGCTCCGATCTTCCGAGAGGGTGAGAAGGAATTCCCCGGAGGGACTGAACTCCACACCTACCACCTTCCCCGGATGACCCAGCGGGGAAACGGTCTGGCTGCCGTCCGAGGCATCCCACAGGCGGGCCGTGCCATCCGCAGACGCCGTGGCCATGCGTACTCCTGCGGGATCAAACCGGGCGGCCAGCACGGGCCCTTCATGGTGGACGGTTACCAACGGCCGCCCGGTGGCAACGTCGGTAATCCGGGCGGATCCATCCCAACTGGCGCTCAGGAGACGCCGTCCGTCCGGACTGTATTGCACGCAGGCCACGTGGTCGTCGTGAACCATGGGCGGTGCGGGCAGGGCCCAGTTGCGGTGCGCCATGGCGGAGACGAGCCGGTTGGCCGCCACGGAATTCGAGGGATCGCGCCGAAGGATCGCCGCGAGGTGCGCCACAGCGACCGAAGGATCGTTGGCCCGAAACAGTTCCTCGACCTGCTGCAGTTCGAGCAGACGGACCGTCTGGACCAGCCGCTGGTTGGCGTCCGAGAGACGGGCATTTGCGGACTCCGCCATCCTTCGCTCCGCCTCTTCGGATTTTCGCGCCGCTCCAATCCGCAGCGCCGCCAGTGAAGCCACCGCTGCGACGAGCACCAAGAGCGTGGCCACCCCCGCGCTGAGTGTGGCGATTCCTGGATGACGCCGGCACCAAAGGCCGAGCCGGATCAACGACCCCACGGGGCGGGCGTGAATCGGTTCCCCCGCAAGGAAACGTCCCAGGTCTTCCTCGAGTTCCCGGGCACTCGAATATCTTCGCGCCGGGTCCTTCTCGAGGCATTTGAGGCAAATCGTCTGCAGGGCTTCGGGGGTCCCCGGGTTCAGCCGCTTTGGCGGAATCGGCGGATCCTCGACCGCCTGACGAAGCACCTGGGCCACGGTGTTCCCCTGGAACGGCGGCCGCCCGGCGGCCGTATGGTAGAGAATCGCCCCGAGGGAATAGATATCCGCTGTCGGGGCCGCCGCGTCCTCCCTTCCCAGAGCCTGTTCCGGCGCCATGTAGGAGGGAGAACCCAGAGCCTGTCCCGTCCGCGTCAGGTCAGACTCCGCGGAAAGACTCCTTGCCAACCCGAAATCGGTCAGCCGCGGGCGGCCGGCCGCATCCAGCAACACATTCCCCGGCTTGAGGTCGCGGTGCAGCACACCGTGTTCATGCGCGTACTGCACCGCCCGGGAGATCTCGCGCAGCAATTCGGCCGCCCTTCGCGGCGGCACCGGTCCGTCCCGAATCAGGTCCGAGAGTGCGAGTCCTTCCACGAACTCCATGGTGAAGTAGGCCAGACCGTCGTGCTCGCCAACGTCATGGATCGCCACGATCCCCGGATTCTGAAGGCGTGCCGCGGTCAGGGCTTCGGCCTGGAACCGCTTCCGGGCCTCCGGACTGGAGAACTCCCCGCCGGGAAGGAGCTTCAGGGCCACCTCGCGGCCCAGCCGGACTTGGCGCGCCTGGTACACAATGCCCATCCCACCGCGTCCCACCTCACGAATCAGCAGATACTCCCCGAACTCCCGAAAACCGTCCCCGCCAGATTTCGGATCGTCCGCTTCGACATCGGAATCCGGTGGGTCGAGGGCCAGTGCCGCCAGGCATCGTGGGCAGTGACCCTCCGGGGCACCGCGAGGAATCAATCTGCCACAGCCGGCACAACGAACGGGGTGGGCAGATCGGTCAGTCACGAGAGGGAAAGGATGGATCCCGAAGGGGAGATCAGCGCGGCTCTGGATCGGAAACCTTCGAGCCCGTCTTCTCTGTTTCCGTCCGGATTCCGGCATCCTGGATGGCGGCGCGCATTCTATCGGCGCAGGACCTCCACAAGGTATTTCAATTCTTCCTCCACGTCCGCCTGTCCGCACACCGTTTCCGCGAGTACCGACCGGACCACTTCCCGGAACCGTCGCCGCAGCCGGAGGACCGCGACTCCGATGGCGCGTGGAGCCATGCCCAGAGCGGCGACCAGGCCGCCATATTCCCCGGGCTCCGGCTCCCGGGACAAAAACGACCCCAAGGCTTCGAATTGCCGGAGCTTTCCATTCGACTGGGCCTCCTGCCGGATTCTCGCCAGGGCTTGATCCATCACGTCGAGAGCCCAACGCCGGTCGAACGCGTGCTCCGCCGGTTCTTTGGGATCACCCGCCCCCATGCATTCCGCCGCCTCGAGCTCCATGGCCACCCAGCCCCCGCCCCGCTTCTGCGCCGTGGAGCGGTCGTACTCGTTGGCGAGAAAACAGGAGACGGCGGTCAAGAGGAAGGAGCGAAACCGGGTCGTTCGAGGTTCCACCCCGGCCAGCCATTCCCTGGCGAGAAGGCGGTTGAAGAATTCCTGGGTGAGGTCCTGCGCGTCCTCCGGCCGATTTCCCCGCCGACGCACGTAGGCGTACACCGGACGCCAGTACGCCCGGCACAGAGCCTCCAGAGCGCCCTCCCGGTCCGGATGCTCCCGATCCCCGGCAGCCGTGATCAGGCTCCAGTGCGTCGTGACAAAAGGGGCGCCCCGCTCCAGCGCCGCGTTGGATCCGCTGACCACCATGGCGGACATATACCACAACTTCTCCCGACGGAACATCCTGCGCGCGCCGAGCCAGGTTCCCCTCCATCGCTGGGGAGTGCGGAGGCAAGACGCCGCTTTTCCTTCGCTGTGGCTCCCGCGCCCCATGTGGGCCGCTCCTCGGGCGACGCCGGCAGTCCAAGCCCGGACGGGCCACACGCCCGGCGACCTCACGGGGCGTCGCGGACGTCCCAGCCCTTGCGACTCCGCGGCGGGACGGAAGCCGGAGCTTTTGGAAGCTCCAGGCAATCATCCCCGTGGGCGCATCTCAGTTTTTTGAGAGGAGGTCTGAGGAGAGATGGGGGAAGAGGTGCTGCCAACGATTGTTGCGCCAGAAGGTTTCGAGGCACAAGAGGGCCTCGTCCCCGTGGGGACTCCAAAACTGGCCGGGTCGTTTGAAGCGGCACTGATCCTGGCGGCAGGTGGCCTCGATGGCTCCACTGCCAATGGGCTCAACGCGCCGCTGACCCTCCCGGTAGTCCATCCGGTGCTGATGTTCCTTCAGATACGCCACTTCCTTGGCGATCTGCTGGCGGGTTTCGGCGCGGCGCGGCTGCTCTCGCAGGATGCTTTCCAGACGTTCCACGACCCGCACGGCGGCGCCCCACTTCAACTGCCGCAGCGGCGGTGTAAGCCAGCGCTTCAGCCCGATCCTCGATTTGCTTCAGTTGGGCGGGGGTCAATGCCGCCCGCCGCCGGAGGAGCTTGACGGCTGGCACCGGGCACCGTGTAGAGGCTTTGGGCATCAAAGCCACCGGCATCCAAACCCGGAACTCGGAGCGGCACTTCGTAGCGCGAATCGCGCAATGCTGTGGTGTGGCAAACCACGGTGACCAAAACTCGGTCTTCATCAGCGATATCGCAGCCAAGGATCAATGCCGGCCGGACCTTGGCAGCCAATCCAAAGTCAATCTGCGCCACACCTCGCCGCGCCTTGCGTTTGGCCTGCGCGGCTTCCCGTTGGTCCAGCACCCGCGCTCCGGTCAGCGGCAATCGCCATCATTTCTTCGTCACTGGGACGGTCGTCCACCTGCGCCTGCAACCAGCGTGCGAGCGCCCGCTGCTTTCGCGGCGGCAACTTGCCCACCGCAAGTTTGATTTCCGTCACCGTGCTCACGCCGTGACGGTGGTTGATCCTGATTGGGGCGGCGCAAGCTCGCGAGTGACCACCTCAAAGCTTGATTAGCGAACGAGTCTCAACTGGGTTCGAGCCCCCGCGCATGGCGCAAAAACCCGGGGTGAAGATCGGAGGCTGCGGGACGCTTCCGGGCGCAGGGCCCGGACTTATGCGGCCGGTGGGGCGGTCTCCGGCGCCGGTGCGGACGCCAATGCAGGGACCTCCTCGATTTGCGCGTTGAGCTCGAGGAAATCGAGCACCTTGGAGGTCAGGATTTCCTGCTGGATTTCGGGAAACCCGTTCCGCTCCTGGATCACCTTCACCATCTTTTCCGGATCCATGTTGTTCTGCTGCGCGAGCTGGGTGATCCGGCGGGCGAGTTCCTCGCGTTCCACCGTGATCTTCTCCAGTTCGGCAATGCGGTTCAGGACAAAGGCGGCCTTGACCCGGGCCCGGGCGGTGTTCTGCGCGCCTTGGAAGATTTCGCCCTTCTTCTCCTCGATCGCCTCCTTCGGCACGCCCCGCTGCTGGTTCTCGTTGACGATGTTGTACACGAGATTGCGCGTCTCGGTGGAGATCGCGCTCTCGGGGAGGTCGAAATTCAGCGGCTCCAGCAGGCGCTGGATCAACTGATCGCGCACCGCGCGCTTGGCCTTGAAATTGGCCTCGTTCTGCAAGTCGCGCCGCACGCCCTGCCGCAGTTCCTCCAGGCTGGGGGCGCCGAAGGCCTTGGCGAAGGCGTCATCGAGGGCCGGCAGTTCCTTTTCGCGGACGCTGGTCACCTCGACTTCGTACACCCCCTCCTTGCCCACCACCTCGGAGATCACGAAGTTGGGCGGGAAGGTGACCCGGACCGTCCGCTTGGAGCCGGCCTCGGCGCCGGCCAACTGCTCGGTGAAGCCGGGGATGAAGAAGTTCTCGGCGAGCAGCATCCAGGTGTCCTTCTTCTCGGTCAGCCCGCGGGCGGTGGGGTTCAAATCGGTGAGCGGCTTGCCCTCGCAGGTGCCCGTGTAGTTCACCACCGCGACGTCCCCGGTCTGCGCCGGACGTGACACCTCGTTGTACTTCACCTGCTGCTCCCGCAGCGCCTCCAGGGCGCGGTCCACGTCGGCATCCGCCACGGTCACCACCTCGCGCCGGGCGGGGAGCCCCTTGTAGGACGGCAGTTCGAATTCCGGCGCATGCTCCAGCGTGACCGTGTAGCCAAAGGGTTGGCCGCGTCCGAAGGACTGCTCCTCCATGCCCAGGGTGGTGATCACCCGCAGCTTCTGGCCCTCGGTGGCTTCGCGGTAGGATTCCTGCAAGAGATGCTGCTTGGTGTCCTCCTGGATGCGGGATTCGAAATTCCTGGCGACCAGGTGCCGGGGCGCCTTGCCTGGACGGAACCCGGGAAGCTGCGCGTTCCGCACATAGCGGCCGGTAACATCGTCAAACGCCTTGGTGACGCGTTCGACCGGCACTTCGATGCGCAGGAGCTTTCGGCAGGGACCCAGGTTCTCGACGGATACGTTCACAAATTGGACCTTTCGATTCGACAGACGTGTAGAGTGCTTCTCTTCTTCCGACGCCGCACACCCCTTCGGCGCGCCGCGGCAAAGAAAGAGTCTGGAGGCTAGGCATCGCGGCCGCATGCGGTCAAGTTGTGCTTTGGACGCGCCACGGGAGGCGGGAGGGAGGGCGTGTCGCCGGTCCTCCTATTTTAGGTTAGGTCCGCGCCCACCACGCTGAACTTCCTCGCCGGGCTGCCGTTGCGCTCGACCTTGCGGGTTCCCCTGTGGTAGGGGGCATTCGTGTTCTCGGTGAACGTCTTCCGAATCGCCCGGGTCGCCGCCCTGCTGCCGGCACTGGCGGTCACGGTGCGCGGCGAGGTCGTGCGGGTCTTCACCGAAGACGACGCCCGCATTCTCAACATCAATAATTCGCCGGGCTATCAGAACGCGAACTATCGGAACGACATTCTGTCCGTCTATACCGTGGGCTCGAATGTTCAACGGACCCTGATCCGGTTCGATCTGGCCGCGGTGGCGCCCGGACCCGGACAGCGCCTTTCGTCCGCAGTCCTCCATCTGACGGCATCCACCGGCTTCGGGAGAAATCCCGGCGGCAGCCGCATGGAGGTGTGGCGGGTGACCCGGCCCTGGGTGGAATCCGAGACCACCTGGCTTCATGCTTCGACCGGAGTTCTCTGGACGTCGCCCGGAGGCGACATGGCCGGGGGGCATTCCGGACCCTTTGCCGTGAGCACGGCCAATCCCCCAAACGACTCCGTGGTTTCCTGGGACGTCACTGAACTGGTGGATCTCTGGCTCGAAGGCCTCCTGCCCAACCATGGCCTCCTGATGCTTTCCACCCCCGGCAACGGACTGACCTTCCGCCAATCTGAGGCGCCTCCAATCGGCAACGCCGTCTTGGCGCCCCATTTGATCGTGGAGACGGTTCCGGGCGTTCCGCGGCTCCAGGCGGAACTGGATCCGGTGACGGGCGACGCGGTGTTGTCGTGGCGGGACGTCGGGACTGCGGTGCTGCAGGAACGGCCGACTGTGGATTCCCAAGAAGGCTGGACGGACAGCAGCCTGTCCGTCGAGGTACTGGCGGGACGCAGCGTGGTGCGGACCCCGCGGGCTGCGGAAGCGAGGTTCTACCGCCTTCGTCCGCTCTCCGGAACGCCATGAGCATTGCGTCGCGCGATTCCGGCACCGGCCCGGCTTTGGCGCGACGTCTCGGATTGTTCCATGCCACGATGGTGGTGGTGGGCGGGATCGTGGGGGCCGGCATTTTCCTCAACCCGTCCGTGGTCGCCAGCCAGATGGCGTCCCCTGGATGGATCCTCGCCGCGTGGGCCGCGGGCGGCCTGGTGGCGTTGATGGGCGCCTGGGTGTATGCGGAACTGGGATCGGAACGTCCGCACGCCGGCGGCCAGTACGTGTTCTTTCGCGAGGCGTACCATCCGGCGGTGGCGTTTCTGTATGGTTGGGGGCTGCTGTGGGTGATTCAAAGCGGTGGGATGGCGGCGGTGGCGGTGACTTTTGCCATGTATGCCCGGGGCCTGCTGGGCTGGGGATTAGACGACCGATGGATCGCGGCGGGCGCGCTCCTCGGGCTCACCGGAATCAACTGCCTGGGCGTCCGCGCCGGAGCCGCCACCCAAAGCGCGCTGACCGTGCTCAAGGCGCTGGCCATCGCGGGCCTCATCGCCGCCGGCCTGCTGGGTCCGATTTCCCCATCGGATGCCACCCCGTCCCTGGAAGGTCCGGCCATCCCGGCCGGAAATTGGACGCTGCTCCTGGGGGCGCTGGTGCCGGTGTTGTTTGCCTATGGCGGATGGCAGACCGCGGGATTTTTGGCCGGGGAAGTGCGGGATCCCGAACGCACCGTCCCACGCGCCCTGGTCCTGGGCATCGCGGCCGTCATCACGCTCTACCTGGCAACCAATCTCGCCTGCCTGCGGGCGCTGGGCCCAGCGGACCTCGCCGCCACCCGGACGCCTGCCTCGGACGTCATGCGGCGGGTGCTCGGGGAACCGGGTGCGCGCTGGATCGCCGTGGGCATCGTCGTCTCCACGCTGGGTTTCCTTAGCCAGGGCATGCTCACCGCGCCCCGGGTGTACTTCGCGATGGCCCGTGACGGATTATTCTTTCCCTGGCTCGCCCGGATTCACCCTCGCACCCGCGCGCCGGCGCCCGCCGTCCTGCTCCAGGGCGTGGTGGCGGCGCTGATCGCCTGCACTGGACGCTACGAGACGATCCTCAACTATGTCGTCTCCGTGGATTTCCTCTTCTACGGGCTCGCTGGCGTCTGCGTGTTTGTCTTCCGGCGGCGTCCGGACTCGCATCCGCAGTTCCGCGTTCCGTGGCATCCCTGGACAACGCTGGCTTTTACTGCGATCTGCTGGCTTGTCGTGGCCAATCTGGTGCGGCGGCATCCGCTCGACAGCCTCATCGGGCTGGGGATGCTGGCCGCGGGTTTCCCGGCCTATCTGTTCTGGCACCGCCGAAAAGCATAGATGAATCGTTCCTCCCGTCCCGCCGCTTCCGAGTACATGCACTGGGCAAAGACGCGCCAGGCGGCGCGTTTCAACCTGGGCAACAGCGGGCTCGCGGCCCTGAAGCTCTCCGAACTGGGGGCGGCGCTGGAGGATCTTGAGCTGAGCGGTCCGAGCTTCTACGGATGGCCGCCGCTCGTGGAGGCGCTCGCGCGGCATGCTGGCGTGCCGGAGGATCATGTATGCCATGCCGAGGGAACGTCGCTGGCCAATTACCTCGCCCTCGCGGCGCTGCTCCAGCCCGGGGACGAAGTGCTGGTGGAAGCGCCATCCTATGAGTTGATCGTGGATACCGCCCGTTACCTGGGCGCTGAGGTCCGGCGGTTTCCGCGGCCCAGGGCGCTCGGATTCCAACCGGATCTCGAAGCCGTGAAGGCGTCCCTATCCCCCCGCACCCGGGTCATCGTGGCGACGAATCTTCACAATCCCAGCAGCGCGCGGTTATCCGATGTCACGGTGCGCGCCCTCGCGGACCTCGCGGCGGAATCCGGGGCGCGGCTGTTGGTGGACGAAGTCTATCTCGACGCCGCCTTCGATCCGGCGCAGCGGGGGGCGCATCAACTGGATGCCCGGATCGTGACCACCAACAGCCTGACCAAGGTCTATGGCCTGAGCGGTCTCCGCTGCGGCTGGGTGCTGGCCGAGCCCGCGCTGATCGAGCGCCTGTGGCGGCTCAATGACCTCCTGGGAGTGATCCCGGCGCATCCGGCGGAGCGTCTCAGCCTGGTCGCGCTCCGCGAGTTGCCGCGATTGCGGGCCCGGACCGCGGCCACCCTGAATCCCAATCGGCAGCGCTGGAATGCCTTCCTGGCTTCCCGGGATGACCTGGAATCGGAACCGCTGGCCTCCGGCACCGTCACCTTCCCCCGCTTGCGGCGCGGATCCGTGGACGCGTTGTGCGACCGGCTCCGGTCGCGGTACGAAACCACGGTGACCCCGGGTGCCTTTTTCGGCGAACCAGAAGCCTTTCGCGTCGGGCTGGGATGTCCGCCGGACGTCTTTGCCGAAGGGCTATACCGGCTGGGCTTGGCCCTCGACAGCCGGTAACGTCGGTTCAGCTCATGAGCGGAGAGAAGCGCATTCGCACGGATGGGGGCCCGGCCTTTGGACATAATCCCTTTGATGCGCTGTCCGGCGAAGGGCTGCCGGTGGGACCCGATGCGCCTCCAGCGCCCAATGCTCCCGCTGCGGACCCCAAGGCCAAGACGAAGAGCCGCGGACGGGTGGATATCATCCGTCAGAAGGCAGGCCGCGGTGGGAAGACGGTGATGGTGGTCACCGGATTTGTGGGCATCGGGATGCCGGAAAAGGAGGCGCTGGCTCAGGCCATGCGAAAGGCCTGCGGCACGGGCGGCACGGTCAAGGAGGGCCACATCGAGATCCAGGGGGAGAATCGCGAGGCGGTGGCCCGTATTCTCAGCGAGGCCCGGTTCCGTCCTGTCTTTGCTGGCGGGTGGTAGCGGAGTGCGCCCACTCCCACTCCTCCTTCGCCGGCCCGGCTGCCGGAGGAGGCTTCCGCACGCAGATCGCGAGGAAAAATGGGACAGGGAAAAGCGGACTTGCAACGCTCGTCCCGCCAGGATCAACCCATCACCTGGGAAATCACCCGGGCGCCACCGGCGATGCCCGTGAGCCGCTCCAACCGGCCGTTCACCGTGTAGTGAAGCGCTTCATGCTGCAGTCCCAACAGCGCGAGGATGGTTGCATGGAGATCCTTGACCTGGATGGGGTCCTGCACGGCCATGAGTCCGATCTCGTCGGTGGCGCCCAAACGGAGACCTGCCCGGACGCCGCCGCCGGCCATCCAGAGGGTGAATCCGGCGGCATTGTGCTGCCGTCCCTGGTCTCCCTGCATCATGGGCGTGCGGCCGAATTCACTCGCCCAGATCACCAGGGTCTCGTCGAGAAGCCCGCGCTGCCGGAGATCCGACAGCAGGGCCGCCACGGGCTGATCCGTCCAGCGGGCGCGGGGGGTGTGATTGTCCGCCAGCTTCGCATGGGCGTCCCAGCCATCCTTGTCCGGCATGTCATAGACCTGCACGAAACGCACGCCGCGCTCCACTAGCCGCCGGGCCAGCAGGCACTTGCGCGCGAAACTCCGGGTGCGCGGATCCGCATGCTCGAAGCCGTATTCGCGCCGGAGTCCGCCGGGCTCGCGGTCCACATCGCCAACGTCAAGGGCGGCGGATTGCATGCGGTAGGCCAGTTCGTAACTCGCGATCCGGGCGTCCAGTTCCGTGTACGCCGGCCGCGCGTCGCGGTGGCGCAGATTCAGGTCGCGGATCAGGTCCAGGGAGTCCCGCTGTCCCGCCGCGAAAGTCTCCGGCGGCAGCAGGTCGAGGACGGGCGTGCCGGCGTCGCGGAGGCGGGTGGGCTGGAAGGCGGCGGGGAGGAATCCGTTCGAGTAATTGGCCGCGCCGCCCAGCGGACCGGCATCAAAGAGCATCACATAGCCCGGCAGGTCGCGGTTCACGGAGCCGAGGCCGTAGGTGACCCAGGAGCCCAAGCTCGCCTTGCCCGGACGGATGTCGCCGGTGTGGAGCTGGTAGCTGGCCGGGGCGTGGTTGTTGGAATCCGCCTGCACCGAATGCAGGAAGCACAGATCATCCACCTGCCGGGCCACGTGCGGCATCAGCTCGCTGACCCAGAGTCCGGACTCGCCATGCTGCATCCAGGAATACGGGCTGGCCATCAGCTCGTCCTTGCAACCGTGGAAGACGTTGGCGAAGCGGGTGGACTCCACGGCCTTCCGGATTGAATCGGGCACCGGCTGGCCGTGCAGCCGCTGAAGCGCCGGCTTGAAGTCGAAGGTGTCCACCTGCGACGGCCCGCCGACCAGAAACAGGAAGATGACCGACTTGGCGCGGGCGGGCAGGTCCGGCTGCCGCGGCGCGAAGGGGTTCAGCGGGTCGCGAATCGCCGCCGGGACCGCCGCCCGGGATTCCCATGCCGCCAGGGCGCCGAGCGCGACGGAGCCAAAGCCCGCGCCGAGACGTCCGAGAAACTCCCGGCGCGGCATGCCATGGCAGGGGCAGACGAACACGTCCGAATCCTGCCACGCCCTGGGGCGCGCTCAATGCGAATTGGCGCGGCGCGCCCTCCCAGGGCACCGGTCGCGGGGCCTTGAGCGCAGAGGCGCGCCAACTGGGGATCCAACTTTTGGAGGCTGGGAATGCAGTCCCGGCGCCACAGGTCCGGAAGCGGCGACGGGAGGGCGGCGGCATGGGAGAGTCCGGCACGCAGACGACCTCCGATGGTCCCCAATCGGTCGTTGCAATCCCTTCTGAATAGGAACACGGTCACTTCGTCAAACTTCGCAAGTGTGAACGCGATGTTCCATGACTTACCGCGGGGGTCCGCGGGTCCGGTGCAACGTCTTGCGCCGTCTGATCGGACCCTTCGGAGCGTTGATACCCAAACCGTTGTCCTATGAAACTGGTCCTGCTCTCGGCTTTCGGCCTCCTCCTCGCCGTCGGTTGCGGAATCCCGGAGTCCGCCGCCATCGCCCAGGCGCAGCCGGCGCCCACCGCCCCTCCGGCCGACAATTCGGCCCCGTCGAATGCGACGGCGGCTGCGGCGACCACCAACGCGCCGCCGGTGGTGGCGTCGCAACCGCCCGCGCCCCAACTGCCCCCGAATCTCCCCGAGCCGGCCCGGGAGATCGTGAAGCTCTCCCATAGCCAGGTGGACGACGGCGTGGTGACCAACTTCATTGCCAACATTCGCGAACCGTTCCACCTCGACGCGGAGCAGATCGTGTATCTGCGCGATCTGGGGCTCACGCCTGCGGTGCTGGAAGCCCTTCTGGCCCGCGAACAGCAACTCGAATCCGCCGTCAAGGAGCCGCCTTCCGCGACGGCCGCCGCCTCTCCGGCGCCTGCGCCCGCCAACGGGCCGTCCGTCGCTGCGACCGTCTATCCCGGCGGCAAGCCGGAACTGGCGCCGCCCCAGGTCTCGCCGGCGGTGGAAACCGCTCCCACGGCGGAACCGCCGCCCGCCGAGCCCTCGCAGGTGAATTACAACTTTTTCTATGACTCCCTGGCCCCCTACGGCAACTGGTTCACCGTTCCGACCTATGGATACGTCTGGCAGCCGACCTGCGCGGTGATCACGCCGGGATGGCGCCCATACTGGAACAACGGCTGCTGGAACTGGTGCGATTCCGGCTGGTACTGGAACTCCTACTATTCCTGGGGCTGGGCGCCCTTTCACTACGGCAACTGGGTCAGCGCCCCAGGCCGCGGCTGGTGCTGGGTGCCCGGGTCCACCTGGAGCCCGTCCTGGGTCACCTTCCGCTACGGAGGAGGCTATTGCGGCTGGGCGCCGCTGCCGCCCGGATGCGGCGTGTCCACCGGGGTCGGACTCACCTGGGGTGGGTCCGGCGTGGGGGTGAGCTTCGGATTTGGCTTCGCAGCTGGCGACTATTGCTGGACGCCGACCAGCTATTTCACGGCCCCGAATTGCTGGGCCTACGGTGTTTATGGCTCCGGGGTCAACCAGATCTACAACAACAGCACGGTCATCAACAACTACGTCGTCGGCAACAACAACACCGTGATCAACGGAGGGATCCATCCGGACAAAATCTCCCGCGGGGAAATTCGTAAAATGCAACTGTCCGAGGCCTCCTCGCCTGCCGGTGCCGGTGTGGGCGGCACGCGCGGACGTCCTGGTTCGGACAACATGCTGCCGGTCTATCGGCCGGTGGTGGGCTCTTCCGGCGGTTCGGCCGACCCGGGAGCGTCTCGCCCTGGAGGCCGCCAGGAGGTTCGTCCCACGGCGGTCGCCAGCCGTCCTTCCGGACTTTCACCCGCCAGCAGTTCGCTCTCCCGGCGGCCGGATCTCAACCAACCGGACCGCCTTCCCGCGCCGAATCCCCGCACGCCCGCCGTCGCCCTGCATTCCGGCAGCGGCAGCCGCCGCGGGTCCGCCGCGTGGACCGGACGCACCGGCAGCCCCTCCGCCTCCACGCCGGGAGCTGTCGGACGGCCGGGCGGCAATGGCGCCGCTCCGGCGAACCCGAGTTTGATCGGTCGAGGCGGCGCACCTTATGGCAACCTGCCGGGCGGCGCCGCGCCTTCCGGACGCTTGGAACCCCGGAAGGCACCGGTGGCCTCCCGGACTCCCAATCCGGGCCTGCCTGCCGGATCGGATCCGGGCTCAGGCGCCTCCAGGCCGGCTGTCGGCGTTCCCTCGGCACCGATGCCGTCACGAAGTGGCACTGTCGGTAATGTGCGCCAATCGCCCCAATTTCAGCCTCAGGTCCGGACCTCTCCGGCGACCCGGTTCAATCCGCGTCCCAACGTCAGCGCTCCAACCCCAATCCCCTCGTACCGGGCGCCTTCTGTCCCGCGCATGCAATCGCCCCCGGCAGTCTCGATGTCCCGTCCGTCCGGAGGGTTCGGCGGCGCCGCCCCCCGCGGAGGCGGGGGGGGAGGCATGGCGCTTCGCGGACGCCCCTGACCCCTCCGGCGTATTTTCCGAAAGGAAGACCTCATGAATGTCTCCTGCGGGAAGATTCGGAGGCTTTGGCGCGCCTCGGCGTCAGGATGGCTGGCGGGCACGGCGCTGGCAGCTTCCCTGGGAAGCGCGGAACCGTTGATTCTCTACGAGACGGGATTTGAACCGTTCGAAGGATTTTCGGCCGACCAAGACCTCGTGGGGCAGGGCAGTTGGATCGGTCTGGCGACAGATCTGGAGGGCAATCCCACCCCGCTGGCCGGCAATGGGGTGCTCGCGGCACCGGTGCCGGGATTCCGCGGCCAGTATGCCTACATCGGATATGACGCGCCGCCCCGATCCGCAGACTTCAACATTTGGCGCCCGGTCAACCTCCGGCCCTCCGGCCAGCCTCTTCCCCTCGTCCGCTTCCAGGTCTCCTTTCAGATCAACGACTCCACCGACCAGGCGCCCTTCTTCGACGACTTCCGGTGGAGCGTGTACAACGTCACCGAGCAACGTCTGTTCAGCCTCGATTTCGACAACGATTCGCTCGGCTTGAACTACATTTTGGATGACGCCCGGGGCGACCAACCGCCGCCGATTGTCCCGACCGGATTCACGTTTGAGCATGGGGAACCGTACGACCTGGAGATGGATCTCAATTTCCAGCGCAACCTCTGGACCGCGCGAATCAACGGCGTGGTGGTCGTCAACGCGCAGCCGATCACCGCAGCGGGCGCGGCGCTGACGCTGGGCGATGTGGATGCCGTGTGGGTCATCCGCACTCCGGGGAAGCCCGGGGACAACTACATGATCTTCGATGATTACCGGATCTCCGTGCTGCCGCTGTCCGACATCCCGCCGACGCTTGAACCCATCGGGTTGCTCAACACCGGCGCCTTTGTGATTCGAGTCTTCGGGGAACCCGGCGTGACCTATCGCCTGGAGGGGGCGGCGCTCAGCGCCTCCGGCGCTTCCCAATGGACTCCGGTGGCTTCCGGCGTGGCGCAAAGTCCCGGCGGTTTTGTGGACCTGCAGGATCCCGCCGCGGCCACCGAACCAAGCCGCTCCTATCGCGCCGTCAGCGTCCCGTAGTCGGCCCCCTTCGCCCGGGCAGGGCGTACGCTTCCCTCGGAAGCATACGCGCGTGGAGTCGCCACCGCCGTGGTTCGCCGCGCCTCTTCGGCCCTCCGCTCGGGCGCCTCTCAGGTTTCTCCTTCCTCCTTCCCCCCCTCCCGGTCATCGCCTAGGCTTTCCGGTCTGCAACCATGAAGGTGTACATTGACGGTGAATTCCTCGAAGAAGCCCACGCCAAGGTGAGCGTGTTCGATCACGGACTGCTCTACGGCGACGGGGTATTTGAGGGCATCCGCATGTATCACAACCGGATCTTCAAGCTTCGGGAGCACATCGAGCGCCTCTATTGGTCGGCCAAGGCGATCCTGCTGGAGATCCCGATGACCCCCGAGGCCATGATGAAGGCTTGCGTGGACACCTGTCGCGCCAACGGACTCCGCGAAGGCTATATCCGGCTCATCGTCACCCGCGGCAAGGGCACTCTCGGGCTCGACCCGCGCCGGTGTCCCAAGCCCTCGGTGATCATCATCGCCAGCACGATCCAGTTGTATCCGGAGAAGTATTATCGCGAGGGCCTCAACATCGTGACCGTGCCCACCACGCGAAATTTGGTGAACTCCGTGAACCCGGCGATCAAGTCGCTGAACTACCTCAACAACATCCTGGCCCGCATCGAGGCCAACAATGCCGGAGTGGAGGAGGCCATCATGCTCAACTCCGAGGGCTTTGTGGCCGAGTGCACCGGGGACAATGTGTTCATCGTCCAGAAGGGGCGTCTGCTGACCCCGCCGCTCAGCGCCGGCGCGCTCTATGGCATCACCCGCAACACCGTGCTGGACTGCGCGCAAGCCCTCGGCCTCCGCACTGCGGAGCCCAACCTCACCCGCTACGACATTTACAACGCGGATGAAATGTTTCTCACCGGAACCGCCGCCGAGATGGTGCCCGTGGTGAAGGTGGATGGACGGGTCATCGGCACCGGCGCGCCCGGACCCGTGACCGCCCGGCTGCTGGAGGCCTTCCAGGCGCGGACGAAGGTCGAAGGGGAGTTGATCTTCGAGTAACCGTCCGGCAGGGCGCGCGTTTCCTTCCCCCATTGCGCCCTCTTGGCATGGGACTTCCAGGCCCCGCGCAGGGGCGTGCTGGCAGGCAGGCGCTTCCCGAGTTCCCCCGGCGTTTCACACGCAGGGGAATTACGGGCGTGCAGGAATCGTCCCCGCCCATGGAATCTCAGTTGGCATCGGTGCGGAGCACGGTGATCTCCGACGCAGACAACGCCCGGTTATGAAAGCGGACGCTGTCGATCCTTCCGGCCCACCCCTGGGCGCCCGTGTCCTCCAGGTCATCTGTGCCGATGAGCATCCTGGCATTGGGATCCAGATTGGGGAATGTGATGCCGGGAGGCTGGGCGGCGACCGTTATCGGGGGCCGGGCGTCGCGATACAGCGTGACCACGGCGCCGGAAGTGGTGTTCTCCACCGTCACTGCCACGAAGATCCACGTGTCCCTGGGAAAATCCTCGTTGTCTGTGAGCAGGAAGTCCCTGGCGCCATGAATTTCGAAGGCGATTCGCCGCTTGTTGGCGGCGTACAAACGTGTCCAGCCCGGCTGCCCGAGAATCGTGGGGCTGCTGCCGGCCACATCAATGCTGTCGAGCCAGATCCATGCCGAATAGGTGAAGGCACCGGAATGGTTCAGGTGGGGCAGAAGGACGTAGGGGATGCGGCCGTCAATCACCCCCATGTTGTTGAATTGATAGGCGCGATTCTGGACGTCGAACCGATCCCGCGCCGGCACCACCGTTCCGGAAAAGGAGACCTCGCCGTGAAGATGGTTGGGACTGCTGTCATTGGCGTTGCTGTTGAACAAGTATTCTGCAAGAAGCCCTTCGAACGGAAAGAGCGCGACCCTCACCGGGACGGAGGTTTCGGAGAGGAAGTTCCGCGCATCCTGTGCGGACACTCGCACTTCGTAATTCCCGGATTCGCTGTAGGTGTGCCTCGCGTTGAGGACCACTTCAGCCCGATTGGGGGTCAACTCGGTCGCTGGCGACCCGTCGCCCCAATCCACGGTGAGAATCAGAATGGGATCCTCGAGATCTCGCACGGTTCCAACGAGGCTCGCTTCACTGCCCTCGAGAGTGACCTGGACGCCGACGAATTCCGGCGTCGTGTTGCGTCGCACCCTCGGCTCGGGATCCTGGCCGTCTTTGAGACTGTCCCCGTCGGTGTCTGGGTTGCGTGGATCGGTGCCTGCGGCCCGTTCCTCCAGATCGCTCAATCCATCCAGGTCCGAGTCCGTCAGCCGCGGATCCGAATAAACCTGGACGGTATAAGTCCCCCGCGGAGATTCGCTGGTGACTTCCCATCCGGTCCGGACTTCGAACGAATCATCCAAATGGTCGCCGTCCGTGTCCGTGGAGACGTCGGAGGTCCCCAGGGCGAACTCCTCCCGCGCCCACAATCCGTCGAGATCCTTGTCCTCCACCCAGATCAAGTAAATCTCGTCCCCCTTTTGGAGCACGATATCCTCGAAGTCACGATCGAATACGGTTCCACGCGTACTCCGCCCCGCCACCGCCCAGAATCGCTTTTCATCCCGTTCACCCGTCGCCCGGTCCCGGACACGGGTGAGCACTTGCTTCCGGGCTCCGGTGTCCTGTCGCTGTGTGGCGTAGGAAATGTTGAGGTACCGCGAGCCCAGGACCTCCCGCATGGAAACTCCGGCCGGGCTGCCATCGGAATTGACCCGAACGTTGGTGGCCACCCGCGCCCGATCCACCCGGCCGTCGCCATAGTCAATGGTCACACCCGCGGTTCGATCCTGATTGGTCTGGGTCAGGAAGGAGGCGCTCTGGCCCAGGTCATTTCGGATGTCGAAGGAGGCCACTCGGAAGAACAGTCCTCCCGGATTCGCGAGGAACTCCTTCGCCAGGTCGGCGGTGAGGCTGGTGGACAGGTTGAACTCGCCGGCCGACTGCCCCCCGGCCAGTTCGATCCCGTCGCTCAGCTTCAATGTCGCAAAGGGCAGGACGTTGGTGCGGCGGGATGGATCCTGGCGGAAGACCGAGATCATGACATCCGAGATGGTGAAGGCCACGGTGCCCTCGTTGGTCAGCGTGACCCCCGCGTTCAATGTGCCGTTGGGAGTGCGGATGTTCCGCGTTGCGCTGAGAGTCTGAAGGCGCTGGTGCTGCTCGGAGAAGGTCTGGGTATGGCTTCGATCCACGGTGGCGCTGGCTTCCTTGGCGAGGCTGAATCCAGCACTCACCGTCGCGGACGCCGACACGGTTGCGGACGGGGGAAAGCCGGCGGTGACCTCAGCCCCAACGGTCAACGACGCGCTCGCCTCGAGGGTGGTGGTAGTGCTCGTCGTATCACTGCGGCCGAGGGTCGAGGCGTCCTCCTGCCCGAAGGAAGTCCCCAGTTGACTCTCCTCCGCCTGTCCGTCCTCGTACTCCACGTTGAGGAGGACGTTCACCGAACTGTTGCGGATCAGCACCCCCGGGCGCGGGAGATCTGAGAGGAGCGGCGAGGTGAAGTCCTGGATCACCTCAATCCGGTCGTTTCGATTGTCCCCATCCGAATCGTCCAGCCGCGGGGAGGTGCCGCGGGTGACCTCCGCCCCGTCCCATAGCGCAGGATTGGGTTGTCCTGTATTCGGTTCGATGGAATCGCCGTCCGAATCGGCGTCCCGGGGGTTGCTGAGGTACACCGTGAGCTCTTCGAAATCCGAAAGCCCGTCCTGGTCCGTATCCCTCCGCCGCGGGTTCGTGCGGAGGCGCCGCTCCTCGGAATCGCTCAGGCCGTCTCCGTCGGTGTCAACCAGGCGAGGGTCGCTCGTCACGACTTCCGAGGTCTCCTCGAGACCGCCAATGAACACCGTCACCTGCCAGCCCGCGTTCTCGTCGGCGTCGCTCAGCCCGTCGTCGTCCCGATCGGAACCGAACCAGACCACCCGATAAAACCGCGTGTTAGAGACCGGCGGCGGCACCATAAACCGGTGGCGTGAGGCATCGATCTGAGAAAAAACCGCCCCCGCGACTGGTTTCCAGCCGGCCGGATCGCCCAGAGCCGTTTGGAATTGGAGCTCAAATCCCTCGGCCATCGAACGGTCATGCATGAACTCGACGAGATCGCTCCCGTTGGGCGTCACGGTCGCCGACACAATCGTCAAAGGCTCCGCCGCGAAGGCGGCGCCAGCCAGCAGCAAGCACAGGCCCCAGAGGACTGGCGCGCGGCGAAGGCGGCCAATCGCCGCGGCCAGGGGAGCAATGCGGGAACAACGACTTCCCGCAGGAGGGAACGTGGCGACACAGATCTTCATAGGGGGATTGTGAGAATTGAGTCTGCGCAGGGAACCGGGCCACGAAGAGATGGCCTCCGAGCCATTGCCGAGGGCGGACCGAAAACGCCGTGGAGCGCTGCAAGCAGTCATAGGGTTGGAACTCGTCCTGACTGGGAGCACAACAGTGGCGACCTCGAGGCGGAATACCTGGAGACCGGTATTCTGGCCTACCTGAATCCCGGCAGCCTTGAACCGCGCCGCTCAGCCCACGCCGAGCTCCATGGAGGCCTCAAAGTCGTCCAGGAACCTCCGGTTCCTTTCTGGTTTTGAGGTGGGACGATCAGCCAAGGCGATCCCGTCTGATGGATTCTTCCACGCGGCGATGGCTCCACTCAGACCACGGGGGCGGTTCCCACGCTGCGCCGTGATCAATTCTCCTTCATTCGCCCGGGCGGACACGGGCTTCCGTCTTCACTCCTGGAGATCGGAGCGATGCCGGAGTGCGAATTGAAGCAGGCGGTGGCTCCCCTCCAGAGCCAGTTTGCGGCAGATGTTTTTTCGATGGGTTTCGATGGTCAGCGGGCTCACGCTGAGACGCTCTGCAATTTCGCGGCTGGTGAGATTGTCTGCCACCAGGTGAAGCACCCGTCGTTCCGCAGGCGTAAGGTCGTCCAGGCCGGGTTGCTTCCTGAGCAGTTCGGTCTGGCGCGCCCGGCGTCGGCCCAGCAGTCCGGAGAGGGCGGGGCAGTACCAGATTTTTCCCCGCGCGACCGCCTTCAGGCAATCCAGCAGATCGGTGACGGCATTGTCCTTCAGGATGAATCCGCTCACCCCCAGATCAATGGCCTCGTTGAAGAGGCTCTCCCGCTTGTGCATGGTCAGAATCACCACGGAGCTCGCTAGTCGAAGCCGTTGCAATTCCCGCACGACGCCAAGGCCGTCGAGGCGCGGGAGGTCGAGGTCCAGGAGCACGATGTCCGGATTCAGCGCTTGCACACACTGGACGGCCTCCAGGCCATCCCCAGCCTCGGCAATGGTGCGGAATTTGGGGTCGCCGCCCACCACGTCCCGCAGTCCGGCCCGGAAGACGGGGTGATCATCCACGATGAGGACCGTGGTCGGTGGATTGTTCATGGAGATCTCTTTTGAGGCCCGACGGAAGCCGCCGGTATGCGGATGTGGAGTTGGGTGCCGGCGCCCGGGGCCGACTGGAGATCCATGGAGCCTCCGCACAGGCGGATCCTCTCGCGCATCCCCAGCAAACCCAAACTGGCGGAACGATCCGCGGCGGCCACTTCAAAGCCACAGCCGTCATCTTGGATGTCCACATGCCAATCGGATCCGCTGGTCTTGATGTGGAAACGGAGATGGCCAGCTGCGGCGTGGCGGACGACATTGCTCAAGGCTTCCTGAGCCACCCGATAGAGGCTGATCTCCGCCCCGAGCGGGAGTGGCGGAAGTGGCTTCTCTGCGGCGAAACTCCATTCGAGACCTCCGCTTTCACTCATCTCCTGGCATAGCGTTTCCAGCGCTCGCACGAGTCCGAGGCGGTCGAGTTCCTGGGGACGGAGGGCGTACGCGATGGATCGCACTTCATTGATGGTCCGCGATGCGCGCTCGGCGATGTCCGACAGAGGGCCGGATTGTTCCGCAATCCGGCGGGCTCCCAGGAGCGCTGCATTTCGGATGAGCAGAAGTTCCTGGCCCAGGCTGTCGTGCAATTCGTGAGCCAACCGGCGGCGTTCTGCCTCCTGGGCGTTGAGGATTTCACGCGCGAATTGCGCGCGGGAGCGATCCTGGGCGTCCCGCTCTTCCCCGGCGCGACGCAACCGGTCCGCTTCGCGACGGCTTTGGCGTCCCCGCCAACCGTTCCAGGCGGCCATGCCGGTGAGGAGGAGCGCCAGTGCCGCCGCGGGCGCAATGACCCACGGATTGCGGTGCCACGGCCGGACTACCAGGAGACTCAAGGAAGCGATCTCCGAGCGATTCAGGGACGGATCCAGTGTCATTGCGTAAACTCTCGCAGTTCCTGGCTGTTTCGGGCGCCAGCGAAGCGTCGGCGATGCCGAGGGCGCCGACCAGACGGCCGGCTCGCCTGGCGCCTCAATTCTCCAGCACACCCGGTGAGCCGCAGGCCGCCGCGCACTGAGGATTACCCGTTCGCCCGCTGGAACCAGAGCCAGCGACCGGGAATCGTTGTCCGTGGCCCCCGTCTCAAACGAGAGAATCGGGGCGGGCGGGCGGGCCTCCGAAGGAGTGAATCGGATCAATCCGTCGGCCGTCGCAAACCAGAGGGTGCCGTCGGCGTCCGCGCGAATGTGCTTCACTTCGCCGTCCGCGATGCCATTCGCGCCGTTGAGGGTGGACCAGAAGTCCCCATCGAAGACCCGGACCCCGGAGGACGTCCCGCACCAGACGCGGCCATCCCTTCCGGCGCACAAGGCCGTCACGTCAGGCGAATCCAATCCTGAGTCCGGCGGAAAATGGGTCCACTGACCCTCCTGAAACCGGAGCAGGCCATTGCGCCAGGTCCCCACCCAGATGCTTCCCTTGGGCGACTCGGCCAGCGCCGAGGTGGCTGTCGTGTTTCCGGGCAGGAGGCGCCCAGAACTGTTGGTGGCCGCCACGTGGAATCTCAAAGCGCCCATCGGCGTGGCGCCGCGGTCGGGCACCAAGACGTATTCGACGGCGCCCGAGACCGTCACCCGGGTGACCGATTGGTCTTGAGTGTACCAGAGCGCCCCATCCCGGGAGGCCAGAACCGAGGAAAGGTGGCCTTCCCAGATTCCGCGCTCCAATCCGAATTTGCGAAACCCAGCGGCATTGGGAAGGCTTTGGTAAAGGCCGTCCCCTCCGGTCGAATACCAGAGGGTTCCATCGGGTCCCTCGGAAATCGAGCGGACAGGCCTCCGGGTTCCTCCGGAAGGCGACGCAAAATGGGAGCCGTCCCAAAAGATGACCCCCCGTTCCGTGCCGATCCAAAGCCGTCCATTCCGATCCACCCGGAGCGACTGGACTCCCTGCGCTGGAAATCCCGACGCGGAGGTCCAGGCTTGGAGCGCCCCGTTTCTCCAGCAGGCGAGCCCGCCGCGGGTTCCAATCCACAAGGCTCCATCCGGGGTCCTCTCCGTGCAGGTCACCGCGCGACCGGGCAAGCCGTCTTCCTCGGTGAGGTTCGCAAAGGACGGCACTTCTCCACGGATCAATCCGTGGGATCGGGTTCCAAGCCAGACGATCCCGGCCTCGTCAACGGCGAGCGAGAGGATCTCGCTGTCGGTGGCACTGCCGGGCCCCCAGTTCACCGAATGCCAGCGGCTGCCATGCCGATGGAACAGCCACGATCCCACCAGCGCCCAAGCCTCGCCTCCGAGGCCTTCATGCCAGGCATCAGGAACCTGCGCTGGAGTGCCGGCGCATGGCGGTCGCCATGGCAATTCCGGGTCTTCGAACCCGGGAAGCGACCGGGCCCCCTTGATCAGCTCAAAACGAGCGTCCTTGCCAATGACCGGGCCGCCGGCGGTCTTGACGAGCATCTTGCCGCCCGGAAGCCCATGCATCCGCTGCACAATGGGCGATGGAAGTCCGTCTTCCCCGCCATACCAGCGCCATGCCCCGCCATACCAGCGGGCAAGGCCCGCTTTGGTTCCGACCCAGACGGATCCATCGGACGTCGAGTGAATGGCTGTCACCTCGGAGTCCGGAGCGCCTGGCCCTTGGGGTGGAACCAGCCGTCCTTCCTCCAGGAGAACCAGTCCGAGGGATGTGCCGATCCAAAGCCGCTGCCCGGAATCGAAGGCCAGCGACGTCACCTGATCCGACGGGAGCCCGTCCCAGTATCTCCAGACGACGGTTTCCAATTCGTCGCGACGAACCAGCCCCATGGAAGTGGCCATCCACAATCGCCCATTTCCATCCGTGACCACCGCGACCACCGGCCGGTCGGGAACTCCCTCGGACCGGGCCACGGGCTTCCATACTCGCGGCCCAAGAATCCGCGGCAGGCGGAAATCGGGTAAGCGGAGTTCCGCACCTTCTTCCAGGGTGTAGAGGGTCTCGGAAGGGGCAGCTCGTCCCAGGATGGCTTCTGTCTGGGAACTCGCGCATGCAAACCGGTAGCGGCCCGGTCGCAGATGGATGAACTCGAACCGTCCTCCGCTGTCGCTGGTGACAGATCCCGCCGGGCGCTCTGGCGCCGCGGAATGCGGATCTGAATTCTGCAGCCAGGCTTCAACCGCCACACCGGCCTGCGGAATACCGTTGAGGGTGGTCACGCGGCCGGAAATGGAACGCGCCGGCAGGAGCTGGATTTCCAGAGCCACGGTGTCTCCGGGCCGCGCGTCGAACCGCTTCCGGGCTCCCCAAGCTCCATGAGTCACTTCCAATTCAAACGGGCCCGGCCCTTCCACCAGATCCAATGCGAGGGTTCCGTCGGCGGAACTGGAATCCGCCTGGAGCAATTGCTCTCCTCGCCAAAGCCGAACTTCGGCCCCTTCCGATGCCGATGGAATCGCCTGGAGATGTCCGCGAATGCGGATCGGCGGAGGGAATTCCTGCTCACGCCAGGGAACGCCGGGCCCCAGGCGCGCCCCGCCGTGGAAGGTCGCGGCCAGGGCACGCTTCCCCAGACCGGGCGAACTCTGCGAACCGGGCGCGCCTTCGACCGTGTCAAACGTCCACGCAGCCACGAGATCCGGATCCGCCGCCGGCACCGGCGAAGAGCGTCGGGCCCGGATCTCGCCGGCCTCAAGGACGCGACGCCAAAGGCAGACGTCATCCAGCGCCCCGCGGAAATAGCCGTTGTCGGGCCACGGGGAGCGCCCAAGCCAGCGTGCCGGCGCGTTCGAAAGAAGGCCTGCCGGAAACGCAGCGGGCTGGAATCCGAGCCGTTCCCCATTGACATACAGGCCGATTCCACGGGGCCCAAAGGTCGCCGCCAGATGCGCCCATTCGCCGGCGCGAATGACATTTCCCCCCGTCACTTTGACCGGTACCGGGCTGCAGGACTGGAGGAAAACCACTGGGGTGCCCGCGTCCCGGTCCTGGTGGTTCAAGCCCAGGGCACATTCGGTGTCGCCGAAGTGCAGGGGGCCGTCGAAATACCCCAGGTGGTCCCATCGCACCCGAAACTCGATGGTGAATTCGACCAGGTCCTCTCCAAGGCCGTTCGGAAGCGCGACATAGGATCCATGACCGTCGAGTTCGAGCACTTCGGCGGAGCCCCGGAAAGACAGCGCCTGATGGGTTCCCATCGCGATCGCCATCCGGAGCATCAGGCCCGCGATTTGCAGCCATTGTTGAACCCGTCGTTGCATACACGGAGGACGGCAGATCACGAGCAGCATTGGATGTCCTGCATCGGCCAGCGTCCGAGCCATATTGCCTGCAGTTGGGGGACCCGGGAATACCGGGATCCCAGTAGAGCCAAGGCGGTCGTCGGATGGCTTTCGGCGCCCACCGGAGCCCACACCATCCCAAGGGAATTCCGGACGCGATCTCACGGATTCTCACCAAGCGAAGGAACACCATTGCAGCTCAAAACCAGCGTTCAATGGGCTCTGGATCGCCATTGGGCCGCGGAGGGAACGCGCCGCAGCCCATGCGCGTTTCAGGGCGGACCCGTGTTTGACCGCGGACAGGCCGCCGCCGAGTTTTGCGGTGGAAGGCAACCCCGTGGCGCCATGAATTTTCGAGTCGTGTGTCTCTTCGTCGTCCTGGTCTTCGGAACCGCCGTCACGGCGTGGACGCAAGCGGGGGATCCCTCCCTTGCCGCGGGGGCCATCAATTCGCTCGGACTGAAGCTCCTGGCCCGCGGAACGCCGTCCCAGGACAACGCCCTGCTGTCCCCGTATTCCATCCAGACCGCCCTGGCCATGACCTACGCCGGCGCCGCCGGGAAGATGCGAACCGAGATGGCGCAGGTGCTGGACTACGGAGCCGCGGGGACCAATCTCGACGCTTCATTTTCGGCCCTGGCGGCCTCACTGGACCAGGTGCGCCAGCAGTCCGAGACACGGGCGCGCGAGGCCAAGGAGTTTGGGCATGCCATGGATCCCATCGCCCTGGTGTCCGCCAACCGGCTGTTTGGCGAAAAGAGCCTCGAATTCCTGCCCTCGTTCCTGGCGCGGACCCGCGACGTCTTTGGCGCGCCCCTGCAGCCGATGGACTTCATGCGCCACGCCGAGTCCGCCCGCCGCGAGATCAACCTTTGGGTCGCTTCGGAGACCCGGGATCGCATCCGGGACCTGATCCCGGCCGGGGCGCTGGATGCATCCACCCGGCTGGTCCTGGTCAACGCCATCTACCTCAAGGCGCCTTGGGAGAGTCCGTTCACAGTCTCGCGGACACGACCGCAGCCGTTCCGTGTTCCGGGGGAGGGTCCGGTCTCCGTTCCCACCATGCAGAAGGTCGGCCCATTGGGATACAGCTCCGGCGAAGGCTTCTCGGTGATCGGGCTGCCGTACTCCGGCGGCGGCTTGCAGTTTGTGATCGTGCTGCCGGAGGACCCGGACGGGTTGGCGTCCGTGGAACCGAAACTGACCCCGGCGGCGCTGGCCTCCTGGTCGCGGCTGCCAAGGCAGGAAATCGAACTTCATCTGCCCCGGCTCCGGCTCGAGCCGCCGGTCTTGAATCTGGGAACGCCGCTGCGCGAACTGGGGATGGGTTCCGCCTTCGACGAGCCGCCGGGAAGCGCGGATTTCACCGGAATGGTGAAGCCGTCACAGGCGCGGGGGCTCCGGATTTCCGGGGTCTTCCACAAGACATTCCTCGAACTCGACGAGCAGGGGACGGAGGCCGCCGCGGCCACCGCCGTCGCGATGGCGCCGACGTCGGCCATGCCGGTGAAACCGAAACCCCGGGTGGTCCGGGTGGATCATCCGTTTCTGTTGGCCATCCAGCATCGCGAAAGCGGGGCCTGTCTTTTTCTCGGAAGAATTCGTGATCCGCGGTGAGCCAGCCTTCCTGTTGAACCCAGCGGAGGAAGATGGGAACTCGCCAAGCTCGTCCCTCCGCTCAGGGCTTTTGGATATAGCCCTCGTACAGGCCCATGTAATACGGCAGCAGGAACACGGTGCCCGCGCCGAGCTCGTTGCCGTTGCCGCCGTAGTCGAGCTGCCATGGATCGGTGTTCCAGTGGGTGAAGTGACGGTTGGACACCGGCAGCACCCGGCCATCGGTCCGCCCGCCGCGGGGTTGCGGACGCGGGTCGTAAAGGTCGCGCGCCTTTTGGCGGGGCAGCAAGGTCACATCGAGCCGGTGTGAGTTCTTCAGCGGCCAATTGAGACGATCCAACGGGAACTCCTCCAGCGTGGCCTGCGACTCGCGAAGCCATCCGTCCCAGGGCGTGACCGGAAAGGTTCCCCAAACGTTGGTGACGGTCTGTCCGAGACCGAAGGGCGCGAAGGCGAAATTGAAGAACGGGTTCACTTCCGGCGCCTCGTTGGCCCAGTAGGCGTAGAAGCTGTAGCGCGCTTGGTTCCGCAGAGCCGGATCCCGGGTGTACTTCAGCAGGTTGTAAAAGCACATGATGGCCATCTCGTCGTCGGAGTGGTTCCCGGACCCCGGACCGTACTGCACCTTCGGAAACATGAGGTTCTGTCCGTAGCCGTGCTTCTCCACGAGTTCCCGCGAGGCGACGCCATACTTGGCGTCGCCGGTGACGTGCTCCGCCACCGCCAGATAGCTGAGGATGCTCAGGGAGTTCAGTCCCCGCTCGGCCCACCATCCGGGGGCCTGATTGAGGGATTGCGGCCCATACATGCCCCAGCGCGTGGGCTTGCCGTCGTGATCCGTGAGGGTCAGGTCATGCGCGAGCAGATGATCGGAGAGATCGCGGACGACCTCGCGCACCCGGTTCTTCTCCTCTTCGGTCTCCGCGCAAAGGTCGAAATAGGCCGCATAGAGGAAAAAGTGCCCGTCGAGTTCATCGCTGCTGGTGTCGGACTTCCAGTACCACTGTCCATCCGCGCTGCGCGGCCATCGAGGTTCATAGACCTTCCAAAGCGCATCCTCCTGCTGCTCGGCCTCGTCCCGCGCGCGGCGGCCGACGTTGGGGTCGGGCCAGGTGACCGGACGAACCGTCCGCGCGACGTATCCCTTCGGCGGCGCTGGCGTTCCCCCCTGGGTGACCTGCTGGAGAAACCGCAGCGCCTCGAAGGCCCGGCGGGCGCGGTCCTTGAGCGCCGGATCCCGCAGCGCGCCGTAGCCGAAGCTCTCGCCGGCGCCATACATGGCGGTCCACAATCCGTCGTTGTCGGAGTCCTGCGGATCCGCCGTGGTGCGGTCCCCGGGGGTCTTGAGCGGCGCCTCGGCGACGAATCCGAAGGGCGTCCGCTGAATGTATCGCGCAATTTCGTCCTCATAGTACGCCGCCTTGGCCGCCAGCGTCATCGGTTCGCGCAGGATGCCTCCGGCGCCGGCGGCCGTGGCAAACCAGGCGTCTCCCCGCGCATTGACCGCGATCTGCAGCACCTGGTCGTCCGGAAGCCACCGCGGGCCCTGGCGGTAGTGGAATCCGACCCCGTCGAACCGGATGGCCCCTAGGCGCGTGGCAAACCATACGCTGCCCTCGGGGCCCGCGGTCATCCCGGTAAAGTCGTTCCACGGCAATCCGTCCTTGCCCTCGAAGAACCGCCATCCCTGCGGCGTCCGGCAGCCCACGCCCGCGCGCGACGCGAACCAGAGTTGCCCCAGGCTGTCGAAGAGCACGCCCCGCACGTCCTCCACCGCCCAGCCGCGTCCGAGGCCATCCCGCACATCGTACGGACGCCACCCCTCGCCGGTCCACATCCGCAAGCCGTCCGCCGAGGCCACCCAGAGAGTGCGGTCGGGACCCAGGGCCAGTTGGTTCACCCCCACCGTCTCCGGCCAGGGCATCCGCTCCCAGGCGGTGCCGGACACCAGGACAATGGCCTTCGGCGTGGCCAGAAACGCCCGGGTTCCGTCGCGCAAGAGCTGCCGCACTTCCGCCCAGGGCACCTCCACGCGGATGGAGGCGCCGGATTCGATGGGAATTCTGAACTCGTTCGGATTGCAGGCCGGAATGGTCTCCACGGCGGCCCAACGGTCGCCGCTCAATTCGTACCATCGGCCCTGGGCGAAACATCGCGGCGCCCCGCCCGGGCCGATCTCGATCAGCGGCACCGGTCCTTGGGGCAGTCCGCCGCCTCCCGGGAACCGCCGGGTGATCTCCTGGATGAAACGTTGGGGAATCGGATCCCACCCCGCAGCGTGCAGGAGAGTGGAAAACGTGATGCAGATGCAGAAGAGGAACTGGGTGAGCCTGGCGACGAGGCGTGACGGCCGCATGCAGGCGAGGATAGGTGGAGCGGAATCGGAGCGCAGCATTCGTATGGAAAAGACGCGGGATCCGAGTCCCCATTCAGATTCGTCCGACGGGTGGGGGCGGCGGAGAACCGAGGCCGCTTGGAAGCGAAGGGACGTCCCCGATCCAGGCCGGAGAGAGAACTGCGAATGGATGCCAATAAGCCATGTCCATTCAGTAAGAAATGGGGAGCGCACGCGCCTGAAAATTCTACCGCATCATTACGGATAAGAGATGCCGTTAATCGGGGGCGTCGCCGTTGGGTGACAGATTCTCCTTCGCCCGCAATGCGGCTTCTTCCTCCGAAATTCGCGTCCATTCACGGTGGATCTGAATCGCCATGGCTGAGAGGCGCCCGCGGGTCGCCCGTCATTCACCTTTTCCGGAACCGCAGGGCCTGCGAGGTTTCCTGATGTGAACCGGTTCTGGCGATGGACTGCCGGCGTGGCGCTGGCGCTGCCGATCCTGGTCGTCCTGGCGCTATGCGCCGAGCGGTGGCGAGGGCAGCGGCTGCTGGCGGACACCCTCACCGAGCTGAAGGCGCGTGGGCGCTACCGGACCCCGGAGTCGCTCTTCCTGCCGGCCGGGGCTTCGAATGGGTTCTTTCGGATGGTCGCCGCCGCGCAGCGGACCGGGCACGCGCCGACTCCGGGCAGCATGAAGGAAATCGCCCCGGGCCGGGCCGTGGAAGCATTTCGCCAGGCTCGCTGGCGGGGGCTGAACGATCAGGCCGAGTCTTGGGCGTTGCTGGAACAGTGGCATCAGGATTCGGCCGACGCCTTGGAGGACCTCCATCAGGCCTTCCAGTTCCCGGAGTGTCGCGATGCGCTGGACTGGCGGCGGGGCTTTGACATGCCGCTGACTGGATTGGTCCAGTACAAGCGGTCGGCCCAGGCCCTGGCGGCGGCGGCCCTGGCGGCGGCTAGCCGCGGGGATCGGGCAGAGGCGGTCGCCCGCATCGAGGACATCCGGCGGGTGGACCGGGCCCTGGAGTCCGAGCCGCTGCTGATCAGCCAGTTGGTTCGCGTGGCGTCGGCCTATCAGGCGTTGCCGGCGGCCTGGGACCTGGCCCAGCGATCGGAATGGGATGAGCCGGACCTGGCCGCGCTCCAGCGCGCGCTTCCTTCGCCAAACTTCACCCGGGCCTTCGTGACCAGTCTTTGGGGGGAAGCCGCTCTATGGGCTGTGTCCGTGCCGGACCCGCGCTACTCCGCGATGATCGCCTCGGGCGGCTTGGCCGCCGGCGGTCCTGGGCTGGCGCTGCCGTCCGACTTCGAAAGCGTTCCCGAGTTCGTCGGCGACTTGTTCGACCGGATGCGTTCGGCGATCCACTCGGAGGTCTGGATGCCGATCTGGCGTTTCGCCTGGTTCGACCAAGCCCTGGCGTTTCACTTGCGCGCCACCGACGAACTGGCGCGACGCTGGGAGACGGCGGCGGATCGCCGCAGTCTGAAGTCGCATTCCGTCGAGGGAATTCCAGGGTTGGGAACGCTCGGGCCTTTCGACGCCATGCGCTTTCACCTCAGCCCGCAATCCCTGGAGTCCCTTCAATCCGGCATCGCCCGAGCCCTCCGGCTGGAGACGCAACGAACCCTCATCGAGACCGGGATGGCTATCTACCGCTTTACGCGGCAGCGCGGCCGGCCGCCGCAGGACTTGGCGGAACTGGTCCCCGGGTGGTTGGAGTCCACGCCCATGGATGGCATGGACGGACAGCCGCTGCGCTATCGGCTGGATCCCGACGGGACTTGGCGGCTGTGGAGCGTGGGCGAAGACTTCAAAGACGATGGCGGCGATGCCACCCCTCGGAATCCGTCCTCAAAAACCTTTGACTGGTGGAAAGCCCGCGACGCCGTCCTGCCGGTCCGCGCCGGCGACGCCGAAGTCGCTGCATGGCAGGAGAAGGAAGCGGAGAAGCTCAAAAAGACGGCGGCTCCGCAGGGCATGGATCCCGCGCTCGCCCGGCGCTATGGGTTGATTCCCAGGCAGACGACCAACGCTCACACTCCGCCCACCCACGCACCTTGATCCATGTATCGGGAAATCTTCCGGGATGAGGGACCATCCCCCGCGGTTCTTCCGCACTTTTTTGGCCTTCCCCCGTCTTTGGCCTCGGAATCGCTGCCGAAAGACTTTACAGACCCGACGGTCCACAGTAATCCACGCTCCGGCAAAGAGCGGCAAACCGGCTCCTGTACCCATCCCCACCATGCACCGCTACATCCTCCGAGGCCTCAACCAGCCGTTCGAGCATGAGCTCCACACGGGGTTGAACACGGTTGGCCGCAATCCCACGAACGAGTTCCGCATCCCCGACCCCAGTGTCTCGAGCTTTCACGCCGAGATCACCGTGCTGGAAGCTGACGGGACGACCATCGTCCGTGACCTTCAGTCCACCAACGGCACATTCATCGAGGGGCAGCCCGTCGAAGAGTCGGCGCTGGCGGGCGGGCAGCGCCTTCAGTTGGGCACGGTGGAGATGCTGCTGGTGATCGAGGAGTACGCGGTGAACATCCCGGTCGCCGGCGCCCCTCAGGTCGCCCAGGCGGCTGGCGGCCTGCACAGCCTTCCGGATGGAACCCTGGCCTGCTCCCGGAACCCCTCGTTGCCGGCGACGCATCAGGCGATCCTCGGGTGCCAGGCGGTGGTGAAATGCCCGGGCATGTTCAATCTCTCCAGTCTCCGGGCGATGAAATTGTCGGGCGGCAAGGCCGGCCTGCTGCTGTTTTGTCCGGATTGCAATGCCAAGTGTGAACCCATCCCGGGGGCCACGGAGAAGGCGACTGCCAAGAAGGGCCTCTTTGCGCGGCTTACCCAGACCATCCTGATCGGACGCAAGAAGGGGCAGTGACCCCCCTTCCGAGGCGGGCAGCGGATGCGGTCTGTGGCGCGTCCGGCTTGCACCCCGGGCGGGCATCCCCTTTCCTCGGCGGCGTCATGTCAACGCTTCAAGGGAAATTGGGAATTGTGTTCGGGGTTGCCAACAAGCGCTCCATTGCCTGGGCCATTGCGCAGGCCTGGCATCGCGCCGGCGCCCAACTCGCCTTTACCTATCAGGGCGAGCGGCTGAAGGACAACGTCGAGGAACTGGCGGGCACCTTCGGACCCGACACCCTGATCCTCCCCTGCGACGTCACCCAGGATGCGCAGATCGAGGGGGTCTTCGCTGCTGTCGGTGAAAAATTCGGGCGCCTGGATCTGCTGCTGCACTCGGTGGCCTTCGCTCCGCGCGAGGCGCTCGAGGGGGATTTTCTCAACACCACCCGCGAAGCCTTCAAGACGGCCCACGACATCAGCGCCTATTCCCTCGTGGCGTTGGCCCGCGCCGCCGCCCCGCTGATGACCGCCGGTGGCAGCATGGTGTCCATGAGCTACTACGGCGCGGAGAAAGTCATTCCGCATTACAACGTGATGGGCGTGGCCAAGGCCGCCCTGGAGGCCAGCACACGCTACCTCGCCTACAGCCTGGGCCCCCGGAAGATCCGGGTAAACTGCATCAGCGCCGGACCGATGAACACTCTCGCCGCCCGCGGCATTGCGGGCTTCGGGGACATGCTCAAACACTACGAAGCCCACGCCCCGCTGAAGCGCAACGTGCTTCCCGAGGAACTGGGAGCCACGGGCGTCTTCCTCGCCAGCGATGGCGCCGCCGCCATCACCGGACAGGTCCTCTACGTGGATTCCGGCTACCAGATCATGGGGATGTAGGCCGCTCGGGCTACACGTTCTCCAGGCGTCCGGTCGAATCGCCGAATCGTTCCAGGTTCTTGACGCCCATCCGGTCGGCAAGGCCCAGGAAGAGGTTGGTCAGCGGCAGGGAACTGTGCTTCACATAGCGGCCCGGGCTCAGGGAGCCGCCGCCGGCGCCAGCGAGGATGAGCGGCAGGTTCGCGTGGGTGTGGCGGTTGCCGTCGGCGTTGCCGCTGCCGTAAAGGATCATCGAGTTGTGCAGCAGTGACCGGCCGTCCACGTCCTTCGTGTCCTCGAGCTTCTGCAGGAACTTCGCCAGATGCCGCACGTGCCACAGGTCAATCTCGGTGAGTTTTTGGATCTTCTCCTCGTTCTGGAAGTGATGCGACAGGTCATGGTGGCCCTCGGAAATGCCGATCTCCGGCAGTGAGCGGTTGTCCCCGTCGTGGCCCAGCATGACCGTGGCGACGCGGGTCGAATCGGTCTGGAAGGCCAGCACCAGCATGTCGAGCATGAGCTGGACGTACTGGTCCCGGTCCTGCGGGATGCCCGCCGGGGTCTCCACGCCGGGATCCCCGGCCGCTCCGAAACGTTCCACCCGCTGGATCCGCGCCTCGATCTCCCGCACGCCCGTGAGATACTGGTCCAGCTTGTCGCGATCGCGTCCGCGCAGGCGCCGGTTCATGTCGCGCGCATCCTGCATCACGTAGTCGAGCACCGACCGCTGCTCCTGCTGCCGCTGGAGCAGGTTCCTCGTGCGCTCGCCGGGCGGACCCGCGCCAAAAAGCCGCTCGAAGACCAGGCGCGGATTCGGTTCCGCCGCGACCGGCGTGGTGGCGGAACTCCATGAGAGATTGAACTGATAGGCGCAGGCGTATCCGGAGTCGCAGGCGCCCGAAGTGCGCACCGCATCACTGCTCAACTCCAGGGAGGGGAAGCGGGTGAGGTGGCCGATCTCGCGGGCCATGGCCTGGTCTATGGAGAGGCCAGCCCGGAGCTCGGTGGCGCTTTTCTTGAGGCGCACACCGGTGAGGAAGACGCCGTTGCCGCGGGCATGGTCCCCGCCGCCGTCGGGTCCGCCGTACGCGCATCGCTGGTCGAGGCCCCCCAGGATCTGCAGCTGGCTCCGGAGGGGCTCCAGGGGCTTTAAGGTGCGGCTGAACTCGAAGCCGTCGCTCTCGCCGGACGGCCACCAGGCCGCCGGAATCGCGCCATTGGGAAAATAGACGAAAGCCGTTCGCAAGGGCGCGCCCGACGGGGTCACGGCCGCACCGCCAGCGGGGGCGGCCAGGGACCGCAGCGACCCCAGCGATTCCAGTGCGGGCAGAGCCACGCACACTCCCAGGCCGCGCAGGAAATGGCGGCGGCTCAAGGCGAGGTGGCGTTCGGCGGCAAGGTTCGGATTCGGACTCATGGCGGGATCCTGGCATCGGTCCCCGGGGTCACCGGCGGGGACGGTTTCAACTGCTCATCGAAATGGGCGGCGCGGGTCCGTTGGAAGGGCGCGGATTCCACGATGCCGGCCAGCCATTCGGCCGTCCGTCCGCCCGACTGCTCCAGGCGCGCCACGATCGCGTCCACCGTGGCGACATCGTAATACTCCAGGCCGCGTCCCAACGCATAGGTCAGCAACTTTTCGGTAATGGTGCGATAGAACTCCGTCGAGTGGCGGCCGGCGAGAATCTTCTTCAGTTCGCGGACGTCCGTGAACTGCTCGCCGCTGAGGAGCGTGCCCGCGGCGTCAATGGGATCCCCCTTCTCCTGGTCGCGCCACAGGCCCAAGGCGTTGAAGTGGTCGAGAGCCAGGCCAATCGGGTCCATGCGGTTGTGGCACGAACTGCACAGCGGCGCCTCGCGATGCAGGGCAAGGGTCTCGCGCAGGCTGAGCTTCCGTTCCTTGATCGCCTTGGCGGCCTCCTCCAGCGGCGGGATGTCCGGAGGCGGCGGGGGAGGCGGGGTCCCCAGCAGGTTGTCGAGAACGAACAGCCCGCGCTTCACCGGGGACGTCCGCGTCGGATTCGAAGTGACCACCAGGACGGAGCCATGGGTCAGAACACCGCCGCGGGGACTGTCGGCGGGCAGTTTCACCAGGATCATTTCCTCGCCCGCGACGTTGAGGTTGGTCAGCCCGTAGTGGCGGGCGAGGCGTTCGTTGAGGAAGGTGTAGTCGGAGTCCAGGAGTTCGAGGAGGCTGCGATTCTCGCGGAGCACATATTCAAAGACCTTCTCGGTCTCCTGGCGCATTGCGCGGCGCAGATCGCCGTTCAGCTCCACCCGGGGACCGCGGAAGCCGCGTCCACCCTGGGCCGCCGCGCCGAAGAGGGCTTCCCGGATCTCCTGCACCTCCTTCTTTTCGTCCGGCGTCAGCGCCACCTCTCCGGAATCCTCCCTGGCGCGCAGCTCGCGGAAACGCTGCAGGCGCCGCTCGCGCTCCAGATCCGCCGCCGTTTCCACGACCTCCCGGTTCAACACCTGGCGGGCGTCAATCTGGACGGTCTCCATGTCGCGCGTCTGAAGCCATTGCCCGACGAAATTCCGGATGAACGCCGCCGACTTGGGATCCTCCAGCATTCGACGGCGCTGCGCGGCGAGGTGGGCGCGCAGCGTTCCCTCCCCCGCCAGCCGGAACAATTCGTCGTCCGGCATGGACGACCAGAACAGGTAGGACAACCGCGACGCCAGCGCGTAGTCGTCCACGAACGGATGTCCGGTGCCGCCGCCCGGCTCGGCCGCCGCCTCCTCGCGGAACAGGAAACGCGGCGACGCCAGCACGGCCACCATCGCCTGGCCGATGCCCGCCTCAAACGTCTGTCCCTCGCTGCCGAAGGTGGATTCGGCGACCGCGACCAGGCGGTCCGCCGTGGCGGCATCTACCGGACGCCGGTACGCCTTCCCCGCAAAGGAGGTCAGCAGTTCGCGGGCGTATTCGCGGCGGGCGGCGGTGTCGCCCGGCACCGCCTTCGGGAAAAAGCGCTCGTGGTTCGCGGGCTTCACCCAGAACTTCTGCTCCAGCGGACCGCGCACCGTGACGGATTCGATCCGCAGGGTTAGGGAGCGAACCCGTTTCTCGTCGGGCGTCAGCGGCTCCACCTGCAGCTCCAGCTCGTGTTCCCCGGCCGCCCAATCCCGCTCGAATTCGTAGTGCAGCGACCGGTTGCCCTCCCGGGAATACTCCTGCCGGAGCAGCGGCTCGCCATCCACCCGGAAGGTGAAGCGGCACCGGTTGTAGTCGAACTGGTTGTCCACGAACCGCTCGTTGGCCGAGAAGGCGATCCCGATCTGATAACGCCCCGCGTGGGTGACGGAATGCCGGTGGGTGGCCAGGACAGGATCGTAGTAGGACAGCGTCAGGGAGGTTCCGGATGGCGCCGGCGTGTTGGTCGAACCGGCGTTTCCGGTGTCGGCAAGCTGGAAGTCACGGCCGGCGATCTCCCGTTCCGCCGGAACCGCCGGAACCGCCGGCACGGCCCGGTTCACCACGGTCTGCGCCGCGGCGAGATACTTTTCCAGCAGCATCGGCGACAGCGTGAGCGCGTCGCCAATGTTGTCGAATCCATGACCGGAATCATCCGCCGGAAACTCGGAGGCCGTGTCGAAATCCACCCCCAGCAGATCGCGGATGGTGTTGCGGTACTCCACCCGGTTCAGACGCCGCACCGTGACGCGGCCGGGATCGGGATGGGCCGGATCCAGCCGGAAGACGGCTGACTTGATCCAGGCCTCCAGCTTCTGTTTCTGCTCCGCGCCGGGCTGGTCCTTCTTCGGCGGCGGCATGATGCCCGCCCGGAGGTTCTTCAGCGCCCGAAGCCATAGATCGTGATCCGCCAGCATGGCGTCGTCGGACACGAACCGGTCGAAGGTGACCCCTCCCTTGTCCATGCCGTCGCCATGGCAGTCGAAGCAGAATTCCTGCAGGATGGGGCGGATGTCTCGGCGGAACTCCCCGGCTCCAGCCGGGTCTCCTTCGGGCGCCGCCTCCGCAACCATCAGCCCGGCGGCGGCAAGGAGCGATGCACCGGTGCGGAGCAACACCGGCTGGCGATGGGGGCGTGGATTCCTTGGCGCGCGTTCCACGGGAAGATCAGGGCTTTATATCCCTGACCAACGCCGCCTGCAACCGGTTACCATTGCTGGCGCTCCCAGAAGTGACTATGAGGAGGGCCGCGGGATTGCTGCGTTGGAGCAACTGGGCGTCAGTTACTTGGTCTGTGGCTCAGTAGCGAGCGGTGTTCTCGGGGAACCCCGGCAAACTCTCGATGCCGACAGCGCCGTTGGTCGAACATCTGCAGAGTGAATTCCACGTGGACCTGTCCGCTGTTCTCACCGCGGTGCGAGCGACCATCTTCCTTCAAGCTCCAGGGGGGCATTTTTCCTCCTTTCTCCTTTCCCGCATGGGGACTCCCGGACTGCGCTTGTCCGGGGTAGCCTGTGAGGGTGGATTCAAGTTTCGGATGCTGTCCGGAGGCCGTCGGGATAGCCTGGCTTCCCCGGGCGGTCGAGGTGTCCGGGCGCGTCTCATCCATGTTTGCCGTCCTTCATCTGCCGGATTTCGCCCTGCAGGCGGCGCTGCGCCATGAACCGGAGGCCTGGGGGCTTCCGGTGGCCCTGGTGGATCCGGCGCACACCACGCCGCGAGTGATTCAGCTAACAGTTGCCGCCCGGGACGCCGGGGTCGAGGAAGGGCAATCGGCCGTTCAGGCGATGGCGCGGTGCCGGACGGTGCGTCTGCGGCACCGGGCACCGGACCGGGAGGCCGCGGCCACAGAGGCGCTGGTGCAGGTGGCCTTCGGATTCACTCCCCATCTGGAAGTCACGTCGCCCGGCACGCTCACGCTGGACCTGCGCGGGCTCGCCACCCTGCGGCCGCACTCCGGCCGGGATGCCACCCCGGAACTGGCCGCCTGGGCGCGGAGGCTGCAGACGGCAGCGGCGGCCTTGGGCCTTCGGGCGCGCGTGGGGACGGGGCCGACCCCCAATGTGGCGCGGCATGCTGCCCGTTGGAGCGATGGCATCGAACTGGTGGCCGACGCCCCCACCTTCATCGCCGGACTGCCGGTCGCGGCGCTGGAGCCCACACCCCATGTGGCGGCCATCCTGGATGCGTGGGGAATTCGAACCGTGGGGGAGATGCTGGCGCTGGGAACAGCGGCGCTGGCGGAACGATTGGGACTGGAGGCCTTCGCGCTGGTGGCCGCCGCCTCGGCCGGCAGCGCGCGTCCGCTGAACTTGGTGCGTCCGCCCGAACGATTCGAGGACTGCTTTGACTTCGAACTGCCGGTCGAGACGCTGGAGCCGCTGCTCTTTCTGCTGCGGCGCTTCGCCGATCAATTCGAACGGCGATTGGAGTCCTGCGGCCTGGTGGCCGGGGCGTTGCATCTGGCCCTGAAACTGGAATCGGGCGTCACGCTCGAACGCTGCCTGCGGGTGCCGGAGCCCACCCGGACGGCGGACGTCCTGTTCCGCATGCTGCTGACGCATCTGGAATCGGTGCGCACCGAGGCGCCGATTGCCGGCGTGAGTCTGCGCGCGGATCCGGCGCGCCCGGTGCAGCGGCAGTTCAGTCTGTTCGAGGCGGCGCTGCGGGATCCGAATCAGTTCCAGGAAACCCTGGCCCGGTTGAGCGCGCTGGTCGGCGCGGACCGTGTGGGCACGCCCGTGCGCGAGGATTCGCATCGTCCCGACGCCTTCCGGCTCGTCCCGCCGGATTTCGAAAACGCCCCCGTGGCGCCGAAGTCTCCGGCCGGCGACCTGCGCCGCCCCACGCCCATGCGGCGGGTGCGTCCGGGCGCGCCGGCCGTGGTAACGGCCGCATTCCCCCAAGGCGGCGGCTCCGCGGATCCCGTGCCTGGGCCTCCGGCATTCGTCCGCAGCGCGCCGGCATCAGGGAGGATCGCCTTGGCCCTGGGCCCGACCCGGCTGTCGGGCAACTGGTGGGAATCCGGTGGCTGGCGAGAAGAGTCCTGGGACGTCGAGACCCAGCACCGCCGGGTCCTGCGACTGGTCTGCCGCGCCGGTCAGTGGACGGTGGAAGGCGTGGGGGATTGATTCCCGGGCGGCCAGGGACGCGAACCGGCTTCCTTGTGTCCATTCCTCTGCGGCCTTCGCGTCCCTGGTGATGGCCTGTGCCTCACGCAAAGGACGCAAGGGCCGCAAAGGAGACGGAGCAAAGAATTCGTTGTGATCTTCCCTGGGGTGTTTCGTGGAAGGAGATGACAGGCCTCCAGCCTGCGGTTGGTGCGCCGGGTCGAAACTATCCACAACTCACTCATTCCATGAAGTTACTTCCGAGATCGTTCCCCATGTTGGTCGCGGTATCCTGCCTGTTCCTTGGGACGGCTCATCGTACCGCGGCGGCTCCCCCAACCCCTCAGCCGATGGTGCCTGGGGATTGGGTCACCGTTCCCTCGGCGAGTCCCGTCCAGTTCGCCTGGTCCTCCATCCGGTCGGCGACCGAGTACGAGATCCGCTTGATCACGCTCAGCTCTCCGCAAGGGCGCATTGACGCGCGGTTCCGGACTACGGAGCCGCGCTTCTCGATCGTGCTCTATCCAAACTGCACCTGGTATTGGACTCTCCGGGCCAAAAATGCTTCGGGCTGGAGCCCGGCATCGCGGGACAAAGCCTTTTACACCTGGGACGGCGTGAGCCCGCATCCCTCCCGGCCCTGGACGGGAGGCCCCTCGAATCCGGGGACAGTCCATCCGCCCCTGCCAAGGCAGAACCTGCCACCGGTCGTCCAGGGACCCACCGGGCCCGCGGAGGTCACGGGACTCCTCGGAGTCAGCGCGACCTATACGGCCACGGTCGCTGACGACGGGCTGCCTGTGCCTCCGGGACGCACGACGGTCACCTGGCGACGGACGCTGCTCAGCGTTCCTGGCATCGGGGGCATCCAGCAACCGATACTCCGGCCCTCACCTGTGGTGGTGGCGGGATCCCAAAGCTCGGCCAGGATCAGTTTTCCTCAAAGCGGTCGCTATCGCATCGAGGTGACGGCCTCCGACGGTGCCTTGAGCACGACGAGGTCCATCGAAGTGGTCGCCAGGCTTCGCTCGGGTCCTTGGGTGCCCATTCCATGAGTCCTGGCCGCGAATCCCGGCGGGCGGGGCTGCGCCGCGGGCGTGGCCCCGCCTTCTGTTCCCCTTCCGGCGCCGCGCTGGCGAACCGCCTGGGGGACGGATGGAACGTTCGGCCGACCTCCGTCCACGTCTGCCGGGCGGCCGGTTTTGTGAAGCCGTTCGACGCCCAAATCGGAGTGACGCTTCGGGTCTCCCCGGCCTATCGTTCCGACGTGTTTCCTCTCGACCCGAGTTCCGAAACTCAGGCGACCCATTGGAGCGTCATTTCCCGGGCTCGCCGGGATTCAACCGCGGCATTCGACGCCCTGGAGCAACTGGCATCCCAATACCGTGACCCGGTTCGCGATTATGTTGCGGCGATCGGCTACCGCGACGAGGCGGAGGATCTGACGCAGGATTTCTTTGCGCGCAAATTCCTTCGAGAATCGTTTTTCCGCTCGGTGCATCGGGGTCAGGGATCGTTCCGGACGTTTCTCAAGCTCTGCGTGAAGCGGTTTGTCATTGACCACCACCGGCGGCGCCGGCGGCCGGGAGAGGAGCCCGGCTCGCTGGCATTGGATGCCTCCGAGGATCCCGACCGCACACCGCCGGAGCTGCAGTCGCTGGAGCCCGCCGCCGACCGCGCCATGGACCAGGCGTGGGCGCGGTCCGTCATCGAGCTGGCGCGCCAGCGTCTGCGCGAGGAGCTTTCGAAATCCGGAAAGGAGGCGTTGGGACGGGAATTTTTCCGCGAACTGGACCAGGATCCCGACGCCTCCGGACATCAGGAGATTGCCAGCCGTCTGGGCCTCAGCGCCGGGGCGGTGACGACTTCGTTCTATCGCTTTCGCCTCCGGCTGCAGCACCTCATTCGCGAGGAGATCGCCGCCACGGTCGTCGAGGCTGGCGAGGTGGAATCCGAGCGGCAGCAACTCCGGGCCGCATTCACCCACCACAATCCCCCCGGTTCGTTGGCCTCCATCGCATGAGTTCCGGCCGCCGTTGTCCCCGGTGCCTGGCCCCTCTTCAGCAGGGGCTGTGCCCGGCCTGCGTCCTTGAACCGGGAGGTGACGATTCCCAATTGGGCGCGCGCCCGCTCTGGGAAGATCTCGGTGAGACCGGCGGGGAATTCCAGATCATTGATCAGTACGCCGTGCGGCGGCGGATTGCCCGCGGCGGCATGGGCGAGGTTTATCTTGCCCGCCAGTTGAGCACGGGTCGCGAAGTCGCCCTCAAATGGCTCTTCCCGGGCATCCCCGCCGATCGCGTCCGGAGGGAAGTGGCGGCGCTGGCCGAACTCGATCATCCCGGCATCGTCAAGATTTTGCACTGTGGCGAACACGCCGGACGCGCCTACCTGGCCATGGATCTGGTGGATGGTCCCGATGCCGCGCAACGTGGTCTCCAGCGACCGTTCACCGTCGAGGAAACGGCCGAGTGCATGGAACAGGTGGCCCGCGCCATTGCGCATGCCCACCAGCGCGGCGTCCTGCATCGCGACCTGAAGCCGCAGAACATCCTGATCGGCTCGGACGGGGCGCCCCGGGTCACCGACTTCGGCCTCGCGAGACGCCTCGATGACGCCACCGTGACGCGCGCAGGCGAACGCCCCGGCACCCCGGGCTACATGGCGCCGGAGCAGGTGGACTCCCGGTTGGGACGCACCACGACCGCCACCGACGTCTATGGGCTCGGGGCCACGCTGTACCACCTGCTCACCGGGGAGGCGCCGTTTCGGGCGGCTCAACCCGAGGCGGTCTATCAACTGGTTCTTCATTCCGCACCGACGCCACCCAGAGTCCTCAATCCGCGGATCCCCCGCGAACTGGAGGCACTCTGCCTGCGGTGTCTGGAGAAAGCGCCCCGGCGGCGACTGGCCAACGCCGGCGAGGTTGCCGACGCCCTCGAGCGGTACCTGACGCGCAACCCGCTTTCCCTGACGAAGCGGCTCAGGCGTCGGCTTCCCGTCTTGGGAATCGCCCTCGTGCTCGGCGTCGTCGCCGCCACGGTTCTGATACCGGCCCTACGGCCGCACCGGCCCCAGCAGACTCAGGAACCCAGGCCTTCCGGCGAACCTCCCCAAAATCAAGCGGCGTCTCAGCCCATCAACCGCTATGAGTTTCCTCGTTCCCGTCTCTATGCCTCGGAGCTTGCCGGCGGTATGGCCCTGCCCATTCGGCGCTTCGGTGACACCAACTCCACGGGGTCCATCCGCATCCGCACCGTGGGAGGCACCGCGGTTCTGGACCGCGACTTCATGCGTCCCGACAGCACCATCGTCTTTGCGCCGGGGGTCGTGGAAATGTCGGCCGGGGTTCCAATCTGGGACAATGCTGTCCCCAATCCAGACCGGACGGTCCTTTTCGGATTGTCGGATCCGACGCCGGGTTGGACGGCCGACACCAACCTCATGACGCTGACGATCCTCGACAATGACACGCCAGAAGGGGCAGGGCCTGGCGTGGCCGGAGGGATTCGGGGTGTGGCGACCGATCCGGAGGGTCGAATGCTTTTCGCGGGCGGATTCAACAACGCCCTCGGTGCTCCGGCGTTCTCCGCCTTTAGAATGACCCGCGAAGGACGGCTCGATTTGTCCTTTCAATCCGGGCCGGGACCCGACGGGTGGGTGAACGGTCTCGGGCTGACGAAGGACCGCGCCGTGTTGCTCATCGGGCATTTCACGCGCTTCAACGACTCCGCCCGGGCGCGCTGCGTTTTGCTGGGTCCGGAAGGACAATTCGACAGCGCGTTCAACGCCTCTCCCGGCCCGGATGACGCCGTCTTCGCCCTGGCCCTTCAACCGGACGGCAAGTGGGTGATCTCGGGCGATTTCCTGCATGTCAACGAGGTCCCGCAGGTCCGTCTGGCGCGGCTTCACCCGGATGGAACCCTGGACGAAACGTTTCAACCGGGCCCGGGAATGACCTCGCGGGGCATGGCCCTGGCCGTTCAACCGGACGGGAAGATCCTGGTCGGTGGCGAATTTCACCAGTTCGGCGGTCTTGCCTGCAGCGGCCTGTTCCGCCTTCTCCCGGACGGATCCGTGGATCGAGGGTTCAAGCTCAGCGCCGTACCCAGCCCCGGAGTCAACGCCATTGTCATCCAACCGGATGGGCGAATCCTCATCGGAGGGTGGTTCTCACGATACCTGGGCGAGCCCCGGGCGCTCGTGGCCAGGCTGCTCCCCGATGGAAACCTCGACGAAACGTTCCGGCCCGATTGGGAGGTTCGTGGTTCCTTGGAAGCCGCGTGGAATCCAAACCCCCATGTTCGGCATATCCATCTCCTTCCCGATGGAAGCATGGTCGTCGCCGGCGGATTTCGAGAGGTCAACGGGCGGACTCAAGGAGGCGTGGCGCGCCTGATGGCCGATGGCCGGCTGGACAGTGAGTTTGGACGCGGCCCCGGCGCGGACAGCCTCGTTCTCCTCACCGCCACCCTGCCGGATGGCAGAGTGGTCACCTGTGGCGGCTTCAAACGCTTCGACGGAGTGGACGCGCCCGGTCTCGCCATTTTGAACGCGGACGGAAGCATGCCTGCGAATCCGATCCATTGGAAGGAATGGCCCCGATCCGCCGGTGGCAATGGTCATTCGTATGCGTTCACCTCCAGAGCCGGCACCTGGCAGTCGGTTCGGGAGGAGGCTCGGCGGGAGGGTGCCGACCTGGTGTCCATCGGAAACGAGCGGGAACAGGCCTTCATCGAGCAGTCACTTCTCCAGGGAACCAGAAAACTTCGCCCATTTTGGATTGGCTTGTCGGCCCTCGAACCGCGCGCTGCCTGGGCCTGGAGCAACGGAGAAAAGCTCCGGTTCGCCCGATGGGCTCCCGGAGAACCGGGAACCGGCAGCAACGGCCGATGGGCCGCGATCAATCTCGCGTTCGCCGAACAAGGCCACGACGAACAGGCTTTCGGGCGTTGGAGTTCCTTGCCACGGGGCAGTGACGCGTCGGCAACTTCTGGCGAATTCTACTTCGGCATCATGGAGAGGGATTCCCGATAGGGCTCGAAGTCCGAGTCTGAAAATCCCTGCGATTCGTGTGTGATGTTTCGGCCCGTCCACCGTGGAGGGGAAGTGTGGGCGGTCTCCGTTTCCAACCTTCGATTGCCGACACGGTTTCCCTTCCGGACGGAAGGGGTGTCGGTGGCGGCCATCTCCGTGTGCAGGGCCGGAAGCCGAAGGTTGGGCGCAGGGGGACCGCCCGAAACCTTCCCATGAAATACATCACCCACAAGATGCTGCCGATGACCGCGGCGCTGGCTGTCGCCTATAGCCTCGTCCAGGCGCAGGATGCCGCGTTTCCCGAGTCCGATCCCACCTTCAACCCGCCTCCCGAAGCGTTCACCCAACTGCTGGCCCTGTCCGACAAGAAGTATCTCGTTGCGGGACGGTTCCAGTTCCTCGACGGCCTGCCCCTCAACCAGGTCGCCCGGTTGAATCCCGACGGATCCGTGGATGACACGTTCGACTCGGGAGAAGGCAACAACCTGACGGTCGTCGAGGGCATCCTGGTTCAACCCGACCGCCGGGTGATCGTCTGGGGGCGATTTGCCGACTACCGCGGCGCCGTTCGGCAGCGCGTTGCTCGGCTGCTGCCCAACGGGCAGCTCGACAGCGGATTCGCTCCGCCGGTGGAGACCACGTTCAACAGCAATCTGCAGGTGAAAGGCCTGGCGCTCGATGCCACTAGCGGAGGGATCTATCTCGGCACCAGCTTCCGATTTAGCGGCCCACCAACGTACGGAAACCAGCAACTGGCCCGGCTGCATCCGAACGGCGAACTCGACACCAGCTTCGCGCCCCAGCCGGCGCACGAAGGCCCGGCGTCCGCATCGGCAGTGACGGTGGACGCCGAGGGACGAATCCTCGTCGCGGGCAGCTACACGACCGCCCCCGCTTATGGAATCCGGCGGTTTCTTCCCGACGGCACCCTGGACCCGTCATTCAAGCGCGTCGCCATCGAGGCGACCGGCGGGGAATACGAAGTCACCCAGATGGTCGTCCAACCCGATGGCCTGATTCTCGTTTCCGGCGGTTTCAACCGGATCAATCAGCAGGCGAGGCCGGGAATCGCAAGGCTCCGCTCCGACGGCGCTCTGGACCCGGCGTTCCGGCCTCCTTCGACCCTCGCGGCCGCCAGCTCGATTCCGGTCATCAAGAAGATGGCGCTGCAGTCCGACGGGGCAGTCTGGATCGGGGGATACCGGCCGGATGGACCCCGCCGGGTTCCGTTTCTCACCCGGCTCCTGCCCGACGGATCTCTCGCAGAGGGTTCCTCTGCGGAGTTCGATCCGAACGCACAGACTTATGGCCAGGTGGCGGCATTGGCACTTCAAGGCGAAGGACACCTGGTGATTGCCGGCGATTTCCGCCTCAAGAACGGCGGCCGGGAGGATTGTCTCCGCATCGCGCTCGGAGATTCGGAGGTTCGGGCTCATGCAAGGATTGGCGACGAGCAGGTCGAGTGGAAGGCGCAGGTGCATCCGGGACGCATATACCAGGCAGAAGTTGCCGACCGTCTGGAGGGCACCTGGAGGCCCATTGGAGCGACCAACCCGGTTGCCAGCGGTGTGTGGGGCATCCCTCAACACACCGGAACTTCCGAATCCGGGTTCTTCCGCGTTCGTTGACCTGGACCACGGCCCGCCCGCTTGTCGGAGATCCCGGCTCGCGCGGTGGAGGAGGTCTTTGCGGCGCCCGGTTTCCCACCGGGTGTTTTCTATCACCGGCATCGTCTCCCAACCGGTAGGGCCTCCCGCTTTCTCTGTGATGGACGCCGTGGTCTCAGGGGGCATGCAGATCACTTTCACTCCGACAGCCCTTGGCCAAGCCTCACCCGCAACACTTCTTGAACTTCTTGCCGCTGCCGCACGAGCAAGGGTCGTTCCGTCCGATTTTCGGCGAAGCCAGGTAGGGCATTGGAACCGGCAGCGCCGTCGGGTTCCCAAAAGCTGGCGGAGTGTCCTCAAAGTCCTGGTCGGGCTGTGGGACAAAATCATCATCGTCGTCCTGGAAACAGATCCAGATCGAACATTGGTCTATGGCGTCAATGGGACCATGGCTTTCCTTGAAGTCGGCGACACGCTGTTCAGCGGGGCGTTGGTATGGAGACCGCGGCGGCCCCGCGCCCAAATTCGATTCCACATCCTGCAGGGAACCAACGATCCCTTCCTCCACCCATCCGCCAGCAAATGCCTGGCGGACTTCCGGAAGTAGTTCGCGAATATCAAGGTCCATGATGGCGCCAACAACCGCTGTGCATACGTACGATTCGCCCGTCCGTTCCAGTCGCTGTAAGAGGTTTCGCAAGTCGGCAATCAATTCCTCGCGGGAGCGCTCGCCCCAGACGTGCTGAACGAGCAAGCCCCGAACGGCCTGCTCACGAACGAATAGATGGACGTCTTCGTCGAGGGCGAGGGCGAGCAGCGGACCTGGATCGCCGCCGCAGACGGAGGCCAACAGCGTGTCCCCATCCTCCGTCACCATGTCGCCCGTCAAATCGAGGGACAGGTCGTCGGGCAACGAGAGGAAGCGAAGGAAGGCATCCAACGCCCGCGGTTCGCGAAACTGCGCCAGGAGATAGAAGGCGAAGAGGTGCAGGCAATGGTCGGAGCGACCGCTGTAGCCGGAGGGATCGTCTGTGACACGCGCAATGGCCGCGATGAGTTCCGGGGTCACGGACTCGCGCTGTTCCACCGCCGCTTCCAGCGCCGCTTGGTAAGGGCCGAAGTCCGCGCGCTTGGGAACGCATTGGAGTTGCCGAAGGATTTCCTCGACCGAAGAGGGCCGGACCGCAGCATCGGCTCCGCCGCCGCCCGACAGTGACGGATCTGCCGCCTCGCTGGACCGCGCTGAAGTGGCAACAGCCGCCTCCAGGTTGCCTCCCGAGAGCGCGAGTTGGTGCTTGAACAGTTCGTAATGTCGCCGGAGTCGTTGCGGATAGGTGGGATCCTGGCGGAGGTGATCGCGAAAGGCATTGAGGAGCGCCTCCGACCACTCCGACTGGGAGTTGATGGGGTCCAGGTCCGCCGAGACAATCGCCCGGCCCGCCTGGGCGTCGCCATGCATCTTCCGGGTATAGAATTGCACACTCTCCCAGCCATAGTTGATCGAGGCGAGAATGTGGCTGCTGCTCCGGGAGGAAACCACTTGGATGAACACCCTGCGGCAATCGCAGCCGGCATCCGCGCAATACCGCTCGCGAAAGACATACTCGCCAGGCGGAAGCCCGCGGTTCGGCTCCTCAACACACAACGTCAGCGTCTCGGCCAAAGCCTGTTCGGGGCACAACAAAGAAAACGGCGTCATCGGCATAGGCCAGTTCAGTTCAGTTCAAAATGCGACTCCTCGCGGTCAGCGACTTCGCTGAAATCGCGGCCACGCCATATGGTTTCGAAGTCGTCGGAAAATCCAGCGCGGAGTTGGATGACTTCCGTATGCCAGCGGAGTTGCACAAACAAAGTGACAACAAAGTGACAGGTCATTCATTTATCGAATCTCTTCGGAAGGAACAATGGGCCTGTCACCTTGTCGTCCGTCACCTTGTCGTCCGATTGTTGTCCGATCGCCTCACTACGTGGACCATCGGTTGGCGGCGCGCTGGCTCTGGCTGGCCAAAGTGGCGTGGCGTTGGGCGGGACCGCCACCCTCAGCGGCTGCTCGGGATGAACGAGCTGGGGCGCGGCGAGTTACGCTTCACGCTCCATGATTCTCAACGGCGCCGTGGTGTTCGTCCACGCCCGGCCCGTGGTGTGTGGTGTGGGCTGGCCTTGTCCTGATTTCACGTGGGTTGCTGGCGGTACAGCTCAAGGCCAGGGTGAATCCAAGGGACGCCACACCCCTTTCGTGAAGCAATAAACAACCCCTACGCTGAATTGCCGGGACCGTCGCGGAGCGTCCCCAGGTCGGCCACTTTATTCGGACTTTTCAGGTGAACACCCGAACTCGCAGGGAGCGCAGTACGCTGAAGGAAATCTGCTCCGCACCCCGGATCGCTCGTGCGCCGCTCGTGCGCCTTGGTCCGAAGCGGTTTCGATGACGCTCAAACAGGCCGTTGAGGAACTCCCGACTCCCTAGAATGGCGCCATCGGTCAGATACCGTACCCGCAGCCGGAGCAATTCCGGAGTGGAGACCCGGCCCTTCTCGGCCAGGACCTTCAGCACGGCTTCCCGCTTTATCCCTCGGCGCAAAGGTTCCCCCTCTCCGTCGGTCCCTTCCCGCTCTTCGCCGTGTGCAAACAACCACCGCCGATAGTTGGCCAGAATCGCTTCCGAGGTGGACGCGAGGGCCGTGGCCAATCCCGCCCGAGCCCCGATCCGATCTGCGACGGCCTCCGCGTAGCCGCACCAGCGATAGTCCTTCGGGTCCTCCACCAGGCCTGCCCGCACGGGATTCAGATCAATATAGGCGGCCACCGTGGCCAGGGCCGGGCCCGGACCTTCGATCAACACGCTGCGAAAGCGCTCTTCCCACAGAGTACCCCGGCGTTCGTGAACTTTGTTGAACCACTGGGAGAAGCGCTGCTTGAGCAGCTTCATGAACTGGCTGAGGTCCATCATCTGCGCCCAGAGCCGCTGACGAAGCCGCTCCATGGCGTCGAGGTTGCCTTCAGCACGCCACCGTTCCAGCAATTGGCGAGCGGCCTCGGCACTCAGTAGCGAACTGGAGAGGTACTTCAGGCGGGCGATCAATTCCTCGAGGGACGGCGGATCCTCCAGCTTGCGTGGCACCTCGATGAGCAGATGGAAGTGGTTGGACAGGATGCACCAGGTGAGAACGCGCACGCCACAGAAAGCCGAATACTCATCGAGGAATTGACGGAATTTTTCGCGTTCCCGCGCATCGAAAATGAACTGGCGGTCCACAACACGGGAAATGCAGTGGTAGTAACCAGCCGGCAGTTCGGGCGGAGCCTTCCAACGGGGCAATCGCATGCCGTCATTCGGCCAGGTCCCACCCCCGCCGGCCATCGCCAGATTTCATGAGAAGTGACCGGGACGTGACTGATGACCTGGTCCCATGTCGGTCTCCATGTCGGTCTGGTCCCATGTCGGTCTCCCTCCGCCCGCTCCATAGAGTCTGGCACTTTGTCTCTCTGCCAATCGCGCTCCAACGGCCCGCGAGGTCCACAAGACAGGTCGGGGCAGCGGATGGCATCCACGGGACCCAGACACGCGGATCCCTTCTCGGTGGAGTTCGCCGGTCCGGCTGGTAGGCTCCGCGTCATGCTCTCCGGCGCACGAATGCTCGTCTGTCTTCTCGGCGCTTGGATGGCCTTCTGCGGCAGGGCAGTCGAGCCCTGGACGGATCCCCGCCTGCCCGTGACCCACGGCGTCGTGCTGTGGCTGGACGCGTCCCGACAGACGGCCGGACGCGGCGCTCACGGGCTCAGCCCGTTGCGCTCCTGGGCCGATGCGCCCGAGGTGCTCTTCGACGGCTCCGGACACCGGCGCCATTTCCTGCAGCCCCTTCGCGAAGCGCGTCCGACCTTCCGGATTGATTGGGGAACCACCGCGCTGGCGTTCGACGGCACCAACGATCATCTGACCGCCTTTCTCCCGGGATCCGCGTTGCGCGAGGTGAGCGGCTTCATCGTGGCGAGCCCCCATGCCGTTGGTGGTTTCCAGGGCCTGCTGTCCGCAAACGCCCTGGGGCGCAATGATTATCTCACTGGTTTCAATCTCGATTTCGGCGCCGTCGTTTCCACCAATCTCCTCGCCGCCCTCAACCTCGAAGGCCCGGGATTTTCGGGAGAGCAGAATCTCCTGCTGCAGCCGCCCCCCCTCCGGCAATGGCATCGCTTCGCCTTTTTCGTGGGAGGATCCAACGGGGTTCAGGCCTATCTCGACGGCGAGGCGCAGAAAAGCCGCCCGCGAAGTTCCGATGTCCCCCTGTCCTTCGAAGAAGTGACCCTGGGCGCCCGCCGCTACTCCAACACCCCCGATCGTCCGCACGCCCAGGGATTTTTCCAGGGATGGCTGACGGAGGTGATCCTCTACGACCGGGTATTGACCGACTCCGAACGGAACGCGGTGGAGCAATATCTGGACGCCAAATACGGCGCGGTGCTGCACGGCACGGCACGTGGGGCGCCGCCGGAGGGCGAAGTGCCGCTGGTAACCGTGGCCCAGCCGCCGCCGGTGCAGGTTCATTACCCCGGCTTTGCCGTCGAGGAGTTGCCGGTCCGGCTGAACAATGTGAACAACCTGCGGTACCGTCCGGATGGCGTGCTGGTGGCCGTGGGGTATGATGGCCGGCTTTGGTTGCTTCGGGATTCCAACGGCGATGGCGCGGAGGACGAGGCGCGAGTCTTCTTCGACGGCCGGAAGTCGCTTCGCGCCCCGATCGGCGCCGCGCTGACCCCGCCCGGATACGCGCGGGGCAATGGCCTTTTCGTGGCGGCCAAGGATCGTCTCGCCCTGCTCGTGGATACCGACGGGGATGACCAAGCCGACCAGGATATCACGGTGGCCACCTGGACCGAGACCAGCATTCAGCAGGGCGTGGACGCCCTTGGCGTGGCCGTCGCGCCTGACGGCAGCGTGTATTTCTCCCTCGGTTCGGCGAGCTTCATCGAGCCCTTCCTCATTGACAGCGGCACCGGCAAAGCTGGCTACCACACCCGGCAGGAACGCGGCACCATTCTCCGGGTCAGTCCCGACTTTTCGAAACGGGAAATCGTCTGCACCGGAATCCGCTTTGCGGTCGGCATGGCCTTCAACCGTGTCGGGGATTTGTTCGTGACCGACCAGGAGGGAGCGACGTGGCGGCATGATGGGAATCCGCTGGACGAACTGCTCCACATCCAGCCCGGACGCCACTACGGATTTCCGCCCCGGCATCCGCGGCACCTGCCCGGCGTATTCGACGAGCCCAGCGTCTTCGATTACGGGCCGCAGCATCAGAGCACCTGCGGACTCGCCTTCAACGCCTGGGCCGGAGTCTCCAGAGAATCCTGGTTCGGTCCGGGCCATTGGCGGGACGACGCGTTCGTCGCCGGTTATTCGCGGGGAAAATTGTGGAAGACAAAACTGGTGAAGACCGACGCCGGCTATGTCGCCCAGACGGATCTCATCGCCACGCTCCAGCAATTGACCGTGGATGCCACCGTGTCCGCGGCCGGTGATCTGATCGTGGCCACGCATTCCGGACAACCTGACTGGGGCAGCGGTCCCAACGGCCCCGGCCACCTGTGGCGCATTCGCTATCAGGAGCCAGACACTCCGCAGCCGGTGGTGGCGTGGAACGCGAGTCCGACGGAACTGCGCATCGCCTTCGACGGCCCGTTGCCCGCCCAGGCCGTGAAAGACCTGTCCGAACGCGCCCGGATCGAAGGCGGGCCCTGCGTCTATCCGGGCGACCGCTTCGAAACCGTCCGGCCCGGCTATCAGGTCGTGTATGACCAACTCGCCGCGCCGCGGCGGGCGCATGAGATTCTCACCTCGCAGGTCAGCCCCGACCGGAGAACGCTCACGCTCGTCACGCGCCCGCGGGACGCCGCCGTCCATTATGCCGTCACCTTGCCCGGGCCCTCCGATGCCCGCGGAGAAACGGATCTGCTGACCCGTCTCAACGGCGTGGAGGCGGAATGGAGTCCGCCGGAGGGCGGCGTGCCGATCCGGCTTTGGCTTCCGCATCCAGACTTGGCGGTGGCCGAGCAACTCACCGCGGGCAGCGCGGAACACGAGCGTTTCTTTGCCGCCTTGCGGCAGCCGGGGCGGCTGGTCCTTCGAGGACAACTGGATCTCTGGCAGATGTTGCAGCCCGCCATCCAGCCCGGAGCCGCGATTGACTGGGTTCGCCCTCCGGAAACCGTGCACGTGCAGTTCCGATCCCCGGCCGACCTGGAAGTCCGGATGGAAGAGCGTCCGGTCGAGAGGAAGTCGTCAGATGCCGGTTCCCAGTATGATCTCGAGATTCGGGCGCCGGGCCAGGACTGGCATGCCTTCGAACTCCGGATGCCGACCGGTGGCGAAGCCTCGCTTACGGCCACATGGTCCACCGACGAGGATCCGCGCGCGCGGGCCTTCCCTCTGCGGCGTTTCTTCTCCCCGTGGGCGAAACGAGCCGGCGATTCCAACACCGTTCCTCCCACTCGCGCCGCGCCCGACCCAGCCCTGGCCGGTGGCCACTGGCTCCCTGGCCGCCGGCTTTTCTTCAGCGATCGGTTGGGATGCGCCAAATGCCATCGGATCCGCGGAGAAGGAGCCCGCGTGGGACCCGAGCTGTCCAATCTCATCCATCGCGATGCGGCCAGCGTCCGCAAGGACATCGAGTTTCCCAATGCGTCCATCAACCCCGATCACGTGGCCAGCGTCATTGAGGGAACCGACGGCGAATCGTTCACCGCCATCATCCTGGAGGAGCGGCAAGGGATTTTGCGGGTGATTTCGGCCGCCGGAGCGGTCGAAGAAATCCCCTCCCACCGCGTCCGCACGACCCGGCCTTCGCCTCAATCTCTGATGCCGGAAGGACTATGGACGGCGATGAACGAGTCGGAGCAAAGGGATCTCATGACCTTCCTCCTCCACGTTCCCTTGGAACCGTATCCGGCGGCTCCGGAGATCCAGGGACACGAACGGCCGCCCCCGAGAGCGCGGGCTGCGGTGGAATCCTTCGTGGGAGCCGGCACACTCCCGGCTGCGGATACGAATACGCCTGCCGCGCCCCTGCGAATCGTGCTATGCGCCTCTGCCAAGGATCCCGGGCACGGCGCGCCGGGATTTCATGACTATCCCCTGTGGCGGGAACGCTGGTCGCGCCTCCTGGACCTGGCGGACGGAGTCACGGTCGAGACCGCCGACCGCTGGCCTTCCGAAGAGCAATGGCAGGCGGCCCAGATCGTGGCCTTCTATCACGACAACCCCGCCTGGGCCGCCGGCAAGGCGGCGGATTTGGACGCGTTCCTCGCCCGGGGTGGCGGACTGGTATTCCTCCACTGGTCGCTCAATGCCTACCGCGACATGGACGCCCTCAAGGAGCGCCTCGGCCGCGCCTGGGGTGCCGGTGGGCGGTATCGTCATGGAGTTGAGGATCTCAAATTTTCCCCGCACGCGATCACCGCCGGCCTTCCCGCCGCCAGCCGTTTCACCGACGAATCGTATTGGAATCTTCCCGGCGCAGATGCCGGTTCCACAGTGCTCGCAGTCTCTCCGGAGGACGGCCAGGACACGCCGCAGATATGGATCAGGGAGGCAGGCCAGGGACGGATCTTCGTGTGCATCCCGGGCCACTTCACCTGGACCTTTGACGATCCCTTATACCGTGTCCTGCTTCTGCGGGGAATCGCCTGGAGCGCCCGCCAGCCGCTGGATCGCTTTTTGGAACTCGTCCCGGTGGGCGCACGATTCGAGCCGTGACACCCCCCTCCGCACCCTGCGGACGGACCGGTGCCGAACGGTTCAGTCACCACAACTGGAGGCGTCCGTGAGTTCGCTCTGGCCGTCGCGAAACCTTCGCGGCCGGTCCATCCGGCGGATTTCATCGGTCTGGTGCTGTCCCTCGTATCAACGAATTGGCGGCGTGTTTGCCCGAGGAGAGGGCGGGAATCAACTGCATCTTCCGCTGGGCAGTTATGGCTACAACGGCGGCGGCGCAGGAACCGCATCCGCCACGGTGGAGAAATACGGCCTGGGTGGATCGTGGCAGAGTCTGCCCACGGGTGACGGCAGCGCACGGGGACCGATCACTCTCTCGCGGCGTCCTGCTGAAATCGTCAATCCCTCCCGTATGATTGCTCTTGGCGACACGCCGCTACACGTCAACCAGGGTTCTGGTTCCGAGGAACTGCACCAGCACACCTATGGCCTGCCCTTTCTGCATGAGGGGCATCACTTGACGGCCGTCCAGCAGGAGGCGGGATTTCCCTATCCGTTTCCGATTCCAGAAGTCCAAACCGCGCGTGACCGGGAGGCCATGCGGAGACGGCATCGGGGCTGGTGGAACCTCGTCTTCTGCGACGGGCATGTTGAACAATTGAAGGCCAGGCAATTCTTTCGCCGGGACGACCCCCTGCAAAACGCGCTTTGGAACCATGACCATCGCTCCCATTAAGGCAGCGACGACTGGCAGGCGTCCGAGGAACCCGGCGCTGCGGAGAGGAGTGCGACCCATCCCATCGAGATTCGCGGAGGACAGGCCTTCGGTGGAGACGTCGCCACCGTTCGAATCGGACGCAACGCGGCGGTCGCCTGCTGGATTTTCCCGGCTTGGCGCGGCCCTGGTCAGGTGAATGACCTCACGGCGATCTCGTCCAAAACCGGATGTCGAGACTTCAACGCATGGGTCGCCTCGCCGGGTTCACCGTGGGACTCGTCATCGCCTTCGCGGCAACCGAAGCGTGGGCTTCGTCCCCGAAGGGTCCCTGGAGCGTCACCTCCCCGGACGGCAGAAACCGGATCGAGGTGTCGTTGAACGAAGAGGGCGAAGCTTCGTTTCGGGTCCGGCATCGCAGGCGCTGGGTGCTGGAGCCCTCGCCTCTGGGCCTGACCCGCGACGATCAGGCGTTCGAGCGAGGGTTGAGCTGGGTTGAGACCGGCCCCTTGGTCCTTCGGCAGGAATCCTACGACCTCGTCTCGGGGAACCGTTCCCAAGTGGATTCCGTTCTGGCGCAGCGAAGCCTGGTCTTCAGCAACACGAATGCCGCCCGGGTGGTGCTGGATCTGGCAGCCTCGGATGAAGGCGTGGCCTTTCGCTACCGCTTCCCCGAGACCCACGCGACGGTGCGGGTGATGCAGTCCGAGCGGACTGGATTCGTCTTTCCGTCCGACGGGCGCGGCTGGATGCAACCGTACCACGCCGCCGGCCAGTACACGCCGGCCTACGAAGACTATTACTATGCTGTAGCCCCGACCGACCTTCCGGCTTCGGTCCGCGCCCGGCCGCTGGGATGGGCCTTCCCTGTCCTGCTTCACGTGCCGTCGGCGCGGACCTGGCTGCTGCTGACCGAGTCTGGCACGGATGGCGGCTATTGCGGCACCCATCTTGCCCCCGCCGAGGACGGCGGCGTGCTGCGCATCGCGTTTCCTGCGGATGACGAGGGCACCCGGGGCCGGCCGCGTTCTGTCGGACCGGAGCCGCGCTCGACGCTGCCCTGGACGCTGCCGTGGCGGGTCCTGGTCTTGGGCGACACGGCGGCGGACATTGCCATGGCCAGCCTGGTGACCGACGTGGCGGAGCCTTCGCGGCTTGCCGATCCCTCCTGGGTGCAGCCGGGACGCAGTTCGTGGTCCTGGTGGGGCTATCCCGAGGGTCCCAACACGGTGGAGCGCTACGACCAGTTCACTGGCCTGGCGGTGAAGATGGGCTGGGAATACACCCTCTTCGACGGCGGCTGGTGGGAGGCGGGCCTGCGGCGGATTGACGCCTACGCGCGTTCCAACGGCGTCCTGTCCATCGCCTGGTCCTTCGCCGGCGACTTCTATGGAGCGGAGCGGCGGGGGCGGAAGCTGGACGAACTCGCCGGCGAAGGCGCCCGCGGGGTCAAGGCCGATTTCTGGTGTTCGGACCGGCAGGAGTCCCTCGCGGCGATGCACGAGCTTCTGGCCGATGCCGCGACCCGCCGGCTGGTGGTGGATCTTCATGGCTGCACGCTGCCGCGCGGCTGGCATCGCACCTGGCCCCATTTGCTCACTGCGGAAGCCGTCCTCGGCACGGAGAGCTACTTCTACGAACGCACCTTTCCCGAGCGGGCCGCCGAGTTGAACACCCTCCTGCCCTTCACCCGCAACGCCGTCGGTCCCATGGATTATACGCCCGTGGCGCTTTCGCCCAAGCGGTTCCCGCGCCGGACGACCGCCGCCCACGAGTTAGCCACCGCCCTGGTGTTCACTTCCGGTCTCGTGTGCTACGCCGACACGCCGGAGCGTTTTCAGACCCTCCCCGAAGCCGCCCTGGCCGTGTTGCGCGACGCGCCTGCCCGCTGGGAGGAATCGCGCTGCTTGGTGGCGGAACCCGGGCGCGCCGTGGTCTTCGCCCGGCGCGGCGGCGGGAGCTGGTTCCTCGCCGGACTCAACGGAACAACGGAACCGCGCGCCATGGAGCTGGATCTCAGGCCGTTTCGCGGATTCAACCGCGCGACGTTGATCGCCGAGGGGACGGATGCGGCGTTGGAGGTCCGAACGGAGACGTTGAAGCGTCTCCCGACGTGGCGCCATACCCTGCCGGCTGAGGGCGGGTTCATCCTGTGCCTGCAACAATGACCCCGGCGAGACTCTCCCTGCCATGGAAGACTCCGTCGGCGCCGGGAGCCCTGAATCGAAGGCCGCTGTCCGCGGGCAATGGCTCAGACCGTTCCGCGCAACACGCCGCCATCCACCCGCACCGCCGCGCCATTGGTGGCGCTGGCCAGCGGCGAGCACAGGTAAGTCACCATGCTGGCGACTTCGTCCACGGAGGCGAAGCGCTGCAGCAGCGACGTCGGGCGCACGCTGCGGAAAAACTCCTGCTCGAATTCCGCGGCCGATTGCTTCGCTCCGGCCGCCAGGGTGCCGACGAATTCCGCGACTCCTTCCGACGCGGTCGGTCCGGGTAGCACCGCGTTCACCGTCACTCCCGAGGCCCGGGTGAGCTGGGCGATCCCGTTCACCAGAGCCAGAGCCGCCGCCTTGGTCATCCCGTAGTGGATCATTTCCTCCGGGATCTGCACGCCGCTCTCCGAGGAGATGAAGAGGACCCGTCCCCATCCCCGCTTCAGCATGCCGGGCAGAAGCGCCCGGGTCAGACGCACCGCCGACATCACGTTGACCTGAAAAAGGCGTTCCCAATCGGCGTCCGGGATCTCCGCAAACGGCTTTGGTTCGAAGATGCCGGCGTTGTTCACCAAGATATCCACCTCCGACGCCTGCCGGACCACCTCCGCGCAGCCCGCCGCCGTGGACACGTCGGCGGCGATGCCCTTGGCGTGCGCCCCGATCCGCTCCGCCGCAGCTTGGACCGCCGCCTCGGTACGTCCGTTGACCTTCACGCGAACGCCCTCCGCCGCGAGTTGCCTCGCGATCGCAAAGCCGATGCCCTTGGTGGACCCGGTGACCAGCGCCGTCTTGCCTTCCAGTTCCAGTTTCATGGTTTGATCAATTGCTCCAATGGCCTTGGCCCGGTGAGGCGGGCCTTCAACGAGCCGTGCGTCCAAGCAAAAAGGAGGAATGATGAAGACTGAAGGATGAAATCGGCATATTCCCCGGAGAGAACCGCTCCCCTACGAATCACCAACCACCGGCCACCAAACCACCCCATGGCGACTCCGCACCCGCACGGCTCCGCGACGCGTCGTCCCCACAGAATTTTGGGAAAGGCCGCAGCCCCCTCCCCATTCAGTACTTCGGAAGAACGTTCACGATTCCTTCGTAAACCGGCATGGACTCCGGCCCCGCGCGGCGGGACTGGCGCTCCAGTTCCCGCTCCAATTTCCGCCGGACCCCGGCCAGCGAAGGATCGCTGATCCGGTTGTTCAACTCGTGGGGATCCTCGGTCAGGTGGTACAGTTCCGCGGTGAAACGGTCCGGAGACCCGTCGCCCTGGGGATAACGGATCCACTTCCATTCGGCGGTGCGCACGGCGCGGACGTTGGGCGTGTAGGGAAACTGTTTCTCGTAGTTGTATTCGTAGAGAAACGCGTCGTGGATCGTGCCGCCCCGGCCCTCGGCAAGCCGCTTCCACGAGCGGCCCGGAATGCCCCGGAGAGGCTTCGCGCCGCCGAAGTCGAGCAGACTGGGAGCGAGATCAAGGCTGAGCACCATGGAGTCCACCACCGTGCCGGCCGGGATGCGCGGCGGGTACCGGGCCAGCAAGGGAATGCGCAGGCTCTCTTCGTAAGCGGTCCGCTTGTCCACCCGGCCATGCTCGCCCAGCACGAACCCGTTATCGCTGGTGAACACGATCAGTGTGTGGTCCAACTGCCCGCTCCGCTCGAGGGCCTGGCAGAGGGACCCCACACTCTCATCCACCGACAGCAGGGTCGCGAGGTAGGCGCGCACAAAACGGTCATATTCCTTTTGTCCATAGAGCGGACCGCGGACGCCGTGCCAGGTCGGCAGGCTCTCCTCCAGCCAGGCGGGCTTGCCGTCTTCGGAGCGGTAACTGTCGAAATTGGCCGGCTTGTGGACGGCGAAGGAGTCCAGCGCATGCTCGAATCGGGGCTCTGGCTGGATGGGTCCGCCATGGGGCGCTTTCTGGCCGACCACCAGGAGCCACGGTTTGGAATGAGGCCGGTTCAGCCAGTCCACGGCGGCTGCCGTGACCACGGTGGTGTAGTATCCCGGCAGGGTTTGGCGGGCTCCGTTGATGTTGAACTCATTGTCGAAGTAGTTGCCCTGCCCGCGATGGCTCATCCAGAAATCGAACCCCGGCCGCTGCTCGTCGTTGTCCTCGCCCATGTGCCACTTGCCGATGTAGGCCGTCTCGTAGCCAGCCTCCTGCAGCCGTCGCGGGTATCCGGGCAGGTCGTTGGGATACTCCGTGAAGTTGTTCAGCACGCGGTGCGCGCGGGCATACCGTCCGCTCAGCAGCGTGGCGCGACTGGGCGAACAGAGGGAGGTGGTGACAAACGCATTTCGGAACCGGACGCCCTCGGCCGCGATGCGGTCCAGATTCGGTGTCTGGAACCAGGGGAACAGGGCACCCTCGCCCTGCTCGCGCTGGACGACGCCCAGGGCGTCCCATCGCTGGTCATCTGTGAGGACGACCAGGATGTTCGGACGCGGCTTTGCGGCCAGCGTGTGGACCAGGAATCCGGCGAGGAGCAAAACTCCTGCGGCGCGGCGAAGCAGCCAAGTCATGGACCCAGCATAACGAGAACCTCAGCGGGGAACAGCGGTGAAGAGGAGGCGCTTTGACCCAACCGCGGTTGGGCCTGTGGTGGACCTGTGGGACCTCCACGCACGAACGCACGAAGGGCTCTTCGGAGACTCGCCCTGCCAAAGGAAGGCCCAGGCCTTTCCTTCACGGAGTAGGACTTCTCCTCTCTCAGTCTTTGGGGGGCCATGGCACGCCGACGAGTTCCTTGGGCAATTGCGTCGGATCCACCGGATAGATGAGCGAGAGATCCATTTTGGATTTCGAGCCTTGCAGAAATTCCAGTTCCTCCGGCGCGCCGATAATGAGCCAGAGCACTTCGGCATCGGTGTCGTTGAACACCTGGCGCAATTGGTCCGGTCCGACCAGCACGCCTCCGTACTTCGGCACGGTCAACGTCTCGCCGCCCACACGCAGGCGGCCGGTGCCTTCTAGGACGAAATAGAACTCCTCCGCGCGGAGATGCTTGTGCAGGGTGTTGGCGCTCTTGGGCGGCAATCTCCAGAGCCGGGCGCCCATGTTTTCGCTCCCGGTGCGTTCCAGATAATCCGCGTTCGGGATCTTCATCAGGTTGGACGGTCGCCAGAACAGATCTTCCGGCTTGATGATGTGGTAACCTTGAATGGCGCTCATGAGATGTGCCGGTGAACGTTCCGCCGCCGCCCAATTCAAGCCATTTGCAGAACGTCGCTCAAGCCCCGCAAACATGGTCGTGCCTACAGATCCACACTTCGATCTGTGGCGGCGGACGCATGGGATCGCCGGCCGGTGGCCGACGGTCCCGCAGGATTTGAAATGCGGGGTGACTCCCCTCAATGGCGACCGGCTTTTCAAATCCGGCGCACCGGCCAGGAAGTGACGGTGACAGATGCATGGCGAAGGCGGCGAAATTGGCCCAGGCGAGTCCCAAGACGCCCTGGTCGGGAATCCAAATCACCGCGGTGCTCAGGACGCTCCCCACCCCATTCGGTACGTTGGCTGCGAGATCAGCCCTTGGAGACCCGGCGGGCGTTGAGTGATCGAGCACGAGCTGCAGCCGCGATTCACGCGGACGGCGCCTATGACCGGACCTTTTGCTGTTTCCTTTCCGTCCTGTCCGACCGGCCTACTCGATGGCCGCGCGCATGGCGGCGAAGAGATCATGCCCGGCGTCGCTGCCCACGGGCGCCGCGCCGGCAGATGCGGCATCCTCGATGCATTCGGACGGGAGTTCCTTGAGAAAGGGGGAGGGATGGCAGGGCAGCAATTGCCCGTATCGGTGGCGTCCGGAGCAATGGGACACCTTCAGCGTTTCCTGCGCCCGCGTGATGGCCACGTAAAACAAGCGGCGTTCCTCATCGAGGGTGCCCTCCATTTTCGAGCGGGAGTGGGGGAGCAGCCCATCCTCCACGCCCACGATGTGAACATGGGGAAACTCGAGCCCTTTGGCCGCGTGCATGGTGATCAGCGTGACAGCGTCGCCTGCCTCGGAATCCTCTTCCCGCTCCTGGTCCAACGCCAGTTGTTCCAGGAATTCGTCCAGACGCTCCCGCGGGCGCCGTGACAGCCGGTGGGAGCGCGGGGCGGCGTCCGGGGCGGAGGCTCCGGTGTCCAGGGACTCCGGAACCGTCGTCGGGCCGGCCTCCGGCGGCGGGATCAAGGGCGTGACCCGCAGGCCATCCGGATCATCCAGTTCGCCCATCAGTTCCCGCAGGTTTTTCCACCGGCCTTCGGCGGCTTCGGCGGATTTCTCGGTGCGGCGCAGCTCGCCGAAGTAGCCGATCGCTTCCAGCCAGTCGTCCGCCCAGCGCTCCAGCGACAGGGCCTCGCCCGATTCAAGCGGCGCGCGGGTCTCCTCGATGAACTGATGGAATCGCCGGAGCGCCTCTGCGGTGCGCGGCGCGAAGGAATCCTGCACATCGGTGTGTCGCAGGGCCGTGTACACGCTGCACTGCCGCTCCTGGCTCGCCGCCAGCAACCGCTCCATGGTCACGTCGCTCAGGCCGCGGGCCGGGGTGTTGGCGATGCGCAGCAGGGCGACGTCGTCGTGCGGATTCAGGAACGTGCGCAGGTAGGCGAGGAAATCGCGGATCTCCCGCCGGTCGAAAAAGCTCTGTCCGCCAATGAGATGATACCGCACCCGCGCCTGGCGCAGGGCGGTTTCGAGCGGACGCGCCTGCAGGTTGGTGCGAAACAACACCGCCTGATGCCGCCAGCCGATGCCGCGCCCGAGCCGGTCGTATTCGATGTTCTCCGCGACCGTCTTCGCCTCCTCTTCGTCCGAGGCGAAGCACTGCAGCAGGACCTTCTCCCCCTCGCCCTTGGCCGACCACAACTGCTTGCCGCGGCGCCGGGGATTGTTGCGGATCACGGCATTGGCGGCGCGGAGGATGAGGTTGGTGGACCGGTAATTTTGTTCCAGGGTGATGACCTGGACCTCTGGAAAGTGCTTCTCCAGGTCCAGCAGGTTGGCGATCTCGGCACCGCGCCAGCCGTAGATGGACTGGTCGTCGTCGCCCACCACGCACAGGTTTCGCGACTCCCGGGTCAGCGCATGCACCACCTCGAACTGCGACGCGTTGGTGTCCTGATACTCGTCCACCATCACGTAGCGGAACCGGTCGCGGCACGCCACCAGGGCGTCGGGATGCTCCCGGAACAGGCGCAAGACCAGCAGGATCAGGTCGTCGAAATCCACCGCGTTGCAGGCGCGCAGGGCGGATTCATAGCGTCCGGCCACATGCTCCGCGAGCGCGCGGACGTTGGGATCGGCAAAAGCCTCCGACCGCGTGCCGCCGTTGCGGAAGCGGCTGATCAGCGACAGCACAGCGCCGGGATCGGTTTTCGTCCCCCCCTCGCTGATGCCTGCCAGGATCTTCTTGATCGCCGCGATCTGGTCGCCGTGGTCGTAGATGACGAAGTTGCGGCGGTAGCCCAGGTGCTCGATGTGCTGGCGGAGGATCCGCACGCACAGCGAATGGAAGGTGCAGATGGTGGGCCGCTCCGGTCGTTCGCCGTCCGCGCGGCGTTCCCTCGGCAGCATCTCGTTCACCCGCCCGAGCATCTCTCTCGCGGCCTTGTTGGTAAACGTGACCGCCAGAATCTGGCCGGGCGGGATGCCCCGGGACACCATGTGGCGGATCCGGCAGGTGATCACCCGGGTCTTGCCGGTGCCGGCGCCGGCCAGGATCAGCACCGGACCGCGATGCGTCACTGCCGCCTGCCGCTGCTGCGGATTGAGGGAGTCCAGAGTCACCGGGCCGCGGAGAATGGGGGCCTGCCATCGCAGGTCAAGAACGGGGCGCGGGACGGGTGCATCCCGGGCTGGACGGGCTGGCAGGTCAAAATGGAAACCACGGAGCCGTCCCCAATCTCGCTCCGCAACTTACGGGCGACTACCAATAGTTTTACCGCGATCGGGTTGGAGTCACAGACGGCTGGAATCCTTTGCCGGATGATTGTATCGGGGCCGGTCAGCCGCAGTACATCCCGATTGAGAGACGTTTTGACACATCGGCGCAAAGTGCCGGCGCAAAGTGCCAGGTCATCCGTTGGGTCCACACACACAAAGTGCCAGGTCATCTGTTGGCTTTACCGCTCCGCAACTTACGGGCGATTACCAATAGTTTTACCGCGATCGCGTTGGAGTCACAGACGACTGGAATCCTTTGCCGGATGATTGCATCGGGGCCGGTCAGCCGCAGTACATCCCGATTGAGAGACGTTTTGACACATCGGCGCAAAGTGCCAGGTCATCTGTTGGCCCCATCCGTTGGTTCCCCACACACAAAGTGCCAGGTCATCTGTTGGCTATCCGTTGGCTCAATCCAGGGCTATGCCCGCCCCAACGACACCGAACCATGCAATGAACGACCAACCCAGACTTCCCTTCCCGGGACTCCGCCGCCTACGGTTTGGCGGACAACGTATTGGTATTTCCAGAGCTTCGGATGCCGCCATTAGCCTCCGTCCATGCCTGCACGCATCTTCGCCCCATGGGCGGGGTGCAGACCGTGTTGCGCCGGCACCTGCTCCGGGATTCGGACCTGGGCATTTCGAGTTCGGCCGTGTTGTGGTTTGAAGAGGGCCCGTTTGAACCCGAGGCCAGCGGACGGCCTGCGGATGGCCTGGGCCTGAGGTGGTGGAACACGGGGCGCACCCTGCGCCGCCGCCTGCGCCGCGTGCGTCGGCGTCCGGAGCCGCCCGGCGCGGGGGGTGCCCTCTGGGCCTATCACGATCTCTGGGGGCTGACGACGGCGGCGGATCTCGACGGGGCCGCCCGCCGTGTGGGCATCGCGCACTCCCAATGGGAAGCCACTGACGGATTGTTCCACGCCAGCCGGGGCGTGGTGGACGGCATGCTCTGCATCAGCGCCGCGACGGTGGATCTGGCCCGAGCCCAGCTGCCCACACTGGAGGCGGAACGGATCGCCTGGCTGCCGGTGCCCGTGGATCCGCCGGACCGGCTTCCGGAAGGCCGTCCGGCTGGCCGCTCCGAGCGGGTGATCGGGTACTGCGGGCGCATCCAGAAGCATCAGAAGCGCGTGGAGCGAATTCCCGGGGTGGCCCGGGCGTTGCGCGCGGACGGGGTGGCGCACCGATGGGAGTTTTTGGGGACGGGTCCGGAGATTCCCGCTTTGGAATCCGGGCTCACCTCCGCGGGCGTTGCCTCCCGGTTCCATGGCATGCAATCCGGCGAAAACTATTGGCGGATCCTCGCCGGCTGGGACGCCATTGTATTCACCAGCGATTTCGAGGGGCTGCCGATTGCCATGATCGAAGCCATGTGTTGCGGTGTGATCCCGGTCTTTCCGGACGTGTCCTGCGGCGGACGCGATTACACGGCGCGTGTGGCGCCCGAGCTGGTGTATGCCGCCGGCGATGCTGCAGCCGCCGCGCGGAGCCTGCGCTGGTTGCTGAACCTGGATTCAGCGGCCGCCGAAGTGTTTCGGAGCCGGTCCCAGGATGCGGCCGGAGCCCATGCGCGCAACGCTTACGGGCGCACCTTTGCCGCTTATGCCCACCACCTGTTCACCCTCCCCAGGATTTCACGGACCGGACCGGAAGCCCGCCAGGCGCATCTCGGGGAGTGGTTCCCGTTCGCCCTGCTCGCCCGCCTGAAGCCCAGGCATCCGCTGCGCCGCGGCTACTTGTAGCCGGAGAGAGAAGGAGCCGCGCAGCGCGTGTGAAGCGGTCCCCGTGTCGTTCGCAGTTGCGCGCTGCGGACGGGGAGGGGCTGCTCGCGATCCCAACCGTCGTTCCTCCAGTTTTGGTTCTCCCCCGGCAGGCCCGCGAGGCGCATGCAATTCCCGGACCTCTGCGCCAGGGCGGCGCCTGCGGCACTGAGCGGCAGACTGGAGCGGAAGCCCCCGGTCGGGTAGAAGTGGGTCGTTCGACGATCCCGGAACGAGCCGATGGCCATCGAAACCTCCACCTTGTATGGGCGCACCCGCGGTGCGCAGCGAATTCTGGTCGTGGACCTGGGGTTTCTCGGTGATTCGGTTCATTTGGTGCCCGCCTGCTGGGATTTGAAACGCAACTACCCGGAGGCGCGGATTGAAACCTTGTCGGCTCCGGTCGGAAGCGAGTTGCTGGCGATGGCGCCGTGTGTGGACCGGGCATGGGTCTATCCGCTCGGGAAACCCAGCCCGCCCTGGTGGCGGCATTTGAGCCTGCTGCGTGAGATTCGGAGGCAGCGCTTCGATCTGGCCTTGAGTTTCGGAGCCGCGGACCGGGCGGTCCTGGTCACGGCGTTGTCCGGCGCCCGACATCGCGTCGTTCACAACCGGGGGCGGAAGCATTTCTACAATCCATGGATCATTCCCCATTGGGTGCCTAAGCAGCCGAGGGATCATTCCATCTTCGAACAGCGCCGCGCCGTGTTGTCCGCCCTGGGGCTGACCGTGGGTCCGGTGCGGTTCGATCTGCGAATTCCGGCCGGGGATCGGACGTGGGCTGCCGCGGAGCTCCCGGAGCCCTGCATCCATGTGTCGCCCAACGCCAGCCACGCGTTGAAGGAGTGGCCGATCGAGCACTGGTGCGCCCTCGTTCCACAGCTCGCCGACCATACGGGCGCGACCATTGTGGCCACGGGCGACGGATCGGAACGGGAACGGGAACGCCTGCGGCGGCTGTCAGCCTCCGCGGGCTCGCGGGCCAGGATTTTCGGTGAACGGCTGAGCCTGGCCCGGCTCGCGGCGCTGCTGGAGCGGTCGGCGCTGCACGTCGGGGCCGATTCCGGCGTGACCCATCTGGCCGCGGCGCTGGGAGTGCGCACGGTCACTGCCTATCGGGAGTATGACGGACGGATGGAATGGTCCCCGCCGGGCGAAGGACATCGGCAATGCGTCGTGGATTGCGACTGCATCCGGTCCGCCAGGCCGGAATGCACCGGTCCGCAACGGGCCGGTTGTCTCTCGCGCATCACGCCGGACCAACTCCTGGCCGAATGCGAGGCGGCGTGGCGAGGCGGTCCGGGCCGGGAGGGCATTGAAATGAAGTCCTGAGCGATGGACACCCCGGGAATCTCTTCGCACGATCCCCGCATGTCCGGCTACCGGGATCTGCTTGAGGCAACCATTGCGCATCTGGAGGCGCTGAAGGAGTCCGGAGAGCGGTTTGTCGTGGTGGATCGTCCGGCGCTGGCGGCGTTGGCCCGGCGCCCGGCCATCGGAAGTCCACTCGGGGTCAAATCACCGAACAGGCCGGCGGCGTCTGGAGGAGCGAAGTTGGCTCCATCGCCAGCGGCCGAAGCCGGGGCGGCCCAGGTCGCCGGCACCGGCACCAAACCGGCGCGGTCGTTGCCTGCCGCGGCCGCAGCGCGCTGGAATCGGGCAGTGGCCGGCGAATCGCCGCCGTCAGCGCCGGCGCCGAGCGCTGTACAGACGCCGCCGATGACGCCGAAACGCACGCCGGCCGAGCGTGAGGCGGCCATGAATGACTTGAGGCGACGGGCGGCGGATTGCATCCGCTGTCCCCACCTCGCCAGCTCCCGCCGCACGGTCGTGGTGGGCGTTGGGGACGTGAATGCGCGCCTGCTGTTCGTGGGCGAGGCGCCCGGGGCCGACGAAGACCGTCAGGGCGAGCCGTTTGTGGGAGCGGCGGGCGAACTGCTCACCCGGATCCTCGTGGCGATGAACCTGAGCCGGGACCGCGTGTTCATCGCCAATGTGCTGAAGTGCCGTCCGGACACCCCCGGTCAGACTTCCGGCAATCGAAAACCCACACCCAAGGAGATGGCGACCTGCCTTCCCTGGCTGCAAGAGCAGATCGAAATCCTGCAGCCCGAGGTAATGGTGGCGCTGGGCGCGACGGCGGTGGAGGGATTGTTGGGACGCCCGATGCCGATCACCAAGCTGCGCGGACAATGGCAGAACTATCGCGGCATTCCGTTGATGCCCACCTATCACCCGGCCTATCTGTTGCGCAGCCAGTCCCCGGCGGACAAACGAAGAGTCTGGGAGGACATGCTCGCCGTGATGGAGCGTCTCGGCCTGCCCATCAGCGAACGGCAGCAGGGCTTCTTCCGTCCGAAGGGAGGGTAGGGCACGGCGTCCCGTTTTCAGCCGGCCCGCACCGCTTGGGATCTGGCGGTCAGCGGATTCCAGACGCCCCTTTGGACTGCCTAACGGCGGGACTCCGAACGGGCGGAGAGCGCGTCCAACTCGCCGGCGAGCTGAAAATCGCGGGACGTCAGACCGCCGGCATCGTGGGTGGTCAGAGCGAGGGTCACCCGGTTCCAACGGATATCAATGTCCGGGTGATGCTGGCGACGCTCGGCGATCCGGCCGACGCGATTGACAAACGCCAGGGCCTTCGGGAAGTCCTCAAAGGTCCAGGTCCGGCACAATACCGGGCCGCGACGTCTCCAGTCCGGCACGGACCGGATCGCGGTGCGGATTTCGGCAAGGGTGAGCTTCTTCATGGTCGTCGGGGAATGCAGGATAGGGTCAGGGTCCGGACCGCTTCACATCAATCCGTTTGATGTCCGCGACCCCGAGATCGAGCAGTTCGGCGTTGGTATAGATCTCGAGGCGGTTCCGGTTCTCTGGCAAGGGCCCGGCGGATGCCGCACGCGCCTGTTCGATGTCGGCAGCCGCGAGGGCATCCAGAGCGACCGGATCGTGGCTGAAGCGAAGTTCGTTGAGCGACAGGGTATTGTGCAGGCGGGTGGTATCCTCGCCGCGATACTGGCAGAGGAGGGCGTCACTCACACCGAAGGCGATTTTTGGGAAGACGTCGTCGAGCGCGCAGATCTCCGGAACGGCTTCCGCGTAGAGGCCCGGGTTGTTTACGAAGCGCAGGGTGTTGTCCACGCTGGCAAAGGCCAGGCCCAGCAACTGACCGTTCACGCCGGCGACGTTGTGGTTCAACACCGGCGCCACCGGCACGATCTTGGTCAACTCCTGGGACAGCAGGCGGGAAACGTGCGAGCGGCGTCCGGCGCCCGGCTCGTCCTTGCGTAAAAATTCGAGATCCCCGGCGATCAGGCGCCCGAGCACCGGTTTGTCATAGCCCCTGTCCGGACTCGGATCCCATCCGGCTTCGTCCGAGGCGATGCAGCGGACACCCAGGTCCTGGGCCAAGCGGAACCATCCGGCATTACGGAGATCTCCGGCGCGCCTGTCCCAGATCACGATCCGATCCGCGGGATGCCCCGAGGCGCGAAGCGATTCAATCAGGCCCTGCACGACGGCGTGACGGGTTCCCGCGACCTCCCCGGGTCCCGAGGTTACCTTGAATCCGACCGTGTCGCCGGGCTGGATCCACTCCCGCCAGCCCTCGCTTGCGGAACCCGTTCCGGCGAGGGCGGCAATCCCGCGGTCCACCAGGCGGCGGACCACTTCGGGATTGGGAAGGAAGCGCGTGGTCGCGGCGGGATCCTGCACGGCGAAGACTGTGGAGCGCGTGGTGGACGGGACGGGTGCGGACTCCGGATCTGCCACGGCTGCCGGCGTCCCGAGGTGCCCAAGGGCCATCAGGACGGCAGCGGCGATTTGGCTTCGGCGGAAGGCCATGCGACCTTCGGAGAATGGCGGGGATCGGCTCCGGGTGCAAAGGAGGAGAGGGGCGCGGAAGCGAGGGTGCCGCGCCGGCTGGGATCCCGTGTCCGTACGGCGGCCCAGGCATCGTGCGGACGGAGCCGGAAGGGCTGGGCCGGCGCAAGGACCCTGATTTGTCGCGCTCCTTGACGCCTGGAGGGATCCGCCGTAACCACGCTGCTGTGCGGTGGATGCAATGGACTCGGGCGGGTGTCCTCTGCGGGGTCCTGGCGGCGGCGGGATGCTCCCCGCGAGGCCCCGAGGCGCTACGCCAGGGTGACGAGTTGATGGTGGCGGGGCGGGCGGCGGAGGCGATTCCGTACCTGGAACGCGCGGTGGCGGATCTGCCGGGCGAGGCCACGGCGTGGAATCAGCTCGGGCTCGCCTACCACGCCGTTGGCCGCCGTGGCGAGGCTCAGAAGGCGTACCTCCGAGCCCTGAATGACGATCGGAATTTCTTCGACGCGCATTACAACCTGGGAACTTTGGAGTTCGAGGAGGGACATTGGAGGGAGGCGGAACGATCTTTGAGGACGTACCTGGGCGTGGAGGCCAACCGGACGAATGTCGTGGCTTGGCGGATGCTGGGAGACGCGTTGTTGTCGTCCGGACAGACCGAGGCGGCGGAACGGGCGCTGGCGACGGCTTTGCAGCTCGCGCCGAACCAGTCACCGGTGATCAACAGTCTGGGGATGGCACTGGCGTCGCGCCGGCGATACAAGGAGGCGCAGGCCCGGTTTCAGCAGGCGGTGCGGGTGAATCCGCAGGATCCAGCCTCGGCGTTGAACTTGGCGATTGTCACGCAACAGCTTGGCGACCGCCGCAGCGCGCTCGAGCAGTATCGCCGGTACCTGAGTCTGGCTCCGGAGGGTTCGGGTGCAGCCGGTGTTCGCGATTTGGTCGCTCAGTTGGAAGCGCAGCTTTCCCCGCCGCCGGCCCTGGCCACGAACCGCGTTCCCCTGACTAACGCGGTGGCTGCCCCCGCGCCGGTCGCCTCGGGGAAGGCATCCACGAACGCGCTGGCGTCCGGCCACCCCAACGCGACCAACGTCTCCGCGGCGGCGCGGTCTGCGACTCCGGGCGGAATTCCTCTGGCAACGGGACCGCAAGGTGCCGGAGTGACGGCCCCGTCGAATTCGGCCGCCAAACCGACGCCGGCCGTGGGAACCGCGGCGGCTTCCAGCAATGCCATTCCCCGGGTTTCCTCCGCCGCAGCCCCGACCAATCCGCCGCCGCCCAGGGTTCCGGAGCCGCAGGTTCCCTTGGAGATTGTGCGTGTCCAGGAGGCGCCGGCGTTGCGGCCGGCGCGCGATCCGGTGCCGGCGAGTTCGAATCGGACGCTTCCGCCCACCGCAACCACGCCATCCGTTTTGGGCACGGCGGCGGATACCAGCGCGGTGGGTGAGCCACCGCCGCCGGAACGCGCGACACAGGCCGCCGCCTCGCCTCCGCCTTCGGCGACCGCCGGTCCGGCAGCCGCTCCCAAGCCGGCGCTGACCCAGGAGCGAAAGACCTTCTGGCAGCGGGTCAGTCCGGCCAACTGGGGAAATCCGACAAAATGGTTCGGCGACGACGAGGGCCAGAATCGAACAAACGCCCCGGCCGGACAGGAATCGCCGCGGCAATTCACCCGGGTCACGGAGAATGCGACGCCAGGCTCGACGAACCGGAGCGCCGTAAGCTCGACGCAGGTGTCGCCGGCACCGGCGCCCTCCAAGCCGGTGATCCCGCGCTATGCGCGGCGCGCGGCGCTGTCCGTCGCCCCGGGCGATCGGGCGGCGGCTGAAGCACTGGCAAGGCAGGCGGAAAGCACGCTGGATCGGGACGCGGCGCTGCGCGTCTGGCAGCGGGTGGTTCAGAGCGATCCCTCCTGGACCTCGGCGTGGATGCAGACCGGGAGGCTGGCGCTGGAAGCATCCAACACCGACCTGGCATTGCAGGCCGGTGAGGCGGTGACCACGCTCGACCCCTCCTCCGCAGGCGCCCACCAGCTGTTTGCGGCGTCGCTGGCGCGAACGGGCTATCCCAAGGACGCTGCGGATCATTTGGAAAAGGCTGCGTCGCTGGCACCGGGCAATGCGGCATTGCATTTGGCGCTGGCGGGAATCTATGCCCGGGACTTGGGCGAACCGAATCTCGCCCGCCCGCACTATGAGCAGGTGCTGGCTCTGGATCCGCGGAATCCACAAGCCGGAGCCATCCGGGTGTGGCTGGCCAATAATCCGTGACCCGGTGAGCCGTCGGAATCAGGCTTGCGCCGCCTCCGACCGGTTCCGGCAAGCCATCGGGTTTCCGCCTTCTCCGGGTCGGCGCGATCACCCCTCCGACCTCGCCGAACAGCAACGCCGCTTTCAGAACTGCTCCAGCATCAGGAGCGTCGGTAAGGGACAGGACATCTGTTAGAGTTCCAGGTCGCCAACAAATGTCCTGTCCCTCGAGAGAGAGGAGAGAGAGGAGGAGGAACCCCAATCCTTCTGTCTTCCCTTTGCGAGCCTTGCGCCCTTTGCGTGAGGCTCACGCCATGGACGCGGAGGTCGCCAAGGAACCCGGAATCCGAAATCAGGGACAGGGTCTTCATTGATGCGTGCGCCAGGTCGGCTTGGTGTTCATCGGCGATGAGGAAATCGAAGGGGCGATTGGGTTGTCGGACAACACGGGTTCCACCGGTACGAACCCAATTGGAGCCCAACCGGCAGACTCCCGTCTGGGTTCGGTTGAACGAATTGAGCAACGGAGACGCAATCCCACCGTGGATCCGTGTTGGGGAGGGAACAAAAGGAGACTGCGCGGGAGAACAAAAGGAGACTCCCCCCAGGGCCAGGCATTTCGTCGGCCTCCGCTACGCTGCGGCCTCCTCCATGCCTGGCCCTGGGGGGAGTCCGGCGGCTGGAATGGGGGGCTGAAAACAAGCCGCAGATTGCCAAGCGCCTGACGCCCGAGTTCCTTCGCCAAACCCTCCAAAGCTTCCATCAAGGAAGACTCGACGCCCTCAGCGCCGCCGAGTTGTTGGAGGTGAGCCGCGCGCACCTCTTCCGCCTCCGGCGGGCATGGATGCGTCAGCCCGCCTCCTTCGCCAGCAGTGCCTCCGGAGGGGATCACCACGCCCCGTGGCCTCAGGAGGCCCGAGACTTTCTTCAACAGTTCCTGCCTCTTCAGCGGCCTCCCAACTATCAACTGGTCGCCGACGAACTCCACAGCCGCTTTGCCTTCCAGCGCGACCGCAAGTCCGTCGCCGCCTACGCCCGTCGCCACTTCCCCCTGCTGGTGCGTCCGGCAGATCGCGCTCCCAAACCCCGCCGCCGGTGGGAACGCTCCCGCATCGGGGAACTCTGGCAACACGACTCCTCCATCCACCCCTGGTGGCCGGCCGACGCCAAGCAAACCCTCCTGCTCACCGTGGATGACCACTCCCGCAAGTACCTGGCCGCCACGTTCGTGCCCACCGACACCACCTGGAACCATTTCGAGCACTTCCGCCGCGCTTTGGCCCAGCACGGTCGTCCCACGGCTCTCTACACCGATGGTCTGGCCCTCTTCGGTCACCAGTCCTCCACCGATGGCGGGGATCCTCGCTCCGAGTTCCAGCGCGCGTTCACCGCCTTGGGTGTCTCTCATTTGGTCGCTCCGAGCCCCCAAGCCAAAGGAAAGATCGAACGCCGCTTTGGCACCTTCCAGAAGCGTCTGGTCACCCTCCTGGCCTTCGAGAAGGTCACCGACTTCGCCACCGCTCAGATCCTCCTCGACCAGGAGTTGGCCCGGCAGAATCGCACCGTATGCCGCACCAATGGCCTCTGTCCCAACGACGCCTGGAGCAAGGCTCAGGAGGAAGGTCGCAACGCCCTGCACCCCGCTCCAGACTCCGGCCTCATGGACCTCCATCTGGCCCTTCACTTCTCCCGCCGCTGCAATGCCGATCACCAGATCGATTTCCTGGGCCGCAGTTGGCCCATCGCCCAAACCCATCGCCGTTCCGTCACCCTCGTCCACCATCCCCGCCGCCAGTTCTGGGTCATTGCCCACCCCCTTCCGCCCCACACCACCGCTGGCCAGTCATCCTCGCCAAGTTCTCCCTCTGAACCAGTCTCCTTTTGCTCCCACATCAAGTCTCATTTTGAACTCCCGCCGACATCCCACCGTGGATCCGTTGCAACTCGCGGCCCCCCGCTCGCATCCTGCGGTTGGTTTTCGCTGATCAGCTCCTCTATCCAAAGACCTGGCGGCGCAGTTGGCGCAGGGTGAACAATTCAGGCTCCAAGCCGTCCATGCGCCGGG